>ERZ1023508.19-NODE-19-length-126233-cov-7.388768_pt1 | contig 126233 bp, 116 predicted proteins | sample MGYA00380548_ERZ1023508 | MGnify/ENA primary metagenome ERZ1023508 (study PRJEB33173, sample SAMEA4830311) | metagenome | study: EMG produced TPA metagenomics assembly of the PRJEB25223 data set...
GGGTGCGCGTTCATCGATGCAGGCAACTACGACTGCCGAGGATGCCTTACCGGATGAACAGGTGGCGCAGCCGACTGCAGACGAAGGCTTCGGTGAGATCGCCAAGCTCGTGAGCGACACGCTGAAGACCGGAAAGACGGACGACGAGGGCGATGCGTCGCTCAGTACGCTCGAGCTCGCATTGCCGGATAGCCCTACCGAAGCGAAGACGGCCGATCTGCGTAGCGATCAGTTCGTTTCACGATTGAACGCGCTGGGCCAGGCAATGACACCCGCGGCCGGTCAGGCTGAGCGGGCCGCAATGCTTGCGCCTGGGCAACCAGTCGCCTTGCACCAGAACGGCTGGACCGAGGCGGTCGTGGACCGGGTCATGTGGCTTTCCAGCCAGAACCTGAAGTCGGCTGATATCCAGTTGCACCCGCAGGAACTGGGACGTCTGGAAGTTCGGATTCAAATGGATCAGGACCAGACACAGGTCACGTTCGCATCTGCCAACGCAGGCGTACGCGAAACGCTCGACAGCCAAATGCATCGATTGCGGGAAATGTTTGCGCAGCAGGGCATGAACCAGCTCGACGTCAGCGTCTCGGATCAGTCAATGAATCGTGGATGGGGCGGGCAGCAGGCCCAGGCTGATAGTAATGCGCAGGGTCAACAGCGCAGCGGACGCGGCGAGACCGGTGATGTAGGCGACGTGGATGGCGGCGCTTCGGTCGAGACGCTTTCATCTACACCGCTTCGAGCCGGCCGCGGGCTGGTGGATTATTACGCGTGAGCAAGGGGATCGATTCCAGCTGCGGTTGGATTCGATCCTTGCGTTAACGGGCGCCTGGGTCGGGCTTCGCCTACCCTGTTTGAATATGCATGCGAGATGACATGGATGCAGTGGACTGCTATATCGCACGCCGCCGCATCCTCGGGCCGACGCCTGATGTAAACACGACTGCTCTAATGACGGAAAATTGGCATGGCAAAGAAAGCTCCTCCTCCCGCACCGGCTGCAGATGGCGACGCTCCGCCGAAGAAGAGCAAGCTCAAGCTCATTATCATTGCCGTGGTGGCAGCGTTGTTGCTCATCGGTACAACGGTGGGCGTCATGCTGTTCCTCCTGGGTGGAAAGAGTGAAGACGCTGAGCATTCAGAAGGGCATGCCGAATCCGCCGCGGCTGCGCCCGTGAAGGCCCAGGCCATCTACGAGGAACTGACGCCTGCGTTCGTGGTGAATTTCAACCACCAGGGCCGCCAACGCTTCATGCAAGTCAGTGTCGCGCTGATGGGTAGGGACAAAGCGCAGATGGACGCTTTGAAGGCCCAAATGCCTGTAATCCGCAATCGCCTGGTGATGTTGTTTTCTGGCCAGGACTTCGATGGCTTGATGAAGCCGCTCGGGAAGGACATGCTGCGTCAGCAAGCCACCGCGGCTGTTCAGGAAATTGCTCAGAAAGAAACGGGCAAGCCCGTTGTCGAACAGGTGCTGTTCACCAACTTCGTATTGCAATAGGACGTTCCATGGCTGTTCAAGATCTGTTGTCCCAGGATGAGATCGACGCGCTGTTGCATGGCGTCGACGACGGCCTGGTAGAAACCGAGACCGACAGTGACCCCGGCAGCGTCAAATCGTACGACCTGACCAGTCAGGACCGCATCGTGCGTGGGCGGATGCCCACGTTGGAAATGATCAACGAGCGTTTCGCCCGCTATACGCGGATCAGCATGTTCAACCTGTTACGTCGTTCGGCGGATGTCGCCGTTGGCGGCGTGCAGGTGATGAAGTTCGGCGAGTACGTTCATTCGCTGTACGTACCAACCAGCCTCAACCTTGTAAAAATGAAGCCGTTGAGGGGGACGTGTCTGTTCATCCTCGACGCCAAGCTCGTGTTCAAGCTGGTGGACAACTTCTTCGGCGGCGACGGCCGCCACGCCAAGATCGAGGGGCGCGAATTTACGCCCACCGAGCTCCGTGTCGTGAGAATGGTGATCGACCAGGCGTTCGTCGATCTCAAGGAAGCGTGGCATGCGGTGCTCGATGTCAACTTCGAGTACATCAATTCGGAAGTGAACCCGGCGCTTGCCAATATCGTCAGCCCCAGCGAAGTGGTCGTGGTCTCGACGTTCCATATCGAGCTCGACGGGGGCGGGGGTGACCTCCATGTGACGCTGCCCTACGGCATGATCGAACCTATCCGTGAGATGCTCGACGCCGGTTTCCAGTCGGACGTGGATGATCAGGATGAACGCTGGATCAAGGCGCTCCGTGAAGACATCCTGGATGTAAACGTGCCCGTGGGTACGACGATTGCGCGTCGACAGCTCAAGCTGCGGGACATACTCAACATGCAGCCTGGCGACGTCATTCCCGTCGAGCTGCCGGAAGATATATACATGCGAGCCAATGGTGTCCCCGCTTTCAAAGTGAAGCTCGGGTCACACAAGGGTAATCTTGCGCTCCAGATTCTCGAGCCCGTTGGCCGCCGTTGAGCGAACAGGGCACTGAAACACAAGGCCGTCGAGGGCAGGTATGGCAGACGAAAAAGACGTGACATCCGAAGAGCAGGCATTGGCAGACGAATGGGCGGCTGCACTTTCCGAGGCAGGTGATGCGTCGCAGGATGATATCGATGCGCTGATGAATGCAGCGCCCGCACCTGTCGCCCCAAAGGCGCCAATGGAAGAGTTCGGTCAGGGACCCAAGGGCGGCGGTCCGGTCAGTCTCGATGGACCGAACCTGGACGTTATCCTCGATATCCCGGTTTCGATCTCCATGGAAGTGGGCAGCACGGATATCAGCATTCGCAACCTGTTGCAGCTTAACCAGGGCTCTGTCGTGGAGTTGGACCGGCTGGCAGGTGAGCCACTGGACGTGCTCGTCAATGGCACCCTCATCGCACACGGCGAAGTGGTGGTCGTCAACGAGAAGTTCGGCATCCGACTCACGGATGTCATCAGTCCAAGCGAACGCATCAAGAAGCTTCGGTAATGAAACGATCGATTGCGTTGTTGTTTTCCGGAATGCCTCTTTTGGCGATAGCCAACGCGGCAGCGCCTCCTCAAACGCCGACCGTTACCGGTGGGTCCTTTGGTGGGCAGTTCGCCCAACTGGTATTTGGGCTGCTGGTCGTCATCGTTCTGATCTTTGGCCTCGCGTGGCTGGTACGCCGCATGCAGCAGGTCGGGCCCCGTAGCGGCAAGGCCATCAAGTTGATCGCGAGTCAGGCCCTTGGGCCTCGAGATCGCCTCGTTCTCGTGCAAGTGGGCGGTGAACAGATCCTGCTGGGCATGACTCCGGGGCGCATTACACCACTGCATGTGTTGAAGGAGCCGATCCCGGTCACGGACAGCGAGCCGGCCACACCCGAGTTCGCCCAGCGCCTCAGCGAAATGCTGAGCAGGGACCGCAAGGAAAAGGATTGATGCTGCGTATTCTGTTTTTGGCGTTGGCGATGTTCGTCGCGCCGCTGGCGTTCGCACAGGAACCGGGTGGTGCCGCCAGTGCGCTGATCGGGCAGGGCGATAACCCGCTCTCTGTGCCTGCCATTACCCTCAGTACGAATGGGGAAGGGCAGCAGGAGTACTCGGTCAGCCTCCAGATCCTGATGATCATGACGGCGCTGAGTTTCATCCCGGCGTTCCTCATGTTGATGACCAGCTTTACGCGAATCATCATCGTATTCTCGATCCTTCGGCAGGCGCTCGGCCTGCAACAGACGCCCTCCAACCAGATTCTCGTTGGGATCGCGCTGTTCCTGACGATGTTCATCATGGCGCCCGTGTTCGACCGCATCAATCAGGATGCGCTGCAACCGTATCTGAACCAGCAGATCGATCCGGCCCAGGCGATCGAAAGGGCTGAGGGGCCGATCCGGTCATTCATGCTGGCGCAGACGCGGCAGAGCGACCTCGAACTCTTCGTTCGGCTGTCAAAACGGACGGATATCGCCAGTGCAGATGCCACGCCGTTGCACATTCTGATCCCGGCCTTTGTGACCTCTGAGCTGAAAACCGCCTTTCAGATTGGCTTCATGATTTTTATCCCCTTCCTGATCATCGACATGGTGGTGGCGAGCGTACTGATGGCGATGGGGATGATGATGCTGTCGCCACTGATCATTTCGCTGCCGTTCAAGATCATGCTCTTTGTGCTGGTGGATGGCTGGGGCCTGATCATTGGCACATTGGCCAGTAGCTTCGGCACGTTATAGCGCCGATCCGCATTGTCACGTCCTCAGGGGGCCGTAACCATGACACCCGAAGTTGCCGTCGACCTTTTCCGTGAAGCACTCTGGCTGACGTGCGTGATCGTCGGCGTGCTGGTCGTGCCGAGTCTGCTGGTGGGCCTCGTCGTCGCGGTCTTCCAGGCGGCGACCCAGATCAACGAGCAGACTCTGAGCTTTCTACCCCGCCTGTTGGCGATGCTCATTACCCTTATCTGGGCGGGCCCGTGGCTGACCCGTGAGCTGATGGAATACATCCAGACGCTCTACCAGAACATCCCCTACGTGATCGGCTGATGCTGGAACTGTCCGACGCCCAGATTGGCGGTTGGATCGCCAGTTTTCTGCTGCCTCTGTTCCGCATCGGCGCGCTGCTGATGGTAATGCCGGTTATCGGGACCGCGCTGGTACCCATGCGTGTTCGGCTTTTTCTGACGCTCGCTATTACCCTCGCGCTGGTGCCTGTATTGCCGCCGTCGCCGGACTTCGATGCGCTGAGCCTACGGGGCCTGACGCTGATCGCCGAAGAGGTGCTCATCGGCGCCATCATGGGTTTCAGCCTGCAACTGTTCTTTCACCTGTTCGTCGTTGCCGGGCAGATCATCGCAACACAGATGGGGCTTGGTTTCGCATCGATGATGGATCCGGCAAACGGTATCTCCGTGCCGGTGATCGGACAGTTTCTCACTATGCTGACCACCTTGTTGTTCTTCGCCATGAACGGGCATCTGGTCGTCTTCGAAGTGCTGACCGAAAGCTTTACGACGCTGCCAAGTGGCGGTGGTGGGCTGCTGACGTCTCAATTCTGGCTGCTTGCCAACCGTTTGGGGTGGGTCATGGGAGCCGGCCTACTGCTGGCCTTACCGGCAATTACCGCATTGCTCGTCATCAACATTGCGTTTGGCCTGATGACGCGCGCAGCACCGCAGCTCAACATTTTTTCCATCGGTTTCCCGATGACGCTGGTAATGGGAATGATCATCTTCTGGATCGGCATGGCCGACGTCCTGTCCCAATACCAGCGGTTCTCATCCGAAGCCCTCATCTGGCTCGGCGAACTCGTCCGGGCACGTTGAAGCAGGAGTCAGGCCATGGCCGAAAGCGAAAGTGGTGCTGATAAGAGCGAAGAACCCACAGAGAAACGAAAGCGAGAGACGCGGGAGAAGGGGCAGATCGCGCGCTCCAAGGAACTCAGCACGTTTGCCGTCGTGTTGGCCGGAACGGGAGGGCTTATCGCATTTGGTGGCGGCATGGCGCAGATGATGATGACCGTCATGCAAATGAGCTTCGAGCTGCCGCGAGAAGCGCTGCTCGAAGAGCGCTACATGATGCAAATGCTCGTGGCGGCTGGGGAGCTGGCGCTGCGGGCTACGTTGCCGTTTCTTGTGCTGCTGCTCGTCGCCTCCTTGCTGGGGCCGATCGGCATTGGGGGTTTTTTGTTCTCCGGCAGTTCGCTTGCGCCGAAATTCAGCCGGATGAACCCTGGCGCCGGGCTGAAACGAATGTTCTCTACCCATTCCCTGGTGGAGCTGCTCAAGGCCATCGCAAAGTTTGCGGTCGTATTGATGGTCGCGATCGCTGTACTTCGTTCAGACCAGGATGATTTGCTCGCCCTGTCGCAGGAGCCGCTGGAAGCGGCCATTCTGCATAGCATCCAGGTAGTCGGCTGGAGTTCGCTGCTGATGGGGCTGGGGCTGGTGTTCATCGCGGCAGCGGACGTGCCATTCCAGCTGCATAGTCACAAGCAGAAGCTGATGATGACGAAGCAGGAAGTACGCGACGAGTACAAGGACAGCGAGGGCAAGCCCGAGGTCAAGGGCAAGATCCGGCAGCTGCAGCGCCAGGCGGCCGAGCGTCGGATGATGCAGGCGGTGCCGCAAGCCGATGTGGTCATTACCAACCCGACGCACTTCGCCGTGGCCCTGAAGTACGATGGAAATTCAGGCGGCGCGCCCGTGCTTTTGGCAAAGGGTGGCGATTTCGTCGCATTGAAGATCCGCGAGATCGCCCAGGAGCATAAAGTTACGCTGCTTGAATCGCCGGCATTGGCACGTTCGGTGTTCTACTCCACTGAACTTGATCAGGAAATTCCTGCTGGCCTGTATCTGGCTGTGGCCCAGGTCCTGGCCTATGTATACCAGCTGCGGCAATACCAGGCCGGGAAGGCGAAGCGTCCAGCCCCGTTGAAAGACCTGCCAATCCCGCCAGACCTGCGCCGCGATAGCTGAGTGTGTAGGGCGCCCGTTCGCGCGGCTACGCACCCTTGAGACTTCAGGAGCCGATGGAAGGTACCAGGCCACGGCGTTGAACGATAACGCGTTGGCGCAGGGGCTATCGCTATTGCCATGAGGAATGGGCGTGCACGGTCCATCGCGGAGTCTGAATGACTCGGCCACGTTGTGGCCCCGGCTGGTATCGAGTCGGCGATCTCCAGGTAGGCGGTATGGCCTCGAGATGGGTGGCGTGTGCAGGACGTTCGCGAACGTCACGCAGCCAACGCGTGGCTACTACGTTCGCGTTCGTCGACCTCGCTTACTCAATCACGCCACACGCGACACGTGCGCCGCCCCCGCCGAGCGGTTTGGGATGGTCGGAATGGTTGTCACCACCCGCGTGGACCATCAACGCGAGCCCTTTGATTTCGTCTACTGTCTTTATGCGAGGCGCGAGAACCGGTTGATTGGATTGGCCCTCACTCGTGACGTACAAGCCAGGCAGGTCGCCCAAATGCCCGTCACCCCAGGGGAAGCCGTGCTTGCCCGTATTCTTCGGGTCCCAATGGCCGCCTGCGGCGCCCGCGGCCGTCATCTTGCCATCGGTCTCGGCGGGTTCGCAGCTGCCCTTGGTATGGATGTGAAAACCATGTATCCCCGGTTCGAGACCTTTCAGGTCCGGCGTAAACACCAGGCCATATTCGGTCGTGGTGATCTGAACCGTGCCGACCGCCTGATTGACACCTTTGTCGTCGACTTCGTGCAGTGTGACGCTGGTGTCGGCGGCATGGGCTGTCAGCGCGGCGCAACTGGCCAACGCGAGCATCCATCGTTTCATCAAGACCTCCTCGGTAAGCAAACCGGCCAACCGCCGGCCATACCCAATTCGGACCGGATGCTGTAAGTCGCGTTCGCTGTGGGCCTTACAGCCAGTCGTAACAAGCATTTTCCGGCGTGGCATGGCCCTGTTGTTGCTCCAAACGCCCGGGATTGAGAGCGTCATCAAAAGTTGGACCTCTTCTTGCAAATCTGTCGGCAAACGACGCGCTAGCGTCAAAAGATCGTTCAGCGGCCTGGCCGCACGAGGAGAGCAAGTGGACCGATCGCTTCTGATAGGTAATGTTCGTAACGGCGCCCTCACCCTGGGCCGCGGAAATCTCGGTATTCCGCTGCTGGTGCTGGTCCTGCTCGGCATGATGACCTTGCCGATGCCGACGTTCCTGTTGGACATCTTCTTCACGTTCAACATCGCGCTGACGATCGTCGTGCTACTGGTTGCTGTTTATGCCTTGCGGCCGCTCGACTTCGCCGTATTCCCGACGATTCTTCTCGTCGCGACGCTGATGCGTCTCGCCCTGAACATTGCCTCGACGCGTGTCGTGCTGTTGCACGGTCAGGAAGGCCACGATGCTGCGGGCAAGGTGATCCAGGCGTTCGGTGAAGTCGTGATCGGCGGCAACTACGTCGTTGGTGTCGTGGTGTTCGCCATCCTCGTGATCATCAACTTCGTCGTAGTGACCAAGGGTGCCGGCCGTATCTCCGAGGTGAGCGCGCGCTTCACCCTGGATGCGATGCCTGGCAAGCAGATGGCAATCGACGCCGACCTCAACGCTGGCCTGATCGATCAGGAGACTGCCAAGGTTCGCCGCGCTGACGTTGCGCAGGAAGCGGACTTCTACGGCTCGATGGACGGTGCGAGCAAGTTCGTTCGTGGTGACGCCATTGCCGGTTTGCTCATCATGTTCGTTACGCTGCTGGGCGGCATGGGCATCGGTGTTCTGCAGTACAGTCTGTCCTTCGCTGATGCTGCCAAGATTTACGCGCTGCTGGTCATCGGTGACGGTCTGGTTGCCCAGATCCCTTCGCTGTTGCTCTCGGTTGCGGCCGCCATCATGGTGACCCGCGTATCGTCTGCCGAAGACATGGGCCAGCAGGTCAACCGCCAGATGTTCGCCTCGCCGAAGGCTTTGGCCGTCGCAGCCGCGATTCTGCTCGTGATGGGCTCGGTCCCTGGGATGCCGCACCTGCCGTTCATTGGGCTCGGTGGTCTGGCGGCCGGTGGCGCCTGGCTCATCTGGAAGCGTCAGCAGAAGAAAGAAGTCGAGGTGAAGCAGCAGGAAGCGCAGAAGGCTCAGCAGGAATTGCTTCCGGCTCAGCGCGCGCAGGAAACCAAGGAGCTCGGCTGGGACGACGTGACCCCGGTCGATCTGGTCGGCCTCGAAGTGGGCTATCGCCTGATTCCGTTGGTAGACCGCAACCAGGGCGGTCAGCTGCTGGCGCGTATCAAGGGTGTCCGCAAGAAGCTGTCTCAGGAAATGGGCTTCCTCATGCCGTCGGTCCATATCCGCGACAACCTCGACCTGCAGCCCAACGCCTACCGCCTCACCCTGATGGGCGTCAGCCTCGCCGAAGCAGAGGTGTATCCAGATCGTGAGTTGGCAATCAACCCGGGCCAGGTGTTTGGCACCCTGAACGGCATCGCCGCCAAGGATCCGGCATTCGGTCTCGAGGCCGTATGGATCGATGTTCATCAACGTGACCAGGCGCAGTCGCTGGGTTATACGGTTGTCGACGCTAGCACCGTCGTTGCCACCCACTTGAATCAGGTCCTGCACAAGCACGCTCACGAATTGCTGGGCCATGAAGAAGTCCAGCAGCTGCTGCAGCTCCTGGCGAAGAGTTCGCCGAAGCTCGCAGAAGAGCTGGTGCCGGGCATGGTATCGCTCTCCACACTCTTGAAGGTTCTGCAGGCGTTGCTGCAGGAGCAGGTTCCTGTACGTGACATCCGTACGATTGCCGAGGCGATCGCAAACGTTGCTGCGCGGAGTCAAGATCCCGCCGCGATGGTTGCCGCCGTTCGCGTTTCGTTGGCCCGCTCGATCGTGCAAACCGTTGTGGGACTAGAGCCCGAGCTGCCTGTGATCACACTCGACCCGCGGTTGGAACAGATATTGCTCAGCAGTATGCAGAAAGCCGGACAGGGTGCTGACGAAGGAATTCTTCTCGAGCCCGGAATGGCAGAGAAGTTGCAACGGTCCCTCGTAGATGCAGCACAGCGTCAAGAAATGTTCGGCAAGCCAGCGGTACTGCTGGTAGCCGGCCCGGTTCGAGCGATGCTTTCACGGTTCGCTCGCCTCGCGGTCCCAAACATGCACGTGCTGGCATACCAGGAAATTCCGGACAACAAGCAAGTCACCATCGTCGCCACTGTGGGACAGAACTGAGGTCAATAGGCCATGCAAGTCAAACGCTTCTTCGCCGCCGATATGCGTACCGCCATGAAGCTGGTTCGTGATGAGCTGGGCGCCGATGCTGCCATCATCGGCAACCGCAAGGTTGCGGGAGGCGTCGAGCTGACGGCTGCTGTCGATTACCAGATGCCGGCTCAACCGGCTCGGTCCAATCCGGCGCTCGAAGCGGAGCTGCGCAAGACTCAGGCGAAGATCGCGTCCGCGCATGCCGATCTGGCGAGCCGCGAGCAGGCGCCAGCCAAGGATCGCCAGCTGTTTGCCAACGAATCGCTCATCGCACCCGAGCTGCCTGCGTCGACGGTCGCCGCGGCGCCGGTCAAGCCCAAGGCCCCGGAAAGAGCGCCAGTTGCTCCAGCACCCGCTGCAGACAGCCGCGCACTGGATGCCATGCGCAGCGAGCTGAATGGGCTGCGTGAGCTCCTTGAAATGCAGCTTGGTTCGTTCGCCTGGACACAAATGCAGAATGCTCGCCCACAGCAGGCTGCAATGTGGCGTCGGCTGCAGCGCATGGGTCTGCCGGCTGAGCTCGCCCGGCGTTTGTTGGAGAAAGTGGCGCACGTCGCAGACGGGCGCAAGGCATGGCGCCTGGTGCTCGCGTACCTCGCCCAGGGCATCCGGACCTGCGAGCAGGAACCCCTGGAGGCAGGCGGTGTAATCGCGCTCGTCGGCCCGGCTGGGGCCGGAAAGACGACGACTTTGGCGAAGCTCGCCGCGCGTTATGTGCTCAAGTACGGTTCGCAGAACATCGCGATTGTCAGCATGGATAGCTTCCGAATTGGCGCGCAGGAACAGCTTAAAACGCTCGGCCGCATCCTGAGCGTACCGGTGGTTCAGGTCGATCCGGGCGTGTCCCTGGTACAGACGCTTGCGCCGTTGGCCAAAAAGCGCGTCGTGCTGATCGATACCGCTGGTCTGCCCGCGAACGATCCGGCATTACGTTTGCAACTGGACTCATTAGCGAGTCGGAAAATCAACGCACGGAATTACCTGGTCTTGCCGGCCACCAGCCAAAGCCAGGTGCTGAAGGCGGCCTACCACGGTTACAAGCGCTGCGGGCTTTCTGGATGCATCCTGACTAAGCTGGACGAGGCCGGTAGTATTGGCGAGATTTTGGCGCTGGCAATTGGGCATCAGCTACCGGTAGCCTATCTTACAGACGGGCCGAAGATTCCTGAGGACATCCAGTTGCCTCGCTCGCACCAGATCGTCAGCCGCGCAGTAAGCCTGCAGGCAGCTGAGGAGCCGAGCGAAGATACGATGGCCGAGATGTTTTCCGGTCTGTACCAGAACCGCGGCCGCCGGGCCAGCTAAACCCGGCAGGTCGGAAATGACACGACAGCCTCTTCGGAGTGCTGTGCTACACACTGACAATAGGTAAGCAGAACCATGGGCATGCACCCTGTACAGGTCATCGCGGTAACCGGCGGAAAGGGCGGGGTTGGCAAGACGAACGTGTCGGTCAACCTGTCAATGGCCCTTGCCGACCTGGGCCGACGCGTGATGCTGCTCGATGCCGACCTTGGCCTTGCCAACGTCGACGTCCTGCTGGGTCTGGCACCCAAGCGTACGCTGGCAGATGTAATCGCTGGCGAATGCGATCTTCGCGAAGTTCTGCTTCAGGGCCCCGGCGGCATTCGTGTCGTCCCGGCCGCCTCGGGTACGCAGAGCATGGTCCATCTCTCACCGATGCAGCACGCGGGCCTGATTCAGGCGTTCAGCGAGATCAGTGAGAACCTGGATGTATTGGTAATCGATACCGCAGCCGGTATCGGCGATGCGGTGGTCAGCTTCGTGCGCGCGGCGCAAGAAGTGCTAGTCGTCGTCTGTGACGAACCTACGTCGATCACAGACGCCTACGCTTTGATCAAGTTGCTTAATCGCGACTTTGGAATGAATCGTTTCCGCGTGCTGGCCAACATGGCGCACAGCCCGCAGGAAGGACGCAATCTGTTTGCTAAGCTGACCAAGGTCACGGATCGTTTTCTGGACGTGGCACTGCAGTACGTGGGAGCTGTTCCCTACGATGAATCGGTACGCAAGGCGGTGCAGAAACAACGGGCAGTTTATGAAGCCTTTCCTCGATCCAAATGCGCACTCGCGTTCAAGGCGATCGCTCAGAAGGTCGACAGTTGGCCCTTGCCGGCCAACCCGCGCGGCCACCTTGAGTTTTTCGTCGAACGTCTTGTGCAACAACCCGTAGCGGGCTAATCCCATGTCAGCAGCCAGTGGACTTCGTATGTATAGCAAAGCCCAAGCGAAGGATTCGCAGCATCAGCTCATCGAGCGCTACGCGCCGCTGGTCAAGCGGATCGCCTATCACTTGCTGGCTCGCTTACCGGCCAGCGTACAGGTTGAAGACCTCATGCAGGCCGGGATGATTGGCCTGCTTGAGGCAGCCAAGAAGTACGACTCCGGTAAAGGTGCGAGCTTCGAGACCTACGCCGGGATTCGCATTCGGGGCGCGATGCTGGACGAAGTTCGCAAGGGCGACTGGGCACCGCGTTCGGTGCACCGCAACAGCCGCATGGTCAGCGACGCGATTCGCGCCGTTGAAGCGAGAACCGGACGCGACGCTAAAGATCAGGAAGTTGCTGCCGAATTAGGTATGAGCCTTGAAGAGTACTACGGCATTCTCAGCGATACGCAGGGGAGCCGTCTGTTCAGCTTCGATGATCTGCTGCAGGAAGGCGAATTCGGCGATGACGAGGATCATGCGACGACCCATCAGGGGCCGTCCCGTGAGCTGGAAGACGAGCGTTTCCAGTCTGCCCTGGCACACGCCATCTCGAACCTGCCTGAGCGTGAACGCCTGGTGCTGGCGCTGTACTACGATGAGGAACTCAACCTCAAGGAGATCGGCGAGGTGCTTGGTGTGAGTGAGTCGCGGGTCAGCCAGCTTCATAGCCAGTGCGCGGCGCGTCTTCGTTCCCGTCTGGGCGAGTGGCGCGCGCACTGAGATAAGGTTTCACGTGCGGCCCGGCACGACGGTCCATCATCTGCCGGCCCGTTGACGATCGATATGTTTCAAAAGGCTTTTTCTTCAAGAAGGGCCTCGTGTTGAAGGGGCGAGCTGGCTGTGCCCAGCTCGTTCCACGATAGAATGGCGCGGCCCGACATCGGGCGTAATGGCGATTGTACGGAGGCCGATTTGGACAAGAACATGAAGATTCTCATCGTGGACGATTTCTCCACGATGAGGCGCATCATCAAAAACCTGCTGCGTGATCTTGGCTTCACCAATACCGCTGAGGCGGATGATGGTACGACTGCGCTGCCAATGCTGCAGAGCGGTAACTTCGACTTTCTGGTAACCGACTGGAACATGCCTGGCATGACGGGTATCGATCTGTTGCGCGCGGTGCGTGCCGATGATCGACTCAAGCAGCTCCCGGTGCTCATGGTGACCGCAGAGGCCAAGCGCGACCAGATCATCGAGGCCGCACAGGCCGGGGTGAACGGGTACGTCGTGAAACCGTTCACGGCTCAGGTTCTGAAAGAAAAGATCGACAAGATCTTCGAACGGGTCAACGGCTGATCCGGGCCGCGAGGGCGTCATGGCAAAAAATGATTCAGAGACGGGTGATTTCGAATCGACCCTGAAACAGCATGCGCGCGAGTTGGTTTCCAGCCTTGAATCTGGCGACTTCAGCGAAGCGGTTCTTCTTATCCATCAGCTCGATAAGGCTCGAGACCTCCATGTCTATCAGGAGGTCGGCAAGCTGACGCGCGAGCTGCACAACGCCATCGTTGGCTTGCAGCTCGACGGCGGCGGAGAGCATGCCAAAGAGCTTTCTCAGATTTCCGATGCAACGGATCGCCTCTCCTACGTCGTGCAGATGACGGAAAAAGCGGCCAACCGCACCATGGATCTGGTCGAGGAAAGCGCGCCGCTGGTGAATTACATCAGCTATGAGTCGCAGAGCCTCATGGCTGACTGGCAACGCTTCATGCGTCGCGAAATGAGCGCCGACGAGTTCCGTGAGCTTGCCAAACGTATCGAAAACTATCTGTCTCGCGGTTTGCAGGATAGCGACCAGCTGTCGAAGAACCTCAATGACATCCTGCTGGCACAGGACTTCCAGGACCTGACGGGCCAGGTAATCAAGCGCGTCACGCAATTGATTACCAAGGTCGAGGGCGATCTGCTCAAGCTCATGTTGATGGCGAGCAAGGTGGACCGCTACACCGGCATGCGGCACGAGCTGGCCGAGCCTGTTCCGGCGCCAGAAAAGAAAAAGTCATCTCAGGGTGAAGGTCCGCAGATTCATGCCGATAAACGGGAAGACGTCGTTTCCAATCAGGATGACGTCGACGACCTGTTGTCCAGCCTCGGGTTCTAACGAACCCGCTCGCTGGTTCGGCGCCTGTCAGGCGACCATCTAACGAAAGATCATGGCGATACGCCCTTGGGGAGCACACGAATGAGCTTCGACGCCGATGAAGAAATCCTCCAGGACTTCCTGGTAGAGGCCGGCGAGATCCTGGAATTGCTGTCTGAACAGCTCGTCGAACTCGAGAGCCGTCCAGATGACATGGATTTGCTCAATGCGATTTTCCGCGGCTTCCACACCGTCAAGGGCGGCGCAGGTTTCCTGCAGCTCAATGCGCTTGTGGAATGCTGCCACATCGCAGAGAACGTCTTCGACATCCTGCGCAAGGGTGAGCGTCGCGTTGATGCCGAATTGATGGATGTGGTCCTGCAGGCGCTGGATACCGTCAATGAGATGTTCCGCCAGGTCCGTGAGCGGAGCGAACCGACGCCCGCATCGCCCGCGCTGCTTGCCGCGCTTTCACGCCTGGCTGAACCCGCCAGTGCGGACGAGTTGGTCAATGCGCCCATCCTGGATGCTGCTCCAGAGGTGGAGCCCGAGCCCGCTCCGGTCTCCGCGGACATAACCGATACGGAATTTGACGCCTTGATGGGTGCGCTGGGTAATGAACCTGCTGCCGCACCCGTGGCGCCTGCCAGTGGTGACGAAATCACCGACGACGAATTCGAGGCCTTGCTCGACCAGTTGCATGGCAAAGGCAAATTCGACGCCGAAGCCCCTGCACCGGTCGCCGCGGCGGCGCCTGCGGTAGCGGGGCCCGCTGGGCAGGGTGACGAAATTACCGATGATGAATTCGAAGCGCTGCTTGACCAATTGCATGGCAAGGGTCAGATCAGCGGGCCGAGCGAAGCTGTCAAGGCCGAGGCACCTGCGCCCGCAGCCGTCCCCGCAGCTGCCGGGGATGACATCTCGGATGATGAATTCGAAGCGCTGCTGGACCAGCTGCATGGCAAGGGCAAATTCGAGCCGGCCGTTGTAACGCCGCCGCCTGCACCGCCCGCGAAGCCGGCACCTTCGGCCGCCGTTCCGGCGACAGTTCCAGCACCGCCGAAAGCAGAAGCGCCCGCGGCCAAGCCGGCTTCTAAGCCTGTGTCCGCCGGTTCAGCCAAGCCCGCCGCCGCACCTGCCCGTGCAGCGGAGCCGGCGAAGGCGTCCGCTCCGCCGGCCGAGAAGCCCGTTGCGAGCGAAGCCGAAACGACTGTACGGGTCGACACGGCGCGCCTCGACGAGATCATGAACATGGTGGGCGAGCTTGTGCTCGTGCGTAACCGGCTTGTTCGGCTTGGCCTGAACAGCGGCGACGAGGCGATGGCGAAGGCGGTCTCGAACCTCGATGTAGTGACCGCTGACTTGCAGACATCGGTCATGAAGACCCGCATGCAGCCGATTAAGAAGGTCTTTGGTCGCTTCCCGCGTCTGGTCCGCGACCTGGCGCGCAACCTGAAAAAAGAGATCAATCTTGAATTGGTCGGTGAAGAAACCGACCTCGATAAAAACCTCGTAGAGGCACTGGCGGACCCGCTGGTTCACCTTGTGCGCAACGCAGTGGACCACGGCGTCGAATCGCCAGACGAGCGCGAGGCTGCGGGCAAGTCCCGTACTGGCCGAGTGGTGTTGTCTGCGGAGCAGGAGGGTGACCACATCCTTCTGATGATCACTGACGACGGCAAGGGCATGGACGCTGCGATCCTCAAGGCCAAGGCCGTGGAAAAGGGGCTCCTGGACAAGGATGCGGCTGACCGCCTGACCGATCTGGAAGCGTACAACCTCATTTTTGCTCCTGGCTTCTCGACCAAGACAGAAATTTCCGACGTCTCTGGCCGCGGTGTCGGCATGGACGTGGTGAAGACCAAGATCACGCAGCTCAACGGCACCGTGAACGTCTTCTCTCAGAAGGGGCAGGGATCACGGATCGTCATCAAGGTACCGCTCACCCTCGCGATCATGCCTACACTGATGGTGATGCTGCAGGATCAGGCGTTTGCCTTCCCGCTGGTCAACGTCAACGAGATCTTCCACCTCGATCTGTCACGTACCAACGTGGTCGACGGCCAGGAAGTCGTGATCGTTCGAGACAAGGCGCTGCCCCTGTTCTATCTCAAGCGCTGGCTCATCCGCGGTGCGAATCATGATGAGCCACAGCATGAAGGGCATGTCGTCATACTGTCAGTCGGCACACAGCGTATCGGCTTCGTGGTAGACCAGTTGGTCGGCCAGGAAGAAGTCGTGATCAAACCGCTTGGCAAGATGCTTCAAGGAACGCCTGGCATGTCGGGTGCGACCATTACCGGGGACGGGCGTATCGCACTGATCCTGGATGTGCCGAGCATGCTCAAGCACTACGCGCGCCGCCTCTGAGGCGGTGCGTCGGGCTGTAGGCGAAGATTCAATCGGCCGTGAGGCCTGCCGTGGATGAGACGTACACGGCCTGTCAGGAGTGCGTATGCCTGTAAAGGTTCTGGTGGTAGACGATTCCGGCTTCTTTCGCCGGCGTCTGAACGAGATTCTGTCCTCGGACCCCAACATTCAGGTGGTCGGGACGGCCAGTAACGGCCGTGAAGCCATCGAGCAGGCGCAGGCGTTGAAGCCGGACGTCATTACGATGGACTACGAGATGCCGATGATGGATGGCATCACTGCCGTTCGTAATATCATGCAGCGTAGCCCCACGCCGGTCCTGATGTTCTCGTCGCTCACGCACGAAGGCGCCCGGGTCACGCTCGACGCGCTGGATGCAGGCGCCGTCGACTATCTGCCGAAGAACTTCGAAGACATCTCGCGCAATCCACAAAAGGTCAAATCGCTGCTGTGCGAAAAGATCCATACCATCGCGCGCGCAAATCGCCGATTCAGCAGCTTTTCATCTGCAGCGACCACCCCGACCCCGGCTCCAGGTCCTTCGCCCACACCTGCACGGTCGGCTGCGCCATCGGCGGCGCACGCAGCGCCTGCTCATGCCCCTGCAAGTCCAGCGCCCAAACGTAAAGCCTACAAGTTGGTGGCGATCGGTACCTCCACGGGCGGTCCGGTTGCACTTCAGCGCGTGCTGACTCAGTTGCCTGCCAATTTTTCGGCTCCCATCTTGCTCATTCAGCACATGCCTGCCGCTTTCACCAAGGCATTCGCGGAACGCCTCGATAAACTGTGCCGAATCAGCGTGAAGGAAGCCGAGGACGGTGATCATCTTCGTCCCGGGCTGGCGTTGCTGGCGCCCGGCGGCAAGCAGATGATGGTCGATGCACGCGGCGTCGTGAAGATCCTACCAGGCGATGAACGCCTGAATTACAAGCCGTGTGTAGACGTGACCTTTGGTTCGGCGGCACGTTCGTATGCCGACAAGGTGCTCGCTGTGGTGCTTACCGGTATGGGGGCTGACGGGCGCGAAGGTGCGCGCATGCTCAAGCAGTCCGGGAGCCAGGTATGGGCACAGGACGAAGCCAGTTGCGTCATCTACGGCATGCCAATGGCTATCGTGAAGGCCAACCTTGCAGATGCGGTCTACAGCCTGGATGACATCGGTCGCCACATCTCCGAAGCCTGCCTGTAAGCATAAGGAACACGGCCAATGGATGTGCTAAGTCTGATCGGCCTGATCCTGGCATTCGTCGCCATCATTGGTGGCAACTTCCTTGAAGGTGGAAACGTGCTGGCCCTGCTCAATGGGCCAGCCGCCTTGATCGTTCTCGGCGGCACGCTCGGTGCCATTCTGCTGCAAGTCCCCATGGACGTCTTCAAACGCGCGCTTACGATGCTCGGCTGGATCTTCTTCCCGCCACGGCTTGATCTTGTCGGGGGCATCCAGCGAGTGGTTGGTTGGAGCCTGACAGCTCGGAAGGAGGGGTTGCTCGGGCTTGAGCCGCTTGCAGACGCCGAGCCGGACCCCTATGCCCGCAAGGGGCTTCAGCTCCTCGCCGATGGGACCGAGCCTGAGGCCATCCGCTCCATAATGGAAGTCGACATGTACACCCAGGAAGACAGGGATGTGCAGGCAGCGAAAGTGTACGAGAGTATGGGCGGCTACGCGCCTACGCTCGGTATCATCGGCGCTGTCATGGGCCTCATCCATGTGATGGCCAATCTGGCTGATCCCAGCGAGCTGGGCGGCGGGATTGCCGTTGCCTTCGTGGCGACCATATACGGGATCGCAGTTGCGAACCTCATTCTGTTGCCCATCGGGAATAAACTCAAAAGCGTCGCGCTTCGTCGGTCGAAATACCGCGAAATGCTGCTGGAGGGCATCCTCTCCATTGCCGAGGGCGAGAATCCCCGCGCGATCGAGCTGAAGCTGCAAGGCTTCATGGACTAGATGCGATGAAGAGGTTTTCATGAGGCAGCCGCGCGGCCGTCGCAGGCGGCAGGAAGAACATGAGAATCACGAGCGGTGGCTCATCTCGTATGCCGACTTCATTACGCTGCTGTTTGCGTTCTTCGTCGTCATGTATGCGATCTCGTCGCTCAATGAGAGCAAGTACAAGATTCTCACCGAAAGCCTGACGGGCGTCTTCAACCAGCCCGAGCGCTCGATCAAACCTATCCCCATTGGCGAGGAGCGACCTCGTACGGTTGAGCCAGATCGAGCAGCGTTGGACGATAGCGATTCCCAGCCAGGCGACGCGCTCTCGCAGATTGCGGAGAAGGTGAGAAGCGCGTTCGCTGACCTGATCACGGATGGCCAATTCACCGTCCGCGGGAATGAAATGTGGATCGAGATCGAGCTCAGCTCGGGTTTGCTCTTCCCAAGTGGTGACGCATTGCCGCGTAACGAAGCGTTTGGCATCGTCGAACGGCTCGCCAAGATTCTGACGCCCTTTGAAAATCCGATAAAGGTCGAGGGGTTCACCGACAACGTACCCATTCATAGCGCTACCTACCCAACGAACTGGGAGCTGTCTGCCGCGCGCGCTGCCAGCATTGTCCGACTGTTGGCGGACAGTGGTATCGCGCCTGAACGACTGGCTGCAGTCGGGTACGGTGAATTCCAGCCGGTAGCGGCCAATACCAGCGAAGCAGGGCGAGCCCGTAATCGCCGTGTGGTGTTACTGGTTTCGCGTGATACCGATGCGCACCGCACCGGCCCGCGATCACAACCAGCAGCCTCGCCAGGTGGCACGCAAACTGCAAATTAGTCGGCAAACCTGGCGCTAATACACGCGCTCGTCAATATCACGTCGTGGCCCTGGCGGCCTTACGGTACCGGTGCAACAAGGCCCGGAGGATCGAACGCAATGAAAGTGTGGGCTGTTGCCAATCAGAAGGGTGGTGTAGGCAAGACCACTACGTCCGTCGCGCTGGCGGGCTTGCTTGCGGATGCCGGAAAGCGGGTGCTCATCGTTGACCTGGACCCGCACGGCTCGATGACGAGTTACTTCGGCCATGATCCGGATACGCTCGAGCACAGCACCTATGATCTGTTTCTGCATCAAGGGCAGGTGCCACAAGGCTTGCCGAATCGTCTATTGCTCGGAACAAGCCACGAACGCCTATCGCTCTTGCCGTCCAGTACGGCGTTGGCAACACTGGAGCGGCAGTCGCCGGGACAGAATGGGTTAGGCCTTGTCGTTTCGAAAAGCCTCGCCCAGCTCTGGGGAGACTTCGACCATGCAATCATCGACAGTCCACCACTGCTGGGTGTGCTGATGGTCAACGCGCTAGCCGCCAGCCAACAGCTGGTCATCCCCGTACAGACGGAATTTCTGGCGGTGAAAGGTTTGGAGCGGATGGTTAACACGCTTGCGATGATCAATCGCTCGCGGCGGCAGCCTTTGCCCTATCACATCGTACCGACGCTATTCGATCGCCGGACCCAGGCTTCAATGAGCACGCTCAAGCTCCTGCAGGCGAACTATCCAGCACAGCTATGGCAGGCCTACATCCCGATCGATACACGGTTGCGTGATGCCAGTCGGGCCGGGCTCACGCCATCGCGCAACGACGCTAACAGCCGTGGTGTTATCGCGTATCGCGCATTGCTCAAATTCCTACTGGCGCAGCAGACGACTGCACAGGTTGCATGACGGCATGAATTTGTTTGCCGAGCCCTCAAGAACCGGCACCTACATGCCGATAGGTTGTACAGCAATTTCATCTGGGCATTCTTCATGAGCCATAACACTGCCACCGCCACTGCGTCACGCACTCAGCAGGCGATCCAGTCTTATCTGGACACTCTTCTGCAGGACGCGCAGATCGAGTTGGCCGATAGCGTTTCGGTGGAAGAGTTCGAGGCGGCCGTCCGCGAAGAGCAGCAGCGTGATGCTGCCAAGCCAAAGGCAGCTATGCAGCCGGCACTGGTGCCGCCGCCCGTGGCGGTGCAAGTCGCGCCTGTCGTGCTTCCGGCTCCAGTATTGAAGGTCACCGAAACGATCACCTTGCCCGAGGTCCCGTTGTTGGACCAGGCTGAATGGGCGCTGGCTGCCATATCGGCTGAGTCGACGACGTCCGCGGAAATGGAAGTAGGGGGGGCTGTTGAAGCCCCTGTCGAACCTGTTGCCGTTATACAGCCCAAGCGAGACGCACCACCCCCGCCTGTCGTTCACAGCGGGCCGCCGACCTGGGCCGAAGAACCGTTTGAATGTTTGCTCTTCGATGTTGCTGGATTGACGCTCGCGGCGCCGCTGGTATGTCTTGGCTCAATCTATCCATTGGGCGAGCGCGAACTGACACCGCTGTTTGGCCAGCCAGACTGGTTCCTCGGTATTCTTCCGAGCCAATCCGGGAACCTGAAGGTGCTCGACGCGGCTCGCTGGGTCATGCCTGAGCGCTACCGGGACGATTTTCGGGAAGGCCTTCAGTACGTGATATCGGTTCAGGGTTGCGAATGGGGCATGGCGGTTCACAATGTCAGCCATTCGGTCCGCCTGGATCCACGTGAAGTGAAGTGGCGCAGTCAGCGCAGCCAGCGGCCCTGGCTCGCAGGTACTGTCGTCGAACACATGTGCGCTTTGCTGGACATGGCGGCATTGTCCGACCTGCTCGCCAGCGGTGCGATCCGCCATGCCAATGGGCTGGCGGCGGTACGATAACGCCGCGCGGCTCTACGGCACGCGCGACTACAATGATTACACTGCCGCCCAGTGCGGTGAATGACGAGGCAAGGCGATGAAGAAGACGTCTGGACATGGTGCCGAAGACCCGATCCTGCAGTGGGTGACGTTCCGTCTCGATAACGAGACCTACGGCATCAACGTGATGCAGGTTCAGGAAGTACTGCGCTACACCGAAATTGCACCGGTTCCGGGTGCGCCGAGCTACGTGCTGGGGATTATCAACCTGCGTGGAAACGTCGTTACGGTGATCGATACGCGCCAGCGTTTTGGCCTCGACTATGCCGAGGTTACCGACAATACCCGGATCGTGATCATCGAAGCAGACAAGCAGGTCGTCGGTATCCTGGTGGACAGCGTTGCCGAGGTGGTTTATCTGCGCCAATCGGAAATCGAAACTGCGCCGAACGTCGGTAACGACGAATCTGCGAAGTTCATCCAGGGCGTGTGCAACAAGAACGGCGAGCTGCTCATCCTGGTCGAACTCGACAAGATGATGACCGAAGAAGAGTGGTCGGAGCTGGAGAGCATCTGATTTGATCGAGGCAGCCCTTGGCGCCTTGATCATGCTGTGCGTCGGGCTCGGCGGTGCGTGCTACTGGTTGATGCAAAATCAGCAGAAACTGGTGCGCGAGCAGGCCGAGCGCGATGCTGCGCGTGATCAACGGCTACAGGAACTGACGAAGCGGCTGGATACCTATCTGGCTGGCAGCGTTCGCATGGGCGAGGAGCTGCAGGAGTTGCGGCGTACCGTTGCGCCGATTCCTGACAAGATCACTCAAATCGAACAGCGCGATCCTGCCAACTTTTCGTTTACCCAGGCGGCGCGCCTCGTGGGTATGGGCGCCAGCATCGATGACCTGACGCAGTCCTGCGGCCTCACTCAAGCTGAAGCGGAACTGGTTTCGAAGCTCCATAACGGGCGGCGTTCGAAGTAGCCGCCGGTCCGGCTCACAGCTACGGTCGTCCGATGTTGCCCGCATACCCTATCGGCTGTCCCTGGCCCGCGGAACCCTCCGATCCATCCATCTCTCCATATTCACAGGGAGACGGTTCTCCCGAGCCGCGCTAAGCGGTGGGTTCACTGCCGCGTATGTCGGTGGGAGGTTGTGATGAAGCTCTGGTTGCCCCTGTTGTTTTGTTTTGCGGTTTCCGTACAGGCAGCTCAAGCGGCTGAGGCACCTGACCAGATCGACGGCGCAATGACGGTCAATGTCTACCAGGCCAAGCGGCTGCATGATCTTGGCGCTGTCTTCATCGACGTTCGCTCCCCTGAAGCCTGGCGCTGGGGTCACGTGCATGGCGCCGTGCATCTGGATCTGATGGGGCGCTTCGCCGGGCTTGCCGATCCCCAATGGCCTCGTGACGTCCCGCTCGTCATCTATTGTGACAGCGACGTCTGCCCGGCGGCTGCCCTGGCAAGTGCGCTCGCGGTTGAATGGGGATATGAGACGGTCTTCTATTTCCGCGACGGCTATTTCTCGTGGATGCTCGCAGACCTACCACAGGGCAAAGGCGCTCATGGCGAGGTGTTGCAGCTCAACGCGGGCCGCTGAGCAAAGGCAGATCGCCTGCACCCTCGGGCGCAAACGGGTTGAATCCTGCTGGAAACTTGCCTTTGAGGTACCACGCGAAGGCGATGATTTCAGCGATTGTCCGGTACAGCGCCTCTGGGATCTCGTCGCCAAGTTCCAGGCGAGCCAGTAGCTTTACGAGGTCTGCGTTCTCATAGATGGGCACTTCATGCTCGCGCGCCAGCGCCAGTATCGCTTCTGCCAAGGCATCGTCGCCTTTAGCCGTGAGTTGAGGCGCCGTGTGCCCGTCGTACTGCAGCGCAATTGCCTGACGTGTGTTTTGTTTGGTCATGCGGTTTCATCTACCCAGCGTTGTTCGAGGCGCGCACGAGGCCCGCGCGGTGGCGCGCCAAATTTGCAGGCGAGATCACCAACGGTCAGCCCGGCTGTGACCAGGCGTTCGCGAAGCGTGCCGAGCTCGGCATCGATCAGACTTACGGTTTTCTGCCGTTCCGCCCATAGCTGGCTGCTCAGCACGCCCTGCATCAGTTGCGCCTGCACCTGCAATGGACCGAGCGGATCGATGTCGAATGCAAGCTCGATGCGCCATACCATTTCGCCGCGCTCCTGTGGTCGGTCTTCTCGAGCGGAATCTTCACGTTGGAGTCGAACCTGAATGGGCACGATGTCCTGCCGGTCCCGCATCGGCACTTCCATTTGCCACGTGGTAAGCAGGTTGCCTTCCGGCGTCGTCATGGTTTGAGCCAGGCTGGACAGTTGGTGGCTTTGCAAACGCGAGATTGCCGCGGCGGCAAGCTTGAGGAGTCCTTCAAGATCGGCGTTCTGTTCGAGTGACTGGAGCAGACGGGCAGGAAGCGGGAAGCTTTCGCCCATCTGCTTTGCACCGGCTTGTCCCAAAGCACCCAGCGCACTGCGCAGCAGACCGGGAAGGGCCTGCGCGACACCGATGTTTGACAGATCCGGCGACATAGAGGTTTGTTGACTCAACTGCGATACGAGTCGCAGTAGATTGGCTTTCAAGTCTTGCGTCGTGGACAGGTCAGCCAATAGTCGCGACTCCAGTTGTGCGCCGCTGCTGGCCAGCGCCGTGGCAACGCCTTTGGGATCTGTGAGCTGCCGGATATCGGGAAGATCGGCCAACAACTTTTGCGTTGCTGCACGGACGCCTTCCGGTACCGCCCCGGCTGGGCGACCTAGCGCAGCGAAGAGCGATTCCAGCGATCCCTGGCGGTTGAGTTGACCCGTTAGTTGCTGTTGTACGTCCAGCTGGTTGAGCAGGCTGTTGAGTGGCACGAATGTAAGCGACTGGCTGGTATCCACGCGCGCGGTCAGTAGTGAGCCGGGCGTTAACCTCATCGGCGTTTCGATGTTGAGTCGGCTGCCTGCCATCGCCTTGTCGAGCAGTTGAACGATGACCTTGTTGAGGTCTGCACCTGGCGCGACAGGCTGACTCGAAATGACTCGTCCCTGTATGAGCGTGCCAACGGGCAGGCGGTCCAGATCGATCTGGCTGGCGGGTTGTGCGTTCGTAGATTGCAGTGCCACGAGTAAACGGGTCTGGGAGAGCGCCGTGACCGCCAGCGCAGTCCCTTGCGGGAGAACGCGAGGGCTCTCGGCCTCCACGGTCGTCTGCCGTCCATTATCCAGCGTAAGTCGGAGGACGAGCTGGAATGTCTGCCCCTGGTCTTTGACAGAAATGACTTCCGCATCCGCGCTTTCGCCGGCCGCAAGCACCCCTTCGAGTGACTGCGAAAGTTTTAGCGCCATGTCCACCATGGCAGCTTGCACCCGCGCCGGGGATGCCGGAATGGCGCGCGCGGCAGCGATATCTGTCATCCGATTGGCCAGTTCGTTGTGGATGTCGGTTTAACGGCACAGGCGCGCCGATCTTGAGCGCTCACGACCGGTGGTGACGAAATCTGGACGTGTTGAAGTTCGACGAATAGGTGCGACGGCTTCGGTTATCAGGAATTTGGGCCGGCGAAGCGGGTCTGAGCAGCAACGCAGGCAGCCCGGGGTTGCATTGCTGTCCATCAAGTCGGAGATCGTGCATGCGAGTTTTGTCTTCCCAGCCTGGCTGGTCATCGTTTTCGCCCACCATCACGTTTTCGAAAAGGCTGGCGCCATTGATGATTGCCGCCTTGCTGACGGCGTGTGCAGGACGCGACGCCCCGGATGCGCCGCCCGTCGAGCCAACACCGGCGCCTACGCCGTCACCGATGCCCATACCCAAGGCACCGCCGGTCCAGCCTTCTCCGTTGCCACGGCCGCCGGAGGCGCAGACGCCGGTTCAACCCCGGTTCGCACCTCCGCCGCACGTCGCGGCTCGCTGGGATAATGCGCTGGGCGTTTATGTAGTGCCGGGGCGCAAGCTGTATTACCGCGAGCGGGTGTACTACCAGCAGCAGGACGGCGTATGGATGTCGTCATCTCTGCCGAATGGGCCCTGGGAGCCTGTCGCGCCGCCTAGCGTGCCGCCCGGCTTGCGAAATCTTTGATGCCAAAGGGCGGCCCGTGCCGCCCTTTTTGCTGTTGCCGGGCTTTCAGCGTGCCCAGATCATTCCGATCAGGAGGTAGCAGAGCAGACTGACGAACACGACGCCAAACAGATTGATCAGAAAGCCCGCTTTGATCATCGATTGAATCTTCATTTGCCCGGTTCCGAAGACGATCGCATTCGGCGGAGTCGCGACTGGCATCATGAATGCGCAGCTCGCCGCAACGGCCGCTGGAATGGCCAAGAGTTCAGGCGGCAACCCTTGCGCAACCGCCAGCGCCCCTAGCAGCGGGAGGAAGGCCGCGGCCGTGGCGGTATTCGAGGTCACCTCGGTCAGCAGGATGATCACCAGGGTAACCAGTCCGATCATCAACAGCATATGAAGCGTAGCGAAGCCTTCCATGCCCTGCGCAATCCAGTCCGCCAAGCCTGAGCTGCTGATGGCTGCAGCCAGCGACAGGCCGCCGCCGAACAGCAGCAGCACGCCCCAAGGGACCTTGGTCGCATATTCCCAGTCCATCAGGAATTCACGCTTGCGAATGTCGACCGGCACCAGGAACAGTGCCAGGGCCGCGATGATGGCGATGCTGGTATCGCTGATGCCTTCAATGACGTTCGCCAGCAGCGGCTGAAAGATCCATGCGGCAGCGGCAAGCAAAAACACGATCCCGACACGTTTCTCACCCGTGCTCAGGGGGCCAAGCTTATCCTTTTCCTCCTTGAGGACCGCCGAGCTGTCGCGGCCTTCGAGTTTGAATCCGCCTAGCGTCAGCCACCACCAGATGAAAACCAGCATGCCCAGCGCCACGGGAAGCCCCAGCAACATCCACTGCCCAAATCCGATATGGACCTTGTAATTTTCACTAAGGAAGGCGGCAAGCATCGCATTTGGCGGCGTGCCAATGAGTGTTGCGATGCCACCGACGCTGGCCGCGTACGCGATGCCGAGCAAGAGTGCGGTTGCGAATCGCTGCTGTTCGGCGCGTTCGCCCTCGGCAGTCAACAGGCCTATCACTGACATGCCGATGGGCAGCATCATGATTGCCGTCGCCGTGTTGCTCACCCACATGCTGAGGAACGCGGTCGCAATCATGAATCCCGCGATCTGGCGCGTCGGCTGGCTGCCCACCGCCACGAGCGTCGCGAGTGCTATGCGTTTGTGAAGATTCCAGCGCTGCATGGCCAGCCCGAGCAGGAAGCCGCCGAAGAACAGGAATATGGTGGGGTTGCCGTAAGGGGACGTGGCGCTCGACAGTTCGCTGATGCCAAGCATTGGGATGAGCGGAATGGGTAGTAGGGCGGTGGCGGGGATCGGAATCGCCTCAGTAGACCACCATGTCGCCATCAGCAGCGTAAGACCCAACGTGTTCCAGGCTTCTCGTGACAGCTCGCCCGGAGGTTCGGTAAGCAGGCAGGTCAGCAAGAGAAGCGGCCCTAGTACCAGCCCGACCGCGGCGGCCTTACCCAAGCCGTCCTTACGGTTTTCGGATGCTTCAGCCATCGACTAATCCTTCAAGTCCATTGTTTTTCTCGGCAGGCACGCCAGACGCACCCCAGTTGATTGTGGGACCGGGCGTGCAGCTGTCGGGTTCTGCCAGGCGGCTTTCCGGATGTTTCGAAAGGGCAGAGTAGAGCGGTCGCCTGGGACTGACGCTACGAAGCGCCGGACCGTTCGGATGAACTTGAGCTATCAGCCGTTGAGTCTTTTGGATCTGGAAAGAGCGTGCTTCCGCATCGACTACAGTAACTGGCGTTGGCTTCGTGAAGTGGCTTGTCGCATCGCGGGCAATCTCGGAATAAACCTTCAGGCCGCATTGCGTTGGCCAATTCAGCCGTGAATATGCCGGTAGGGACCGCGATGATGGCGTAGCCCGTGATCATCACGAGCGAGGCAAGGGTCTGCCCCAAAGGGGTATGCGGCACGATATCGCCGAAGCCGACCGTCGTCATGGTGACGATTGCCCAATATGTGCTCTTGGGAATGCTCGTGAAGCCGTTGGCCGGGCCTTCGATCACGTACATCAGGGTTCCATAGACAGTCACCAGTGTGCTGATGCCCAGCAGGAACACAATGATCTTCTGCCGGCTCCCCCTCAGGGCGACAAGCAGGAAGTTGGCCTGGCTGAGGTAAGGCATCAACTTGAGTACCCGGAACACCCTGATCATGCGGATTACGCGAACGATCAGAAGGTACTGCGCATCCGGATAGAACAGCGCCAGGAACGCGGGAAGAATTGCGAGCAGGTCGATCGCACCAAAGAAACTGAAGACGTACTCTCGTCGCCGTTCGCTGCTATAGATACGTAGCAGATACTCGACGGCGAAGAGGCCTGTAAATAGCCATTCGAGCGCAGCAAACAGATCTCCATAAGCCAGGTGCGCGGCTTCGACGCTGTCCAGCATGACGATGAGCAGACTGGTGAAGATTGCGATCAGCAGGCCCAGGTCGAACGCCCTGCCAGCCGGCGTGCTGGTATGAAAGATTATTGTGTAGAGCCTTGCGCGTAGGCTGTCGTCGCGCGTTGCAGTGTCCATGACCGTTCCGCTGTCCAAAACCGTTCAGAAAGGCGGAGCTGGCAGGGGTTCCCGTCCTTGCATCAGGCATTGCCTTGTCGCCCGCTGTACGTGAGGGTCTGTTTGCAAGCGCGGCAAACGTACCGGCGGCCTTGTTTGATGAGCGCGTGACGGCGCGACGTGAGCGGAAACTCGCGCTCGGGACAGCCGCATCCGTAGAGATAAGCCGTGCGCGGACGCCTTTCAATTGCATAGGTATGGCAGCGATCGGGGGGCAGTTCATACACACCGCGCATCACTAGCTGCCATTCCTCGCCGTGAGGTTGAATGCGGTCGCCAAACAACTGGTGCGCTATCAGGTGCGCGACTTCGTGTGCCACGGTTTGCTGCAGGAAATGCTCACGATTTTCCTGGTAAAGCTTGGCGTTGAAGCGCAGCCGGTTCTCGTGCAGATGTGCAACGCCCGCTTTTTGACCTCTCAGCTTGAGACTGACATCAGGACGGGGGAAGGGGCGTTTGAAGAAATGTTCGGCCAGCTGATAACAGGCCTCGACGCGTGCGTGGAGCTGCTCGGGCATGATGCGGTTCTCTTTGCGGACGTCAATTATGCCTGACCCCGTCGAGGCTCGTGGTGCCGAACGACGAATGCGCAAGGGAGGCGAGATGTTTTCGTCGACCGACGCTGGGCGGATCCGCAATAACACGTAAAATGCGCAGCCTTTCAGTTCCATCGACCGGTTATGCAAACGTCGATGGGCATCGCAGTCTTTCTACGTGGATCTCGTTATCAGCATGGGCACCCTTTCAGTCAACCAGAACAAATTGCAGAAGCGCCTTCGCCGCCAGGTAGGGGAGGCGGTCGCCGACTTCAATATGATTGAGGACGGTGACAAGGTCATGGTCTGCCTGTCTGGCGGAAAGGACAGCTACACCATGCTGGATGTGTTGCTCTACCTGCAGAAGGTGGCGCCCATCAGCTTCGAGATCGTCGCGGTCAATATGGACCAGAAACAGCCTGGTTTCCCCGAGCACGTGCTGCCGCAGTATCTGGAGTCGATTGGGGTGGCGTACCACATCATCGAGAAGGACACCTACTCGGTGGTGAAGGAGAAGATTCCTGAAGGCAAGACCACCTGCTCGCTATGTTCCCGACTGCGCCGTGGCACGCTGTACACCTACGCCGATGAAATAGGCGCTACCAAGATGGCGCTCGGTCATCATCGTGATGACATCCTTGAGACGTTCTTCCTGAACATGTTCTACGGCGGCACCCTGAAGGCCATGCCTCCAAAGCTCCGCTCCGACGATGGCCGCAATGTGGTGATCAGGCCGCTGGCCTACTGCAACGAGGCTGATATCGAGGCCTATTCGCGGCTGCGCGAATTCCCGATCATTCCGTGCAACCTCTGCGGTTCGCAGGAAAACCTGCAGCGTCAGGTCGTGAAGGAAATGCTGCAGGAGTGGGAACGCAAATCACCGGGCCGCACCGAAATCATGTTCCGCGCGCTACAGAACGTCGTTCCGTCCCAGCTGGCAGACCGGAATCTGTTCGACTTCACCAGCCTGCGGGTCGATGAGTCAGCGACGCCTCGCTTTTTGGACGTCATGAGCCTGTGAGGGTCTTGTTGATAGGTTAAGCCTAGCCGGCCCCCTGGATGTAGGGTGCGTTAGCCCTAGGCGTAATCCACCCTTTCCCTGGAATGACCGCGAGGCCATCGCGATCAATGCCTACTCGCTGATGCATCGAGTGGCTGTCGCACCCTTCGTTGCGCGGTTCCGGCGGAAGCCCTGCGGGATTCCACCCTACGTCTGCGCTGCGACCCCTCGCTTTTTGGACGTTATGAGCCTGTGAGGGTCTTGTTGATAGGTTAACCCTAGCCAGCCCTCCTGGAAGTAGGGTGCGTCTAGCCCTAGGCGTAATCCCCCCGTTCCCTGGAATGACCGCGAGGCCATCGCGATCAATGCCTACTCGCTGATGCATCGAGTGGCTGTCGCACCCTTGATTGCGCGGTTCCGGCGGAAGCCCTGCGGGATTCCACCCTAGGTACTGGGATGTTGACCCCAAGGAGAGTCTTGCAGGCAATAAAAAACCCCAGGCTTTCACCTGGGGTTTCAAATTTGGCTCCGCGACCTGGACTCGAACCAGGGACCCAATGATTAACAGTCATTTGCTCTACCGACTGAGCTATCGCGGAACGACGGAGCGTATCCTACTGATTCGAAACACAAAGTCAAGCATCTGCGGAGCCGTATCGAACGGCTCCGCAGGCCGTGGTCACAGCACCGCGGCGATCGCGTTTGTCACAGCGTCGAGGTTGTTGCGGTTCAGGGCGGCAACGCAGATTCGGCCTGTCGACACGGCATAAATGCCAAATTCGTTGCGCAGCCGTTCCACTTGCTCAACAGTGAGCCCGGAGTAGGAGAACATCCCACGCTGGCGCGCCACGAAGCTGAAGTCGCGCGAGGCATTCAATGCGGCGAGCTTGTCTACCATGGCGACCCGCATCTCGCAGATGCGCTCCCGCATCTCACCCAGTTCATGTTCCCAAAGTGCACGCAGTTCCGGGCTGTTCAGCACCGAGGCGACGACGATGGCACCATGGGTTGGCGGGTTCGAGTAGTTCGTGCGAATGACACGCTTGACCTGCGAAAGCACTCGGCTGGCCTCGTCGCGCGAGGCCGTAACCATGGTCAGCGCACCAACACGTTCGCCGTAAAGCGAAAAGGATTTGGAGAACGAGCTGGAAACGAAAAACGCCAGCCCTGACTCAGCGAAGAGATCGATAGCAGCCGAATCTTCCTTGATGCCGTCGCCAAAGCCCTGATAGGCGATGTCCAGGAAAGGAATCAGCTCGCGCTCCCGAACAACGTCAAGCACCGCCTTCCAGTCGTCAAGGCTGAGGTCGACACCGGTCGGGTTATGGCAGCACGCATGCAGAACGACCACGGATCCTGGTGGCAGTGCGGCAAGATCTTCAAGCATGCCGCTACGGTTCACGCCATGGGTGTTCGCATCGTAGTAACGGTAATTGCGAACCTCGTAGCCCGCCGCTTCGAACAGGGCGCGATGATTTTCCCAGCTGGGATCGCTGATCGCCGCGACGGCGCCGGGCTGGAGGCGCTTGATGAAGTCTGCGCCGATCTTCAAGGCGCCGGTGCCGCCAATCGCCTGCGTGGTTACACAGCGGCCTTCTGCAATCAGGTGCGAGCCCTGACCGAACAGCAGGTTCTGAACGGCCTGGTCATACGCCGCGATACCTTCGATCGGCAGGTAGCCGCGAGGGGCGTGGGCGGCGATACGCGCCTTCTCGGCTTCAGCCACGGCGCGCAACAGCGGAATTCGTCCTTCTTCGTTGTAATACACGCCAACGCCTAGATTGACCTTGCTGGGGCGCGTATCGGCGTTGAAGGCTTCGTTAAGGCCCAGGATAGGATCGCGGGGGGCCATTTCAACGGAAGAGAACAAACTCATGATGAGGGGGCTCGAAGATAGAGGTGATAGTTCAGCCCCTGCGGTCCTGCGGGGGCTGTGCAGGCGGGGCGATAGTATAGCGGGCCCTATTGACAGCTGCGATATGATCAACGCGTAGGTTCTGTATGAAAACACGCCGTCGTCGGATCGCAGGGTTTTTCTACGGGTGGCCTGTGTGTCAGCCCGCGCCGCCCCATCATCTCAGAACCGCAATCCGATGTTTTTCTGCCGCTGTACCGTGCTCGATTCGAGCATGGTGACCGGCCCAGGCTTTCGAGGTGCAGTGAATGGCCGAGTTTCAACTCTCTACCCAATTTGAGCCCGCCGGTGATCAGCCGGAGGCGATCCGGCAGATGGTCGAGGGGCTGGAGGCCGGGCTGTCGCACCAGACGCTGCTCGGTGTGACCGGCTCGGGCAAGACATTCAGCATCGCGAATGTCATTGCCAAGGTAAAGCGGCCGACGATGATCCTCGCCCCGAACAAGACGCTGGCCGCCCAGCTGTATGGTGAGTTCAAGACCTTCTTTCCGAACAACGCGGTCGAGTACTTCGTTTCGTACTACGACTACTACCAGCCGGAAGCCTACGTTCCTTCATCGGATACGTACATCGAGAAAGATTCCTCGATCAACGATCACATCGAGCAGATGCGCCTTTCCGCGACGAAGGCATTGCTGGAGCGTTCCGATGCCATCATCGTTACGACTGTTTCGTGCATCTATGGTCTGGGTAGCCCTGAGACCTATTTGAAGATGGTCCTGCATGTCGACCGCGGCGACCGCATGGATCAGCGCGAATTGCTGCGCCGGCTGACCGAGCTGCAGTACACCCGCAACGAGATGGATTTCGCCCGTGCGACCTTTCGGGTGCGGGGCGATGTGATCGACGTCTTCCCGGCGGAGTCGGAGCTCGAGGCCGTTCGCATCGAACTGTTCGATGACGAAGTCGAGAATATCGCTGCATTTGACCCGCTCACAGGCGAGATCATCCGTAAGCTGCCCCGTTTCACGTTCTTCCCCAAGACGCACTATGCGACACCACGCGAGACGTTGCTCGATGCCGTCGACCGCATCAAGATCGAACTCAAGGATCGCCTCGACTACCTGCGTGAGAATCACAAGCTGGTCGAGGCACAACGGCTGGAGCAGCGTACGCGCTTCGACCTCGAGATGATGCTCGAGCTGGGCTATTGCAACGGTATCGAGAACTACTCGCGCTATCTGTCGGGACGCGGCCCGGGTCAGCCGCCGCCGACGCTTTACGACTACCTGCCGTCGAATGCCCTGCTGGTGATCGACGAGTCCCACGTCTCCGTGCCTCAGGTAGGGGCGATGTACAAGGGGGATAGGTCACGTAAGGAGACGCTCGTCGAGTACGGCTTTCGCCTACCGTCTGCATTGGATAACCGTCCCTTGCGGTTCGAGGAGTGGGAAGCCATCAGTCCCCAGACGATCTTCGTATCTGCCACGCCCGGACCCTATGAGGAAGAGCACGCGGGTCGTGTCATCGAGCAGGTCGTGCGGCCTACGGGATTGGTCGATCCGCAAATCGAGATTCGCCCGGCGACCACACAGGTGGACGACCTGCTTTCCGAAATCAAGAAGCGGGTCACCAGCGATGAGAGGGTGTTGGTAACGACACTGACCAAGCGGATGGCAGAGGACCTCACCGACTATCTGTCCGATCATGATGTGCGCGTTCGCTATCTTCATTCGGACATCGATACCGTGGAGCGCGTCGAAATCATCCGTGACTTGCGTATGGGCACGTTCGATGTGCTGGTCGGCATCAACCTGCTGCGCGAAGGGCTCGATATGCCAGAGGTCTCCCTGGTCGCGATCCTGGACGCGGATAAGGAAGGTTTCCTGCGGTCCGAGCGCTCGCTCATCCAGACCATCGGTCGGGCAGCGCGGAATCTGAACGGCCGGGCAATCCTGTACGCCGACGCCATGACGGGCTCCATGAAGCGCGCTATCGACGAAACCGAGCGTCGTCGTGCCAAGCAGGTGGCGTTCAACGAGGCACATGGCATCGTGCCCAAGGGCGTGAAGCGGGACATCAACGATATCCTGGAAGGGGCGAATGTGCCGGGCGCTCGAGGAAAGCGTCGTGGGCTCGCCAAGGTTGCCGAGGACAGCGGCAAGTACGAGCAGGAGCTGCGCTCACCGAGTGAAATCAACAAGCGCATTCGTCAGCTCGAAGAGAAGATGATGCAGTTCGCACGGGATCTGGAGTTTGAGGCGGCCGCACAATTGCGCGATGAAATCCAGGGCCTGCGCCAGCGTCTGCTTCAGGTATGAATGCCGCGCCCCAACCGTCCAAGGGGAAGGGCGCGCGTTGATTTTCTGTGTTCCTTGTATGCAACCCACTATAAGCTGGGCGCTTTGTGTTTCAGGGAGCAACTTAAATGGGGTTGGATGACGCGTTGATCTTCACTCGTGTCGTCGAGTGCCACGGGTTTACACAGGCGGCTCAGAACCTGGGCATGCAGAAATCCACGGTCAGTCGACGTATCGCGTTGCTGGAAGAACGCTTGGGTGTTCGTTTGCTCAACCGTACCACCCGCAAGCTGCGCCTGACCGAAGTGGGCCAGGCCTATTACGAGCGCTGCCGCCAGATCATGCTGGATTTCGCCGAGGCCGAGCAGGCGGTCATGCAGCTCCAGCAAGCGCCAGCCGGGCTGTTGAAGATCACTACGCCTATCGAGTTCGGCCAGCTCTTCATGGGGCGCGTGCTTGGCGAGTTCATGCAGCAATACCCGCTTATCACTGCGGAGGTCGAGTTGACCTCTCGCCATGTGGACCCAGTGGAAGAGGGTGTCGACATCGCGATCATGCTGGGACAGCCGCAGGATTCCACCCTGATCGCGCGCAAGCTGTTCGAGAACGGGCGCATGCTCTGTGCCAGTCCCGCTTATCTGGATGCACATGGCACCCCGGGTACATTGGCAGAGCTGGCTGATCACCGGGCAATCCTGCTTCCCCAGGATTCGCCCCGTATCTGGCCGCTAATGGACGAGCACGTGCCGTGTCAGCGGGTGCTTTCCTGTAACAATATTACGTTTGCGCGCGAGGCCACGCTTGCGGGTGCAGGCATTGCGGGGTTGCCCTTCATGATCGGCGACGCTGCAGTACGCGATGGCAGCCTGATTCGACTGCTACCTGATGCTCGCCTACCGGTGGGGGAAGTCTATGCGGTGTATCCGTCACGTCGCTTCCAGGCGATGAAGGTCAAGACCTTCCTTGATTTCCTGATGAAGAGCCTGGCGTCACCCTGGGCCGAATCGGTAGAGCCGCAGCCTTCGCCGCTGCTAAAATCCCCGTTTTCCTCTGCATCCTCGACCTGAGATACCCATGACCAAAGTCCGCACCCGTATTGCGCCGTCACCCACTGGTGATCCGCATGTCGGTACCGCCTACATTGCCTTGTTCAATCTGTGCTTCGCTCGCCAGCATGGCGGTGAGTTCGTCCTGCGCATCGAGGATACCGATCAGGTTCGTTCGACGCGGGAGTCCGAGCAGCAGATCTTCGATGCCCTTCGCTGGTTGGGTATCGAATGGAACGAGGGCCCGGACGTAGGCGGGCCGCACGGACCCTATCGCCAGAGCGAGCGCGGGGAGATCTATCAGAAATACGCGAAGGAGCTCGTCGACAAGGGCCACGCGTTCTATTGCTTCGCAACGCCGGAAGAACTCGACCAGATGCGTGCCGAGCAGACCGCACGCGGCGAGACTCCGCGTTATGACGGTCGCGGCCTCGCGTTGTCCGCGGAGGACGTGCAGCGCCGACTGGCCGCTGGCGAGCCGCACGTCATCCGCATGAAGGTGCCGACCGAGGGCATCTGTGTGGTGCCGGACATGCTGCGGGGTGATGTCGAGATTCCGTGGGACCGCATGGACATGCAGGTCCTGATGAAGGCGGACGGGTTGCCGACGTACTTCCTGGCGAATGTCGTGGACGATCATTTGATGGGGATCACCCACGTCCTGCGAGGTGAGGAGTGGCTCCCGTCCGCCCCGAAGCTCATCAAGCTGTACGAGTACTTCGGTTGGGAGCAACCTCAGCTTTGCTACATGCCGCTCCTGCGTAACCCGGACAAGAGCAAGCTTTCCAAGCGAAAGAACCCCACTTCGATCACGTTTTACCAGCGCATGGGCTTTCTACCCGAGGCGATGCTGAACTACCTGGGCCGCATGGGATGGTCCATGCCGGACGAGCGCGAGAAGTTCTCGCTGGATGAGATGGTTGAACACTTCGACCTGTCGCGCGTGTCCCTCGGTGGTCCGATCTTCGATCTGGATAAGCTGTCCTGGCTCAACGGCCAATGGATCCGCGAGTTGCCTGTAGATCGTTTCGCTGCCGAAGTGCAGCGCTGGGCGCTCAATCCCGACTACTTGATGAAGATTGCTCCGCTTGTACAGGGTAGGGTTGAGACCTTCTCCCAGGTTGCGCCATTGGCAGGCTTCTTTTTCTCGGGAAGCGTGCAGCCCGACCCGGTACTTTTCGCCCACAAGAAGCTTGATGCGGATGGCGTACGCCTGGCGATGCAGCTGATCCTGTGGAAGCTCGAGGCGCTACGCCAATGGGAGAAGGACCGGATCACCGGCTGCATCCAGGCCGTCGGAGAGCATCTTGAACTCAAGCTACGCGACCTCATGCCGTTGCTGTTCGCTTCAATAACGGGCCAGGCCAGCTCCGTTTCGGTGTTGGACGCGATGGAAATCCTTGGTCCTGATCTCACGCGCTTCCGTCTGCGGCAGGCGCTCGAAGTACTCGGAGGGGTCTCCAAGAAAGAAACCAAGGAGTGGGAAAAGCGGTTGGCATCCATCGCCTGAGGCCACCGTGCGGCCGAAGAGCACCGTTAAGTAATTGTTCTTCGGCCCAAATTTTTAACGTTAGCTGGAAAATACTGTTGACAGCGATGGGGTGCCTGCCTAATATGCGCCCCGTCCTTGAGACGGGGCTATAGCTCAGCTGGGAGAGCGCTTGCATGGCATGCAAGAGGTCGACGGTTCGATCCCGTCTAGCTCCACCAAATTGCCAGCGGCTCCGTATCATCGGAGTCGTCGAAGGTTTCGTCCCCTTCGTCTAGTGGCCTAGGACACCGCCCTTTCACGGCGGTAACAGGGGTTCGAGTCCCCTAGGGGACGCCATATTGCTCGCACCAGCCAGGTGCCGTCGCCAGACGTTAAATTGGGGCTATAGCTCAGCTGGGAGAGCGCTTGCATGGCATGCAAGAGGTCGACGGTTCGATCCCGTCTAGCTCCACCAAATTGCCAGCGGCTCCGTATCATCGGAGTCGTCGAAGGTTTCGTCCCCTTCGTCTAGTGGCCTAGGACACCGCCCTTTCACGGCGGTAACAGGGGTTCGAGTCCCCTAGGGGACGCCATTTTTGTAATCCACATGTTGGGATTGAAGGGTCATCACTATTTCGATGGCCCTTTTTGTTTTCTGGGCCGAAGGTTTTCAGGCGTCCTTCTGAAGCAACCGTTCGACAGGATCCGTCACATGAAGCTGGATTACCTCGCCAAGCCGTTCACGCTGGATATTCACGTCGACACCTCGGATGTCGATGGCTTGGGTCACGTGAACAATGCGGTATACGTCACCTGGATGGAGCGCTGTGCGTGGGCGCATTCCGAGACGCTGGGGATCGGGCTGGACGTCTATCAGTCAGTCGACCGGGCCATGGCCGTCCATCGGCATGAAATCGACTATCTCGCCCCTGCCCATGCGGGCGAGGCCCTGACGTTAGCTACCTGGATCGTAACGACGGATCATCGGCTGCGCATGGATCGTCATTTCCAGTTGGTGAGGCCGGCGGATGAGGCGACCCTGCTTCGCGCGGTTACCACGTTCGTTTGTATTGAAATGTCGAGCGGACGGCCGAAGCGCATGCCGGAGTTGTTCCTCGAGCGCTACGGCCAGGCTTTGATCCAGGGGTAAGGACTATGCAGTTCAAGGGCATGCCATGCAGGTAGCGCTAGCCCCCATGGAGGGCTTGGTCGACGAAATCCTGCGTGACGTGTTGACGCGGGTAGGCGGAATTGACTGGTGCGTTACCGAGTTCATCCGTGTAAGCGACCGCCTGCTGACCCGCGACCATTTCCAGAAGCTTGCTCCGGAGCTTGGCAATGGCGCGCGTACGGTCGCCGGTACGCCGATGCGGGTCCAGCTACTGGGTTCTGATCCTGCCTGCCTGGCTGACAATGCTGCACTGGCTTGTACGCTGGGAGCGCCTGTAATTGATCTGAATTTTGGCTGTCCAGCCAAGACCGTCAACAAGTCCCGGGGTGGCGCTGTATTGCTGCGGGAGCCTGAGCTGATGCACACGATCGTGGAGGCTGTTCGGCGCGGTACTCCTTCCAGCGTTCCAGTAACGGCGAAGATGCGTCTTGGCTACGACAGCCCCGATGGCGCCCTGGATTGCGCGCGCGCGTTGGCACAAGGTGGGGCAGCTCAGATTGTCGTACACGCACGGACCAAGATGGACGGATACAAGCCGCCAGCCCACTGGGAGTGGATTGCGCGCGTGCAGGAGGCCGTTGCGGTGCCCGTGTTTGCCAACGGTGAAATCTGGACGCTCGAGGACTGGCAGCGCTGCCGTGAAATCAGCGGGGCGCGGGACGTCATGCTGGGCCGTGGCCTGGTCTCCCGCCCGGACCTGGCCCTTCAGATCGCGGCTGAAAAAAACGGCGTCCCGGTGGAGCCGATGACCTGGTCCGCGCTTATGCCGCTGTTACAGGACTTTTGGCTGCAGGCGCGTGGCAAACTGGCGCCACGTTATGCCCCAGGGCGGCTAAAGCAATGGGTCGGCATGTTGACCCGAACCTATCCCGAGGCGGTAGCGCTGTTTGCCTCGATTCGCCGGGAAACTGACTGCAGCATCATTGACCGGCAGCTGGGCGTAGCAATCGATCGCGATACGACTGCTGTGAATCTGGAGACGCGAGCCTGACGCCCAGGCTCGTTCATAACGCTACGCGCCTATTGCTCGCCTGCTCGCCTGCTCGTCACCGCGCAGGGACGTTTGTCGCCGATTAAAAAAAATTGCGCCTGAGGTGTTGAAAACGATTTGGCTGTACCTATCTAGGGGAGTACGGGATGCCGAAGTCGGGTCCCTGTTTGAAAAACTTGCTGATCACTCAGGAGATATTCATGAGCAACGTACTTTCCCTTGCCCCTCTGTTCCGTCAGTCCATTGGCTTCGATCGGTTCAATGACCTGTTCGAGTCGGCCCTGCGTAATGAGAATGGCAGCTCTTACCCTCCCTACAACGTCGAGAAACACGGTGACGACCAGTACCGCATAGTGGTTGCGGCGGCAGGTTTCCAGGAAGAAGACCTGGAACTGCAAGTCGAGCGCGGTGTGCTGACCGTCAACGGCGGCAAACGCGATCGAGGAGAGGAGAGCGTTACCTATCTGCACCAGGGCATCGCACAGCGGGCGTTCAAGCTGTCGTTCCGCCTGGCAGATCACATTGAAGTTCGCGGCGCCGAGTTGAAAAACGGCTTGCTGAACATAGAGCTGGTGCGGGTCGTGCCTGAAGAGGCCAAGCCAAAGCGCATTCCGATTGGTGCACAGCGCCCGGCGCTGGAGAACTGATCAAGCAGGCGCGTACTTGATACGCTCGCTTTGCGCTGAACAATGCCCGCCTTGGCGGGCATTGTCGTTTATGGCTTCATGACTGCCTGACGTGCGCATCCTGGAGCAGTGCCATAAAGGCCTTCGCTGCGTTGGAGAGCGTGCGCTCGGTATGCACGATATAACCCAGTTCGCGATCGATGCGGATGCCGTCCAGGCTCAGTCCGACCACTTGCCCGTCCAGCATGGTCCGGGGCAGCACGCTCCAGGCCAGGCCGATCGACACCATCATCTTTATGGTTTCGAGATAGTTCGTGCTCATGGCCACGTTGGGCGTCAGTCCGCGTGAACTGAAGAGCTGCCTGACAATATGGTGCGTGAAGGTGTTTTCCCCCGGGAAGACGGCAGGGTGCGCGCTGACATGCTCCAGGGTGACATGCGGCAATTGTGCCAGCGGGTGTTCCGGTGCAACCACGAAATCCAGCGGATCATCCCACACACGGGTCGCTGCGATCGGAGCGTGCGTCTGCGGCGCAAGCGTAATGACGGCCAGTTCGACTCGGCCATGAAGAACCTCTTCATACGCAACCTCAGAGTCGAGAAATTGGATATCCAGGGCTACCTGCGGGAATGCGTGCGTAAAGGCGCGTAGCAGGGGTGGAAGACGATGCAATCCGATGTGGTGGCTCGTGGCGACGCTGAGGCGGCCGCTCACCTGACCGCTCAGGTTGGTCAATGCGCGGCGTGTGTCATCCAGTTCATGCCGTATTCGATACGCCCTGGGCAGCAATGCCTGACCAGCCTCTGTCAGCGTGACTTCTCGCCCGATTCGGTCGAAAAGGCGTATATCGAGTTGCTGCTCGAGCGCAGCGATGCGCTTGCTGACGGCCGGCTGGGTCAAATGGAGCCGCTCCGCCGCCAGCGAGAAGCTGCACGCTTCGGCGACAGCGATGAAGGCGTTCAAATTGGCGAGATCCATGGTCAATCCTTGTCAGCATGTATTCCCGAATGGAATCCAGCGCATGATAAAGATGAATTGGAGTTATTCGAAGAGGCGGCCTAGCATTGACCCTATAAGTGGAAGGGTGAAGCCCGACCCGTAGAAAGGTTGATGAGGATCACGTTGATGGCTGGAAAGACGCTCTATGACAAGTTGTGGGACATGCATGAAGTGAAGCGCCGCGACGACGGCTCGTCACTCATCTACATCGATCGTCACATTCTTCACGAGGTAACGTCGCCGCAGGCTTTCGAGGGCCTGCGTCTCGCGGGGCGCAAGCCTTGGCGCATCGACGCCAACATCGCCACTCCAGACCACAACGTACCAACGACACGTGATGAGCGCCTGGGTGGTATCGAGGCCATCGCAGACGAAGTGTCCCGGATTCAAGTCAAGACCCTCGACGAGAACTGCGATGAGTTCGGCATCCTCGAATTCAAGATGAACGACGTGCGTCAGGGGATCGTCCATGTGATTGGACCAGAGCAGGGGGCCACGCTCCCTGGCATGACTGTCGTTTGTGGCGACTCGCATACGTCCACTCATGGAGCCTTCGGTGCGCTGGCGCATGGAATTGGAACATCCGAAGTTGAGCATGTGCTAGCCACGCAGTGCCTTGTCGCGAAGAAAATGAAGAACATGCAGGTGCGCATCGAAGGCACGCTGCCGTTCGGTGTAACGGCCAAGGACATCGTCCTCGCGGTCATCGGCAAGATCGGAACCGCTGGAGGCAACGGACACGCGCTGGAGTTCGCCGGTAGCGCCATTCGGGACTTGTCGATGGAAGGGCGAATGACCATCTGCAACATGTCGATCGAGGCGGGCGCTCGAGTGGGTATGGTTGCGGTGGACGAAAAGACGGTTGCCTATGTCGAAGGGCTGCCGTTCGCGCCGAAAGGAGCAGATTGGGACGCGGCTGTCACCCTGTGGAAGGAGCTCGTTTCAGACAAGGACGCCCAATTCGATACCATCGTGGAAATGCGCGCCGAGGACATCAAGCCGCAGGTCAGCTGGGGCACCTCGCCGGAAATGGTGCTGGCGGTCGACCAGCGTGTGCCGGATCCGGAGCAGGAAGCGGACCCGACTCGTCGTGACTCCATCAAGCGCGCCTTGAAGTATATGGGCTTGTCCGCGAACCAGCCGATCACCGAAATCAAGCTGGACCGGGTCTTCATTGGCTCGTGCACCAACTCGCGCATCGAAGATCTCCGGGCTGCCGCCGAAGTGGCCAAGGGTCGGAAAGTCGCTGCGAATGTCATTCAGGCCATGGTCGTCCCAGGCTCTGGTCTGGTTAAGCAACAGGCCGAGGCCGAGGGTCTCGACAAGATATTCGTCGAAGCGGGCTTTGAGTGGCGCGAGCCTGGCTGCTCCATGTGTCTGGCGATGAATCCGGACAAGCTCGGCAGTGGTGAACATTGCGCGTCGACCTCGAACCGTAACTTCGAGGGCCGGCAGGGTGCAGGTGGGCGTACGCATCTCGTGAGCCCCGCCATGGCTGCCGCCGCCGCGGTGGCTGGACACTTCATTGACGTTCGCGAACTGGTCCAGGCTTGAGGAGTACCCGATGAAAGCATTTACACAGCATACCGGTCTCGTCTGCCCGCTCGATCGTGCGAACGTGGACACTGACCAGATCATTCCGAAGCAATTTCTCAAGTCGATCAAGCGAACCGGCTTCGGCCCGAATCTGTTCGATGAGTGGCGTTATCTGGATGTCGGGCAGCCGAACCAGGACAACTCGATGCGACCCATCAACCACGACTTCGTGCTCAACTTTCCGCGGTACCAAGGAGCAAGTGTGTTGCTCGCTCGAGAAAACTTCGGGTGTGGTTCTTCGCGGGAGCATGCACCTTGGGCGCTCGACGAATACGGGTTCCGCGCAGTGATCGCGCCCAGCTTCGCCGATATATTCTTCAACAACAGCTTCAAGAACGGATTGTTGCCGATCGTGCTGAAGGACGAGGAAGTCGATGAACTGTTCGAGCAGTGCGAGGCCACCGAAGGGTATGCATTGACGGTTGACCTCGCCGCCCAGACAGTCACCCGTCCAGACGGAAAAGCGTATCCGTTCGAGGTGGACGCGTTCCGCAAGCACTGCCTGCTCAATGGCCTGGATGACATTGGCCTGACGCTTCAGGATGCTACGGCGATCGAGGCGTTCGAGCGCTCGCACAAGGCCGCGCAGCCCTGGCTGTTCGGTGCCATCAAGGGCGTTTGATAAGAACTTGAAGGTTCAACACGTGCGAGCTTTCTGAAGCGATCGGAGGACGCCATGAGTGGTCATCGGCATGATGAAGTAGTCGCCCGCCAGTTTGGTGAGCAGGCCGTTGCTTATCTCAACAGCGCCGTGCATGCACAGGGTGAAGAGTTCGCAAAGCTTGCTGCCTGCGTCGTGCAGGGTGCCCAGGTGCTGGATCTTGGATGTGGTGCGGGGCATGTCAGCTTCCACGTGGCACCGCTCGCGGATCAGGTGGTGGCGTACGATCTGTCTGCAGACATGCTGTCGACGGTGTCCGAGACAGCGCAGGCACGGGGTCTGGGCAACATCACGACACGACAGGGCGTGGCAGAGCGGCTGACTTTTCCTGACGCGTCTTTCGACGCCGTACTGAGCCGGTATTCGGCACATCACTGGTCCGATCTGGCTGTCGCCTTACGCGAGGTGCGTCGCGTATTGAAGCCCGGTGGCCGTGCGGCCTTTGTGGACGTCGGATCGCCCGGCGTGCCCCTGTTGGATACGTATCTTCAAAGCGTAGAGGTGCTGCGTGATACGAGCCACGTCAGGGATTATTCCCTCGCCGAATGGGCGGATCACATCGCGTCTGCCGGTCTTAAGGCAGTGTCGTTCGAGCGGCAGCGCCTCCGACTTGAATTTGCGAGCTGGATTGCCCGCATGCGCACACCTGACGTTATGCGCGAGGCCATCATTGCCTTGCAGCGTTCAGTTGGGCAGGAAGTGCGGGACTATTTCGAGATAGAAAATGACGGATCCTTCAGCACGGATGTGCTGGTGATCGTCGCTGAACGATAACGACGCGCCGGGGACGACCGGCGCCAGGGTTAGGGGACGAGATGAGCAAGCAGATTCTGGTACTTCCGGGGGATGGTATTGGCCCGGAAATCATGGCCGAAGCAGTCAAGGTACTGAACGTTGCCAATGATAAATACGCGCTGGGTTTCGAGTTGGTCGAGGATGTCATTGGGGGGGCTGCGATCGATAGGCACGGCGTACCCCTGGCAGACGAGACGCTGGATCGCGCCCGCCAGGCAGATGCGGTTTTGCTCGGCGCCGTCGGTGGCCCGAAGTGGGACACGATCGAGCGGGATATCCGCCCCGAGCGTGGCTTGCTCAAGATCCGCTCCCAGCTTGGTCTGTTTGGAAATCTGCGCCCTGCCATTCTGTATCCCCAACTCGCAAGCGCTTCCACACTGAAGCCTGAAGTGGTGTCCGGTCTGGATATCCTTATCGTTCGTGAGCTGACGGGTGGGATCTACTTCGGCCAGCCACGCGGCGTCGAGACGCTACCAGGCGGTGAACGCAAGGCGTTCGATACGCTGCCTTATAGCGAGAGCGAAATCCGCCGGATTGCGAAGGTTGGTTTCGACATGGCCCGCCTGCGCAACAAGAAGCTGTGTTCGGTGGACAAGGCAAACGTATTGGCCTCGAGCCAGCTCTGGCGAGAAGTCGTCGAGGCGGTTGCCGCCGATTATCCCGATGTCGAGCTTTCGCATATGTACGTCGACAATGCGGCAATGCAGCTGGTACGTGCGCCAAAGCAGTTCGACGTGATCGTGACAGACAACATGTTCGGCGACATCCTGTCGGATCAGGCGTCCATGCTTACCGGGTCAATCGGCATGCTGCCTTCGGCGTCGCTGGATCTGGACGGCAAGGGCATGTACGAACCCTGCCACGGGTCCGCGCCCGATATTGCCGGGCAGGGGATCGCAAATCCGCTTGCTACCATTCTTTCGGTGTCGATGATGCTTCGCTACACCTTCGCGGACGCGGTAGCGGCAGAGGCCATTGAGCTGGCCGTGAGCAACGTGCTGGATCAGGGCCTGCGCACCGGAGACATCTGGTCCGAAGGTTGTAACAAAGTCGGAACGCAGGCGATGGGCGATGCAGTAGTCGCCGCGTTACGGAATCTGTAATCTGTTCGGCCCACCGCTCGCTACGGTGGGCTCATTTATTTCCAGGGTAGTCGCAAGATGAAACGTGTAGGTCTGATCGGTTGGCGCGGCATGGTGGGTTCCGTGCTCATGCAGCGGATGCTGGAAGAGCGCGATTTCGACCTGATCGAGCCGGTGTTCTTTACCACGTCCAATGTAGGAGGCCAGGGGCCTTCCATTGGCAAAGACACTGCGCCCCTCAAGGATGCATACAGTATCGACGAGCTGAAAACGCTCGACGTGATTCTGACCTGCCAGGGTGGCGACTACACCAGTGAAGTCTTCCCCAAGCTACGCGAAGCAGGCTGGCAGGGTTACTGGATCGACGCTGCGTCGAGCCTTCGGATGCAGGACGATGCGGTCATCGTATTGGATCCGGTCAACCGCCGGGTCATCGATCATCAGCTCGAGGCCGGGACCCGTAATTTCATCGGCGGTAACTGCACTGTCAGCCTGATGCTCATGGCGCTCGGTGGGCTATTCGAGGCCGGTCTGGTCGAATGGATGAGTGCCATGACCTACCAGGCAGCATCTGGTGCGGGTGCGCAGAACATGCGCGAGTTGATACGCCAGATGGGTGTGCTTCACGACACCGTTGCGGATGATCTCGCCGACCCGGCAAGTGCCATCCTGGATATCGATCGGAAGGTTGCCGAGATTCAGCGCGCCGACGCGTTCCCGGTCGAGAACTTCACTGTTCCGCTGGCGGGTAGCCTGATCCCCTGGATCGACAAGGAGCTCCCGAACGGCCAGAGCCGCGAAGAGTGGAAAGCGCAAGCCGAAACCAACAAGATTCTCGGTCGCTTCAATCGACCCATTCCAGTCGATGGTATTTGTGTTCGCGTCGGCGCGATGCGCTGCCATAGCCAGGCGTTGACCATCAAGCTGAACAAGGATGTACCGATGGCTGATATCGAAGGGATGATCAGCCAGCACAACCCCTGGGTTAAGCTCGTGCCGAATCACCGGGAGGCGAGCATGCGCGAGCTGTCTCCGACGGCGGTAACCGGAACGCTCAGTGTGCCTGTCGGGCGCCTGCGAAAGCTGAACATGGGTTCTCAGTTCCTGGGCGCGTTTACGGTCGGTGACCAGCTGCTATGGGGTGCCGCGGAGCCGCTGCGCCGCATGCTGCGTATCCTTCTCGAACGTTGATATCACGCACCTACACAAACGCCGGCAATAGCCGGCGTTTGTGTTTTTGCAATTAATTCGAAGTCGGCATATAAGCACAACCAAGTTATGGGTGTGCTGTAAGCGGTTATGAAGTAAAAGTTGGAGTGCCGTTATTCGTCACTTTTCGACGTGTATACAGCTGCAATACGACACTGTCGGGCATCTTTCGCAAAGTGCTTAAATTGCCGCCCGGCGGTAGATTTGTGGCATGGGTCCGATAAGTAACATCAAGCATGGCCATTGGCCTTCGTGTAAGCCTTGGGCAGTTGCTTAAAGGCCAACTGTCAAAGATACTTGCGGCAACTTCAAAGAATTACTATTAGCTGCCGATACCAACTTGGCTGTCATCCAATGAAGCGTTCGAGGCGGATGCCAAAGGCAAATCGAACATCCTGATGACGGACGAGAAGAGAAAACACTAGGGAATACGCTATGGTTCAGGTTCGCAAATTGGTCTTGGCAATCGCAGCGGCCTCGTCGCTTGGCGCCGGTACCGCCCATGCGCTTGGGTTAGGGGAGGTGACGCTACAGTCGTCGCTCAACCAGCCGCTGGTCGCCGAGATCGAGCTGCTGGACACCCGCGGGCTCGAGAACAACGAGCTCAAGCCAAGCCTGGCCTCACCCGAGGCATTCAATCAGGCCGGCGTCGACCGTCAATACTTCCTGACAGATCTGCGTTTCACGCCGGTTGTCAGGCCGAACGGCAAGAGTGTCATTCGTGTAACGTCGACGAAGCCAGTCCGCGAGCCTTACCTGAATTTTCTGGTAGAAGTGGTGTGGCCAAATGGCCGATTGATGCGTGAGTTCACGCTTCTACTCGACCCGCCGCTTTATTCGCCGCAGGCAACAGCCGTTGCGCCTCAATTGCCCATTGCGGCCGCGCGCCAACCGGCTCCCGCGCCACGTCCGACGGCGCCTGCTCCAGCACCACAATCCCAGGCTCAAGCCCCTGTGCCAGCACCGCGAGTCGCGGCTCCTGCCGCGGCGGCATCTGGCGACTATCGGGTCGGATCGCGTGACACGCTCTGGCAGATCGCCGAGCAACACAGTGCGGGCGGTTCAGTTCATCAGGCGATGCTGGCCATTCAGGATTTGAACCCTGACGCGTTCATCGATGGCAATATCAACCGAATGAAGAGCGGCCAGGTGCTGCGGTTGCCTAATGAGCAGCAGGTTCGGGCTCGGTCCCAGAGCCAGGCTCTGGCGGAGGTCGCTTCTCAAAATGCCGCATGGCGACAGAGTGCCAGCGTCGCCGGTTCCGGTGAGCGCCAGATAGATGCCCGCCGCCGCGATACTGCAGCACCTGTTGGAACCCAGCGTGATACCGAAGACAACCTTCGTCTGCTTTCAGGCTCGACGGGCCAGGCGACCGAGGGTGCCGAAGGTGCAAGCGGTCGCGAGAAGGCACTTGCGGACAAATTGGCCGTGACTGAAGAGAGCCTCGATACTACCCGCCGCGAGAATGAAGAGCTCAATAGCCGCCTCAGCGATCTGCAGAGTCAGGTCGACAAACTCCAGCGATTGATGCAGCTCAAGGACGATCAGCTCGCCAAGCTGCAGGCGACGCTTTCTGCTTCGGGTCAGGCTGTTGATGGCACAAGTGGATCGGCTGACATCTCGGAGCCTGCAGGAGAGCCAAACGGTGAAGCCGGCGCTCAGGATGGCCAGGCGGGAGTTACCCCGGATGTGGCAGCGCCGGGCCTGAGCGCACCGGACGCATCTGTTCCGACCGATCAGGCGCCGGATGATGCGGCACCGGCGACCTCTCAACAGGATCAGGCTGTCAACGAAGGTGAGGCTAACCCGGCACCCGAAACGAGCGCACCTGTTGCGCAAGACGAACAGGTGCCAGCGGAAGCGCCGGCTGCCTCGGACGACATGGATGCCGAATCCGAAGGCATTCTTGAAGGCTTGTTGAGTGACAGCACCCTGATGGGGCTCATTGGCGGTGGCGCACTTTTGATCCTGCTTGCCGCACTGCTCATTGCACGTCGCAAGCGTGAGGCGCAGAACCGTGAAGAGCCCGCGTTTGACGCTGGAAGCGAATCCGAGTTGCCTCCGGGAAGTTTCGAAGGTCTGATTCCGGCCGAGGAGGCAGTTTCCGCCCCGCGCGAAGTGGGTAGCGGTCCTGCGGAAGGCACCGATGTCCTTGGTGAAGCTGACATTTACATTGCCTACGGGCGTTTCAACCAGGCAGCTGAGTTGCTCCTTAATGCGATTGACCAGGAGCCACACCGTGCGGACCTGCGATTGAAGTTGATGGAGGTTTACGCAGAGCTTGGTGATCGTGACGGTTTTGCACGTCAGGAAGCCGAGCTTCGCGAAATTGGTGGGGCAAATGAGGGTATCGAGCAGCTCAAGCAGCGTTATCCGAGCCTTGCGGTCGCAGCGTTGGGTGGCGCGGCTGCTACTGGCGCCGCAGCCTATGCGGCCAATGCTTATTCCGAGCAAACCGACAACGTTGAAGATGAACCGCTCGATGAAGGTATCGACACGCTCGAGCTCAGCGATGACGAACTGGACTTCGACTTCTCCGACCTTGAAGCCGAGCTTTCTGCTGAAGTGCCGCAAAGCCGTGTACCCGAACAGGACGTCTCGCTCGACGACTTCACGTTTGATGACGAGCCAGCGGCTCCCGTGACCGAAACCGTTACAGAGCCTGTGTTCTCACTGGAAGACGATCTGTCGGACTTCAGTCTTGACCTGGACGCCGACACGACAAAGCCTCGCGATACCGTCGCTGACGATGACGAATTTCTGCTGGACGACGCGTTGTTCGACGAGCCGGCCCAGAGCCCGGTTTCCGAGCCAGCTGTTGTAAAGCCGGATGAACCGCTGTCCTCGGACTTCGATTTGTCATTGTCGGATGATGAGCCCCTTGAGCCGCGTGCCGACGCTGACTTCGCTGCTGAACTTGATCGCGTTACGGCAGAGCTGGGTGAGTTGAACGAAAACCTCGAAACGCCTGCTGTTACTGAGCCAGCAGCAGTCGACGGGGACGATTCCATTCTGGATGACGAGTTCGACTTCCTGGCGGGTACGGATGAAGCGACCACGAAGCTGGACCTGGCGCGCGCCTACATAGAAATGGGTGACAATGAAGGTGCACAGGATATTCTTGACGAAGTCCTTGCTGAAGGAAACGACGTCCAACAGCAAGAAGCTCGGGATCTCTTGAAAAAGCTGGTTTGAAATGGTTGATATGCTTAACCCTGCGGCAGCCGAAATGGCTGCCGCAGGCGCTTTTAGAATAGCGCTTGGCGTTGAATACGATGGGTCCAATTACCGCGGCTGGCAGCGTCAGGTCGCGGGTGTGCCTTCGGTACAGGAAGCCCTGGAAAAGGCGCTGTCGCAGGTTGCCGCAGCGCCAGTAACGCTTGAGTGTGCGGGCCGGACGGATTCGGGCGTGCATGCGTGCGGTCAGGTCGTCCACTTTGATACGTATGCCGACCGACCACTGAAGGCATGGGTTATGGGCGCGAATGCCAACCTCCCGCCTGATATAAGCGTGACCTGGGGGAAGGTCATGCCGAATCATTTTCATGCCCGTTTCAAAGCATTCGCGCGCCGTTACCGGTACGTCATCTATAACGATCCGGTTCGACCCGCCCAGCTTAGACGCGGCGTTACCTGGAATTACCGACCGCTGAATGTCGAGCTCATGCGCGAGGCTGCACAGGGACTCGTTGGCAGGCACGACTTCACATCCTTTCGCGCCGTGCAATGCCAGGCAAAGTCCGCGATCAAGACCGTGCACCACGTGAAGGTTATCCAACACGGCCGCTTCATCGTCCTTGATGTTCGCGCCAATGCTTTTCTGCATCACATGGTTCGCAATTTTGCCGGTGTGCTGATGACGGTTGGTTGTGGTGAGCGTCCAGTGACCTGGGTTGCCGATGTGCTGGCTGCCAAGGACCGGCGAGCCGGCGGAGTGACCGCACCGCCATTTGGTCTCTATCTGATCGACGCCGAATATCCGCCCGAATACGAGCTTCCCACGCGTTATCTGGGACCCCACTTCCTGTCGGCCCTGCCGGAAGATCGCTGACGCAGCTTCGGTCCTTTGCTAGTATCCGTTTCTTTTCGGAAGGTGCGCGCAAATGACCGCCGTTCGCAGCAAAATCTGCGGGATCACCCGCGTTGAAGATGCACTTGCTGCGGCAGAGGCAGGCGCCGATGCGATTGGCCTGGTGTTCTATGTCAAGAGTGGTCGAGCGATCGATATCCACCAGGCCCGGAGGATCATCGCGGCGCTACCCCCTTTCGTTACTACGGTTGGCCTGTTCGTGGATCACAGCCGGTGCGAGATTGGTGAGATCCTTGATGCCGTGCCGCTTGACCTGCTTCAGTTTCATGGTGATGAAACCCCGGAACAATGCGCAGGCCATGGGCGGCCCTACCTGAAAGCGCTGCGCATGCGGCCTGATCAGGACATTGATGTGCTTGCAGGCCGTTATACAGGGGCATCGGGCATCCTCTTGGATACATACGTGCCGGGTGTTGCGGGCGGGACTGGCGAAGCCTTCGACTGGTCGCGGACACCTTCCTTGGAAAAGCCACTCATCCTTGCAGGCGGATTGACCTGCGAGAATGTAGGCGAGGCGATCCGTCAGGTTTCGCCATTCGCTGTGGATGTCAGCGGTGGTGTTGAGACTTCGCAGAAGGGTGTGAAGGACGCCGATCTCATTCGGCGTTTCGTACGCGCGGTGAAACACGCCTGACACTGTGACCTGGGCGGCGCAGGCGCCGTCGATATGCGATTCGGCCTGCTTGTACGCAAGCAGGCCCAGATTTCCACGCGGCCGCCAAGGTGCCGCGACTGATTCAGCGATTGGAGAACAACATATGAGCAACTGGCTGGTAGACAAGCTGATCCCATCGATCATGCGGTCGGAAGTGAAGAAGAGTTCGGTGCCGGAAGGTCTGTGGCACAAGTGCCCCTCCTGCGAAGCCGTCCTCTACAAGCCTGAGCTCGAAAAGACCCTCGATGTATGCCCCAAGTGTGGCCACCACATGCGTATTGGTGCGCGTACCCGTCTCGATATCTTTCTCGACGCTGAGGGTCGTGAGGAAATCGGGGCGGAACTGGAGCCGGTGGACCGCCTGAAGTTTCGTGACAGCAAAAAGTACAAGGACCGCCTCACAGCGGCCCAGCGCGATACGGGCGAAAAGGATGCTCTGATCGCAATGAGTGGAACGCTGAAGCAGATGCCGATCGTGGCCGTGGCGTTCGAGTTCAGCTTCATGGGCGGTTCTATGGGCGCGATCGTGGGAGAGCGTTTTGTCCGCGCCGCGAACGTGGCTCTGGAACAGCGTTGCCCGATGGTCTGCTTCGCCGCTTCGGGTGGGGCTCGCATGCAGGAGGCGCTTATCTCGCTCATGCAAATGGCGAAGACGTCCGCTGTTCTGGCGAGGCTTCGAGAAGAAGGCATCCCATTCATTTCCGTATTGACTGACCCTGTCTATGGGGGCGTTTCTGCCAGTCTGGCAATGTTGGGCGATGTCATCGTCGCTGAGCCCAAGGCACTGATCGGTTTCGCCGGACCTCGTGTCATCGAGCAGACCGTACGCGAAAAATTGCCGGAAGGCTTTCAGCGCAGCGAGTTCCTGCTGGACCATGGCGCAGTAGACATGATTATCCCGCGCGCCGAGCTTCGTGATCGGCTTGGGCGGCTGTTGGCCCAGATGACCCACAAGCCGAGCCCAGCGGTCGCATGAGCTCCCGTACCCTGGCCGAGTGGCTGAGTTACCTTGAGCAACTGCACCCCAACGCGATTGATATGGGGCTGGACCGTTGTCGTGAGGTGGCCGGCCGGCTGGGGTTGGGGCAGCCCGGCAAGCGCGTCATCACGGTCTCGGGGACGAATGGCAAGGGCTCGACGTGCGCATTCCTCGCCTCGCTGCTCCGCGGGCAGTCGCTTAGCGTTGGCGTTTACAGCTCACCGCACCTGCTTCGATATAACGAGCGTGTGCGTATCAACGATGCTGAAGCGACGGATGCCGAACTCTGCGAGGCATTCGAAGCTGTCGAGCGTGCAAGAGGCTCCATAACGCTCACCTATTTCGAGATGGGAACGCTTGCCGCGTTCTGGTTGTTCGAGCGCGCGTCGCTGGATGCAGTTGTGTTGGAGGTCGGTCTTGGCGGACGTTTGGACGCGGTCAATATCGTGGACGCCGACGTCGCGCTGATTTCCAGTATCGGACTCGACCATGCCGAGTGGCTGGGCACGACACGAGAATCCGTAGCGGTCGAGAAAGCCGGAATCTTCAGGTCGGGCAAGCCCGCAGTGTGTGGCGATCCTGAGCCACCCAGGGTGCTTGGCGAATGTGCCAGTGAGGTCGGTGCTGCACTGCGTTATCGCGGTATCGACTATGACCTGACGATAGGGCAGACGAGCTGGACGTGGCGCGGGACGGATGCGACGAACAAGGCGCTTGAGATTCAGGACCTGCCCCTGTTGCAACTGCCAATGGAAAACGCTGCCCTGGCAATCCAGGCATTTGCATTGCTCGGCTTCGAGTGTGACGCTGGCACAGTGGCCCGGGCGCTCGTAGAGACCCGAATCCAAGGGCGTCTGGAGCAGCACGAACTGACGCGTGACGGGCGGCGCATTACGCTACTGCTTGATGTAGGGCATAACCCACAGGCAGCTGAATACCTCGCCGGTCGCTTGAATACGATGCCTTCGCACGGGCGGCGGTTTGCCGTGTTCGGCTTGCTGGCCGACAAGGATCTGGAGGGGGTGGTGCGGCCGCTCGCGTCCACGTTCGCCAGTTGGCTGGTTGTGCCACTGGCTACCGCTCGGACAAGGCCGGCAGAGGCGCTGCAATCCGTCTTGCTGGCCGAAGGCGCTGACGCTACTGTACAGCCAAGCGTGCAGGCAGCACTGGACACGCTCGACCATGACGCCCGGGACGGCGATGAGATCGTCGTCTTTGGATCTTTCTATTGTGTAGCCGAGGCGCTGGACTGGCTGGCCCGGTACGAAGAATAAGGAGTTGCCCGTGCAGCGGGGACTGAAACAGCGAATCATTGGTGCGCTTGTACTCCTTGCGTTAGCGATCATATTCTTGCCGATGCTGTTTACGCGACAGAACGAGCTCAGGCATACCGTCGTGGAAGCGCCGCCGGCGCCTACTGCGCCAACCATGCCCGAAATCAGCATGGATCAGACTGCGACGCCGCAGCCTCAGCCCATCGAGAACCTGGAGAACGCCCCCGGCGTTGCGGCGAATGAAGGCAGTTCACCGATGCCGCAGGGCGTACCAGATGAAGCTGAGCCGGTCATCATTCCGGAAGAGGCACCCGTTGCGAGCGTTTCGCCATCCAAGCCATCCGAGCCGCTCAAGCCGCCTCAGCAACCCATACAGCCTATTACCGAAGCAAAGCCGACGCCTCCGCCGACGCCAGAACCAGCGCCTGAAAGCCGACTCGACGCCAACAGCTTACCTGTCAGTTGGTCCGTACAGTTGGCTAGCCTGTCGAACAGGGCAAGTGCTGAGAATCTGCAGAATACGCTCAGGAAGGACGGCTATAACGCATATATTCGGACTGCAGGAGGGATGAACCGCGTGTTCGTCGGGCCCGTTATCGAGCGCTCAGAGGCGGACAAGCTTCGCGCGCAGCTCAGCCGTCAGCAAAAGCTCGAGGGCTTTGTTGTACGCTTCAAGCCGGAAGAAGGGTAATGCGCTAACGGCCGGCTATTCGCCGGCCTTTACTTATTCGTCGTCGCCCAGTGCACGCTCGAACCGCGGCGTGAAGGCCTGGACGAACCCATTGCGCAATATATTGATAAGTGCGGTGAAGGCGCTGACGTTCGGATCGTTGATGTTGCCTGATAGCTCTATCCGGGTTGCGAACTGGTCTTTGCGCTGGTTCTTCAAGACGGTCTCGGTGCCACCGACAATAGCTTCCCACACGCCTTGGAGGACACCCTTCTCCTTGACGTCCTGTTTCCAGTCGAACACCTCTACATTCTTCAGCAAGGGTTTGACATAGCCGCTGACTTCGCCATTCTTCACGTCTACCTCGGTTACGAGGTCGCCTGTGCCGGCCTTGAAGTCGAACCGGCCATATGCCTCGACGAATGAATTGAGTTGGGTGAGATCGACCCCAGTCGTTCGAAGCTGAACGTCGAAATTATCCATTCTCACCAGAGGGTCGAAGTGCGCGGTCGCTTCGACAGGGGCGTGGCCGAGCAATCTGCCCTGGCCATTGAATGAGGCCGATCGACGATCCTGTGCTTCCCGCGTATTCGTCAGATTGAAAGCCTGAGCCTCGATGTTGTCGACATAGACATCTACCGGGGGCGATGACTGAAAATTTCTGAAGGCCAGGCGCCCGTCATGCACACGCACCTCATCCAGTGTGATAGCCAGCAGTTTCTCCAGCTGGTCCCGCCAGTCCACGCCTTCGCCTGTCTGGTCATCGTCACCCGGATTGTCGACAAAGCTTATCTTCAATCCGTTGAAGGTCACCTCCGCAACGATTGCCTGTTCCTGCCACAGCGCTTTCCAGCTCACAGCGATCTCGGTGAACGGCGCGTCAACCAGCGGGACCGGCGTATCGTCATCCTTTTTCTCGATAACCAGACCGTGAATCTGATAAGCGCCTCGCCACCAGTGCAGGCCAACATCATCCACGTGCCCGTGGTAATCCCCCATATCAGCGAGCTGCTCGTTGAGATAGTTGCGCACGACCGTGGGTAGCGTGAGCTGAAGGATTATCAGCAGCACCGCCAGGATCGCGATGATCAGCAGGGGTATTCGATAGCGCGGTTTCATCTTTTGGGTCCCGGTGCTGAAAACTCTAAGGGTGGACCCATGGGCGAGGGATTGGGTTCGAGCATCGAGGGCGCATTCAGCCTTGAGGCGAGCCGGCCGACTCCATTGAACACTGGGGTGTGATGGCGCGGTGTTTTTCAGGATACTGGCGGCACTTGGTTTTGCGGTCAGCCCCGGTATGCTGCCGGTCAGGGCGCTCGGACCGCGGGTTCCAGTCATACAATTCGCATCAAGGAGATGGTCAGATGAGCCGCATCTACAGAGACAATGCGCAAACGATCGGTAACACACCTCTCGTTCAGATCAACCGCCTCGCGCCGCACGGTGTGACGATACTGGCCAAGATCGAAGGACGTAATCCCGGTTATTCGGTCAAGTGCCGAATCGGTGCCAACATGATCTGGGACGCAGAGTCGGATGGTCGTCTCAAGCCTGGAATGACCATCGTTGAGCCAACGTCTGGCAATACCGGAATTGGTCTTGCATTCGTAGCGGCTGCCCGAGGATACAAACTCATGCTGACGATGCCGGCATCGATGAGTCTCGAGCGCCGCAAGGTGCTCAAGGCACTGGGCGCGGAATTGGTGCTCACCGAACCGGCAAAAGGGATGAAGGGCGCCATTGAGAAAGCGAGCGAGATCGTCGCGTCGGACCCGGCGCGATACTTTATGCCGCAACAGTTCGAGAATCCCGCCAATCCGGCCATTCACGAGAAGACCACGGGCCCCGAGATATGGAATGACACCGATGGTGCGATCGATGTACTCGTCGCAGGTGTGGGTACGGGCGGGACGATCACGGGTATCTCGCGCTACATCAAGACCACCAAGGGCAAGCCCATTCTGTCCGTAGCGGTGGAGCCGGTAACTTCTCCGGTCATCACGCAGGCCATGTCAGGCGAGCCAATCAAACCCAGCCCGCACAAGATCCAGGGCATTGGTGCTGGTTTCGTGCCGGCAAATCTGGACCTCTCAATGGTCGACCGTGTAGAGCAGGTCACGGACGAGGAGTCCAAGACGATGGCGCGGCGGCTCATGCAAGAGGAGGGCATCCTCTGTGGTATCTCATGCGGCGCTGCCATGGCAGCAGCAGTACGTCTAGCCGAAGATCCTGCCATGCAGGGCAAGACAGTGGTTGTGATCCTCCCAGACTCGGGAGAGCGCTACCTTTCCAGCATGCTGTTCAGTGATCTATTCACTGAGCAGGAAACCGTCCAGTAGGGTAATTCACAGGCAGCGGGCCCGTTCCTGGCCAGCTGCCTGTGGGATCTGAAGGTGCGTCGGGCTGCATATTGGCGGCCAGGAACTACATCCCGTACATAAGAACAGTTGCTAATACCTGCGTTTTTATGAATAGTCGGCTAATAATTAGCTTTAGCGACTTCAAACGCCCATGTCCTACCCTGACCAACATAGATTTGCGATGCAGCTCGCGTGGCTTTCCCGTGCGTGGCGTGCAGAGCTCGATCGACGCCTCGCTGGGCTCGGCCTTTCCCAGGCGAGATGGCTGGTATTGATGCACCTGAATCGCTTCCCGGAAATGCCTACGCAACGCGAACTGGCGAAAAGCGTGGGCGTCGAAGGACCTACCCTCGCAAGATTGCTCGATAGCCTGGAAGCCCAGGGGTTGGTACGGCGGGTTGGCGTTCCAGAGGACCGTCGCGCAAAGAAGATTGCCCTGGAGGATAAGGCGCGCCCCTTGATCGAGAAGATCGAAGCTATCTCCAGGCAGGTCCGCGAGGACTCATTCGCCGGCATCGATGAAGAGGACATTCGCCGCTGCCAGCAAGTACACGCGCGAATCCTGGCTAATCTGGAAAGGCCCTGACGGAGTAGGGCATCAAGTCAAGAGGTGGTGCGAGCTGCACACGTGCCCACCTGCCGCTCTCGACGGCCACACGATCGTAGATCGGCGTCGAAGGTGCTGTTGACTTCAGGGCGCTGCCGGGGCGCTTTCTTTACATCTTGAGGGTCGTCCATAAGCCGAAGATGTGGGCGGTTACGTAGACCTATCGACTGGTGCGCGCGGAAGATCGTAAGGCCGGTGGCGCGCGTCAATCCAGCCGCGTTGTGGCGACCTTGTGGGGTTCGCTCATCAAAAGCTGCGGCCAAGGTTCAGGTAAAGCGCGCGTTCGTTCTCGTCGTTCAGGCCATAAGTGAAGTTCAACGGGCCCAGCGGTGTCTCGTAGCCCAGGAAAATACTTGCTGCATTGATGTAGCCACTATCGAACGCGTTGTCGTTGTTCCAGATGCGACCGCGCTCCAGGGAGGCGCCAAGATAGAGCGGGAAATCCAGCGGCAGTATCGCGCGTGGCGTTAGCCGCCGGTAATAGACGATCCGTCCCAGGCTGACGTTTTGCCCGGTGAGCGCATCCTGGCGGAAGCCTGAAAGTTGTTGTGCGCCACCCAGCCGGAAACTCGACGTCACGACTTCAGCCTTGTCCATCGTACGGCCATAGCGTCCACCTATTATCCAGGTGTTCGAGCCATTGGCGAAGGGTTTGTCGAGATTCAGCTCCCATTGGCGATAGCGCTGATCCGACCCCAGGCTCCGGTCGAATTGCCGAAGAGTCAGGTCGATGTTCTCTCCTTCATGAGGGAAGTCCACGTTGTCTAGCGTATCGAATGAATATTTGAGCGCGTAGTAGCCTTCCGTGAAACTCACGTCCGGCAGATTTCGGTCTCCCAATCTGACTTTTGCCTCGCCCCATGCCTGGCCGATACCAAAGCTGATCTCCCCGTTATTGGCGATCTGGCGACCGGCGTTGAGCCCATAGCCGTACCGCTGCAGGCGATACCGGGCAATTGGGTCGTCATCCAGTGTCGACTCGACGTTTTGCGATTCCGTGTACACATTAGGCGCAACGAACCAGCGGGAGCCAACGTCGAGCGGCTGGTAGAACTCCGTGAAGAACTCTTGCTTGTCTCCAAGCTGTAGCCGTGTGAGCCATTCCGCACCTAATCGGTTGATGCCATTCATCCGGTAGCTGGCGCCCAAGTTATAGACGCTTTCGCCCCTGAAGTCGTCCGACAGGTTGAGACCCAGGCGAAGGTAGTCGGTACCGGAGCGCTTTTCACGTGCATCGATGATCAGCGTGTTGCGGCTCTGACTGCCGTGCACAACGCGGTATTGGACCTGGTCGAAGTAATCCAGCCCATACAGCGTGCCCATGTCCTTCTGCAGACGCTCGATATCAAGCGGCTGGCCAATCTCCTGACGGATGATCTGTCGAATTACATCGTCGCCGACCTTGGAGTCGTTCTCGATCTGGATATCGGTTATGACCGGCTGCCGTGACTCGGCAGAGCGTGCCAGGGTAAGGGCCGGATTCCCGCCTCGGTTCGATTTAAGGGTCGCGAGACGCTCGGCCATCGCCTTGGTTGCCCGGTAGCCGGTATCGATCATCTGTTCGGCGCGGCCAAAATCAGTGACGTCGTAGCCGGCCATAGGCGGTTCGATCAGCACATCCCTATTGGTAAGCGTGGCGAGTTGAGCTTCCGAATTTCGGCGCGTCATCATCGTGATGCTTTGATTGAGCACGTCGACCACCGTCAGCAACTCCTTCTTGGGCTTCAGCGGGGTGCCAATGTCCACGACGATGACGCGGTCCACGCCCATGTCGCGGGCGACATCAACAGGAATGTTGTCGACCATGCCGCCGTCCACCAGCAGGCGCCCGCCGATTTCCACAGGCGCGAACACGGCCGGAATCGACATGCTCGCGCGAATCGCTTCGGCAAGGTGGCCTTCCTTGAACACCACCTTCTCGTCGTTGGCGATGTCGGTAGCGACCGCCCGGAACGGAATTGGCAACCGATCGAAGTCGCGGGTGTCACTGGTCCGAACGAGAAGCTTTTCCAGCAACAGCGCAAGGTTCTGCCCCTGGATGGCCCCAAGGGGCAATCCAAGGCTGCCGTCGTCACGAAAGCTCAGCCGCTGCTTGACGAGAAACGTACGGTCATCCTGCTTACGCCGAAAGGGTATGTCCTGGCGGGGCGGGGAGTCGGAAAGCACTTCACTCCAGTCCAGCGAAAGCGCCAGCTGACGCAATTCTTCGACGCTATAGCCAGAGGCATAGAGCCCACCAATGACAGCGCCCATGCTGGTGCCTGCAATCGCATCGATCTGGATGCCCTGTTCTTCCAGCGCTTTCAATACGCCGATGTGGGCGAGCCCCCTTGCAGCGCCGCCGGACAGTACGAGGCCCGTCCGCTGGGGTTCAGCGAATGCATTAAGGGAGACGATAAGGGCGAGTAGGGCAACGAGACGGCGCATGACGACATCCAGGCGGACGTGGACCGAAAAAAGGCCGATAGTATAGGGCTTTGTCGGATACGTAGGCGCCGAGGATGAGCCAGGAAAAACCCCAGATCGTCATCACCTATTGCCCGCGTTGTCAGTGGCTTCTTAGGGCGGCGTGGCTCGCGCAGGAATTACTGTCGACATTCGACAGTGCGTTAGGCCGCGTTTCTCTGGAGCCGGGCGAGAGTGGCGTGTTTCGGATCACATGCGATGGCGTGCAGATCTGGGAGCGCAAGACCGATGGCGGCTTCCCGGAGGCGAAGGTACTCAAGCAACGGGTCCGAGACCGGATCGATCCAGATCGCGACCTCGGACACAACGACCGCGCTTAGCAGAACGGAAAGAGGCGGTGCCGTCCGGCGCCGCCCTGGCAATCAGTCGTCGAACTCCATCCAGCCACCCATTTCCTTCCACCGGTTGACGATGCCGCAAAACAGATCGGCAGTCTTCTCAGTGTCGTAGCGGGCGGAGTGAGCCTCGCGGCCATCGAATTCGATCCCCGCAGCCTGACATGCTCTTGCAAGTACGGTCTGACCGTAGGCCAGGCCGGCAAGTGTCGCCGTATCGAAACTGGAAAAGGGATGAAACGGGTTGCGTTTGAGCGCGGTGCGAGCGACAGCGGCATTTAGGAAATTCAGATCGAACGCGCTGTTATGGCCAACCAGAATCGCGCGCTTGCAGCCATTCGCCTTGATGGACTTGCGCAAGCCTCGAAATATCTCAGTCAGCGCATGCTCTTCGGTAACAGCCATCCGCAATGGGTGGTCAAGTTTGATACCTGTGAACTCGAGCGCTGCCGCTTCGATATTGGCGCCTTCGAATGGCTCGATACGGAAGAATGCCGTGTGCTCTGGGAAAAGCATGCCCTGCTCATCCATACCGATCGTCGTTGCGGCGATTTCCAGCAATGCGTCAGTCGCGGCATTGAAGCCGCCGGTCTCGACATCGACCACGACAGGCAAGTAACCGCGAAAGCGGCGCGCCATCGGGTGCTTGGGGCCGGAGGAGGGCGCATTGTCCAGATCGTCGTCGTACTGTTCCTCGCTCATTGCGCGGCCTCCAGTACCCGCCAGCGAAGCGTCTCGCCCGCCCGGAGCGGAACGACGACCCGATCGCCAAACGGCAGGGTAGCCGGGAGCTGCCAGTCATCCCTTACCAACGTTATGCGGTCGGTGTTGCGCGGCAATCCGTAGAAATCCGAACCGTGCAGGCTTGCAAAACCTTCGAGCTTGTCCAGCGCATCACGCTGCTCAAAGGCTTCGGCGTAAAGTTCAATGCCGGCATTGGCCGAGTAGCAACCCGCGCAACCGCAGGCATTCTCCTTGGCATGCTGGGCGTGAGGCGCCGAGTCCGTGCCAAGGAAGAACTTCGGATTGCCGCTTGTGGCCGCATCCAATAGGGCAGTCTGGTGAGTGTTTCGCTTGAGGATGGGCAGGCAGAAGAAGTGCGGCCGGATACCGCCCACGAGCATGTGGTTGCGGTTGAAAAGCAGGTGCTGGGGGGTGATCGTCGCGGCAACCGTATCAGGTGCTTCGCGAACGAAGGTTGCCGCATCGGCCGTAGTGATGTGCTCGAAAACGATCTTCAAGGTCGGGAATCGCTGGACCAGCCGGACCATGTGCTCATCGATGAAGCGCTTTTCGCGATCGAATACGTCGACATCGGCACGCGTGACTTCGCCATGGATAAGCAACGGCATACCGACTTCGGCCATCGTTTCCAGCACTGGAAAGACGTTGTCGACCGACGTTACACCCGAGGCGGAATTCGTCGTGGCCCCGGCCGGGTAGAGTTTTACGGCATGTACGAAGCCTGCCGCTTTCGCGGCGTGAATATCGCTCGGCGTCGTGCTTTCCGTCAGGTAAAGCGTCATCAACGGTTCGAAATGATTGCCGGCAGGTCGTGCGTCCAGAATGCGCTGGCGATACTGGCCAGCGTCGTCCGCTGTCCGCACAGGCGGGACAAGGTTGGGCATGACGATCGCACGGGCGCAGACGCGGCCAGCGTCAGCCACGGTATGCGGAAGTACGGCGCCATCCCTAAGGTGAATGTGCCAGTCATCTGGGCGTAGCAGGGTGATGCGATCGGTCATGCAGACATCCGAATTGTTGGTTCACCAGTCAGTCCCGCGAATGAGATTGCGGGCGATCTGGTATTGCTGAATGTAATCACAGGCATGCTACCGGAAAAGTGTGATACCGGCACGGCACGGTACCGCTCAAGTTCCGTGCTGCGGCACCGATATCAGGGTATCTACCTTTGTATTTTTCGGAGACTATCGTGCGCCGGCACCTCGTTCTAGCTTCGTTTCTGTTCGTCAGCCTGCCGGCCATGGCACTGACGTTCCAGACGCGTCTGGAACAAGCAGAGTGGAAGGTCGATGGCGATCAATTCGAGTGCCGTCTCTCTCAGTCGGTGACGGGATTTGGTAGCGGCGAATTCGTGCGTCGGGCTGGCGAGGCTGCAATCTTCCGTCTAAGTGCCAATGAACGCTGGATGGGCAAGGGCGCTGCCGTGTTGCTTGCTGCTGCTGCACCCTGGCAACCCGGTCGTGGCGACATCAGTCTCGGGGTCGTCAGCGTCGCGGACGGTGACAAACCGTTTAGTAGCACGCACGAGCAGGCGGGACGGCTGCTGACTGGGCTGCTCGAAGGGCGCAGCCCACTCGTTCGCCACCGAACACTCTCCGGAAGCGAGTCGCTCGAAGTAAGGCTGCTGCCAACGCGTTTTCGGACAGCATATGACGACTACCTTGGGTGCACCGCAAAGCTCCTGCCGGTCAACTTCGATCAGATTCAGCGATCCCTGGTCGCCTTTCCCGGTGCCGGTACGGATCTGGACGACCTCGCCAAAGCCAAGCTGGACATCATGCTCGAATTCATGAAAGCGGACCCAAGCGTCAACCATATCGAGCTCGATGGTCACTCCGATAACAGCGGTAACCGTCTGACCAATCGCGAACTATCGAGGCGTCGTGCGCTGGCTGTTCAAGAATATCTCGTGGCCCGCGGTGTTCCGGTCGATAGCATCGTGGTGCGTTTTCACGGTGAGCGTTATCCGCTTGTTCCCAATAGCAGCGCTACCAACCGAGCGAAGAATCGACGGGTTATGATCAGTCTGTCCCGTGAGCCCGCCGCTGACCAGGCGCAAGTGGAGGCAGCGAGCCCGCCCGCAGAGGCGTCCGAGAAGCCTGCTGGCGGTTGACGCATACGCTGCTGTAAATGCGGGCGCCGGATCAGTAGAATCACGTCCTTTGCGAACAACCCCGTGGAGTGGATGGCATGGCGGACGTGAAGAAGGTTGTCCTGGCATATTCAGGCGGCCTGGACACCTCGGTAATCTTGAAATGGCTGCAGGATACCTACAGCTGCGAAGTGGTCACCTTCACCGCTGACCTTGGTCAGGGCGAAGAGGTCGAGCCTGCACGCGCCAAGGCACAGGCCATGGGCGTCAAGGAAATCTACATCGATGACCTGCGCGAAGAGTTCGTGCGCGACTTCGTATACCCCATGTTCCGTGCCAATACCGTCTACGAAGGCGAGTATCTGCTTGGCACGTCGATCGCGCGTCCGCTTATCGCCAAGCGCCTTATCGAGATCGCCAACGAGACCGGTGCAGATGCCATTTCCCATGGCGCAACAGGCAAGGGTAACGACCAGGTGCGTTTCGAGCTCGGCGCGTACGCGCTGAAGCCCGGTGTCAAGGTGATCGCGCCATGGCGCGAGTGGGACCTCCTGTCCCGCGAGAAGCTGATGGACTATGCCGAGAAGCATGCCATTCCGATCGAGCGCCATGGCAAGAAGAAATCGCCTTACTCCATGGATGCCAACCTTCTGCATATCTCCTACGAAGGCGGCGTGCTGGAAGACACCTGGACCGAGCACGAAGAGGATATGTGGCGTTGGACCAAGTCTCCAGAGACTGCGCCCGATACGCCGACCTACATCGAGCTGACCTACAAGGCCGGCGACATCGTAGCCATCGATGGGAAGGACATGACGCCGGCGCAGGTGCTGGCCGAGCTTAACCGCATCGGCGGTGAAAACGGCATCGGCCGTCTGGATATCGTAGAGAACCGCTACGTGGGCATGAAGTCCCGCGGCTGCTACGAGACACCCGGTGGCACGATCATGCTCAAGGCGCACCGCGCCATCGAGTCCATTACCCTGGACCGCGAAGTGGCCCACCTCAAGGATGAGCTGATGCCGAAGTATGCGAGCCTGATCTACACCGGTTACTGGTGGAGCCCAGAGCGTCTCATGCTCCAGCAGATGATCGACGCCTCCCAGGCCAACGTGAACGGTGTGGTCCGGCTCAAGTTGTACAAGGGCAATGTCATTGTCGTCGGTCGCAAGTCCGACGAGTCGCTTTTCGACGCGAACATCGCAACGTTCGAGGAAGATGGCGGCGCTTACAATCAGGCCGACGCAGCCGGGTTCATCAAGCTGAACGCGTTGCGCATGCGCATTGCTGCCGGCAAGGGCCGCAAGCTCAACTGATCATTGCTGCGTTACATGAAGACCCCGGCCTCAGCCGGGGTTTTTTTTGCGTCGCGTTCCAGAGCAGACGGGCCTTGCCTGGAGAAGCGCGCAAAACACGATCGTGATTGCTGGCCAGCATTCCGACCTTGAAATGTTCAACGTACATGGGGCGACGGCCGTTTCGATCAAATGTCGAAATCGTAGTCGTTCAGTCGCTTCTGGAGGCGACGTTCCTCTAGCAAGTTGTCGATGATCCGGCGCTTCGTGAGGTTGGTCTTCGCAACTTCGACAGGGGCGTCGTCCTGATCTTCAGTGGTTACATCGTCGTCAAGTTCAATATCTGCATCATCTGCCATGGCGTTCGCTCCTTAGGAACGGGGGGCTACATGGCGCACCTTATATCTGCAAAGACGAGGGTCGTAAAAAAGATTTTTTCAATCGCCTGGGATAAAAAATGAGGGGCTGTTCAATCGTCCGATGTCTTGTGCTTGTACTCGCACAAATCTTCGATGCGACAGCTTCCACAGCGCGGCTTGCGGGCGATACATACATAGCGCCCATGCAGGATGAGCCAATGGTGAGCGTCCATGAGGTAATCCTTTGGGACAAACTTCATGAGCTTTCGCTCTACCTCGACCACGTTCTTCCCAGGCGCGATGTTGGTGCGGTTGGATACGCGGAAAATGTGCGTGTCTACTGCCATGGCCGGCTGCCGGAAGGCCGTATTCAACACCACATTCGCCGTCTTGCGGCCAACACCTGGGAGTGCCTCCAGCGCTTCACGAGTCTCGGGTACCTGGCTGCCATGCCGTTCGATGAGGATACGGCAGGTTTCAATAACGTTCTTCGCCTTGCTGTTGTAGAGGCCAATCGTCTTGATGTAATCCGATAGCCCGTCGACGCCCAGTGCGTAGATACCCTCCGGCGTATTGGCGGCGGGAAACAGCTTCGCAGTGGCCTTGTTCACGCCGACGTCCGTCGCCTGTGCCGACAGAATGACCGCAATCAGCAGCTCGAAGGGCGTCGTGTATGCCAGCTCGGTCGTAGGATTCGGATTATCTTCGTGAAGCCGCCGGAAGATCTCGAGACGTTTGACTGCGTTCATGTCCTGATTCCGTCAGAGGGTGTTCAATGCGATTGCAAGCGTTCAAGCGTTGCCTGGGCTGACTCGGCTGCGCGGCGAAGGTCCTCCAGTTGGCTCGTCTGTTCGTTCGTTGGCGAATCGCCAAAAGCCTTTTCAGCCTTGCTGACCTGAGCGCGGGCCATGGCAGCGGCAATCTTGGCCTTCTTGATCTCGGCATCATCTGCGCCGGGCCTGGCTGGGCCGGCACGCTGTAACGCTTCGTCGGCGCGGCGGCTGGCTTCGCGCAGCTGTTCGACCTGTGCCCGAAGCGTATCGGTACCACGCTGTGCTAGCTGTTTCTCCGCCTTGCCGAGCGCGACCCTGGCCATGGCCGCCTCCAGCTTCAAGCGTTTGATATCGCTTGCCTCCGCGCCGGAGGTGCCGGCTTTTGCTCGGTTGACCGTGGATGTTGGCTGAGCGATCGTGGCCCCGGCGCGCGATAGTCTGGCATTGCGTTCGGACTCGCGCTTTGCTGCTTCAGCAGCCAGTCGTTCCAGTCGAGCGCTATGGCGTAGACGAAAGTGATCAGCGCGCGCACGTTGCCGGCTTGCTTCACCCGCACTCAGCGGCACGATATCGATGCAGTCCACGGGGCACGGAACGACACAAAGTTCGCAGCCAGTGCACTCGTCGCGGATAACGGTATGCATCAGTTTGGCCGCTCCGAGGATGGCATCGGTGGGGCATGCCTGGATGCACTTCGTACAACCGATACACTCGTCTTCGCGTATGAACGCGATCTGAGGCGGGATTTCAGGTTCCGCCAATGGCTCGGCGGGCCGGTGAAGAAGGGCTGCCAGGCGAACCACGGTAGCCTGCCCGCCTGGTGGGCATTTGTTTATTGCTTCACCGGATGCAATACCCGTCGCATAAGGCAGGCATCCGGAGTGCCCACACTTTCCACACTGGGTCTGGGGCAGTAGCGCGTCGATGGCCTGAACTGAAATAGCAGATGATGTCATGGTCGCAGTACCGAGCTGCGATGCTCGGCTATTGGCGGAAACGAATGAGGCCGGCTAGCGCCGGCCTCAGGAAGGAGCCGTACGTTACTTGACGCGTTGGCCGGGTTTGGCGCCGCTATCCGGGCTCAAAAGGTAGATTTCCTCACCGCCAGGACCGGCCGCAAGGACCATACCTTCAGACACGCCGAACTTCATCTTCCGCGCGGCAAGGTTCGCGACGTACAGGGTCAGGCGACCTTCCAGCTTGCTAGGATCGGGGTACGCACTCTTGATCCCGGAGAACACATTGCGTTTCTCGTCGCCAATGTCCAGGGTGAGGCGAAGCAACTTGTCTGCACCTTCGACGAATTCGCACTTTTCGATCAGCGCGATGCGAAGGTCGACGGACGCGAACGTATCAAAGTTGATTTCGGCCGACAGCGGCTCTTTGGTCAGCTCACCGTTGCCCTGTGGCTTCGGGGCTTCGGCGGCAAGGTCTTCCTTCGAGGCGTCGGTCATGGCTTCGATTTTCGCAGGCTCTATACGGGTCATCAGCGGGGAAAAGGCGTTGAGTGTATGGTTGGAGAGCAGGTCCTGATGGTCTGCCCATGCAAGTGGGCTGACGTTCAGAAAGCGCTCGGCGGCTTCGGCAAGTTTGGGAAGCACGGGCTTGAGGAAGATCACCAGCTGGCGGAACAGATTGATGCCGGTTGCGCAGATGGCCTGCACTTCGTCCTGCTTGCCCTCCTGCTTGTTGAGCGCCCAGGGCGCCATGTCGGCGATCCACGCATTGGCGCGATCTGCGAGCGCCATGATTTCACGCATGGCGCGCGCGAAATCGCGTTGCTCATAGGCATCGGAAATGCTGGGTGCCGCCGCCTGGAAGGCTGCCGTTAGCTCGGGTGCTGCATTGCTCGCTACCAGCACACCGCCATTACCCTTGTGAATGAAACCGGCGCAGCGGCTGGCAATATTCACGACCTTGCCGACCAGGTCTGAATTGACCTTTTGTACGAAGTCCTCAAGGTTCAGGTCGAGGTCATCGACGCCACGGCCGAGCTTGCTCGCGAAGTAATAGCGCAGGTATTCCGGGTTCAGATGGTCGAGATAGGTTCGTGCCTTGATGAAAGTGCCACGAGACTTGGACATCTTTTGCCCATCGACCGTCAGGAAACCGTGAACGTTCAGCGCCGTCGGCTTGCGATAGCCGGCGCCTTCGAGCATGGCCGGCCAGAACAGCGCATGGAAGTTCACGATATCCTTGCCGATGAAGTGATAGAGCTCGGCCGTTGAGTCTTTCTTCCAGTACGTGTCGAAATCCAGGTCGGGTCGGCGATCGCACAGGTTCTTGAAGCTCGCCATGTACCCGATCGGCGCATCCAGCCAGACATAGAAGTACTTGCCCGGCTCACCAGGGATCTCGAAACCAAAGTAGGGCGCGTCGCGGGAAATGTCCCACTCCTGCAGGCCGGCATCGAGCCATTCGGAGATCTTGTTCGCAACGGCATCCTGAAGCGCGCCGCCACGTGTCCATTGTTTCAGCGTCTGGTCGAAGTCTGGCAGCTTGAAGAAGAAGTGCTGGGACTCCTTGAGTACGGGGACTGCGCCCGATATCGCAGAGCGAGGATCTTTCAGCTCAGTGGGTGAATAGGTCGCGCCGCACTTTTCGCAGTTGTCGCCATATTGGTCGGCCGCACCGCAGTTGGGGCAGGTGCCTTTGATGAAACGGTCGGCCAGGAACATGCCTTTTTCCGGGTCGAAATACTGTGTCACTGCGCGGTTGGCAATATGCCCGGCATTGCGGAGCGCCAGATAGATAGACTCCGAAAGCTCGCGGTTTTCCTGGGCATGTGTCGAATGGAAGTTGTCGAAATCCACCAGGAAGTCTGCAAAGTCCGTTGTATGTTCGCGGCGGACGTTGTCGATGAGCTGTTCCGGCGTGATGCCCTCCTTTTCAGCGCGCAGCATGATGGCCGACCCGTGAGCGTCCGATGCGCAGACATAGGTGCACTGATTGCCGCGCATCTTCTGGAACCGCACCCAAATGTCGGTCTGGATGTACTCCACCATGTGCCCGAGGTGAATCGAGCCATTGGCATAGGGGAGGGCGCTGGTAACGAGTATCTGACGGGATTCGGACATATCGGCGGGCGGTCACTGAATGCGAAGGAAAGGGCATAACTATGACGGATGCTGCGTTCGCCGGGCCCGGCGGGCCGCGATCGGTCGGGCCGCGATCGGTCGGGCCGCGCTAGGCGAATAACCGTAGCGCGATACTGTAGCCTCGATGGGCGACTGATAAGATACCCGAGCGATTTACACAACTTTCAGCTGGAGTCTTCATGAGTGCGATCACCCGCGATGCGGTAGAAGCAACGCTTCGCCAATACATCGATCCTCACCTGGGGCAGGACCTTGTCAGTTCAGGTAGCTTGAAAAGCGTCGATATCGATGGCACGCAGGTCAGGGTCGAAGTTCAGCTCGGTTACGCGGCCGATCTATTCCGAAACGGTCTGGCACAGTTGCTGGAGGTCGCGCTGGAGAACATGGAAGGCATTACGCGTGCAAGCGTCTCCGTTCAGTGCAAGATCGAGTCGCACAAGGCGCAGGATCAGGTTCCGGCGCTTGGCAACGTCAAGAACGTGGTCGCAGTCGCCTCCGGCAAGGGCGGTGTAGGCAAGTCGACGACTGCAGCCAACCTGGCGCTCGCCCTGGCGCGGGAGGGGGCTCGGGTGGGTATTCTTGACGCAGATATCTATGGGCCCAGCCTTGGCATCATGTTTGGCATTCCTGAGGGGAGCCGTCCACAGGTCAAGGACCAGAAGTACTTCATACCGCTCGAAGCGCACGGCGTGCAGGTCATGTCGATGGCATTCCTGACGGACGACAATACGCCGGTCGTATGGCGTGGCCCGATGGTGTCTGGTGCACTGCTTCAATTGGTCACACAGACAGCCTGGAATGATCTCGATTACCTGGTGATCGATATGCCTCCGGGCACGGGCGACATTCAGTTGACCCTGGCGCAGAAGGTGCCTGTTGCAGGCGCGGTCATCGTGACGACACCGCAGGATCTGGCGCTGCTCGATGCCAAGAAAGGCGTGGAGATGTTCCGTAAGGTCAACATTCCGGTGCTGGGTGTCGTGGAAAACATGGCCGTGCACATCTGCTCGAATTGCGGCCATGCCGAGCATCTATTCGGTGAAGGTGGCGGCGAAAAGCTGGCTTCGCAATATGGGGTGGACCTTCTGGCTTCGCTTCCACTTTCCATGGCGATCAGGCTACAGGCGGACAGCGGCAAGCCGACTGCGATCGCCGACACGGAAAGCCAGATTGCCATGATTTACCAGGAGACGGCTCGTCGCGTAGGTGCGCGTATTGTTCAGGCAGGTCGTACCGCGGTCGCTATGCCGAACATTCAGATAAGCGATGACTGATCCGCATATAGCGAATGTCTTACATGACGCGTCTGAGAATGGCCATTACGCGGGCTTCGCCAGGCCAATAAGATAGTCTCCATCAACTGCAGCACAGGACGTGCTCAGGTCGCTCACGGACGATACGCCACTGCCAGGAAGGCAGCCCGGTATGGATACTGGGAAGTGGTCGGCAAAACCCGCTTCGGCGGGTTTTTTGTTGCCTGCGAAACGAGTAGGGCCGCCTACAAGAAAGTCCAGGTAGCACGCCATCATTCAGGGCTTTCGCGCCACCATCACCGCACGCATGGGGGCAGGCAGGCCTTCGACGGTCAAGGACGTATCGTCCGGATCCAGAAAATCAGGAAGGGACTGGTAGCGCATCCACTCGGTGCTGCGTTGCTCATCGGTCCCGGTGACGCTGACGTCGACGCACCTCACGTCGACGAACCCAGCCCGACGTAGCCAAAGTTCCAGCGCGGGTACCGATGGCAAAAACCATACATTACGCATTTGTGCATAGCGGTCTTCCGGAACCAGAACGTCGTTCACCTGGCCGTCGATGACAAGCGTTTCGAGCACCAGCTCTCCACCTTTGACAAGACAGTCCTTCAGCTCAAGGAGATGGTCGATCGGCGAGCGTCGGTGATACAGGACGCCCATCGAGAAGATGGTGTCGAAGCCCTCCAGACGCGGCGGCAGCTCTTCCAGCCCAATAGGCAATTGCCACACGGGCCGTCCGGGTAGTAGGCGACATATGGCCTGGAATTGGCAGAAAAATAGCCAGTTCGGATCGATGCCTACTACGGTGTCGGCGCCCGCGCCCAGCATTCGCCACATGTAGTAGCCGTTACCGCAACCCACATCGAGAATGCGTTTGCCCCCCAGGTCAAGGTGCGGTGCGACGCGCTGCCATTTCCAGTCTGATCGCCACTCCGTGTCGACATGGACATCGAACAGATGAAAAGGACCCTTTCTCCAGGGAATAAGTCCCTTGAGGGCGACTTCCAGCGCAGCGGTCTGTTCGGGCGTCGTGTTACCAGTCAAGGTCAGCGATTCGACGAGGTCAATCTGTTCCGGAATCAGCGAAGGAATAGCGTCAACGGCTGCCTGCCAGCGAGGCAGGTCGCCGTGGCCGATGGCATAACGAGCGTTGTATTGGTCTTGCAGCGTGGCAGCCCAGGCAGCCAGCGGCGTACGCGATAGACGGTTCGCGAGGGGAGAGAAGTCGATCATGGAAGCGCAATCAGAGAAGCGAAGTTAAGGCACTGGAACCAGGGGATGACTCGGCTGAACCCTGCGGCCTGCAGGCGCGCGGTATGTTGCTCAAGGCTGTCCGGCTTCATGACGTTTTCGATTGCAGCCCGCTTTTGGGCGATTTCGAGTTCGCTGTAGCCATTGGCGCGTTTGAAATCGAGGTGAAGCTCGGTGAGCAGTGCCTGATCGTCTGCGTTTTCGAAGCGAAGCTTTTCGGACAGGATGAGGGCACCGCCCGGGATCAATGCCCCACGCAAGCGTGTGAGCAGATCAGCACGGCGTTCCGGCTCGATAAATTGCAGTGTGAAGTTCAGGGCAATGACCGATGCAGGCGCCAGGTCGACGTTGAGGATATCGCCCAGCACGACCTCGACCGGTAAAAGTTCCTGAAACATGGCGTCTTGCGCCTTCAGGTACTCCCGGCAGCGCTCCACCATGGCAGTAGAATTGTCGACCGCGATCACGCGGCAGCCTTCGGTGCTGACGTGTCTGCGCATCGCTTGCGTGACCGCGCCCAAAGAGGCGCCCAGATCGTAGAGTGCGGTATTGGGTTGGGCGAAGCGTGCCGTTAGCACCCCAATGTTCTCCACGATAGTGGGGTAACCCGGCACGGATCGTTTGATCATGTCAGGGAAGACACGGACCACGTCTTCATTGAAGACGAAGTCCTGCACCCGGGTCAGGGGGCGCGCGAAAAGGCGGTCGGCATCCTCGTTCACGGTGGGCTCACGGTCGCTCAAAGGGTGCGCATTCTAGCGAGTGCGGGCCGATCCCGGAATGCGCTTGGTGATTACTGGATCCGCAACGCGCATTCGACGGACTGCGACGGCGGACTATCTGACTCCCACGGGCGCTTGTAGGCCAGGCGCAGGGTTGCGTCGCCCTCAGTGGCTGCCTTGAATCGCCATGTAGACTGCCCGTCGGCGCCGATCAACGTCTCGACCTTGGGGTTGCTGTAGACCTCTGGGCCAAGGCTTTCCAGCTGTGGCGCCGCGTCATCAGTGACGACCCACCGGTAACCCGTCGTTGGGTTGCTAGGCAGGGACAGGATCAGAGTTTGCCCGCGATCGAGCACGAGCGGGGCACAGCTGCGGGTGTCGGCGCCATCGAGCGTGACAATGTCTGGATGCGAGGTCGTGCAGGCACCGAGCGCGAGCGCGAGCGGTGCCAGCAGGTAGAGGGTGCGCTTCATTTATGCTCCAGGGTCGAGAGGCGGTAACCCGATATGGGCGGCTGAAGGAAGCATCGCTAACAACTCAAATGAGTATTGAGCTGGGTCCACAGGATAGGCGCTAGCGCACGTTTTTAGAACCGGGTGTGTCTGGAATCCTGCATCGCGCGCCTGGACGCGCTCTGCACGTTTTTTCCAGGATTAAGCCGCTCTGGGCATCAGGCGCGTGGGGAAGTCGCGTGCATTTCGATCTGCGCGGCATCGAGTCGTCTCGCAACCCAAAAGATCGCAAGGCCAATCACAGCTGTTGCCGAGCCGACATAACCTGTTGAAGTCCAGCCCAGACCGGCCGTAATCGCGAGCCCCCCCAACCACGGGCCCAGCGCGTTGGCGATGTTAAAGGCTGCATGGTTGGACGCCGCTGCAAGCGTTTGTGCATCGGCAGCGACGTCCATCAGGCGCGTTTGTAGTGCGGGGGAGAGCGCGACCATCGTGCCGACCAATACCGTGGCGGGCAATATCGTCCATAGTGAGTGCGCTGCAAATGGAAATATGAGTGTCACAAACGCGCTCCAGCCGAGCAGCCAGCCGACAGAGCGGAATTGCATCCGGTCATATAGCCACCCACCAACGATATTACCGACGATCCCGCCGAGGCCGAATGCTGCAAGGCCGAAGGGGATCCAGCCTGGGTGTGCGTGCGTAACCTCCAGAAGCGTAGGCGCCAGGTAGCTAAAGACGCAGAACATGCCAGCGAAGCCAACCGAGCTTACTGCAAGCGCGAGCCAAACCTGCACCCGATTGAACGCGCGCAGTTCCTTCAGCGGGTCGCTTCGCTTCTCGCCAGGCTGTATTGGCAGATAAATGAACACCAGCGCCATCGTCAACAGTGCGATACCGGCGACAAGCGCGAACGCGAACCGCCAACTGAGCCACTGCCCAAGCAATGTGGCGAGTGGATTGCCGATAAGCATGGCGGTCGTGAGTCCGAGCATGACGCGGCTCACGGCCTTGGCGCGCTGGTTGGCTGGCACGAGAGAGGCTGCGACCAATGCCGCTACTCCGAAGTAGGCTCCATGAGGCAGCCCGGCGATAAAGCGATAAACCATCAGTGATGGGTAGCTTGGGGCAAGCGCACTGGCGAGGTTGCCCAGCGCGAAGAAAGCCATGAGCAGCAGAAGCAGATGCCGTCGCAGCAACTGCGCCCCAAGAATCGCCAGCAGCGGAGCGCCGACGACCACACCCAATGCGTAGGCGCTGATGACATGTCCGACCTGTGGCTCGCTTATGCCAAGGCCGGCTGCGACATCGGGCATCAGACCCATGATCGCGAACTCGCCAGTGCCGATTGCGAAGCCGCCCACCGCAAGGGCGAACTCGATCAGGAGTACGGCGCGGCGTGGGAGAAAGGTGTTTTCCGGGGGTGATTGCATGGATGAACTGTCTATGACCGCTTAAGAAAGCCGGCCATTATTCCATGCCAGATAGGATTGTCTGCCGCGCGCTGTGCAACGGCGCTTTCCTGATATGGAACGACCGTTCAGTTAAGGTGACTGTCGTGCCGCACCGCTTTTGTTTCGAATTATCCCGGAACGAGCCTGTCATCTAGATGATGCCGCTACGCTTTGCGTCGGTTTTCAAATGGAAAGAGTAAGGAGTTTCCCTTCCATGGAGAATCCCTCCAATAAGACGATAAATCCGCCGGTCTTTTACACGGCGGGGGCCTTGATCCTCGCTCTGGTTTTGTTTGCCGTGATCTCGCCGGAAACGGCGCAGGCCGGCTTCGGCGCAATCCAGGCATGGATATTGGCCAATGCAAGCTGGTTCTACATTCTGGTCGTCGCGATCATCCTGATCTGCGTTGTGTTCCTTGCGGTCAGCCGTTACGGCGATCTGAAGCTCGGGCCCGATCATAGCGAACCGGATTATCGTAGTCTTACCTGGTTTGCGATGTTGTTTTCAGCCGGCATGGGCATTGGCCTCATGTTCTTCGGCGTCGCCGAGCCGGTCATGCACTTCATTGGCCCACCCGTTGGAGAAGGTGGGAACGTGGATGCTGCACGTGAGGCAATGAAGATAACGTTCTTCCATTGGGGCCTGCACGCATGGTCGATCTACGCCATCGTGGCCTTGATACTCGCGTTCTTCAGCTACCGCCACAATCTGCCACTGACCCTTCGATCTGCACTTTATCCCCTGATTGGCGACCGGATACATGGGCCCATCGGCCATGCCGTCGACATCTTCGCAATCATCGGTACGGTGCTTGGGGTTGCGACTTCACTCGGATTAGGGGTCTCCCAGATCAATACGGGGCTGAACTACCTGTTCGGCCTGCCCGTGTCGGTACCGGTACAGATCGGCCTGATCATCGGAACATGCGCGCTGGCGACGCTTTCGGTCGCGACCGGCCTGGACAAAGGGATTCGGATCCTCTCTGAAACGAACCTCGCTCTGGCCGTGATATTGATGATCTTCGTGCTCATCCTCGGCCCGACGGTTTTCCTGCTACAGGTCTTCGTGCAGAACACAGGCAGCTACCTGTCTGAGATCGTCAGCATGACCTTCAACCTGTATGCCTACCAGCCAACCGATTGGATCGGCGGGTGGACTCTTTTCTACTGGGGATGGTGGATAGCATGGTCGCCATTCGTTGGCATGTTCATCGCTCGGATTTCCCGCGGCCGGACGATCCGGCAATTCGTTTGCGGCGTTCTATTCGTGCCAGCGGGTTTCACCATGCTTTGGATGACGGTATTTGGCGATACGGCCATCCATTTCATCCTGGTAGATGGGCTGACGTCGCTTGCAGAGGCGGTTGACCAGGACAGTTCCGTTGCGTTGTTTGCGTTTCTTCATGAGCTCCCACTGAGTGCCATCGTTTCCACAGTCGCCGTGTTGATGGTGGTTGTGTTCTTTGTAACCTCGGCGGACTCCGGTGCGCTGGTCGTTGACCTGCTGGCCTCGGGCGGACAGGCCGAGACACCGGTCTGGCAACGGATCTTCTGGTCGTCCCTGATGGGTGTGGTTGCGATTGCGCTGCTATTGGCCGATGGCTTGACGGCGCTGCAGACCGCTACGATCGCAAGCGCCTTGCCGTTCTCCATCATCTTGTTGCTTGCCATCTGGGGGCTGTTCAAAGCGCTCAACCTGGATTCGGCGAAGCGCGCGCTGCGCTATCAGGCGCTGGCGCTTTCCAGTACGCCGGGCTCGGGTGGAGACGGCTGGCAGCGTCGGCTGCGCAACATGGTGATGATGCCGCGGCGTAACCATGTGATCCGGTTCATCGACGATACGGTCGTGCCGGCATTCGAGGCAGTTGCCGAGGAATTGCGCAAGCAGGGCTATGAAGTCGAAGTCAAGAAGGATGAAGAGACCAATAATGCGTCCCTGGAGATCAGGCATGGCGATGAGTTGGACTTCCTCTACACGGTGAAGCCGCGCGCCTATATCCAGCCATCGTTTGCCCTGCGAGACCGTGATCAGGACCGCGAAGAACGAAAGTATTTCCGGGCCGAGGTTCACCTGCGCGAAGGTGGGCAGGATTACGACATCATGGGCTGGAGCACCAATGGCGTCATCGGCGACGTGCTGGATCAGTACGAACGTCACCGGTACTACATTCACGTTACGCGTTAAGGGCTATCCACGGAGTCGCGTTGCGACCTCGTGGATACCGCTATCTAGATGCGAATGAAGTGCATTCATCAGGCTGCGAGCGTATACTCGCGGCCTGTTTTCATTTTGAGGTCGCCGAGATGGTCAAGCGTCGGTTGGAAAGGCAGCGCGAATGGTTGCGCGGTGCACTTCTGGCATGCGGGTTGATGTCGGGTACAGCGTTCGCTGCGCCGGTGACGTTGACGCTTTATAACGGCCAGCACGAGGCGACAGGTGTCGCGATTGCCAAGGCGTTTGAAGAAAAGACAGGCATTCAGGTGAAGATCCGCAAGGGTGGCGGTGGCCAGTTGGCCAATCAAATCGCCGTAGAAGGAGATCGATCACCCGCGGATATCATCTATACCGAAGAAGCGCCGCCATTGATCAAGCTTGCCCAACAGGGCCTGCTGGCCAAGGTGGACGACGGGACATTGGCGCAGGTTGATTCACGGCATTCGGACTCGCAGGGCTACTGGCTCGGTATTACCGCTCGGGCTCGCGTGCTTGCCTACAATCCGGAGCTGATCGCCAACGACGCGCTACCTGAGCATGTGCTCGATGTCGCGTCGCCGGACTGGAACGGCAAGATTGCCTTCGTGCCCAGTTCCGGTGAGTTCCTCGGCCAGACCGCTGCTGTCATTCGCCTTGAAGGGCGTGATGCCGCTGAAGAATGGTTGACAGGCCTCAAGGCCTTTGGCTCCAGCTATATGAACAACGTCACCGCCATGAAAGCGGTCGAGAACGGCGAAGTGGCGGCTGCGCTGGTCAATAGTTACTACTGGATGGCGCTTCGTAAGGAAAAAGGCGAGCTCAAATCAAAGCTGCACTATTTTGCGCCCGGCGATGCGGGCGGATTGGTCAGCGTTTCGGGAGCGGCTGTCATCAAGGCAACCAAGCACCCCGAAGAGGCACAGGCGTTCCTGGCCTTCATGGTCAGCGAGGAAGGGCAGCGCGCGATCCTGACCCAGTCGGCTGAATACCCTATGAATCCGAAGGTCCCGGCAGATCCTTTGCTCAAGCCGTATTCAGATCTGCAGCCGCCGCAGCTGACGCCAGCAGAAATCGGATTGGCGGAGGATGCGCTGGACCTGGAACGGGAAGTCGGCCTGAACTGACATGCTTACGAGTGCTGGGGGGTTGCCTCGATCGTCAGTGCGTAATGGCCGACGTACCGCGCCTTTCTTGCTACAGCTGCCCGTCGCGCTGGTTGCAGTCATAGCTGCGTTGCCGCTGGTGTTCATTGCTGCGCGTGCCTGGGAGTCGGGATGGTCCTCCGCCTGGCAGCTCCTATGGCGACCTTTCGTTGGGCAGTTGTTGGCCAACACGTTGGCGCTAATGCTCCTGGTCACCTTTTTCTGTGCAGCGATCGGGCTACTGTTGGCCTGGTGCATGACGCGGTCGGATATCAAGGGCCGTCGTCAGTGGAACGTCCTGCTGTGTCTGCCTTTTGCAATTCCTGCGTTTGTAAGTAGCTTTACATGGGTATCCATCAGCCCCGCGTTCGAGGGACTATGGGGCGCCGTCCTGATCATGACACTTGCCAAGTACCCGGTGGTTTACTTGCCCGTGGCAGCCGCGCTCCGAAACATCGATGCGTCGCTGGATGAGTCGGCCCGAATGCTCGGCTATTGCCGCGCCGAGGCGTTCTGGAAGGTTACCTTCCCCTTGCTGCGTCCGACGTTGCTGGCCACCAGCCTGCTTGTCGCGTTGCACATGCTGATCGAATTCGCGGCGCTGTCGATCCTCCGTTTCCAGACCTTCACGACAGCGATCTATCAGCAATTCGAGCTGGAGTTCAGCAATACCCATGCCGCCATGCTGTCCGCCGTTCTGTTGGCGCTATGCCTGATCCTTCTCTGGCTCGAGCTGCGAATGCGCGGTCGGGGATTCGCCCGGACCGGGCAAGGCGCCGCGCGACAAGGCGCTCTGATACCTCTTGGCGCCTGGCAGTGGCCGCTGCAGGTGGGCCTGGGCACCCTGGTTGCCCTGGGTTGCGTGGTTCCGCTCGTGATGCTGGGTTGTTGGATCGAGGAGGGAACATCGTCTGGCCTGCAGTTAGACCGGGTTCAGGAGACGCTCGGCGCCTCGCTGTCTCTCGCGTTCGGAGGGGCTCTGCTTAGCTGTGTGCTCGCGCTGCCCGTCGGCTTCGTTGTCGTCCGTTATCGGGGGCGCATTGCGACGGTCGCTGATAGGTTGCCGTATCTCCTGCAGGCTGTCCCGGGGCTCGTCATTGCGTTGTCGCTTGTATACATCGCATTGACCTTCGTGCCGTCGCTGTACCAAACGACGTTACTGCTCCTCGTCGCCTATGCACTTTTGTTCCTGCCGATGGCACAGGCGCCTATTCGCACCGCGCTCGAAAAAGCAGCCCCCCAGCTTGAGGAAGCCGCACGGACATTGGGATGTCGCCCGTTCATGGCCTTTTTCAAAGTTACGGTTCCTATCATTTTCCCTGCCGTTGCAGCGGGCTTTGTCCTGGTTTTCCTCGATACGCTAAAAGAGCTCACGGCAACATTGGTGCTAGGCCCGACCGGGCTCGACACTCTGGCCACTGCCTTTTGGTCGCATACGGCGGTGCTCGAATATGGCGCGGCAGCGCCTTACGCAGGGCTCATCGTTCTTGTGTCGGGCATACCGGTGTACTTGATGACCGCGCGCCGGATCCGCGAAACCGAGGGGCCGAGCCGCGCTGCAGGTGGGGGCGGTACGCCGGTCGCAAATGTCCCGTCCTACAATGCGTCGGGCGTCGTTACGTCGTGCGTCGCTACGTCGGGCGTCGTAACACCAGCCGGTCAGCCGCAACATGAGCGCTGATATGTCACAGGCTCGGTCGATTCTTTGCCAAGACGGTCTTGCGGCGTTCGGATACGCTTTTGGGTCGTTCAGCGATCCATGTCGCCCAGGCCTGTGCACATAAGTGGCGTTCGTTCGTGTTAAGGAGCAATCCCGATGAAGTTTTCCCGCAGACAAGTACTGGCTGGCGTCGCTGGGCTGGGAGTCGTCGGCGTAGGTGCGGGAGGTGCCCGATATTGGCTCGGACGCCCTATGGACGCAACGACACACGATTACGAGCTTATCGCAGCACCGGTCGACCTTGAGCTGGTCGCGGGGCGCCAAACGCCCGCGTGGGCCTACAATGGCGAGGTGCCTGGCACAGAGCTCAGGGTGCGGCAGGGCGACTGGCTACGGGTCCGTTTCGTCAATAAGCTTGATCAGGAAACAACCATCCATTGGCATGGCATCCGCCTGCCTCTCGAAATGGACGGCGTTCCCTATGTCTCGCAAGCACCTGTACAGCCTGGCGAATATTTCGACTATCAATTCCAGCTGCACGATGCGGGCAGTTTTTGGTACCACCCGCATACCACCAGTAGCGAGCAACTCGGTCGCGGCCTCGTAGGCACCCTGATTGTGGACGAGCGTGAGCCCACCGGCTTTCTGGAAGAGCGTTCTCTGAGTCTGAAAACCTGGCATGTGGATCGGGAGGGCGCGTTCACGGCGTTTAGCGTCCCGCGTGAGGCGGCAAGAGATGGTACCCGTGGGCGCTTGACGACAGTGAACGGCGAACCGGCTCCGACGATCGAGTTGCCAGTCGGAAAGGTCGTTCGGCTGCGTCTGTTCAATCTGGACAACACCGTTACGTACCGGCTGAATCTCGACGATATCGACGCGCGGATCTACGCGATTGACGGTAATCCGATTACACCGCGCGCGTTTGGGAGCGATTATTGGTTGGGGCCGGGCATGCGCCTTGACCTGGGCGTGTGCATGCTTGACGAAAGAGAGGTACCCCTCAAGAACGGGCCGTTGCGGCTTGCCACGCTGAAGGGGGTGCGAAGTGGGGAACAAGCCGAGACCAGCTGGCCCGAGGCGATACCACCCAATCCAATCTCTGCTCCGGATCTTTCAAAAGCCGAAGTGATACGGTTCAACTTCGAATGGTCGGCTACACTCGCGAGCGCGAATGATGAGGGCCCTGCCAAATACTGGCAAATCAACGGAGAAGCGTGGGATATCAACGACAAGACCTGTGCTGATCGCCCCATCGCAACCTTGAAGCTCGGCGGGCACTACATCCTTGAATTACGAAACATGGCCCAGTACCTGCACCCCATCCATCTGCACGGAATGACGTTCAAGGTCATTTCGTCGAACAAGCACAAGATAGAGCCGTATTACACCGACACCTATCTGCTTGGAAAGAACGAGACAGCGAGAGTCGCCCTCGTCGCGGATAACCCGGGCGTTTGGATGTTTCACTGCCATGTAATCGACCATATGGAAACCGGTCTCATGGCCGCAATCGCCGTCGTCTGATGAAGCGTCCATTGATCATCGACCGAAGCGGGGATGAGCGCTTCATGCAGGAGGCGCTGGCCCTTGCGGAGCAGGGTGCGTTGTTGGGAGAGGTCCCGGTTGGGGCCGTGCTTGTCAAGGACGGCGAGATTCTTGGGCGTGGGTTCAACCGCCCCATCTCCGGCCACGACCCAAGCGCGCATGCGGAAATGGTGGCCATCCGGGACGCAGCGGCACAGGTTTCCAATTATCGGCTTCCGGGTACCACGCTCTATGTCACGCTCGAGCCCTGCAGCATGTGCGCAGGGCTGATCGTGCATGCTCGAATTCAGCGGGTCGTGTACGCCGCAACAGAGCCACGCGCCGGGGCGGCTGTGAGCCAAGGCCTCTTCTTCGAGCAGGCCTATCTGAACCATCGCGTTCTGGTAGAGGGCGGGGTGTTGGCGGATGCCGCAAGTGAGATGCTCAGGACCTTCTTCAAGGCCCGGCGAGGCTAGCGGGTCGTCAAAGCGGTGGACTGGGCTCTTGAGAGGGCTTCTCTTTGGAAACGCCGGGTGCATGGAGGCCACTTTCTGCAAGCCGGTTGCCTTCCATTTGAGGCTGCGTGACCCACGTCAGAATGTCGTAATAGCGCCGTACGTTGCGAACGAAGGCCACCGTCTCTCCGCCACGTGCATATCCATAGCGCGTCTTGCTGTACCACTGTTTTTGCGCGAGTCGAGGCAACATCCTGCTGACGTCGACCCATTTGTTCGGATCGAGCCCCTCGGCCTCCGCAAGCTTGCGGGCATCGGCCAGATGCGCGATTCCGATGTTGTAGGCGGCCAGCGCGAACCAGGTGCGGTCAGGCTCGGTCAGGTCCTCCGTCAGGCCGTCACGGATCATGGAAAAGTATTTGCCGCCGCCCCGTATGCTCTGCTTTGGATCAAGGCGGTCCGAAACGCCAACGGCCTGTGCGGTATCCAGGGTCAACATCATGAGGCCGCGAACGCCGGTCTTTGACGTGGCGGATGGATGCCACAGCGATTCCTGGTAGCCGATCGCGGCCAGGAGGCGCCAATCCACACCATTGGCCTGAGCGGCCTGGCGGAAATGCTGCTCATATTTCGGCAACCGCTGCTGAAGATGCTGCGCAAAGGTATAGGCGCCCACATAACCAAGAACATCGACATGGCCGTAGTAGCGTTGTGTCAGCCGCTCGAGGAGGTCCTTCTTGCGCGCTTCCCCGATAAAGTGGTTGATCGCATCGAGCAGGCTTCGGTCTTCACCGGCCGCCACAGCCCAGCTCAATCCGAGCGGCTCGCCCAGATCAAATGCCACCCGGACCTTGGAGAAGTACACCTGATTCATTGCGAGCTCATTGGAGTCGACGAGAGTCAGGTCAATCTGACCTTCGTCGACCATGCGCAAGAGATCGACGACTTCTACCTCGTCCGATTCTTCCCAGGCCAGCTCGGGTAGCGTTTCCTTCAGCGCAGCCAGTTGCTCGGCATGGCTGGAGCCCTTGGGCACTACGATGCGTTTGCCGAGCAGGTCCTTTATCTGAGTAGGCCGCGGCTGGCCCTCTCGATAGATGACCTGCGGCGTGATTTCAAGATAGGTGTCAGAGAACAGGGCCTGAGCCTGGCGCCCCGGTGTACTGACCAAGCCTGCAGCAGCCAGTACCGGCCCCTTTTCCGCGCCCAGGCGGGTGAAGAGCGACTCGAAGTTTTCGGCCGTTTCGATTTCGAGCCTGACGCCAAGCTCGTCCGCGAAACGTTTCACCAGTTCGTATTCGAAACCGGTCTCCCCGCTACGATCCTGGAAGTAGGTAGCGGGGCTGTTTCGGGTGATGACGCGCAGGACACCTTCCTCCTGAACGCGCTCGAGTGTGGTGGGCTGAGCCGGTTGGCTGCACCCGACGAGCAACAGGAAGATCCCGATCGCCATTGACACAATGGCGCGACGTGAACGGAGCACGGTTAGGGCAAACATCGGCGCAGTATACGCAAAGGTCCTATGACTCCACACCTCGGCGCGCTTGGCTTTGTGCGTCAGTCATGATTAGGCCGGCATGACGGCGCCCCCTGCGCGGCTCAACGACCGGGACCTGGCGCGTTCAGGGCGCCATTTTGCGCTCGTCGCGAGGGGCGGTATGCACATTCGGCGGGGCAGGCTGCGTGTCCTTGAGCTTTGAGTTAGAATGCGCGGCCTTTCAGACCGTATGGAACGCCGTTGCCCATGACCCGGACATCGGAGCCATTCTCGAACGCAGCGACGCGCATCGATCGGCCGTCCACGCGACGCGCCTTTCACAGCTGCGCTTCGTTAGCCTGGATGTCCTTGCGGTCTGCTCACCCGGCTTTTCCAGCACCTACCTTCCAGAGGCTGTCCTGACGATGTTGACCCTGCGCGGCGCTCCCGCTCTTTCCGCTTTTCGCCACGGCAAACTGCTTTCCCAGCTAACGGCCAAGGTTCCCGCCGTCAGTGGCCTTTACGCCGAGTTCGCGCATTTCGCCGATGTGGATGGGGCGCTTACCGAGGAAGAGCAGCGGGTGCTTGGCCGTTTGCTGAAGTATGGGCCCAGCGCCGAGGTGAAGGCTCCGGCCGGGCGTTTGCTACTGGTAGTGCCGCGTTTCGGTACGTTGTCGCCATGGTCCAGCAAGGCGACTGATATCGCGCATAACTGCAGCCTGCAGAAGATCCGCCGTCTCGAGCGCGGAATCGCTTACTACATCGAAGGTCAGCTGAGTGACGAGGATGTCGCCGCTGTGGCTGCGTTGCTGCATGACCGCATGACTCAGGTCGTGTTGCTCGACATGGAAGGCGCGGCGGGCCTTTTCAGCCGCGCCGAACCACGGACGCTGGTCGCCATCGATGTGCTGGCCGGCGGCCGCGATGCGCTCCAGCGCGCAAACGTGGAACTGGGCCTCGCGCTGGCGGATGACGAGATCGACTATCTGGTCGATGCGTTCAAGGCGCTGGGTCGCAACCCTCACGACATCGAACTGATGATGTTCGCCCAGGCCAACTCCGAGCACTGCCGGCACAAGATCTTCAATGCCAGCTGGGATATCGACGGCCAGGCTCAAGAAAAATCACTGTTTGGAATGATCAAGAATACCTTCCAGATGAACCGCGAGGGTGTGCTGTCCGCATACAAGGACAACGCAGCGGTGATGGAAGGGTTCACGGCTGGCCGCTTCTATCCCAATGCAGAAACACGGGAATACGGTGCGAATCGCGAGCCGGTCCATATCCTGATGAAGGTCGAGACGCACAACCACCCGACCGCCATTGCGCCGTTCCCAGGCGCATCGACCGGATCCGGTGGCGAAATTCGTGACGAAGGCGCTACCGGCCGTGGGGCCAAGCCCAAGGCGGGCCTGACAGGTTTCACCGTCTCCAACTTGCGCATCCCCGGTTTCGAGCAGCCTTGGGAGAAGCCCTACGGCAAGCCGGAGCGGATCGTCTCGCCACTCGATATCATGGTTGAAGGCCCCCTCGGTGGTGCAGCCTTCAACAACGAGTTCGGCCGTCCGGCGCTGACCGGCTACTTCCGTACCTTCGAGCAGGCTGTTGAGTCGGCGCGCGGCGAAGAGGTTCGTGGCTACCACAAGCCCATCATGCTTGCGGGCGGTATGGGCAACATCCGTGAAGATCATGTCCAGAAGGGCGAGATTTCGATAGGCGGCAAGCTGATCGTGCTTGGCGGGCCAGCCATGTTGATCGGCTTGGGCGGCGGCGCGGCGTCGTCCATGGCAACTGGTACGAGTTCCGCCGATCTCGACTTTGCGTCGGTCCAGCGCGATAACCCCGAGATGGAGCGTCGCTGTCAGGAGGTTATCGACCGCTGCTGGCAATTGGGCGAGCATAATCCCATCAAGTTCATTCACGACGTCGGCGCAGGCGGCTTGTCCAACGCGTTCCCGGAGCTGGTCAACGACGCGGGCCGCGGCGGCCGTTTCGAACTGCGCAATGTACCTAATGACGAGCCAGGGATGAGCCCGCTCGAAATTTGGTGCAACGAGTCGCAGGAGCGCTACGTGCTGAGCGTCGACGCCGCTGACTTCGAGCGTTTCAGGGCGATTTGCGAGCGCGAGCGCTGTCCCTTCGCCGTAGTGGGCGAGGCGACCGAAGAGCGCCGATTGACGGTATCCGATAAGCATTTTGATAACGCACCGGTAGACATGCCGCTTGACGTGCTGCTTGGCAAGCCGCCGCGCATGCATCGTTCCGCCACGCGCGAGGCCGCATTGGGCGATGACTTCAAGGCTGCCTCTATCGCGATCGATGAGGCGGTCAGCAGAGTTCTTCAGCATCCTTCGGTGGCAAGCAAGAGCTTCCTGATCACCATCGGCGACCGCACGATCACGGGCTTGGTCGCGCGTGACCAGATGGTCGGGCCGTGGCAGGTACCAGTTGCCGATTGCGCTGTTACCGCGACCAGCTTCGACGTCTATACGGGTGAAGCCATGGCCATGGGCGAGCGTACGCCGGTCGCGTTGCTGGACGCGCCAGCATCGGGGCGTCTCGCGGTAGGGGAGGCGATCACCAACCTGGCGGCCGCTTCGATTGCACGAATTTCAGACATCAAGATGTCTGCAAACTGGATGGCGGCCGCCGGCCACCCGGGCGAAGATGCCCATCTGTACGACACGGTCCGCGCAGTGGGTATGGAGCTTTGCCCTGCATTGGGTATCACCATTCCGGTGGGTAAGGACTCGATGTCCATGAAAACCCGCTGGCAGGAAGATGGCATCGACAAGAGCGTGACGTCGCCGCTGTCGTTGATCATCAGCGGCTTCGCGCCGGTACAGGATATTCGTCGCACCCTTACCCCCGAGCTGCGCATGGACAAGGGCGAGACGGACCTGATTCTGATCGACCTGGGCCGTGGCCAGAACCGCATGGGAGGTTCGATCCTCGCGCAGACCTTCGGCAAGCTGGCCACAACCGTGCCTGATGTAGATGATGCTGAAGATCTCAAGGCCTTCTTTGCTGTTATCCAGGGTCTGAATTCAGATGGTCGACTGTTGGCCTACCATGACCGTTCGGACGGCGGCCTGTTTGTTACCGTGCTCGAGATGGCATTTGCTGGCCATTGCGGCCTTAACCTTCGGCTTGACGCATTGGCGGACGACCTGTCCGGTATCGCGGCCGTGCTCTTCAGTGAAGAACTGGGTGCAGTCGTGCAGGTTCGCCAGGAGGACACTGCCGAAGTCCTGTCGCAATTCAGCGCAGCCGGCCTTGCCGATTGCGTTGCGGTGATCGGTCAGCCGCTGAATAACGGCGACGTGCATATCCATTATCACGACACGACCGTATACACCGGCGAGCGCCGCCTGCTGCAGCGTCAGTGGAGCGAGACCAGCTACCATATCCAGCGGATGCGAGACAACGCGGAGTGCGCCGACCAGGAATTCGATGCCATCCTCGAGGAAGACAACCCTGGCATGTCGATCAAGCTGGGCTTTGACGTCAACGAGGATATCGCGGCGCCCTATATCAAGACGGGTGTACGTCCGAGCGTTGCGATCCTTCGTGAGCAAGGCGTCAATGGGCAGGTCGAGATGGCCGCGGCGTTCCATCGCGCCGGCTTTACCGCCGTCGATGTTCACATGAGCGACATTCTTGCCGGGCGTGTGGATCTGAACACCTTCAAAGGCCTGGTGGCGTGCGGTGGGTTCTCTTACGGTGACGTGCTGGGTGCGGGCGAAGGGTGGGCAAAGTCGATCCTCTTCAACAGCCGTGCACGAGAGTCCTTCCAGCAATTTTTCGAGCGCGACGACAGCTTCTCGCTAGGTGTCTGTAACGGGTGCCAGATGCTCTCGAATCTGCACGAGCTGATCCCCGGGACGGAGCTTTGGCCGCACTTCGTTCGTAACCGCTCGGAGCAATTCGAGGCGCGTGTCGCCATGGTGCAGGTACAGGAGTCGCCGTCCATTTTCCTTCAGGGAATGGCCGGTTCGCGCATGCCGATCGCAATTGCTCACGGTGAAGGGCTTGCCGAGTTCTCGAATGATGACGCGCTCGTGCAGACTGATATGTCAGGCACCGTCGCACTGCGCTTTATTGATAATCACGGCAAGGTGACCGAGCGTTACCCGGCCAACCCCAATGGCTCGCCTCGTGGCATCACCGGTCTTTCCAGTCAGGATGGTCGCGTCACAATCATGATGCCGCACCCGGAGCGGGTATTCCGCGCGGTTCAGAACTCGTGGTTCGACGATGAGTGGCACGAGGACGGCGGCTGGATGCGAATCTTCCGCAATGCCCGTGTCTGGGTAGACTGAAAATGAAGAAAGCCCCGATCGACTCGGGGCTTTCTTTTTCGTGGTAGGCAGCAGGGGGCGCGTGCTTTGTACAAAATATGTTTCTTTGTGCCAGATAGTCATCTCGAACCGGTCAAGGCGGCTGTGTTCGCTGCCGGAGGAGGGCGCATCGGTGATTACGAGGCGTGCAGCTGGCAGGTCCTCGGGGAAGGACAGTTCAAGCCGAAGCCTGGCGCTGATCCTTATCTGGGAACGGCAGGCCGGTTGGAGAAGGTCTCTGAGTGGAAGGTCGAGATGGTGGTCGCTACTGAATACATCCAGTCGGTCGTGGAAGCCTTGAGGACGGCTCACCCCTATGAAACGCCTGCCTATCAGGTATGGGCGTTACTCGATATCTGATTCAGGTCACGGGCGGATTTCAATCGGCGTGCCGTCCTTCACCAAGGTCCACACTTCACGCATGTCGTCGTTCTTCATCGCAATGCACCCCTCCGTCCAATCGAGCGTATGGAAATACCACTCGGGGTATTCATCATCGATAGGTGTTCCATGAATCATGATCATCCCACCTGGTTTGACTCCGGCCTGTCTCGCACGCTCGAGATCGCCGCGGTTGGGGTAGGAAATGTGCATGGATAAATTGAAGTTGTTGCTGGGCTTGCGATAGTCGATCCAGTACACCCCTTCAGGCGTGCGCTGGTCGCCTTCCTGCTGCTTGGCACCCTTGGGTTGTTTCCCAAGCGATACGCGGTAGGTTTTCAGAACTTCGTCTCGATGCATCAGATGCAGCGCACGTTCTGATTTGATGACCAGGACCCGGTCGATCGATTTGTCGCCAACGGTGATAGTGAGTGCAGCTTGGGCGCAGGGTGCCAGCAGCAGGGTAAACGCAATCAGCAGCCAGCGCATTCGGCATACCTGAGGAAGAAGCTAGGGGCAGTTGGTTCGGTTGACCATCGGCGCAACCGGCTCATTGCGAACTGGGAACTCGCAGCGCGCCCGATCGGCGAAGAAGTATTCTAGGGTCCGCCCGACGGTTGGAAAAGCCAGTTCCGACCAGGGAATGTCGGCCTCGTCGAACAGCCTGACGTCCAGGCTCTCAATGCCGGGCGAGTAATCCGTGTCCACCAGTTCTGCGCGGAAGAACATGTACACCTGATTGATGTGCGGTAGATCGAAGAGCGTATAGAGAGTCAGGCCGTGCACGCGTGCATTGGCTTCTTCGAGTGTCTCGCGTTCTGCCGCCTGGGCCATGGTTTCCCCGTTTTCCATAAAGCCGGCTGGTAGGGTCCAATAGCCGCGCCGCGGCTCAATGGCGCGTCGGCACAGGAGTACGCGGTCCTTCCAGACAGGCAGGCTACCTGCCACGATCCTCGGATTCTGGTAGTGAATGGCATGACAATTCGTGCAGATGAAGCGCAGCCGGTTGTCACCTTCGGGTATTCGCTCCGTTAGAGGGCCGCCACAGTGATTGCAGTAGTTCATGTTCTCTCCAAGCGCTGCGCTCATCTTGGTTCCGGGCCGGGTTTGGCGCAAGCTGCAATTGCCGGTGACGTTCGGGGGGTTGGGGAGGATGCCGCTTCGTGCCATGATTCGAGCAGGAATGAAGCCGAGAAAGACTATGCAGGATGACTGGCTCCAGCGCATTCGGGATCATCATCCCGAGGTGTTAAAGAGCGAACGCCTGTTTCCGGAGGCGGCGGTACTGGTACCCATAACGCGAGGCGAACAGCCTGAGATGGTGTTGACCCTGCGTGCCAGTGGTCTGTCCACCCACGGTGGGGAGGTGGCGTTTCCGGGAGGGCGCCGGGATCCGGAAGACGAAGGCCTGGCTCAAACGGCTCTACGCGAAGCGCATGAAGAGATTGGTTTGCCGCCTGGGCTGGTTGAGATCATAGGCCCACTCAGTACGCTCGTCTCGAAGCACGGGATCAAGGTGACACCGTACGTGGCTGTCATACCTGACTATGTCGAATACAAACCGAACGACGGCGAAATCGCGGCGGTGTTCACCGTTCCGCTGACGTTCTTTCTTGATCATCCACGAGAAACGACCCATCGCATCGATCACATGGGGAAACACTGGTACGTGCCCTGTTATCGCTACGAAGGCTTCAAGATCTGGGGGTTGACGGCCATGGTGGTTGTCGAGCTGATGAATGTCATGTTCGATGCGGGTATTGCCCTGAGCGAGCCTGTACATGCGTTCGAAATTCCTTCCAGGGAAGGCCGCTAATGAGCGTTGATAGGGAGCGACCGGTGGCTTCGCCCTGCGTTCATATTTGCGCGCTGGACGATGACGATACGTGCAGCGGGTGTCAGCGCTCGATTCCCGAGATAACCCGCTGGTCTCGCATGACCAATGAAGAGCGTCGCGAGACACTTGTCCGATGCCATGAGCGCGCCGTTGCCAAGGGGCTGATCGTTGGTTGATGACTTGCCCCGCTTGCGGTCCCTTCCCTAGACCATGGCGCTGGATTTCTGGCCAATCTTCCAGGACTTGGTGAGCAGACGCGTGTCTCGGACCGGCCTCGGCATAAAAAACAGCTTGGATGGCGTTGCTGAGGCTGCGCTCGAGGCGCTGATCGACGAGAATACGCAGCCCCACGAGCCAGATGAGCTCGTCCGATGAATCAGCCGAGGATTTTCCAGATCATGTCCCGTATCGGTACCCCTTTGTCGCCAAGCGCGACGCGCGTTCTGTTGTGTGGCTCGGGCGAGCTTGGCAAGGAGGTGGTCATCGAGCTGCAGCGCCTCGGCGTCGAGGTAATCGCCGTAGATCGTTATGCCAACGCACCCGCCATGCAGGTCGCGCATCGTAGCCATGTCATCAACATGCTCGACGGAGACGCGCTGCGCGCTGTCATCGAGCAGGAGAAGCCGCATTACATCGTTCCCGAGATTGAAGCGATCGCAACCGCGACCTTGGTCGAGCTCGAGCACGAAGGCTATACCGTGATCCCGACTGCCCGCGCGGCGCAGCTGACGATGAATCGAGAAGGGATTCGACGATTGGCTGCCGAAGAGCTGGGCCTTCCGACGTCGCCGTACCACTTCGCCGATACCTATGAGGACTACGAAACAGCCGTCAAGGCGCTGGGGTTTCCGTGCGTGGTCAAACCCATCATGAGTTCTTCGGGCAAGGGCCAAAGCCTGCTCAAAGGACCCGACGACGTAAAGGCCGCCTGGGATTATGCGCAGGAGGGAGGCCGAGCGGGCAAGGGGCGGGTGATTGTCGAGGGCTTCATCGACTTCGAGTATGAGATTACGCTGCTAACCGTACGCCACATCGGCGGAACGACCTTCTGCGCGCCGATCGGGCACCGCCAGGTCAAGGGTGATTACCACGAGTCCTGGCAGCCACAAGCCATGAGCCCAGCGGCACTGGCAGAGTCCGAGCGAGTGGCGAAAGCGGTCACAGAAGCCTTGGGTGGTCGAGGCCTGTTTGGCGTCGAGCTGTTCGTGAAAGGCGATGAGGTCTGGTTCAGCGAAGTGTCGCCGCGCCCTCACGACACCGGCCTGGTCACCCTGATCTCTCAGGACCTCTCCGAATTCGCGCTGCATGCCCGGGCAATTCTCGGTTTGCCGATCCCTACGGTTCGCCAGCACGGCCCTTCGGCGTCCGCCGTTATCCTCGTGCAGGGCGAGTCCAGGCAGGCAAGCTTCAATAACGTGGCTGCCGCTCTTGCTGAGCCTGACACGGCGCTTCGGTTGTTCGGCAAGCCCGAAGTGGTCGGGCAGCGGCGTATGGGCGTGGCGCTGGCTCGCGATACGTCAATCGAGGCAGCTCGTACCAAGGCGAGCAAGTCGGCGAAGGCGATCGACGTCGAGCTCTGAGGTCGCGCGTGTTGGAAAAAGAGCCCCGCTTCTGCGGGGCTTTTTCATATGGGCTAGATGTGCAGGATGTACTCGCGAACGAGTTTGCTGCCGAAGTAGGCGAACATTAGCAGGCAGAAACCCACGAGTGTCCAGCGAACGGCCTTGTGGCCTCGCCATCCCAGGCGAGTACGCCCGATCAGTAGTACGCCAAAGACGATCCAGGCAAAACAGGACAGAAAAGTCTTGTGGACGAGATGCTGCGCGAACATGTTTTCCAGGAACACCCAACCGGATACCAGCGACAGCGAGAGCAGCGCCCATCCGGCCCACAGGAAGCCGAAAAGCAGGCTCTCCATCGTTTGTAATGGTGGGAAGTTTCGGATAAGGCCGGAAGGGTGCTTGTGCTTGAGTTGATGGTCCTGGAGAAGCAGGAGCAGGGCTTGGAAAGCAGCGATCGTCAGCAATCCATACGCAAGAATGGAAAGCATCACGTGAATGAGCAGGCCAGGCTGTTGTTGAATCGGATGTGCGGTCCCGGGCGGCAGTAATTGCGCCAATAGAACCGTTATCGCGCCCAGTGGTAGCAGCGGTAGCAACAATACCTGGACAGGCATGCGCAGCGAAGCGAGGAGCGTGAGGATAATGATGGCATAGGCGATCAAACTGGCTGCATTGAAGAACTCCAGATCAAGGCCGGGATTTACCCTGAGCTCGAGTAGCAGTGCGCCGCCATGGAACAACACGGCAATCAGAGTCAGCAGTGTGAGTATCAGCTTGTTTGGCATCAGCCGCCGAAACAGGTGGGTCCCCTGATAGATGGCGGCGCCTGCATAGAACGCTGCGGCGAAAAGACTGGGGAGCAGAGGATTCATAGATCGGTGGGATGTAGCTGATCGGAAGCCCGTGAGTGTGGCACAGAACCGTCTGGCACAAAAGAATGCCGCCATTCGCATCATGACGGATGCGCGAGCTGGATCGGCATCGGGTGTGTGTCGGCGTCAGGCGCTCTTCGTTATACTGCCGCGCTCGCCGTCCGCCCTCCGGGCGCCTTTCGTATCCCTGGGAACGCGTATGTTCGAAAACTTAACCGATCGCCTGTCTCATACCCTTCGCTCCGTAACCGGAAAGGCGAAGCTGACTGAAGACAACATCAAGGACACCCTGCGCGAAGTCCGCATGGCCTTGCTCGAGGCTGATGTCGCATTGCCTGTGGTCAAGGAGTTCGTCAATCGAGTCAAGGACCGCGCGGTCGGTACCGAAGTCTCCAAAAGCCTGACGCCCGGGCAGGCTTTCGTGAAGATCGTGCGCGTCGAGCTCGAGTCGCTCATGGGCGCGGCCAATGAAGACCTCGCGCTCAATGTATCGCCGCCCGCTGTCGTGATGATGGCGGGCCTGCAAGGTGCGGGCAAGACGACCACGGTGGGCAAGCTGGCGCGCTTCCTCAAGGAACGGAAGAAGAAGTCGGTCATGGTGGTGTCTGCGGACGTCTACCGACCGGCGGCGATCAAGCAGTTGGAAACGCTCGCCGCCGAAGTCGGTGTGACCTTCTTCCCCTCGGACGCAAGCCAGAAGCCGGTCGACATCGCTCATGCGGCGGTTCGCGAAGCCAAGCTGAAGTTCATCGATGTGGTTCTGCTGGATACGGCGGGTCGTCTGCACGTCGATGCAGACATGATGGCCGAGATTCAGCAATTGCACGCGGCGGTAAAGCCTGCCGAGACATTGTTCGTCGTTGATGCCATGACGGGCCAGGACGCGGCGAATACTGCCAAGGCGTTTGGGGAAGCATTGCCGCTGACCGGTGTGGTGCTGACGAAGGTAGACGGTGATGCGCGAGGTGGCGCGGCGTTGTCCGTGCGGCATATCACGGGCAAGCCGATCAAGTTCCTTGGGATGGGTGAGCGTAGCGAAGCGCTGGAACCCTTCCATCCTGACCGCGTTGCGTCTCGTATTCTCGGCATGGGTGACGTGCTCAGTCTCATTGAGCAGGCGGAGCAGACCCTCGATCGTGAGAAAGCCGACAAGCTGTCGAAGAAGCTCAAGAAGGGGAAGGGTTTTGACCTGGAGGACTTCCGTGACCAGCTTCAGCAGATGAAGAACATGGGAGGCCTCGGAGGCCTCATGGACAAGCTGCCGGCCATAGGCGGCGTCAACCTCTCCAAGATGGGCAATGCCCAGGATGTGGCCGAGAAACAGTTCAAGCAGATGGAGGCCATCATCAATTCGATGACTCCCGCTGAGCGGCGCGACCCTGACATCATCAGCGGTTCCCGCAAGCGCCGGATCGCGATAGGTTCGGGTACACAGGTGCAGGATATCGGCCGGCTTATCAAGCAGCACAAACAGATGCAGAAAATGATGAAGAAGTTCACGGCCAAGGGAGGCATGGCAAAGATGATGCGCGGCATGGGGGGTATGTTCCCCGGCGGCGGAGGCATGCCCAAGTTTTGACCCCGGCGCGTGGTTGCGCGCACGTTGCGCCAGCTCGCTCGTCAATATATGGCAAAAGGATTTGCATTCGCCGCATTTACCCTTAGAATATGCGGCCTTTCGGGCCTAGGCCCGGTGTGCAATCCGGTTTTAAGCACCGACTACAGGAACAATTTTCACATGGTAACCATCCGTCTTGCTCGTGGCGGCTCCAAGAAGCGCCCCTTCTACCACCTGACCGTGACCAACAGCCGCAATGCGCGCGATGGTCGCTTCGTTGAGCGTATCGGCTTCTTCAACCCGGTCGCTGCAGGTGCTGAAGTGAAGCTCTCTGTGGACCAGGAACGCGCCAACTACTGGCTGAGCCAGGGTGCGCAGCCGTCTGAGCGTGTTGCTCAGCTGCTGAAGGAAGCTGCCAAGGCTACTGCCTGAGCACCATGAGCGCACCGTCTTCGGCCGATGACATGATCGTACTCGGCAAAATCGTTTCGGTGCATGGTGTGAAAGGTGAGGTGAAGGTTTACTCCTTTACCGACCCGTTGAACAACCTGCTTGACTATCGTCATTGGACGCTAATGCGCGATGGCGAAACTCAGCAGGTTGAGTTGGTCAAGGGACGCACGCAAGGCAATGTACTCGTTGCCAAGCTCAAGGGTCTGGATGATCGCGAAGTGGCGCGTACCTACGCGGGCTTCGAGATTCTGATCCCCCGCGACCAGCTGCCCGATCTGGATGATGGCGAGTATTACTGGCATCAGCTGATTGGCTTGCAGGTTGTCGACCATGTAGGGCAGTTGCTCGGCAAGGTTGATCATCTGCTCGAGACGGGGGCGAATGACGTCATCGCGGTAAAGCCGACTGAGGGCAGCCTCGATGATCGTGAGCGTCTTTTGCCATACACGGAGCAATGTGTACGGGCGATAGATCTCGAAGCGGGCATCATGCATGTGGAATGGGATGCTGACTTCTGATGAAAATCGAGGTCATCACAATCTTCCCTGAGATGTTTGCGGCTATAAGTGAGTTTGGAATCACCAGTCGTGCCATGAGGCAAGGGCTGGTCGAGCTCAATTGCCGCAATCCCCGCGACTATACCGAGGACCGTCATCAGACGGTCGATGACCGTCCCTTCGGTGGCGGGCCCGGTATGGTAATGAAGATAGAGCCGCTTGAGCGCGCGCTGGCTGATGCCCGTGCTGCGCTGGGCGGTGCGGCCAGGGTGATCTATCTGTCACCTCAGGGGCGACCACTCAAGCAGGCGGGCGTTCGTGAGTTGGTTCAGGCGGAAGCGCTCATCCTGATCGCAGGTCGTTACGAAGGCATCGACGAGCGATTCATTGAAACGCATGTCGACGAGGAATGGTCGATTGGTGACTACGTGTTGTCCGGCGGTGAGCTGCCGGCAATGGTACTGATCGATGCGGTAACGCGGTTGCTGCCTGGCGCATTGGGTCACGCAGGTTCCGCCGAGGAGGACTCGTTCACTGACGGCCTGCTCGATTGCCCACACTACACCCGACCTGAGGTGTACGAGGGCAAGCGTGTTCCTGAGGTGCTGCTTAGCGGCAATCATGAGCACATCCGGCGATGGCGGCTCAAGCAGGCCCTGGGTAGGACCGCTGAGCGTCGCGCCGATCTTCTGGATTGCCGCTCGCTTTCTGGAGAAGAGCAAAAGCTGCTGGCGGAATACCTTCGCCAGCGGGACGATAGTTAACGTATCGATGGCATATGTGCATATGCCTATGGAGCACCTCGCGATGACCAACAAGATTATCCAGCAGCTCGAAGCCGAGCAGATGAACAAAGAAATCCCGGCGTTTGCCCCAGGCGACACCGTGATTGTCCAGGTAAAAGTCAAGGAAGGCGACCGTCAGCGTCTCCAGGCTTTCGAAGGCGTGGTCATCGGCAAGCGTAACCGTGGCCTGAACAGTGCATTCACTGTCCGCAAGATTTCCAGCGGTGTTGGCGTAGAGCGTACGTTCCAGACGTACAGCCCGCTGGTCGACAGCGTTTCCGTCAAGCGTCGCGGCGACGTGCGCAAGGCGAAGCTGTACTACCTCCGCGAACTGTCGGGCAAGGCAGCGCGCATCAAGGAAAAACTGGTTTAATCCGGTTTTCCAACAAAAAGCAGCCTTCGGGCTGCTTTTTTTATGGCTGTAAAAAGGCTATTCAGACAATTTTTCCGATTTTCGAGGCTCAACGTGTCCGTGTCATCCAGAGAGGCGGAAATCGAACGCCGTATTGCATCGTCAGAAACGCGCATCGCAAAGACGATTTTTCCCGCCACTATCAACCACCACAATACGCTATTTGGCGGGACCGCCATGGCGTGGATGGATGAAGTTTCCTTTATTGCCGCTACCCGGTTCTGCAGGTTGCCGCTGGTGACGGTTGCCTCCGATCGAATCGACTTCAACCATCCAATCCCCGCTGGGTCCATCGTCGAGTTGATTGCCCGCGTCATCAAGGTTGGTAATACCAGCTTGAAGGTCCAGGTTGATGTATTTGTTGAGGGGATGTACGAGGAAGGCCGTGAGTTGGCGATCTCGGGCGCGTTTAGCTTCGTGGCGGTAGACGACCACAAGAAACCGGTTCCGGTCCTGCCTGGCTGGCCCCTGGGCTGAACATTCAACACGGCGAGTACACATGGCATTACCGTCTCATCCACTCATCGATCGATATCTCGACGCGCTTTGGCTCGAGAGGGGTCTCTCCGAAAACACCCGTGCGGCATACGGTACCGATCTTGCCCAGTTCAACGCGTGGCTCATTCGCTCAGGTAGCGAGCTGTCTCGTGCCAAGCGAGGCGATTTGCTGGACTACCTGGCGTGGCGTATTGGAGAGGGTTACACCGCACGCTCGACCGCACGCTTTCTGTCCGGTGCGCGCGGCTTCTACCGATTTCTGATCCGGGAGTCGCTGATCAGTCATGACCCGACACTGGATGTCGAATTACCGAAGATCGGTAAGCCGTTGCCCAAATCGCTTTCCGAGCATGATGTGGAAGCCCTACTGCATTCGCCTGATGTGGAAGATCCGCTCGGCTTGCGCGATCGCGCGATGCTCGAAGTGCTCTACGCATGCGGATTGCGCGTGAGCGAGCTGGTCGCGTTGACGAGCGAGCAGGTCAACCTTCGCCAAGGGGTCGTGCGTGTGTTTGGCAAAGGCAGTAAGGAACGCCTCGTACCGCTGGGCGATGAGGCAATGGATTGGATAGAGCGTTACTACCGCGAGGCGCGCGTCCTCTTGCTTGCTGGCAAGCCAAGTGATGTCCTATTCCCGAGCCAGCGCGGTGAGCAGATGACGCGTCAAACGTTCTGGCATCGGATCAAGGCCCATGCGAGGGAAGCCGGCATCCGCAGCGACATTTCACCTCACACGCTTCGCCACGCATTTGCGACCCATCTCCTTAACCACGGCGCTGATTTGCGGGTCGTCCAGATGCTGCTGGGACACAGTGATCTGTCCACGACCCAGATCTATACGCACATCGCCAAGGCGAGATTACAGGCCCTTCATGCGCAGCATCATCCCCGAGGTTAACTGAGGCGGAATGGGATGCGGTAGACGTGCGTAGGTGTCCGTTGTGCTACGCTGCGCGGCACCTGCGTTCATCGGAGTCGTCATGCGTCTGATCCCTTCACTCACCCTGGCAGTTGCCGGTCTGGCCAGCTCGCTTGCTTTTGCTGCTGATCCGGAACAGGCCATCCGCAAGACCCTTCAAACGCTCCAGCCCGACCTGCCAGTTGAAGCGATTTCCGAAAGCGCCATGCCGGATATCTATCAGGTCCAGTTGAAAGGCGGACGCCAACTCTACGCGAGCGGTGACGGTCAGTTTCTGATTCAAGGGTACATGTTCCAGGTGAAGGACGGTCAGGCTGTCAATCTCACCGAGCAGGCGGAAAAGCGTTCGGTGGCGGCTCAGATCAACGCTATACCGGCGTCCGAAATGGTCGTGTTCCCCGCCAAGAGCCCGAAAGCGCACATAACGGTTTTCACCGATACCGATTGTGGCTATTGCCAGAAGCTACACAGCGAAATGGCCGATCTGAACGAGCAGGGGATCGAAGTTCGGTACCTGGCGTTTCCCCGTCAGGGCATTGGATCCCATGGCTATGACACGCTCGTCAATGTCTGGTGCGCCAAGGACCGTCAGGCTGCCATGAATGCTGCAAAATCACAGGCGTCGATTGCAAAAGTGAGTTGCGATAACCCTGTGGCCAAGCAATTCGCACTCGGGCAAATGGTTGGCGTGCAGGGCACCCCTTCAGTCATTCTTGAAGATGGACAGATGATTCCTGGCTACCAACCGGCGGGCCAGTTGGCACGCGCCGCCATCGCTGCGGCCAAGGCTGCACAGGCGAACGCGAGCGGTAGCTGACAGGTGTTGCCAGGGGTCGGGGCACTGGGGCAGGGCGGTTGTGCCTCACGTGACCGTGCCCGCTTGCCTATTTGTGGGCAACGCACGGCTCAATGAACAGTCCGAGATAGGGTATGCGCCCCAGCGCGCTAACCTATCGGAGACCACAATGAAGCTGCACGGATCCTGTCACTGCGGTGCGGTGCAATTTAGCCTTGAATCCAATCAGTACTACCCGTTCATGCGGTGTTACTGCTCGATCTGCCGCAAGACGGCCGGGGGCGGTGGCTATGCCATCAATCTAGGCGGCGATAATCAGACCTTTGTTGTCGAGGGGCGAGCGCATGTAAGCGTCTACCGTGCAAAGATGCCCGGTGGCGAAACGAGTTCCGGCCAGCGACACTTTTGCAAGCACTGCGGAAGCGCGCTCTGGTTGTGGGATCCAACCTATCCTGATCTCGTACACCCCCATGCGTCTGCCATCGACACGGATTTGCCCGTACCACCTGAGCATACCCACCTGATGACTGACTCAAAGGCGGCCTGGGTCGAAGTCCAGGCGGTTGAGCGTGACAAATGTTTCACGGAATATCCCGACGAGTCATTGGCTCAATGGCACGACCGGCTGGGTCTTGGGCAGAGCTGACTCTCGCGGGTTGTAGCGCAGCCGCCAATTGACTAAACCACCGGTGCTTCGTAATGTGCGGCTCTTTTCTGCGTCCATTTCGTAGGGCGCGTCGTGCGGTAACGATGGGAGTCGAGCGTGAAACCGGTCAAAGTGGGCATCTGCGGGTTAGGTACCGTCGGGGGCGGTACCTTCAATGTTCTCAAACGCAACGCCAAGGAGATTGCCCGCCGTGCCGGGCGCGGTATCGAGGTTGCCCAGATTGCTGCTCGCCGTCCGAATCCGAAATGCGATACCGGTGATACCCCCATCACCGCCGACATTTTCGAAGTCGCGAACAATCCGGAAATCGATATCGTCATCGAATTGATCGGTGGCTATACGTTAGCCCGTGATCTGGTCTTGAAAGCGATCGAGAATGGAAAGCATGTCATTACCGCCAACAAGGCACTGATTGCAGTGCACGGCAACGAAATTTTCGCCAAGGCTAGCGAGAAAGGCGTAATCGTTGCGTTCGAAGCTGCTGTGGCTGGCGGTATCCCCGTCATCAAGGCAATTCGTGAAGGTCTGGCCGGTAATCAAATTAACTGGCTGGCTGGCATCATCAATGGGACCGGAAATTTCATCCTGAGCGAAATGCGCGAAAAAGGCCGTGCATTTGAGGACGTACTCAAGGAAGCCCAGGCCTTGGGCTATGCCGAAGCTGATCCGACCTTCGACGTTGAGGGTATCGATGCCGCGCACAAGTTGACCATCCTGGCCTCGATCGCCTTCGGTGTCCCCTTGCAGTTCGACAAGGCCTACACCGAAGGGATCACGCAATTGACGACTGCTGATGTCACGTATGCTGAGGCATTGGGTTATCGTATCAAGCATCTGGGCATCGCACGGCGTACGGATGAGGGTATCGAGCTTCGCGTCCACCCGACGCTAATCCCAGCCGATCGCCTGATCGCCAATGTCAACGGTGTCATGAACGCCGTGATGGTCAATGGCGATGCGGTTGGTTCTACCCTTTATTACGGTGCGGGCGCCGGCATGGAGCCTACCGCGTCCGCCGTTGTCGCCGATGTAGTGGACATGGTGCGCGTTCTGACCACGGATCCCGAGAACCGGGTGCCCCACCTTGCGTTTCAAGCCGATTCGCTTTCCGATCATCCGATCCTGCCGATCGCGGAGTGTGAAAGCGCCTACTATCTGCGGATACAGGCCAAGGATCATCCCGGTGTGCTCGCCCAGGTTGCCAGCATTCTCTCTGACCGGGGCATCAACATCGAATCGATCATGCAGAAGGAAGCCGAGGAGCAGGATGGCCTTGTCCCAATGATTCTGCTCACGCACCGCGTGGTCGAGTCGCAGATCGATGACGCCATCACCGCACTCGAAGCCCTTGAGGGGGTTGCTGGAAACGTCGTTCGCATCCGCGTCGAATTGCTCAACTAATCCCCGCGGGGCGCCGCCTAATGGGTGCGGTGCCTTGCCTGATTCAAGGCTCGAATCACATGCGCTACATCAGTACTCGTGGCCAAGCGCCGTCGCTGAATTTCGAAGAAGTGTTGCTGGCAGGTCTCGCCGTCGACGGCGGCCTATACGTGCCGGAAAACCTCCCGCGTTTCACTCAGGAAGAAATTGCCTCATGGGCAAGCCTGCCGTATCACGAACTCGCGTTCCGTGTGATGCGTCCCTTTGTTGCAGGCTGTATCGCGGATGCGGATTTCAAACAGATACTGGCTGATACCTATGGTGTCTTCGCGCATTCGGCGGTCGCACCGTTGCGTCAGCTCGACAGCAATGAGTGGGTGCTGGAGCTTTTCCACGGGCCAACGCTGGCATTCAAGGACTTCGCATTGCAGCTGCTCGGCCGGCTTCTGGACCATGTGCTGGCCAAGCGTGGCGAACGCGTCGTAATCATGGGTGCAACATCCGGTGATACCGGCTCTGCCGCGATCGAGGGCTGCCGGAGCTGTGACAACGTCGACATTTTCATCATGCACCCGCATAACCGTGTCTCGGAAGTGCAGCGCCGGCAGATGACGACCATTCTTGGCGATAACATCCACAACATCGCCATTGAAGGTAACTTCGACGATTGCCAGGAAATGGTGAAGGCAAGTTTCGCGGATCAGGAGTTCCTGAAGGGAACGCGCCTGGTGGCCGTCAATTCCATCAACTGGGCGCGGATCATGGCCCAGGTTGTCTATTACTTTCACGCGGCGCTACAGCTTGGAGCGCCGGCTCGGTCGGTAGCGTTCTCCGTTCCGACGGGCAACTTCGGTGATATCTTCGCGGGCTATCTGGCGCGCAATATGGGCCTTCCGGTCAACCAGCTCATTGTTGCGACCAACCGCAATGACATCCTTCATCGCTTCATGAGCGGCAATCGCTATGAGAAGGAGACGTTGCATCCGACCCTATCGCCGTCCATGGACATCATGGTGTCGTCCAACTTCGAGCGTCTGCTGTTCGATCTCCACGGCCGTAATGGTGCCGCCATCGCTGAGCTAATGAAAAATTTCAGAGCAGGTGGTGGTTTCTCTGTAGACGAAGATCGCTGGTTGGAAGCGCGTAAGCTGTTCGACTCACTGGCGGTGGACGACACTCAGACCTGCGCTACGATAGAGTCCGTATTCAAGCGCACCGGTGAGGTCCTGGATCCGCATACGGCAATCGGCGTCCATGCTGCTCGCGAGTGCCGTCGCAGCCTTTCAACGCCGATGGTTATCCTTGGGACGGCACATCCCGTAAAATTCCCGGAGGCAGTTCAGCGGGCCGGCATAAGCAAAGGTATCGAGCTGCCTGCGCATCTGGCCGATCTGTTCCAAAGGGAAGAGCGTTGTTCGATCCTGCCAAACGATCTAAGTGCAGTGCAGGCGTTCGTAAGCGCACACGGAAATCGTGGGAAGCCGCTCCAAACCCGCTAAAAAGAAGCCCGCAATAGCGGGCTTTTTTTTGTGGTGCGGAAGTGCCGCAGCCTAGCTTGCATGTCAGTGCTTATCTTTGATGAGCACGACCGGCTCCCTGGCGTTTGACATCAGCTTGAGCTGATCGTGAGAGTTGGACCACCTCACGTTCCGCGAGAGGCGTTCGAGGAAGGCGACTTCCTGCATCATTATGGGTTCGGCACACAGGCGTCGCGTGCTCCCAAGCTGGCCGAAGGTCAGGGCTTTGTCATCGAGTTGATACGTGCCAAAAAAGTGGTTGCACCCGGCATTGCCGTAGACGCGGCCGTCCTTGTCCAGCGTCAGGGTAATACGAGTTCCTGACAGCACGGCTTGCCCATTCATGGACTGAACCTGATACCCACGCTCGCGCTCCAGGTTCAGTTGCATACAGCCCGTCAGGGCAAGCGCTGTGAGGGCGATAAGTGCTTTATTCATGCGACGGCGCCTACACAGCGGGGGCATCGATGCGTACCGTCTGCCACAGTTTCCCAGCCTAGTTCACCGGCACGGGCTGCGGCTGCCTGGAGACGGCCGGATTCGCCCAGCGTGGCATCAGCCGCGAACTCGAGCGATGCCTCCTGGCCACATGCGTCGCACCTTAGCGACCATTGATGAATGGCCAACTCCTTGAACACCGGTCCGGATGTAACGGCAAGCCATTGGCCGGGCGGATTGATCAGACGGCGGACTTTCTCGACTACCAGACGCATGTGCAGCGACTGGCTGCCTTTTAGCGAGACAAGCAACGTATCGCCCGTCATGACTGAGCCGCCGATACCCGTTACCTGGTAGCGGCCGGGCGCCAACGTACGGCACTCATTCAAGGTGTGTTGAGGGGAAAGCAATGTGTAGCGAAAGTCGTGTTCGGCCATGGGTCCTCCAGCGAAGTGTGAATGCTATCACTGTTGAGGGCGAGCTTCGCTCAGGGCGGCGATGCTCATCTTACGGCGTCGCAGAAAGCGGAGGGCACCGGGCGTCGGCACCCTCAAGTCATCAATCAGCCGGCGTGCTCTTTCTCAGTTTGACCGGGTCCTGCTTGCGGCCCTTGGCGGTACGCATTCGTATGTTCAGCGCTTCCACACCCAGCGAGAATGCCATGGCGAAGTAGACGTAGCCTTTTGGTACGTGGACATCAAAGGCTTCGGCGATCAGAACCGTTCCAACAACGATCAGGAAGGAAAGCGCGAGTATCTTGAGAGAGGGATGACGCTCGATGAACGCACTGATGGTACCTGCAGCAATCATCATGACCATGACCGCGACCACAATCGCTGCGACCATGACGGGTACATGGTCGACCATGCCGACAGCTGTGATTACGGAATCCAGAGAGAACACGATGTCGATGATCGCAATCTGGATGATGGTAGCAATGAAGTTCCTGGCGGCGCCTTTGGGCTCGCCATCCTCGTCTTCGCCCTCCATGCCGTGATAGATCTCGGTGCTGCTTTTCCAGAGAAGGAAAAGGCCGCCGAAGAACAGGATCAGATCGCGGCCCGATATCCCCTGGCCGAAGAGATGGAACAGATCCGTCGTAAGCCGCATGATCCAGCTGATCGACAGGAGAAGCGCGATCCGCGTGACCATTGCGAGCGCGAGGCCGAAAAACCGAGTCCGCGCCTGCATGTGGGCTGGCATTCGACTCACCAAAATCGCAATCATGATGATGTTGTCGATGCCCAGTACGATCTCCAACGCCGTCAGCGTAAGAAACGCGACCCAGATTTCAGGGCTGGTGAGCCATTCCATTTCTTGTGTTTCCTTGGTGTGCAGTACGTGTGCGGCGGCGGAGTCTAATGAGCCATACGTGAAAAAATCGTTACGTCCGGCAGCACTTCATGAGGTTAGCCAGCAGGAATATCTCGTTGAGGGACTGGCCGACGAGCGGTTCGGACTTCCGACTATCCCCTTTACCTCAAGGGCGCATCAAGGCAGCTGTAGTACTGCCATCACTGCCAGTAGTGATACGGCCGCAAGGAGTGTCTGAAGGGTAATGATGCCTGCCATTAGCTGACTGTCGCCCCCCAGCTGCCGTGTGAGTACATAAGCGGTTGGCGCGGTGGGCAGCGCGAAGAACAGAACCAGCACCGTACTCTCCACAGGTGGCAGGTGAAGTGTCATCGCAACAGCCAGCGCCATGGCCGGCATCAGAACGAGCCGGGTGAGGCTGTTCCAGCCCATCGTTCGCATTTCATGCGTCAGTTCCTCGGGACGCAATGCGGCGCCGACACACAGCAGGCCGAGCGGTAGGCTCGAAGCAGCAAGCAGATTCAATAGGCGATCGGACCCACCTGGCATACCGAATCCGCACAGGTTGACGAGGGCGCCCGCCAGACATGCCAGGATTAACGGGTTCTTCGCGATGGGCAGCAACAGTGATCGCACGCTTAGGCCACGCTCACTTGTCAGTGACCATACTGAAAGCACGTTAACTGCCGGAACCATGAGCGCGAGCATAAGCGCTGCTACCATCAACCCCTCCTGTCCATAAAGGCTACCGGTTGCAGCCAGGCCGAGGTACGTGTTGAAGCGCAGGACGCCTTGCGTGATCGCCCCAAAGCGCCCCGCATTCCAACCGAAGACACGGCGAGCGACGAGTAGGGCGATCCATCCGATGGTCAGGCCGATCAGTACCGCACTCGCGAGACGTGTCAGCGCAGGGTTGTCGAGTGGCGCATTGGCGAGATTCGTAAAAAGCAGTGCCGGGAAAAGAATGAAGTAGTTGAGCCGCTCGGCGCCTGGCCAGAATGCCTCGCTGGGGAACCCTCTCTTGCGCAATACGAATCCGGCAATAATGAGGGCAAACAACGGCCAAAGGGCCAGCAGCAGGTCAGTCACGACGGCGCTCCATTTTTTTTCGTATCTTGACCAGTGGGCGAGGGCGCCGCAAGCGAGCGTCTGCGATTCGCTTCAGCTTGGTGTAGACCGCGTTGGGTGGAGCAGGGTCGGTCTCACAGCATGGATGTTCTGCTGACGCGTCGTGATGACGACGTAACCGTAGGGAAGGAACGGCTAGGCGCTTGGCCTTGCAAAGCACCCGCCACGGCTTCGGCGTAGCGGGTTGGGTCTATCAGTCTCCGTCAGCTTTCCAGCGTCGCGTTCAGCGTGATCTTGGCGTTGAGCACCTTCGATACAGGGCAGCCCACCTTCGCCTGGTTCGCAAGATCCTGAAACTGGGCGTCGTTGGTGCCCGGGATCTTGGCTTTCAGTGTCAGGTCGATTGCAGTGATGGCAAAACCGTCGCCTTCCTTGTCGAGTGTCACGACAGCCTTGGTCTCGATGCGGTCGGCGGTCAGGCCTGCGCTGCCCAGGATGTTGGAGAGTGCCATCGAGAAGCACCCGGCATGCGCTGCGCCGATCAGCTCCTCGGGATTGGTGCCGGGCTGGTCTTCAAAGCGTGTATTGAAGCCGTACGGATTTTCCTTGAGGGCACCGCTTTGAGTGCTGATGGTACCCTTGCCTTCTTTGAGCGTACCTTGCCAGACAGCGGATGCAGTCTTCTTCATGGAGTCCTCCAGAGCGTGATTTTTACCGGCGCGGCGTTACCGAACCGGCGACTCTAGTTGAGAGGAGGTGCGCAGCGAGGAGTTCCAAAGAGCATACTGAGCTACAGGCCATGATCAAGTAATTGGCCGGCGCGTTGAACTACGGAAGCTGGAACCCACCGCTACTGCGATGAAGTGCACGCAGGTGCTCACCGATTGCGTCGACATTGCTTTGCGTAGCGTCAAGTTCGGTGCGACGCTTTGAAAGTAGCAGCCGACGAAGTTCTACATCCAATTCGTCATTGAGACGTACAAGTGTCTTTTGCCGATCACGGGTCTGACGGTCCAGCCGGTCCCATTCGCTTTCTTGCGGCAATCCGTATCCCTCGTCCAAGAGCTCGGCAGGGCGACTCAGGAACCCGGAGTTTTCAAGGATTCCCTGGAGGGTCTCGCCAGCCTTGGCCAGCTCATCGCTTCCGCTCTTGCCCAAATAGCGCTGCTTGAGCTCATCCTGTGCGAGCAGTAATTGCCGCCTCAGCGCGGCTTGTTCCAGCAGGAGCATTGCTGCGCTTGCGCGCAGGTCTGACTTTTCAATCCACGGCTGGCGCTTCGTCGCCGTTTGCTCAAGCCATTCTTCCACCGTGGTCTGCGGTATTGGAAGGCGCTCCCGGAGGACCTTGAACATCGACTGGTATCGATCGCGGTAGGAATCGAATCGATAACCCAGGCGCAGCGCCTCTTTCGGGTCCTTCAAGGGGGTGTCATCGGCGAGCCCCTTTGCAACAAGCTGCTCCAGCAGCCCATTGGGCATAATGCTGTCGAGCGCAGCCAGTTCGTCGCGATCAATTCCGCTGCGTAGCAGCTTCAGCGTTTCAACGGCGCAGTTGTTGGACAAAAAGTAGTAATCGCCGTCATATCCCCAGTGGATTTCTGCCGCACGTTCAACGAGGGAATTTATCTCGTCGCGATTGAGCTTGAGGGGCACTGAAGCCAGGCTGCGCATTTCGACCTTGGTGTACTCGTCGATTACCTGAGCAAGCGGAAGAACGAACAGTCGGGAAGGGTAGTTGCCGGTCAATCCATCCCAGCTGGAGATCTGAACGTCATTGACGAACGCTCGATAGGACAGCACCAGATGCTGATCGAGATCGAGGCGGCAATCCGGACCGCGGGGTCGCCCGGGTGCGCAAACCACCACCCGGAGCATGCTGTGCCCCCAACGGCTGGCCCAGGCATTGTTTGATTCGGCAAACAGGTAGTCCACTTCGTATACCCGCTCCGGATCGAGAAGGCCCAGCGGCGCCTTACCGAAATCCCGTCCTGCATTCAGGTAGGCGTAACCCTGCAGGCATGCGTCACGCTTTGCAGGCTGCCAGCCAAAATGCTTGCTCAGAAACCGATACATCGAGGGGCGCCGGCACGCGTAGGCAGCGTCCAGCAGAAAGTACTCCATATTCACAGCGAGAAATTCGCGCGGGTTCGTCAGCTCGTACGCATCTGGGCTACGGACGTGCTGACCATTGGCGCGCTCCCGCTGCCCTCTGGTCCCGACCTGCTGCTGCCAGCCTGCCAGGTCGAGAAAGCGTGGGTCGTCGCTCAAGGTGAAGCGTCGGGTTGTCTGGCCTCGGCACCGATCAGGTAGGCCGACATCGCCCAGTCTTCGCTGCTGGCGCCTGCATTGCTGCTCTTGCTTGCGTTCGGTAGGTGTCCAAAGGCGTGACCGATCATATAGATGCGTCAGTTCGTGCAGCACCGTCGCAAGCAATTCCTGACGAACTGTGCCGTGCGGCCGTCCCGTTTGCGTGGTAGCCGCCGTTCCATCCGCGAGTGCTGGAAGAAGCCGCTCGTTCAGCGATAGGGCGTCGAGGCGCGTAATCTGGCCATACGCTTGCGAAGGCATGTTGTCACGCCAGCTGATACGAACAGTCGTGTCCATCCGCTCGACGAGACTTGGCGGTAGCGCGGCCATTGCATCGTCAAGCAGGGCTTGACTAGCGCGTCGCTGAGTCTCGCTCAGGTTGTTATTGGTCAGCTCGAGCTTCAGCGAGGCAAGAGTTGGCCCACTCAACAGCAGGGTCGTGACGAAGACGAGAAAACGCGCGCGCATGGACGTGATATTCAAATGGCAAGAATTGCCTCGGCCAGGCGTTGATCGTCGGCGGCGCGCGCTTCTGGCAGGTGTGCACGCAAGGCTGTGAAAGCGGCCTCCAGACGCGCGCCCCGGATGTCGCCCTGTGATGCGACGAAGCTGGCGGCATCATCGCGTGCCTCGACGACAACTTTCATGTCACGAATCGATGTTGTCGTATCTGACGTAAAGTTGATGCTGCGATCCAGTGCGCGAACGATGATATTGCTGGTCGCGACCAGGGTTTGGGCCTGGGCACTGGCGGATGTGAGCGCAAGTACCACCGCCCCGACGTAAAGCGAAATGCGCATTTAACAAATTCTCCGGCGAGACAACACGACCGGTGTTGGACGTTGGCCGCACCGGTCGGTTCAGTACGGCTTACAGGGAAAGAATGGCTTCGGCCAGCTCCATATCCGAGGCGTCCAATTCGGGCTGGATCGACCGGACATGCATCAACGCGCCTTCAAAGCGCGCCCCGCGGTAGGCGCCGGATGTAGCGACGAAGCTGGCGGCATCATCGCGCGCGGCCAGGACTTGCTTGTCTTCGCGGAATGAGGAACTGATATCTGTTGACGCTTTGAGAGACTCTCCCAGGCCGTGAGCGATCGTGTCAGTCGTGGCTACGAAGCTACTGGCGTTGGCCATCTGAGCGGCGGCGAGCAGGGCCAGAACTGGAAGGGCGCGGGTACGTATCATCGACGGGTCCGTATGTTGGCTTCGGTAGTCCCGTGATTCTGCCACGAAGGTGACAGTGCAGGGCAGTCAGATCAGCCAAACAAAAAGCCCCGCATTGCGCGGGGCTTTCAGAAGATGTTACCAGCCATGTGGTGGCGGGCAAGGTGGAGCGCGTTAACGCTCAACGCCAGAAAGGCTTGCGAAGTTCCGCGGCGCGGTCGGCTTCGCTGATGCCGGCGTCGGCTAGCAGACGCGCATCAAGGCGAGCAAGCTGGTGACGGCTCACGATTCTGCGCTGCCATACGGCGAGGGTGGACAGAATGCCTTGAGCGCTGGGCGACGCAATGAAGCTGTCGTTGTATTGGGCGATCTCAGAGACGCGTTGCATGGTGCTTTCCTTCCGCCTCGAGGCGGATCAACTGTTTGGATGAGCTAATGATCCGCTTTTGTCTCGTTCGTCTGTAGAGACAGTTGGGAAAAATAGTAGCACCAGCGTTGGGTGTTACCCAGATCTGTACTGTTACCAATAGAAGCAACTGTACTGGTCGCGCATTATTTTGGGGCATTATCACCGTAAAAAAATGCTAGTCCGCTGCTTTTTGATGCATAGGACCATAACAGTTCGCTCCCTAACGAAAGGTACAGTTCTGGTATTTGCTCGTTTAACGAGATAAAAACCTGGTAATGGGACGCTCGGTGTGAAGTTCACCTGGAGATGCAACCACCAGCTAGCCAGTTGAACTGTTTTGGCGGTTTGTCGTAACTGATATGCCTATGGACACCGGGTGCGAACATAGGCAAATGAAATTTTCACCCATTTCCAACATCCGTTTTACGTTACGTGGCTCAGATTTCGCTCACCTGAAGAGGGGAGTATTTATGCAGCTGCGAACGCTGATGACGACGTTATTGGCAGTGCTGTCGGTTGGGCTTGCGATGCCTTCGACCGCGTCGGAACGTGCCCACGAGTGGGCAAGCCCTGTAAATCAGAGCTTCAATCTCTATCGAATGGCGCCCGGCCTCTATCGAAGTGCCAAGCCCAGTATTTCCAACGTCGCTGAATTGCAAGCACTGGGCGTAACAACCGTCGTCAGCCTGATCAAGGCGGATGACTCGGAGTTAGTATCCGACCACTTTCCCGCTCGCCTGGAGTCGTTCCCGCTTCACGCAGATCGCGTTGACGAATCGGACGTACTGGACGTGTTGAGAGCCATCGCAGCGGCGCCTGGTACAGTGCTTATTCATTGCAAGCATGGAAGGGATCGCACCGGGTTGATGGCGGCCATGTATCGCACCGTCATCCAGGGGTGGAGCAAGGACGAGGCTATTGCAGAGATGACAGCGGGTGGGTTTGGTGAGGCTGATGATATGGTAGACGCTATCGCCTATGTCAGACGTGCCGACATAGGCGCCATTCGCGCGGCGCTAGTGAGTGGGGCATGTAGCCCAAGTCCATTCGACAGTTGTCACGTCAGCCGTTGGCTAGCCAGCCTCCTCTAATTCCTAACACCACGGTGGCGAGCGGTGGCGTTGGGGTCGCTGCATTCATTGATGTTGCCAGAGCGGGAACCGCTTCGCCTCAGCCGCGAGCGTGACGATGGCCTGGTCGAGGCGGTCAAGCGCTGCCCCGGCATTCGGGTCATTCTGCTTCAGCAGGGTTTCGCTCTGCTGGCAGGCAGCGCGAAGTTGCGGTACACCGCAATAGCGTGTTGCGCCATGCAGACGGTGCACGCGCTCAATAAGCGCCTCGCGATCGCGATTGTCTCGAGCCTGGCGGATGGCCTCGCGATCCGTATCCAGAGAGGCCAGCAGCATGCTCAGCATGTCTGCCGCCAGGTCCGCCTTGCCTGCAGCCAGCCGGAGGCCTTCATCGGCGTCAAGGATGCGCAGTTCGTTTTGAGCTGGGTGTTCAACCTCGGCGCTTTTCTTGTTCAGAGAGGTAAGCGACAAGCCGGTCCACTTCAAAACCACCTGGGCCAGTTGCCGCTCGTTGATAGGCTTGGTGAGGTAGTCGTCCATCCCCCCCTGGAGGAGCAGGCGGCGCTCATTCGCCAGCGCATGAGCAGTCAATGCCACGATTGGGGTGGGCTTGGCGCTGATCTCGTTTTCCCGGCGACGTATCTCCTCGGTGGTCTGGCGTCCATCCAAGACGGGCATCTGCACATCCATGAATACCAGGTCGAAGTCGGTTGCAGTCATGGCGTCGAGCGCCGCATGGCCACCCTCGACCGCGACCACTTGCGCACCCATGTCAGTCAGCAGCGTCTGGACCAGCAGCAGGTTCGCCGGGTTGTCGTCCACGCACAGGATTCGCGGTGCCCGTGTCGTGGGTAAGGGCATCGGTCTGTAGCTGCTTTCGGTGGTGATAAGGTTCGTGAGGCCCTTTTGAAGTTTCGACGTGCACGCAGGCTTCGCCTGGAGCTGCAGTTGCGGGTCTGGCACGCAGGCGCTGAAGAGTGATTGCTCAGTAGTGGGGCAGAGCAGCAATGGACGACAACCAAGGCGTTCGAGCGTGTCGACGCAGCTTCTTACCTCGTCTGGCTGGACGAATGATTTGCTTACACCCAGCACCGCCATGCCAATGGGACGATTGCTCGCGCTTGCCCGCTGTACGGTCTCGACCAGAGGCGCAAGCGTATCGAACGCTCCTACATCAAGGCCAAACTCTTCCAGTTGATGCTGGATTGCCTGACGCGCAAGGTCGTGACGTTCCAGTAAAACGATACGACGGCCTTCGAGCGGCGGCCTGGAAAGGTCCTCTTCATTGTCCTTGGCCTTCGGCAAATTCAGTCCGATCCAGAATTCCGAGCCTTCATCCGGCGTGCTTTCCACGCCAATCTCACCTCCCATCTGTTCGATCAGGCGTTTAGAAATGACGAGACCCAGACCGGTACCGCCCGCCTGCCGCGACATGGAATTGTCCGCCTGGCTAAATGCCTGGAACAGCGCACGCAGGTCGTCTTCCGAAAGGCCTATGCCAGTGTCCTGAACGCTGATGCGCAGCTGAGCATGGTCGTCAGAATCGTCCTCGACCATAGCGCGCACGACGATCGAACCTTCGTGAGTGAATTTGATTGCGTTATTGACCAGGTTGGTCAACACCTGCTTCAGACGAAGCGGATCGCCAACCAGTTGGAGCGGGGTGTCCCGATAGACAAGACTGACCAACTCCAGCTGCTTGGCATGGGCAGCTGGAGCAAGGATAGTCATTGTGTCTTCGAGCAGGTCACGCAGGTTGAATGGAATCTGTTCCAGCATCAGCTTTCCGGCTTCGATCTTCGAGAAGTCCAGAATTTCGTTGATGATGCTGAGCAGGTTATCGGCTGATTTCTCGATCGTATTGAGGTAATCCTGCTGGCGAGAGGTCAGCTCGCTTTTCTGCAGCAGGTTCGTGAATCCTAGAATGCCGTTCAGCGGAGTGCGGATTTCATGGCTCATGTTGGCCAGGAACTCCGACTTGATCCTGCTCGCTTCCAGCGCCTCCTTACGAGCGAGATCAAGTTCTATGTTCTGTATCTCGATGGTCTCGAGCGTCTGACGAAGGTCCTCGGTCGCCTGGTCGACGTTGTGCTGAAGTTCTTCCTGCGCAGTCTGCAGCGCCTCGGCCATGCGATTGATGCCCGCTGCCAACTCATCGAGTTCATGGCTGCCCAGTGGGGGCAGGCGAGTTTCGAGTCGGCCTTCCTTGAGTTGAGCCACGCCTTGCTTTATCCGCCAGAGCGGCTCATTGATGGCGCGACTCATTCTAAGTGCCGTCAACGCAGTGACGATCAGCCCGGTTACAATGAGCAGGAGGCTGGCGCAAAGGCTACGGTAGCCGCGAATGAGCGTGCCGTGATGGGACACCTCCAGCTCGACCCACCCAAGCAGGTCGTCGTTGGCCACGGTGCTCGCCTCATCCGCCAGCATGCGGTGGCTTTGCAGGACAGGCATGAGAAACCGGCTGGAATCAGCGCCGCTCAGTAGCGAAAGGTGGAGGCCATCGGTCGGCGGTGTTTCAGCAACCATGCTCGGCCCCGCATGGGCCAGGCGCTGCTTCTCGGGCTGAAGGAAACTCACTGCGCGAACATCCGGCTGTTCAAGTGCCGCGCTGGCGATGCGTTGCAGGAGGGCCGTATCGCCCTTCTGCAGTGCAGGCGCGGCGAGCGGTGCCAATTGCTCGGTGATCATCTGGCCACGCTGAAGCAATTGGCGCTGCATATCAGCCAGTTGCATCCAGATAAAATAGCCGCCCAGGACAAGCGCCAGCAGGCTGGTTGGCAGCAAGGTCAGCATCAGTACGCGACCTTTTATGCCGAGATCCTTGAACATCAATTGGTCTCCGAGCGTTTTGCGCAGTGTAACGGCTTGTGTGCCGGGACGGATCACGGATTTCCTGCTGATTGCGCCGCGCGTATGATCCTTCACATTTACGCGGCGTTCTCATGCTTCCATCGATCGACTACCGAGCACGTATTCTGGCCATCGAAGACGATCCAGAGCTGGCTGCACACCTGAGTGGCCACTTGTCCGAAAGAGGGTTCGACGTTGACGTTGAGCACAGTGGGGACGCGGGATTGAAGACGGCCCGGACGGCCCATTACGATCTTATCCTGATGGATATCATGATGCCGGGGCTCGACGGTCTGCAGGTTCTGGCCGAGCTGCGCCTGCGCGACCGGGTCCCGGTTATCCTGATGTCTGCATTAGGTGCGGAACAGGACCGCATCGCCGGGTTCAGTCGGGGGGCCGACGATTACCTGCCGAAGCCGTTCAGCCTGACCGAGATGGATGTGCGCATCGATGCGGTCCTGCGACGTGTCGCCTACGAACGCGGTGACGCGTCCCGGCAATCGCATGACCCCGACCTGACGTTTGACGAGGCCCGTTGCGACGTACGTCACGCCGGAAATTGGGCACGTCTCACGCCGACTGAGTTTCGGCTGCTCGAGCTCTTTTCCCGGCACGCCGAAGAAGTGCTCAGCAAGGCATTTCTCTACCAGCAAGTGCTGCATAGGGGCTACGAGCAACATGATCGAAGTCTCGATATGCACGTCAGCAACATACGTCGCAAATTGCAGAAACTTGGCTATGGAGGGCGCCGTCTCGAATCGGTCTGGGGCAAAGGTTATGTACTGACGCGTCCCGATGCATGATGCCGCGCGCCCATTCCCTGTTCTGGAAGCTTTGCCTACTCCTGATAGGGTTCTGCCTGCTCGTGGTCGCACTCAGCCTCACCTCCGGCGAGTGGGTCACAAGCAACACGTCCTATCTTTCCCAAGACAGTCAAAATACCTTGCGGGCAATGGCAGCGGATGCCGAAGCCGCGCTTGAGCGTGAAGGGGCGGCAGGTGCAGGTGCATTCATCAAGGACCTGAAGCATGCCGAGTCAGTTTGGGCAGTGCTGGTTGATGTCCGGCAGAGATCGTTGACGGGGCAAGCGCTTTCGGAAGATGACCTGGCCGAATTGCGCTTCGTCCGCGACCTCGACATGTCGATGGGGATGCAAGGTGCGTGGCGACCGGTCGTGGATATACCGCTTCCAAAAGGGGAGGGCCGGCTGGTCATGGAGCTGCCCGAGCGGCTGAGCCCATGGCAACCTCGGCCGTTGCTGTACTTCTTCAGCTATCGAGTCGCACCTGCGTTGCTGACGCTGTTCATGTGCATTGCGCTGTATCGATTTTTCATCGGACCGTTGTCCCGGCTGCGCTCGCAGGCTGCGCGGCTTAGCGCGGGTGACCTGGCTGCTCGAGTGGGTGCGCCGGTCGCGCTGCGCCAGGATGAACTCGGTGAATTGGCCCGGTCGTTTGACGAGATGGCGGGGCGGCTGGAGGCGACAGTGGTGTATCAGCGCCGTTTGCTCAGGGATCTGTCCCATGAATTGCGCACGCCCTTGAGCCGCCTGAGGGTTGCCCATGAGCGGGAAGCTGACGTTGAAGCCTTGCGTGATCGACTCGAGCGTGAGGTCGACCTCATGCAGAAACTCGTCGAAGACTCACTTGAGCTGGCTTGGCTGGACTCCGAGCGCCCACGGTTCGAGCCTGAGCCGGTCAACGTTTCACAGCTTTGGGAAATGATCGCCGAAGACGCTGCATTCGAGACAGGCTTCCCGCTTCGGCATCTTCGCTGCGAGGTGGGCGACGAATGCGTCGTGTTGGCGAACTTGTCCAGCCTTGGACGGGCCCTCGAAAACCTCATGCGAAACGCGATTCGGCATTCTCCGGATGAGGGTGTGATCACGCTCTCGGGATGCCAAGAGGGGGCGTATTGGCATCTTGTCGTGAGCGACCAGGGCAATGGCGTGGCCGAGGATCAGCTGGAGTTCATTTTCGAGCCCTTCGCGCGAGTGGAACGTGCGCGGCCGGGGGACGGTGGTTTTGGGCTGGGCTTGAGCATCGCCCGTCGGGCTATCCATCTCCAAGGCGGGCAGTTGTGGGCCGGGCCAGCAGGAGTGGGTCAGGGCCTGGCAATGCATCTGGTCCTGCAGGCGGCAGACAGCATCGGGTGAATGTATAGTTTGTAAATGATGTTTACTGCTATTTGATAATTAATATCATTCAGTTCCTTTTTTATCTCGGCGCATCGTCAAGGACGGCTCTTGAAGGGTGCGCTGACCGGCGTGATGTCGCTCAGAGAGGAATGGAATGAAATCTGGATTCAAGCCAAACCTGTTGGCCACGGCCATCTTCCTTGCATGTGGAGGCAGCGGTACGGTAGCCGCGCAGACCATGGAGTTCACACTGGACGATGTGGAAGAGGCCGACAGTGTCCTGCCTGTCGATGGTACTCCCGATGCTCTGCAGATAGGCGAAACGCGCGTTATCGGCACAGCTGAACAGGAGCTCAAGCAGGCGCCCGGCGTATCGGTCATCACGGCCGACGACATCCAGCGCCACCCTCCTGCCAATGACATGTCTGAAATCATCCGCCGCATGCCGGGGGTGAACCTCACCGGAAACAGCGCAAGCGGCCAGTTCGGCAATAGCCGTCAGATCGACCTGCGCGGTATGGGGCCGGAAAATACCCTGATCCTCATCGACGGAAAGCCGGTCACTTCCCGGAATTCGGTTCGGATGGGTCGCTCCGGTGAGCGCAACGGCCGGGGCGATACCAATTGGGTTCCAGCCGAGGCCATCGAGCGGATAGAGGTGCTGCGTGGCCCGCCGCCGCCCGCTACGGTTCGGGTGCAGCGGGTGGTGTCGTGAATATCATCACGAAGGCGCCCGGCAAGGCCGCTAGCGGCTCGGTGACGGCCTTCACGAACATCCCCGAGAACAGCGACGAAGGCGTCACCCGCCGACTCAGTTTCAATACGGCAGGCCCGCTGACGGATACGCTTTCCTTTCGCGTCTACGGGAACGTCAACAAGACAGATGCCGACGACCCGGCAATCAATGACGATTATGCCAGCGGCACCAATCTAGCGCCGGCAGGACGCGAAGGCGTGCGTAATCGCGACCTTGACGCTTTGCTGCGCTGGGACATGACCGAAGAGCAGACGCTGGAATTCGAAACGGGTTTCAGCCGCCAAGGGAATATCTACGCAGGTGAGCGTGCGCTAGATCACCCCACAACAGTAGACAACACCAGCGGCTTGCTTGGGCGTGAGACCAATACCATGTATCGCCAGACGGCGAGCGTTACCCATCGGGGTGATTGGGCCTTTGGGACATCGCAGGTCGGCGTCTCCTACGAGCAGACGCGTAACCGCCGCATGAACGAGGCGCTGGCGGGCGGGCCGGAGACAGGCATTAGCGATCTGGATAAGACGACGTCAGAGCTGCAAAACTATCGCGCGTTCGGCGAGGTCAACCTGCCGCTTGAAATGGGCTTCCACCAGACGCTCACGATGGGCGCCGAATACGAGCGCGAGGAGCTGGACGATCCGTACTCGAACAGCCAGGGCACGTCCTACAATGGCGTGACATTGCCCGGATACGCTTCAACAGGACGCAGCGGCGAATCAAGTGCTGAAAACTATGCACTGTTTATCGAAGACAACATCGAACTGACCACGGATTGGATCCTCACACCGGGCGTGCGATTCGATGACAACAGCCTGTTCGGAAACAATTGGAGCCCGAGCCTCAATAGCTCCTACAAGCTGACCGATACGCTCACCCTCAAGGGGGGCGTAGCTCGAGCCTTCAAGGCACCAAACCTGTACCAATCAAATCCCAGTTATCTGTACTTTACCAAGGGCAATGGATGCCCGGATGGACGCGGGCAGGGCGGTGGCTGTTACATTCTGGGCAACCAGAATCTGGACGCCGAAACGAGCCTGAACAAGGAGATCGGCCTCTCATTCAACGATGCAGGCTGGGGTGCCGGGCTCACCTACTTCCATAACGATTACAAGAACAAGATCGTTGCCGGGATGGGCGATGGCAGTGGTCCGATTCAGGTCGTACCGGGTGGCAATGGTAATGCGGCCGAAGTGTACCAGTGGGTGAACGCACCCAAGGCTGTCGTATCAGGTTGGGAAGGGAATCTGGACATCCCAGTGATGGGTGAAGCCGGCGAGATCCTCAGTTGGCGAAACAACTTCACCTACATGATCCAGAACAAGAACAAGACGTCGGGCGAACCGTTGTCGATCATTCCCAAGTACACGGTCAATTCAATGCTCGATTGGCAGGTGACCCAAGCACTCGATCTGTCCTTGACGGTCACGCACTATGGCAAGCAAGAGCCGCGCCGCCTGACGACTGAGGGAAATGCTGCCAGTGGCGACGCGCTCAGGGATCGCGATCCGTACACCCTCGTAGGGCTGGGCGGGAATTACGAGCTAAGCGAACATTGGCGATTTGCCGCCGGAATAAACAACCTGTTCGACAAGCAGGTCCGTCGCGAAAGTATCGCAGGTGGGGAGGGTGCCAATAATTACAACGAGCCGGGACGGTCGATTTATGCCTCCGTTACCGCTTCGTTCTGACGTCGTGTACGCCATCGCCTGTATGGGTGGGTGGCGTCCCGCGTTCTAGGGCACGTACGACGATGGCTGACTACATTACTGACATTGCGTATCCACACTTCTTTCAGCGGGAAACCACGCCTGTCTGGTTGAATTTTGTGGCGACAGCGCTCGGGCGCCGGTGCGCGGACCTACGCCAGCCATTTGCCGTCTGCGAGCTTGGCTGTGGGCAAGGGTTCGGTAGTGTTCTGCAGGCGGCCGCGAACCCGCAGGGGCATTTCGTTGGCGTCGATTTCAACCCGGCACACGTGGAGCATGGCCGTGGGCTGGCTGCAGCGGTGGGCGTATCGAATGTCGAATTCATCGAAAATACCTTTGCTGGCATGCTATCGGCGTCCGGTGAAGAACCCCAGTACGATTTCATCGTTTTGCACGGCGTTTATTCCTGGGTTTCCGAAGCGGACAGGGCAACACTCAGGGCTTTCATCGAACGTCAGCTCAAACCAGACGGCATAGCCTTCGTCGGGTACATGTCTCAGCCCGGGCTGGAGTTCTTTTCCGCGCCACGTAGATTCGTCCAGCAGTATGCTCAGTCATTGAGCGGCACGTCGGCCGAGCGGGTGATGGCGGGCCTTCGCGCGCTGCAGCGTCTTTGTCGCTCAGGCGCAGGCGTTTTCGCCCATGACCCTAGGATCGCGGACTACGTGGATCGGATTCTCGGCGACAATCCGTCATATCTCGCTCACGAACTGCTAAACGAGCTTTGGGCGACGTTGCCGGTTGCTGATGTAATCCGCGATTTCGAGACCATAGGTACGACCTATCTGGGGAGTGCCACACCGATCGACAACGTGAATGCACTGTCGCTACCGGGCAATGTGCTTCCGATGCTGGCTGACCTCCCTGGGACTCGATTACGCGAGACGTTCAAGGATCTCGCTCGAAATCAGACTCACCGTCGTGACCTGTACCAGCACGCCTCTGCGAGCGTTAGCGAAGCAGAACACCGTGACGCGTTGCTCGAGCAGGTCGTTGCGGCGTTACCAGGCGCGCCCGCATCCGGCAGCGTGCGTTTCGATACCCGTATCGGTCCAGTGGAAGGCAATGCATCGCTATTTTCGCCCATTCTCGATGCATTGGCGGTTCGACCACAGCGGTTTTCGGTGCTCGCCCGTATGCCGCAACTGGAGCGGCAGATTGGCGACATCAGCCCGGCGTTACAAACACTTGCCTGGGCCGGCCACGTGCATCCGATGTTGCCGGGGCGTGTCGACGTTGCAACCTGTCAGGCTTTCAATCGCGTTATCAGCGAACGCGTGATAGCAGGGGAACGCTATTCACATTTAGCCGCCCCAAGCTTGGGCTCGGGCATAGCCGCTAACTTCGTGGAAATGTCCGCCGCACGCGTACTGCTGGATCATCCGGGGCTTCGTGGCCCGCTATTGCGCGAGACAGTGGATGCGATGCTGAGGCGATCAGGCTGGAAAGCGGTCGATAACCCGACGGAGCCCCTCGGTGCTCAATTGGCTCGTTTCGAACGCGAAGTTTTGCCGATTTGGCAGCAGTTCGGAGTGGTCGGATCATGAGGCGTTGGAAACTGCTGTGCCACGCCGCATTGATGGTGCCCGTAGTGGCGATGGCGCAGCCTGATCTGTCGCAACCCCAGGGGCCGACCATTGCTGACATCGGTTCGAGTCATTATCGCTTTTCACGTTTCGATCTCGATTCGGAGGATGGTGACCGTCATTACCGGATATGGATCGGCGAGCCGCGCTCAACACCGTCAGCCAACGGCCGTCCAGTAATCTATTTACTGGACGGAAATGCAGCGTTAGGCGTCATTGACGAAGCGCAACTGGCCGAGCTGGAGCGGGGTGAACCGCCCGTCATCGTTGCGCTGGGCTACGCGACACCGCTCCGGTTCGATACGACCGCCCGCGCCTATGACTACACGCCGCCGTTACCAGATGGCAGGCCGGTCGTGGACGATATCGCGCGGGATAGAAAAGGGGGCGGGGCTGATGTGTTCCTGGACCTGCTCGAACACCGCATCAAGCCCGCCGTTGAGTCGCGTGCTCCTATCGATAGCAGTCGACAGACGCTTTGGGGGCATTCCTATGGCGGCTTATTCACACTCCATAGCTTGTTCACCCGACCTGGCCTGTTCCAGCACTACGTAGCAGGAGACCCCTCTCTTTGGTGGCAGGGCGGTTTCATCCTGTCCGAAGCAGACACGTACGTCCCGACGGGAAATCAGCCAACGCTATTGCTATTGAAAGGCACGGCCACCCGCGAGCGTCCGTCTAGCGGGCCGGATGGAGCGCAAGCCCGTGCGCGCGAGCGGGCCGTCAACGCGGTACCGCCAGATGCGACTGAGCAGTTGGCTCATCGCCTTGCCACCAATGGTGGAGTGAACGTGAGCTATAAGGCATTCCCGGAGCTCGGTCACGGACCGATGCTGCCGGCTTCGCTTCGGCTGGCACTCATGAGCGCTGCGGGCCTGACCGCTACCGAGACGGCGAAATGAGGCCATGTCAGATAGGACAACGACCGCCGAACTGCGGCAATGCATCGGCATCGCTCGCTTTGGACCGAGTAGAATACCGAGCGCTGACAGCCAAGGGCTCGCTGGCAGGGGCATTTCGGATTGTTTTTCATTCACCAGAAGGAAGCATTTGATGATATTTGAGATCCCGCGGAACACATGCCGCCTGGTGAGCCGGCTGGCCCTGGTTGGCATTATGAGCGCGCTCCCCTTTGGCTTGGCGATAGCCGAGTCCCGTACGATCGATACGGCCTACGGCCCTGTCCAGCTCGATGGGACGCCTCAACGAGTCATCGCGCTAGGGGAGAATCCTCTGGATGTTGCACTGGCTGTCGGCATCAAGCCAGTAGGTGCCGTGGCGACTCGCGGCGGCAATGACGTGTCGGAGTATCTCAAGGAAAAGGCCGGAGACGTCCGCATCGTGGGTACTGCGCGAGAAACCAATCTCGAGTCCGTATTCGCGTTGAAGCCCGACCTCATTCTGGCGTCCCCGCAACTGAGCAAGGATGAGTACCAGAAACTGAGCCTGATGGCGCCTACGGTGGTACCCAAGGGCGACTACTTCGACGATTGGCGTGTGCTCGTGCGTCTATATGGAGAAGCGTTGAACAAGTCCGAAGAGGCCAACGCGGAGATTAAAACAGTCGAGGCGCGCATCTCGGAACTGAAAGGCGAAGTCGAGCCGGGCCAGGTCGCATCCGTGATACGTTGGAATCCGCAGGGCCCCGGGGTGATGTCCTCTCACCTGTTCGTCGGGCAGTTGCTTGGCGCCGTTGGATTCAAGGCCACAGCGACTGCTGAAGGGCTGACGCAGAAACCTCATAGCGACCCTCTCAGTCTCGAAAACCTATCTCGCATCGATGGCGATTGGCTTTTTCTCGCGACACTGAACGAGGACGGCAGCAAAGCGTTGGAGCAGGCCCGTCAGCAGCCAGCATTCGCTCGGCTGGGTGCCGTTAGCAACGGCCATGTCGCCACCGTCGACGGCCAGATCTGGACCAGTGGCAGTGGGCCTCTTGCTGCACGGGTCATCCTTGATGACGTGGAGAAGGCTGTCCGTTCGCAATGACGTCCTTGCACCATGGCGGTCGGCTTCCTCTTGCGACCGCATTTGCAGGCTGTATCGCCTTGGCAGCCTGTATGTGTTTTGCCAGTCTGCTCATCGGGGCCGGGGACGTCGGTATCCTGCAGAGCGCTGCTGCCCTCTTTACGTCTACGGATGGGGAAGCCCGCTTCGTCGTATTCGAACTTCGGCTCCCCCGCACCTTACTTGGACTGATAACAGGTATGGCTCTCGGTGCTGCCGGGGCAGTGCTGCAATCGGCTACCCGGAACCCGTTGGCAGAGCCAGGGTTACTGGGCGTCAGCGCGGGTTCATCCTTTGCCGTCGTGCTGGCCATCAGCCTCGGCGCCAGCGCAGCCACGCTTCATCTTGGTGTTGCGGTGGGCGGGGCGTTGGCAGGCTGTATTCTGGTGCTGATAGTCAGCCAGGCGCGCGGGGTGGGCGATGACCCGGTGCGACTGGTACTGGCTGGCGCTGCATTCTCGGGAATTCTGACGGCTATCAGTGCGCTGATTCTCCTTCACGACCAGCGTAGCTCGGATGAGATCCGATTCTGGATCATCGGTGCATTGGCAGGTCGGCCTCAAGATGTTCTCACCTGGAGCGTGCCGGGCTTACTGATGGGCCTGTTCATGCTCGTTCCGCTGGTACGTCCGCTAGCCGCACTAGCGCTCGGCGAAAAGATGGCTACAGGACTTGGCCACCGCCCCGGCTTGACGCGTATGGGTGCTCTGGTGGCCGTGGCGATCCTGGTGGGCACGGCTACGGCGGCCGCAGGGCCTATCGCATTCGTCGGACTCGTGGTCCCCTTCGTTGCGAGGCGGTTGGCCGGTCCGGACATTCGCCGCACGCTTGGTCTTTCGTTGGCGCTGGGGCCAAGCATCATTCTTTTCTCGGACATTTTGTCGAGGCTTCTCGTCAGCCCCTATGAGCTTCCGATTGGCGTGATTACGGCGCTTATCGGTGCGCCGGTGCTCATGGCTGTCGTCAGAACCCATCGGTTACCAACGCTATGAGCCTGCCGACAGTCACGTCAAAAGGCGTACCCGCTGGCCATTGGTTGTTGGCCGTGGGGCCATGGCGCATCCTGATGCATCGGCGCGGTGCGATCGTGGGGAGCATGCTGATGCTCTGCGTACTCCTCATCAGTGGTATCAGCCTGGCATCAGGCTCCGCAGGGCTCGGGCCCCTGACAGCTTTGGCGGCAGTACTGGGGCAGGGCGAGCCGATGCACGTATTCCTGGTTCAGGAGCTGCGGTTGCAACGACTCATGGCCGGTCTCATGACCGGCGCTGCTTTCGGAATTGGCGGGTGCCTGCTACAGACGCTGGCGCGTAACCGCTTGGCGACACCTGGAATCATCGGAATCGACGATGGCGCCACGGCATTTGCGGTAGCGTCGATCGTTGCGGTTCCCACAACGCTTGCGCCTTCGATGCTGGCCTTGATCGGCGCGACCACGGCCGCCGCGCTGGCCTTTGGACTGAGCGCGGGGGCTGGTGCCAGGGGGTATCGTTTCATTGTCGTTGGTATCGCTGTCGGTGCCATCTTCGGGGCGATTACCAATCTTATGTTGGCGCGCGCAGACATCGATGCAGCCAATCTCGCCTATCCCTGGACAGTCGGTAGCCTGAACGCACGACCTCCCCAGGCGGTATGGCTATTGGGCATGGGCTTGCTGATCGCGCTTCCGTTGGTCAAGTACCTCGGGCGTACACTGACGCTCATGCGTTTTTCTGACAGCGTCGCAATTGGCCTCGGGGTACCCCTCGCCGCGATGCGCATGCTCACGCTGGTGACGACCGTAGTGCTGACGGCACTTGCAGTGGCGGTGGCCGGTCCTGTTGGGCTTATTGCGCTCGCGGCGCCGGAAATGGCGCGTTACCTCAACGGCCACCGGGGCGTCCCGGTCTTGTGCTCTGCGCTTGCTGGTGCACTCTTGATGACCTGCGCTGATCTGGTCGGCCGCACCTGGTTGGCCCCAATTGAAATACCCGTAGGCGTCATCACTGCAATCGTTGGTGGGCCGTACTTGCTCTGGATATTGCTGCGTCAACCGTCGCGAAGATTGGCCTAAGCGTCATCTTCAGGAGGCGGCTGCCGTTTTGGATGGATGTTGATGACCACCTCGAACCTCTTTGCCACACGCCCTGCTGCTGACGTGACGCTTGCCGCCGAAGCCTTGAGCCTGGGTTACCCCGATACGGCCATTATTGAGGGGCTGTCGCTACGCATTCCGCCTGCACGCGTCACGGCGATTGTTGGGCCGAATGGGTGTGGCAAGTCCACCTTGTTGGCCGGATTATGCCGGCTGCACAAACCCAGCGCCGGGAGCGTGCTGCTCAATGGAAAGGTCATTTCGAGCTTGCCGTCCAAGGAAGTGGCTCGACAGCTCGCCTTGCTACCGCAAGACGCGTTGGCACCCGATGGCCTGACGGTTTCCGAACTGATCCGCTTTGGCCGGCAACCGCATCAGAGTTTGCTGCGTCAATGGTCGACCGAAGATCAGGCGATCATTGATGAGGCGCTACGAGTCGCCGACCTGGAAGCATTGGCTGAGCGCCCATTGGAATCGATGTCTGGAGGGCAGCGACAGCGCGCCTGGATTGCCATGGCCATTGCCCAACAGACACCTCTGCTATTGTTGGATGAACCGACATCGGCACTGGATCTGGGCCACCAGATCGAGGTGTTCGAGTTGATTCGGGACTTGGCTAGCGCCGGCAAGACGGTCGTCATGGTGGTGCACGACCTGTCGAGCGCATGCCGATATGCCGACCATCTGGTCGCGATGAAAGACGGTCGTATCCTCGCCGAAGGCCCGCCGGCTTCCATCGTGACGCCAGAGCTTGTCGAGGCACTCTACGACGTCCGCTGTACGCTGTTGGCCGATCCTGTCAGCGGAACGCCGGTGATCGCTGGCGTCACCCGTCGCTGAACCTAGCCGGACCCATGCCGTAGTCAGGCCTTTGGAACGTCCGGTAGGGTTGGCGCTTCTTTCCCGGTATCATGGACGCCTTTCCGGTTGTCTGGACTTGAGTCACACATGAGCCTGTCTTATCCCACGATTGCCGAGTGCATCGGCAATACGCCCCTGGTTCGTCTGCAACGGCTGCCGGGCAATACGACGAATACCCTATTGGTGAAGCTCGAGGGCAACAACCCTGCAGGTTCGGTCAAGGACCGGCCTGCGCTTTCCATGATCGAACGCGCCGAGCTCAGTGGTCAGATCCAGCCGGGCGATACCCTTATCGAGGCCACGTCCGGCAACACTGGCATTGCTCTGGCAATGGTCGCCGCGATGAAGGGCTACAGAATGCGCTTGATCATGCCCGACAATATGAGCGCCGAGCGCAAGGCGGCCATGTCGGCGTATGGCGCCGAGCTGATCCTGGTCACCCGCGAAGAGGGCATGGAAGGCGCGCGCGATCTCGCCGTCCGCATGCAGGCTGAGGGCAAGGGCAAGGTGCTCGATCAGTTTGGGAATGGCAACAATCCGATCGCCCACTACACCGGAACAGGGCCTGAGATCTGGCGTCAGACCGGCGGCACCGTGACGCATTTCATCAGTTCGATGGGCACCACCGGTACCATCATGGGGACCTCCCGGTACCTCAAGGAGCAGAATCCCAGCGTTCAAATCGTGGGCTTGCAGCCGCAGGAAGGTGCGTCGATTCCCGGCATACGGCGTTGGCCTGAAGCCTATCTGCCCAGCATTTTTGAGCCGTCTCGCGTCGACCGCGTCGTCGACATGGGCCAGGCGGAGGCGGAGAACGTGATGCGTCGGTTGGCGCGCGAGGAAGGCATTTTTTGCGGCGTGTCATCAGGCGGTTCGGTGGCTGCCATGCTGCGATTGTCGGCCGAAGTCGAAAATGCAGTCATGGTGGCGATCATATGCGACCGCGGTGATCGTTACTTGTCTACGGGAATATACGACCAGCCATGATCCGGCGGTTGTCCAGGGTTAAGCAGTCGGCAAGGTGAGTAATGGCCAGGCGTAGTGGTGGGTTGCGTTTTCAGCCGAGCGGCGGCGCACGAAAGGTTTCGGTACCAACGGGCAAGAAGCAGACGCTTGGCGTTGAGCGTTTGGCCGACGATGGACGGGGGATAGCATTCTTCGAGGGTCGCACCTGGTTCGTGACGGGCGCGCTGGTTGGCGAGACGGTGCAGGTCAGAGTGATGGGCGCGCGCGGCCAGATTGTCGAGGCTCGGCTGGAGCACATCTTGACCGCGTCGCCGCAACGTCGCCAGGAGCCATGTCCGTGGGCGCGGCAGTGTGGGGGCTGTTCGGTGCAGCACATCGATCATGCCGATCAGCTTGCACTCAAGGAAAAGGCGCTGGTAAATCACCTGGATCGCATTGCCGGCCTTGCGCCTGTCGAATGGGCGCCACCGCTTGCCGGGCCTGCGCTCGAGTATCGTCGTCGCGCCCGCGTTGCCGTACGCTTCAACGAGTCCACGCAGACGCTCGAGGTTGGCTTTCGCGAGGCATCGAGCCAGGCCATTGTCCAGATCAAGGATTGCCTGGTACTGGTACCAGAGCTTAGGCCAATCCTGCGGGCGCTCCCTCAAGCCCTGGGCGAACTTCTCGATCCGCGCGCCATCGGTCATGTGGAATTGTTCCACGGTAATACCAGCGCCGTGCTCGTTCGGCATACACGTGCGCTTGGTGACCAGGATCGAGCAGCCCTGAACACATTCTGTACCACGCACGGTGCTCAGCTGTGGCTCCAGGGAAAAGGCGAACCCGAGCAACTTGGCGGCAATGTGGGACTGTCGTACTCGGTGCGGTCTCAGCAACTGACACTCGGATATAGGCCGGGTGATTTCATCCAGGTCAATCCGCAGGTCAATGACGCCATGATCGATCAGGCGCTCGCCTGGCTTGGCCCATTGGATGGGCTACGGATCCTCGATCTCTTTAGCGGCCTGGGCAACTTCTCACTGCCAATGGCGCAGCGCGCAGCCCGTGTCGTGGGTGTGGAGGGCTCAGCCGAGATGGTTGGCAGGGCCCGCGATAACGCATCGAGCAACGGCTTGGACAATGTGCACTTTTTCGAAGCGGATCTGTCGAAGCCGCTGCCCGATACATCCTGGGCGCAAGCTTCCTACGATGTGATCGTTCTCGACCCGCCGCGCGATGGCGCATTCGCTGTTGTCCAAAGTGCCAAGCAGTGGTCTGCCGCGCGCGTACTTTACGTATCGTGTAACCCGGCGACACTGGCACGCGATGCGGCTCAGTTGTCAGAATCTGGCTATCGCCTGATTCGCGCCGGTGCGATGGACATGTTCCCGCAAACGGCGCATGTCGAGGCGATGGCCCTGTTTGAGCGCGTGCGTTGATGGTGCTGCGCATGCATGGCGTTATCAGCTGCAAGACGAATGCGGTTACGGAGCGTCCTATCCGGCGATGGTCGCGTTCCCGATGTCGAATCGACCGACAATGAATGTCGGCGCCCCGGCCCGTTGATGACGGGCTCTGAAGGAAGGTATGCGAGATGGTACAGGTTAGAGCGCACCAGCCGATCAATACTGACGGCAGCATCAACCTTGAGGCATGGCTGGACCATGTAGTCAGCCTCGATCCGCTGCTGGACCGCGATGCGTTGCGCGCGGCCTGTGAATTTGCACGTGAAGTCGAGCAACAGGCCAACGCAGCGCAGAACCTGTGGGTGGAGGGCACGTCAAGCTTCCAGACAGGTCTTGAAATCGCCGAGATACTCGCGGATTTGCGACTCGATCAGGACTCGCTGGTCGCTGCGCTCATCTACCGGGCCGTTCGGGAAGGCAAGACGGACCTTGTGGAAGTCCATAAGCGCTTCGGTGATGTGGTGGCCAAGCTCATCGAGGGCGTACTGCGCATGGCGGCCATCAGCGCAAGCCTCAATCCACGGCATTCACTTGTGCTCGGCACGCAGGCGCAGGTCGAGAACCTACGCAAGATGTTGGTTGCCATGGTGGATGATGTGCGCGTTGCGCTCATCAAGCTTGCGGAGCGGACCTGCGCCATTCGGGCCGTGAAAACGGCCGACGACGAGAAGCGTCACCGGGTCGCACGGGAAGTCTTCGATATCTACGCGCCCCTCGCGCACCGCCTCGGCATCGGCCACATCAAATGGGAGCTCGAGGATCTGTCCTTTCGCTACCTCGAGCCGGAGCAGTACAAGCAGATTGCCAAATTGCTGCATGAGCGCAGGCTCGACCGCGAGCAATACATCAATACGGTCATGCAGCAGCTCAAGAGCGAGCTCGCCGCTACAGGCATCAAGGCTGACATCAGCGGACGTGCCAAACATATCTATTCGATCTGGCGAAAAATGCGCCGCAAAGGGCTGGAGTTCAGCCAAATCTATGACGTTCGTGCAGTTCGTGTCCTTGTTCCCGAGATGCGCGATTGCTACACCGCACTCGGCATCGTCCATACGCTCTGGCGGCACATTCCCAAGGAGTTCGACGACTACATCGCCAATCCGAAGGAGAACGGCTATCGGTCACTCCACACGGCGGTGATCGGACCCGAAGGCAAGGTGCTGGAAGTTCAGATCCGTACCCATGCGATGCATGAAGAGGCCGAACTGGGTGTCTGCGCCCACTGGCGCTATAAGGGCACCGATGTGAAATCCGGCTCCAGCCACTACGAAGAGAAGATCTCGTGGCTGCGGCAGGTGCTCGAATGGCACGAAGAGCTCGGTGATATCGGCGGGCTGGCCGATCAACTCAGAGTCGACATCGAGCCTGATCGCGTTTACGTCTTCACGCCAGACGGTCACGCCATCGATCTTCCGAAGGGGGCCACTCCCTTGGATTTTGCCTACCGTGTGCATACTGAGGTCGGCCACAACTGCCGAGGTGCGAAGATCAATGGGCGTATCGTGCCCTTGAACTACAACCTTCAGACCGGTGAGCAGGTCGAGATCATCACCGGCAAGAACAGTGGCCCGAGCCGGGATTGGCTGAACCCGAACCTGGGGTACGTCAATACATCGCGCGCGCGCGCCAAGATCGTCCATTGGTTCAAGCTGCAGGCCCGGGATCAGAACGTCGCCGCTGGCAAGGCACTGCTCGAGCGCGAGCTGACCCGCTTGGCGCTGCCCCCGGTAGACTTTGAAAAATTGGCTGAGAAAGTCAACATGCGGACCGGCGAAGACATGTTCGCCGCGCTGGGCGCCGGGGATCTTCGCCTTGCGCATCTGGTCAATCAGGCGCAGCAGCTTGTCGAACCCGAACGGCCGGTCGAAGTGCTTGATCTACTGCCGAAACGACCCAGCACCAAGCCGGGGGCCCGCCGTGGTGATGTGCAGATTCAGGGCGTTGGTAACCTGCTCACTCAAATGGCTGGCTGTTGCCAGCCCTTGCCAGGCGATCCTATCGTCGGCTACATCACATTGGGCCGGGGCGTCACGATTCACCGTCAGGATTGCGCGACCGTTCTACAGCTGTCAGGACGCGAGCCTGAGCGAATGATCCAGGTAAGTTGGGGGCCGGTGCCAGTCCAGACCTACCCGGTCGACATTCTGATCAAGGCGTACGACCGGTCGGGATTGCTCCGAGACGTGTCCCAGGTCCTGCTGAATGAGCGCATCAATGTGCTGGCTGTGAATACGCGTTCCAACAAGGACGAAAACACGGCAACAATGTCACTGACGATCGAGATCCCTGGGCTTGATGCGCTCGGCCGCCTCCTTGCTCGCATTTCTCAGCTGCCCAACATCATAGAAGCGCGCCGAAACCGAGCCGCCTGAGCCATTCGCGCGCCGGCATACGTGCCGGCAGCAGCGATCAATGGGAGACCCTCGATGTATACGCTGGATGATCTTCTGCACTTGATGTCGCGTCTTCGGGATGGCGAGTACGGTTGCCCATGGGATCTCCAGCAAACGTATCGCTCCATCGTGCCTCATACCCTCGAAGAGGCCTATGAAGTCGCCGACGCCATTGAGCGCGATGACCTGTCTCATCTACCCGGGGAACTGGGTGACCTGCTTTTCCAAGTGGTCTATTACTGCCAGTTTGGTCGAGAGGAAGGTCGCTTTGACTTCAGCACGGTCGTTGACTCGATAACCCGCAAGCTCGTGCGGCGCCATCCGCATATCTTCCCTGATGGTGATCTTTACGGTTCGACCGAAATTCCGCGCCTAACCGAGCTCGAAATCAAGCGGCGGTGGGAACAGATCAAGGCTGAGGAGCGGGCAGAGAAGGCTGGCGCCCCGGAGCAGTTATCACTACTTGATGATGTACCAGCCACGTTACCGGCACTATCGCGGGCCGGTAAGCTGCAGAAGCGCGCCGCCATGGTTGGGTTCGATTGGCCAGACGCGCTACCTGTTGTTGACAAGCTTCGCGAGGAACTTGAAGAAGTGCTCGAAGCCATGGCGCAAGCGGATACGAACGCCCAGGCAGAGGAGGTAGGAGATCTGCTCTTCGCCGCGGTTAATCTCGCGCGTCATCTGAAGGTCGACCCCGAGGCAGCACTGCGGTCGGCCAATGCCAAATTCGAGCGGCGTTTTCGCTTTATCGAGGCGCGGGGGAATGCGGCTGGACAGCCGCGCGAGTCGTGCAGCACCAAGCGTCTAGAGGAGCGGTGGG
>ERZ1023508.20-NODE-20-length-125310-cov-10.120171_pt1 | contig 125310 bp, 113 predicted proteins | sample MGYA00380548_ERZ1023508 | MGnify/ENA primary metagenome ERZ1023508 (study PRJEB33173, sample SAMEA4830311) | metagenome | study: EMG produced TPA metagenomics assembly of the PRJEB25223 data set...
TGGTCAAGACGTTACACCTGATAAAGTGTATGACTTAAGAGAAGAATACGGCAATATTCAAGAAAATTAGTTGTATACAAAGTAAGGCCCTCGAAATTGATTTTTCGAGGGCTTTTGATTTTTAGCTAACAAACTAAGAAATTATACTTATGTCCATCTGGGTCTGCAAAAGTTGCACCATAGTATCCTTGATAAGTTCCTGGTTCATCAATCACTTTACCGCCTGATGATTCCACTTTTCGCATTAATTCATCTACTTCATCATTCGTTTTTACACCTAAAGATATAATGACTTCATTAGGTTGTTTTGAAACTGATTCATGCGTCACTTTTTCAAAATGGTTATTTTCAATTAAAATCACAATCGTTTGTCCGATTTTAATACCAACCATTTTGTCTAGCATATCTGGATTTTTATTAATTTCAAAGCCTAAATCTCTGTAAAATTGCTCGCTACGTTCTAAATCTTCGACATGTAAATTAAACCACATTGATTGAATCATAGTCTTCCCCCTCATTTTCTAAAAAATTTAAAAATTCACTTCACTAATCCATTGCTCAAGCGTTAGACGACCGGGATTGATCTCATCCATTTGATTAAAATCAATTATATAACCTTTTTCTTCAAGCCATCCACGTTCTGCTGTACCACTTGAGAACGAACCTTTAATTTCTGTAGGTTTACCAGTTACCATTGCAAATGTTTTAACAACTTCTTTTAATGTAAGTTCATCAGAAGCGATTTCAATAGCTTGATGGTTATATTTTTCTGGATTGCCAAATACATTGGATGCAATTCTAGCGATATCTATTGAAGAAATCATTGCGAATTTAACATCTTGATTAATAAATTCAGGAATCATTATTTCTCCATTCTCAACTTTAGTAATTCTTAAGAAGTTATCCATAAAGAATGACGGTTTAATAATTGTATAATTTAATGAACTGTCTTTAAGTTCATTCTCAATATCAGCTAAGGCTTCGAAATGGGGACCTGTACGATCACGGTTGACGCCACCTGCAGTACTATAAACAACATAGTCGATATTTTGTTCTTCTGCCGTTTTAATAATCATCTTCCCTTGGCGTAATTCTTCTTCAATATCATCTACAATAATTGGTTGAACACTATAAACACCATATTGTTCTTTCATAGCATTTGTTAAACTATCTTGGTCACTTAAATCGCCTTCAAATATTTCTAAATTGTCATTAAGTTGTTAAAAAAATTGCATTCCACGAACCACCAATTAACACATTCTTACCAGATGCGAAATATTGGCAAGATAAAAACGCTGAAATCATTGATATTGCGATTAATGAAGGTATGCCTCAAGCAATGAAATTGTTTGGTGAAACGTTACAAATTAGTAAATTAGACCAACAATACATGTCAAAACCAGCAGAAGCTGAAAATGATGCTGACAGTAAAAAACGTTTCGATGAAATGTTGGGTTGGTTCAAATATGAAATTCGTCAATATACAGAATCTGATATTTCAATTGATGGTTTCAAAAAACATAAAGACATCATTACTTTATTAAATGGGACAGCTTCAAAAGGTTCATTCCCACAAGAAGTTAACTTCTTCATTTCTGAAGAAACTGGCATCAAAATTATCGACATTCCAGGTGGTCACTTAGGATACGTTCAAGACTCTGAAGGATTCGCTAAAGTATTACTTGAAATGTGGGCTTAAATTAAAGGAGTGTCATTATAGTGCTTTTCACTAGAAATAAACCATATACTAATAAAACGTTACTAGCTAAAGAAGATATTCTTGAGCTCATTCAATTCGAACGTTTCTGTCGTGATAATGCCCTATGGGAAAGCATGGAAACATGTTTCGCAGATAATTCTTATATCAATATTTCATGGTTTAAAGGTAATGGTAGTGAATTTGTCGCTTCATCTAAAGCAATGAATCGCTATGCCCCTCATCAAATCCATAATTCCCAAGTTTGGATTAATGACACGCGTGCTGTAGCGATTATGCAAGCGACCATTCAAACACGCCTTCCAATTCAAAATGTTGAAATGGAATTACAATCAGATGCCAAATTAGTATATTGTCTCGAACAAGATGATCAAGGCGTTTGGTATATTACGCGTCTTGAATGTATATATGAGAAAGATAGCTTAACACCTGTTAAACCTACGACGATTAATTTGCCAAAGGATGACTTTACAGATTATCGTTCAAGCTATGCTTGCTTATCTTATGCATTAAATGCCATTGGCTATGATGTGAACAGTGAGTTACAAGGTATTGATAGACCAAATGAAGTTAATGCTTATTATGATGAAATTGATGATTGGCTAACTTTTAAAGAAGAAGAGAAAGAAGCGTATTAAAATATGAAGAAAATTGATTTACATGCACATTATATATCACCTGGATTCTCGAAATTTCTATATGATTATTTCGATGGCAAAGGTGATGGTGTGGCGACACCGAAATTCTCACCTGAAGGTTATTTAGAATTAATGGCACGTATGGAAATTGAATATGGTGTGCTATCTATTTCGAGCCCACATATCAGTGTGGCGCCAGATGAAGAAATGATTAATTTAGCTAAAGAAGTCAATGCCTATGCAACTGAATTTACACACAAATATCCAGAGCAATTAGGTTTCTTTGCGACACTACCATTACCATTGGTTAAAGAGAGCATTGAGACGATTGATACTGCATTAGATTAGCAAGGTGCTTTAGGTTTCACTTTACCTACGAATGCACGTGGTATTTATGTTGGCGATGACCGCCTAGATAAAGTCTTAGCTAAATTAGATGAGCGTCATGCCGTTGTTGCACTTCATCCGAATGAACCTAAGCCTAATATTGAAGCAATGAGCGACGTTGTTCCTGCACCATTAATGGAATTCATCTTTGATACAACACGTACGGTCATTTACATGAGTCAAAACAATGTGTTTAGCAAATATACAAATATTAAGTGGATTATTCCACATTGTGGTGCATTACTTCCTGTCATTGCTCAACGTGTTGCAATGGGTAATAAAATGTTTGGAAGTGAGCGTAAACCTGACGACTTAGAACAAGTTATGAAAGAGTTATACTTTGATTTAGCTGGTAAAGTTCTACCTTATCAGCTTCCAAATATTGCTCAATGTGTAGACATGGATAAAATTGTATATGGTTCAGATGCACCTTATACAACAGATCAAGTTGTAACGATGTTAGCTGATGAATTAGAATCAACTGAATTAATCTCACGACATGAACTTGAAAAAATGTTATATGATAACGGCAAACAATTATTAAAATCAATTAATGAAAAATAATAAACATGGGTGGCACCGGTATCACTGTACCTGTACCACCCATAGTTATTAATTACGCCAATATTTCATCCATTGATCGATTCACACTACTTGCGTACATTCCACCAAATTTAAGTAAATGAACCATAAATAAATATAATCTATAAAATTCTAAACGTTTACGTGACCCTTTTCCTAAAGGATAATGTTTCTCATATTCGTCATAAAATTCTCGGGTAAATCCACCAAATACAGTAGTGATTCCTAAATCAAACTCCCTATCGCCATAAAACGGTGCAGGATCGAATAAAGCGGGACTACCATCTGTTAAGAACATATAATTGCCACCCCATAAGTCCCCATGCAACAATGACGGATTACTATTGTGATTTTCTAGTTCATTTACCATCACTGTACGGACTTGTTCATAGACTTTATTATCTTCGTCATTCCATAATCCTTTCCTCATGAGTTCATCTCTCAGATGATCCATACGACGTTCGACAAAGATTTCAATCCACGAATCAGACCAAGTATTATCAAATGAAATATCTCCACCTTCATGAGGTAAATCAAATCCAAATTTGCCGTCAGATTGTTGCTGGCTATGCATTTTGGCTACTAATTGACCTAGTTCTCGTTGACTACCGGTCGTTCCCTCATCTAAGTAACTCAATATTAAGAAAGCATCACCATTAATTTCACCGCTATCAATCACATGTGGTGCTGTAACACCTGCTTCCTCAAAAGCGTTAAGTCCAGCAATTTCAGCAGCATAGAATGATTTATCACGATTGCGTTGAACTAACAAGAAATAAACGTCATCTTCTGTAGTTACTTTGAATGCTTCGTTCACATCTCCACCACTCACCGTCTTAATGTCTCGTATATGATTTAATGGTAATTGTTCTTGCCAATCTTTTTTCATGATGTTTCCTCCTTCGAATACATCTTCTCACTTTATTATTATATTTCCTGAAAAAGGACTATTTAATCGTTAGCATATATATCCACATTTAAGTTGAGGCAAATTTTTAAACAGTTTCTAAATTAACTATGCAATTATTGTTGAACATGCTAGTCTTAGAGAGGAATGTTTTTTCAATGATATTAAATGAGGATCGTAAGCCTCAAATACAATGAAATAGGAGCATTAAAATGTATAAATTAATTAAACCACTATTATTTAAATTCGACCCTGAAAAAGCGCACGGCATGACCATCGATGCTTTAAAACTTGGCCAAAAACGCCCTTTTTTACTACCTATTATGCACAAAATCTTCAACTATGAAGATCCTTCTTTAACACAAACAATTAAAGGTATCACATTTAACAACCCAATTGGTTTAGCTGCTGGCTTTGACAAATCTTGCGAAGTACCTAAAGCACTTGAAAATGTTGGCTTCGGTGCACTTGAATTAGGTGGTATTACACCAAAACCTCAAGATGGCAATCCGAAACCACGTATGTATCGTCTAGTTGAAGATAATGCATTAATCAATCGTATGGGCTTTAATAATATTGGAATGAATAGAGCGTTATGGAATTTACGTCGCCACTCATACAATATCCCTGTTGGTTTAAATGTTGGTGTAAATAAAACGACACCTTATAATGAGCGTTATCAAGATTACATTAAAGTAATTGATACGTTTAAAGCTGATGTCTCATTTTTTACAGTTAACATAAGTTCACCAAATACTGAGAATTTACAAAGTTTCCATGATAAAGATGAATTTTCAATGTTATGCAAAGCTTTGAAAGACTTTAAAGCCAATACAGAAGTAAATGTCCCTATTTTCTTAAAATTAACTTCTGATTTAGAACTAGATGGTTTTAAAAATATTTTACCTGCAATCACTGAAACCTTTGATGGTATGATTCTAGCGAATACAACTCGTAAGCGTGATGGTCTCACTTCTTCGAATAAAGTAGAAGATGGCGGATTAAGTGGGCAACCCCTTTTCAAAAGGAATTTAGAGTTAGTGAAATGGGCATACCAACAAACAAATGGAAAATTCTTAATTATCGGCACAGGCGGTATATTTAGTGCTAAAGATGCCATTCAAATGATGCGAAATGGTGCATCTCTTGTTCAAATCTATTCTTCATTAGTTATTGAAGGTCCAGGTTTGACGAAGAAGATAAACAAAGACATCGCTGCTTACTTAAAGCAACATAATTATAATAACGTGAGTGATATTATTGGATTAGACGCGAAATAATATAGCTTTACTTAATTATAAAAAGTACTATACTTAAGCCAAAGATAACAAGTTTACCGGAGGGGTATACGTATGACTGCAGAAGATAAAAATACAAAACAAAATGCAGACCAACCGTCTAAAAGTAAAGAACAGCCATCAAATCAAAATGATAAATTGACAAAAGATGACGATAATAGCATTGGCTATAATGGCGAAAAGAAGACCGCACTTGATCTTGAAATTGAACGCGAGTTGCTTGAAATGATGGAAAATGAAGATCCAGAACCTGAGAAGCAGAAAAAAGGTTTAAAAATTGCAGGTATCCTATCTGCATTTGTGATTGCCATTCTAGCCATTATACGTTTTATTAATCGAACAATATAAAATACGACTCCTAATTTGAAAGGATTAAACTTCAAATTAGGAGTCATTTTCTTTAAAATTGCTGTAAAAAGTCTTTAGCTTCTTGATTGATTTGTTTAAAATCGATGCCTTGAGCCATCGCTGCGAAGACACATCCACAATAGCATTGTCGAAATATATGATAGTCATTACACATCTCTATTGAACGTTCATAGCCCTTATTTTTCTTGAAGTCACTCGGCAAGTAGCTCACGTCATATAAATGTTGTACTTCCATACCCAGTTCATTTATAAGTTGCGCATTCTTTTTAGGTGATAGTGTGAGTGCACTTCCAAAGTAGTCATACCCGTATTTCACAGCAGCTTCAGCAACTAGCTCCAAACGCATTTCGAAACATGCTGTACAACGTAACCCTCCTTCTGGTTCTTCAGTGAGGCCACGTGATTTTGCCATTTTCATAAATTCATGCGGTTTATATTCCGCTTCAATATATTTAACATTCTTTCCGGTTCTCTCATTAAAATCATTAACAAATTGTTCCTGAACTTTTGCACGTCTTAAATATTCATTTTTAGGATGTATATTGGGATTCGCAAAATAAATTGCCACATCAGCATACTCCGTTAAATATTCTAACGTATAAGTGCTACATGGCGCACAACAACTATGTAGTAAGATTTTAGGTCTTAAACCTTCCCTTTCCCATTGATTAATTAATTTTTTCAATACCCTATCGTAGTTGATTTTTTGATTCTTCATTTTAGCAATAATTGGATCAGCTTTTAACATAAAAAATGACTCCTTAAGCATTATATGAATTTATTATATAATAATTAAGGAGTTGAATAATAGTTAATATTCTTTTTTGAGCATAATCATATAGTAAATAAACATGATACCGCCGAATAGCACACCAGAAAATGCACATTTGATTAATTGTTCTTTGAAGTCGAATCCGTCATTAAAAATATAAGGGAAGATAACCCCCGTAATAATAAACATCACCGTTGCAAAATAAACGACGAAAAACGAGCATTTTATTGCATGCTTTTTCACCCATTGTTTGTATTCTTCAGCTGAATGAGCTTTTAACTCATCTAAACGGTTTCTTCTATTAATCCAAAGAGATACAAACGTTAAAATAACACTCAACGCTAATAAGCATATTGTTCCAAAATTCACTGTTTCTCTCTTCATATCAATAACCAAACTTATTGTACCTAAGATAACTATTGTAATATATGTCAATAAAAACATAACCGCTAACTTATGTTCAAGCACACCTTGCTCACGCTCATCACGACCTGTGGGATTTTGAGTGAACCAATTAAATAATATTTGACTAAATTTATCCATTTCTTAATCCCCCTCACCATATTCTTTAACAATTTTACCTTTACCAACGAAATAACTTACTACGCCGAAAATTAAAGCAGAAATAAAATTAAATGTTATGAAAAATCCTAATTCAATCTTTTGATCTGAAAAATATAGTCGCGTTAAATTAAGTAGGCTCATGATTACACCGAACATAATACCACCGAAAATACTGCCTAACTTATGCTTCTTTAATAGTCTTTGATATGCTTCTTTAGAATAAACTCGATTTTCATCTAAATTATTTTTTCGGATGCCCCTCGATAAGAAAATACTAGCAATAAAGAATAAAACAAATATACCGATGGTCGGTACATTAACACGTTGAACAACATAATCATTAATTAAACTTATAAAAGCTAAGATTAGTAAGCCTAAATAAGTGATAATAAATGTTGTAGTGACGTGTCCGTATAATTCTTCTTTTTCACGTTCATCAAGTTCAGTCGTTGTACCGATGATTCGATTAATCATCTTATCTCTAAAATTAGTCATCCTCAACCACCTCAAGATTATTGATAACCCTTTATGTAAAATATAAACGACATTAAGATGAATGTCAAATATAGCCGACACACACATTGATTAATTTGCTTAACATCAAGTGTTATGCTAAAATATCTTTAATAAAAAACACCTAGCACGTTTGTGACTTGGTACTAGGTGTAAAAATAAAGGACATATTACTGACTTATAGGTAAGCCAATATGTATCTCCAATTTCTATTATTGGGCTAACGTTTTCTTAATTGCGAGTTAAGAAAACGTTATTTTTTATACTTTATTTCAAATATTAAAATAATTATATAACCCAAGATACATAGAATGTCATTTAATGGGAGATGAACCGTTATATCTATTGTCATCATGCTCCCCCCTCTCTCCCAATTGGATTCATAGAGTTAGAGATACATAACAACGTAATAGGTTCCCTCATTTTTATGCGTTTCATTATACATCGTATGCTATTATATAAAACTCAATAATATATGCTTAATTCAACAATTTATAATAATCTTTTTAAAATTAAAAAGCTCCTAATCACTAATATCAGTAATTAGAAGCCATACATTATTTATTAATCTCTCTTTGTATAATTGTAGCTGGTCCATTATTAACAATATCATAGAAGTATTGAATTAAATCTTCTTTAGGGATGCGGTTACCATCCTCAACCCAATGTCTTAAGAACGATAATCCTGCACCTGAAACATAGCTCATAAAATATGAGAAAGGTATACCACTAATATCACCATCTAAATTAGTAAAACTATTTAAATAGTTCGTTAGCAAGCCATATAATTTTTCATGCAATCTAGATTCAGTGCCTATTTTGAACATTAATTGATAAAACGTTATATTTTCTTCAATATGTGCAATAAGAAATTCCATTATATGTCTTAAGTCTTCTGTTGAGAACTTTCCACCACTACTCTTTTTACTCTCTTTAATAAAATTACGCACAATATCTACATGTTCATCTTCCATCTTGTCTAGCAAGTCATATTTATCTAAATAATGCGTATAAAATGTACCACGGTTAATATCAGCTAAATCAGTAATTTGTTGTACAGTAACATCATTGAAATCATACTTATGTAATAAATCTATGAATGCTGTTTTAATCGCTTGTTGAGATTTTCTAATTCTACGATCCTGAGTCATTTGATAGACCTCACTTTAAATGTTTGTTTTTGTACAATTATATCGGCTTTGTTGGTTTTCGTACAATTGCATGCATATTGATCGTTGTAACGTTCAACGTTACGGTTTAACATAAGTTAGCCCAAATGAAATCGTGCCAGTCGAAATAGAATTATTACCATCTGGTACTTTATTTAAAAAAGATGAGTCATTAGCAGTTGTTGTTAAAGGTAACGAAATTATCAAAGGTAATAGCACCCCTTTACCTAATATGAAAACACGTTATGAACACGAAGATACAGTAAACAGAGGCAATCACCTTGTTTATACTGGTGGCGGTTATGATTCACACTTAATTATTCCAGTAATTGAATAATTATTTAAAGTAAAACAAACATTAAACATATTCCTTTTCTCAATACCTAAAAGCCAGCAGATGAATTAAAAAAATTCACTTACTGGCTTTTAAATTTATATATCATCTACCATTAATAATTATCCCAAGCAATTATTAGAGCCAACGCCAAAATAATTGATGTAAAATACCTAAATCATCATATCGATGAATGATAGTTGAACCAAATAAATGTAAGGCAAATCCAATAATAACAAAGAAAATCATAACACTATAGAAACTCGCAAAACGTAACGTATGATTTACACTATATTTTGAAATTAAATAAACTGATGATGTTAAAAGTAAAATCACTGAAAAGGCAATCAATATACCACTAAAAATATACATTTCAAAGAAAAACACAATAAATCCTAAAAATAGTATACTTACTGATAATGTATTAACTAATATATAATCAGATAAAATCTTTTTAAAGGAAATGCTTTCTACTATCATTAAGCGAATAACGGCGAATGTTACGATAAATAAAAACGCAAGTGCTAGCATAGTAGTTAATACAAATTTCAAGATAATTGTTGCAGTATCAACAAAATAACCATCAAATAAACTTGCTGAAAGTAGGTGTAATAACATTCCCAATATAAGTAAACCAATAATAACTAATGATGATAGCAAAGTAATACTAAATGACTTATTCCCTTTCATCACTACATCATGAGAAGTAAAAGCTTGCTTAAGAAGTTGCTTACTTTCATTAAAGGTCGATTTCACCTTAATCGTGAATGGACCTTCAGCATAACGGTGTTCATAAGACATATATCTATGTGCAAATTCACCACGATCGTACTCACTATGATTCTGTTCTCCATTAATTTGTTCTTGCTTAATAGCTGTAGAATGACTTGTAGATTGAATCTCCGAATTGAATGATTCTGTTGTCGATTGCGTTGATTGAGATAATGAACCATTTAATTTATTACCACAACTACCGCAATATTGATCTCCTTGTTGATATGTCTGACCACAATTTGGACATTGCATTAGGGCTACCTCCATAAATATAAAATTCTAAGTTATTATACCATTATTTTATATTGTGTCATATATTATATTTTATAAATTAAAAAAGAGGCTGGGACAAAATAAAATGTCTCAGCCTATTTTATCATTTTGTCAGTAGCTGACTGATTTGAAAATGCGCTTGAATCAAGCTTTTTTCAAACCTAGTCATCCTTGCCGGGGTAGGACTACGAAATAAATTTTGAGAAAATATTATTTCTGTCCTACTCCCTTCTATAGTTATGATTGTTAATTATTCAGCTTCTCTAATCTCTGCATCTACATCTGCATAATCAATTTCTGTTTCTGTAAATGTTTTATTATTAACTGGGAAATGTTGTTCGAATGTTTCGAAATTCTGTATTTCAACAGTTACATCGTCTACTTCAAAGTCTAATACATGACCACCAAAGTTGCGATCGTCATTAGCAAAGTGAATATGGAAGCCAGCTGATCCAATACCGTGGAATAATTCTGGAGTAAAGAATCCAATAACTGTTCCTTTAATATCTTCACGCGTTTCCTCTGGTTGTCTACGTGCTGAATCAATTAATCTAGTGTAAGGTGGCTCTTGTTTAGGCATCATGCGTACGTGCATTTTTTTAAATGTACCGCTTATTTTCACTGCAGAGAATAAGTTATCACTTAACATATGTTCTTTAACTTCGTTTAACACTGTTTCAGAGTCTTTATTTGAAGTTTGATATGTTTGATCTGCTTCAAAACGTGTAATTGTTGCATATGGCGTCATTTCATCACCATTTAGTTTCTTAAACTCCTTGTGCTCGTTAGCATGGAATGCTTCACCATCTAAAAAGATAACCTCACCATTAGAACCTGTTAATGTAGCTAGTCCTGAATCACCATGTTCTAATAGTTCATCGATAGACGCAGTTCCTTCTAATAGACCTGCCATTAATGTACCTAAAGTACCATGTTGATATAATACGTGACTCATTGAATATTCACTCCTATGTTTGTTTGACTAATAATTAATTTAAAGAATCTGGTAATACATTCGTTGATAATTTGATATTGTCTTTATAATTCACTGGGATATCAATTAATACAGGGCCTTCAGTTGCATAGCCTTCTTTTAAAGCGGCTTCTAATTCTTCTTGATTAGTAACACGTAACCCTTTTGCACCGAATGATTCAGCATATTTCACATAATCAACTGGCCCAAATTCAACTCCAGCTGAACGTTTATATTTCATTTCTTCTTGGAACTCTACCATATTATATTTTCCATCATTCCAAATTAATTGGATGATGTTTAGATTTTTACGTACGGCTGTTTCTAAATCTTGACCTGAGAATAAGAAACCGCCATCTCCAGCTACTGACACAACTTGAGTATTTGGGCGAACTAATGCAGCTGCGATTGCCCAAGGTAGAGCAACACCAAGTGTTTGCATACCATTACTAAATAGTAAATGTCTAGGATTGTAACTTCTAAATTTACGTGCCATCCAAATATAATGGCTACCTACGTCTACAGTAACAGTTGTATCGTCAGTTAGTGTTTTTTGCATTGTTTCAATAATTTCTAATGGATGCATTACGCCATCTTCATGTGTGTACTTGATACCTGTTGCTTCAATGACTTCTGCTCTCAAACGTTCTAAGTCATCTAAACGATTTTGATTAATAATAGGTTCATGCACATTTTCAGATAGGAGTTGAATTGTCCCTGCAATATTGCCAATTAATTCTTTTTTAGGGCGTAAAAAGTTAGTGATTTCAGCCTGTACTTCATCAATAACAATGATTTCTGTATCTAATTCTTTATTCCAATTACTTGCTTCGTATTCAATTGGATCATAACCAATTGCAACAACTAAGTCAGCTTTTCTTAATAATTCGTCACCTACTTGGTTACGGAATAAACCGACTCTTCCGAAGAAGTGATTTTCTAATTCACGGTTAAGTACACCGGCACCCTGGAATGTTTCAACAACTGGTAAATTTGATTTAGCAACTAATTGACGAATTGCTTCTGTTACTTTCTCACTTGAACTTCTCATACCTACTAGCAACACTGGGAATTTCGCATGTTTTATAGCTTTGATAACGTCTTGAATGTCTTCTGAATTTGGAACACCTAGTTGTGGTTGTTCACATAAATCAATTGCATTAGATGTTACTGGAGACTCAATAACATCTTGTGGGATACTAATAAAACTTGCACCATTTTTACCTGAAGTCGCTGTACGAATAGCGTTTGTCATTACTTCAGATAGAGACTCAGGATCTTGTACTTCTGCGCTATATTTCGTAGATGATCTTAAAAGAGAAGCGTTATCTACTGCTTGATGCGTCATACGTAATAAATCGTTACGTTTAACTTGACCACCGATAGCTAACACTGGATCACCTTCTGAAGTCGCTGTTAATAATCCAGTTGTTAAGTTACTTACTCCAGGGCCACTCGTTACTAATGCCACACCTGGTTTACCAGTTAAACGACCGATACCTTGTGCCATCATGGCAGCATTTTGTTCGTGACGTGTCACAATAAGTTCTGGACCATCATCTTCAAGAGCATTAAAGAGATAGTCTATTTTAGCTCCTGGAATACCAAATACGTAATCTACATTATTATTTTTTAAAGTATCAATGACCATGTTTGCAGCAGAATAGTTTTCTTTAGTCATCTGAATTCATATCCTTTCAAGTTCCGTTTTAAATTTTAATATTAAAAAGAAGCCACCTACATGTCTATTTTTTAAGGGAAAAAGAGGGAAAGACTTAGTTACATGAGTTGTGGCTTCTTTATATTTAAAGTTACTTCATTATTTCATTGTTGCTAGTAATCTCAGTTAGGGATACATATTTAAATGCGAGATGGGAGTCTTCTATCTATGTCAATTGGTGTAATAAATCATAAAGTTCAGCACTATTATGCTAATACAATATAAGGGGATGGATTTACTACACGAAATAGAAGCATTTAAATATGATGTAACTTTATTACATGACTAATTATAGTATGTTCTGAACTATTAATAAAATACATATTTTTGATAGAACCTATTCCATAATGGAATAGGTCAACAAACTTTAATTTTTTAGTAAAATACCACTAAATAAAGGTCTAATTACTTGACTTATTGTGTGTTTTTAGTATGTTAATCTCGACCAAAAGACCACTTTTTATATTTTATGGATGATTTTACTCTTTTTTGTTGTTTTTATTTCTTATTAATCTGTTATAATCAAATCTATCATTTAAAATTTCCTTGTTACACTCTGTCATTTTATAAAAAGTAAGAAAACTTAAAATTTTCAGAAATTTTAGACAAAAATACAAAGTTTTGTGCTAATATAATAAATATTCTAGAGATAACAAGCTAATCTTATAACTCAATATATTAAGTAAGTGGAGGTTCATGATTATGGCCAGTTTTTTCAAAAATTTAACTCGAAAAGAAGATCCCACAATCTATCAAAATAAAGATGGTCATTTAAAACGTACATTACGCGTTCGAGATTTTCTTGCATTAGGTGTTGGTACGATTGTATCAACTGCAATTTTTACATTGCCTGGCGTTGTAGCCGCTGAACATGCAGGCCCTGCTGTTGCATTATCATTCTTACTTGCAGCGATTGTTGCAGGTTTAGTTGCCTTCTCATATGCCGAAATGGCATCAACAATGCCTTTCGCCGGTTCAGCTTATTCTTGGATTAACGTTTTATTTGGAGAATTTTCAGGTTGGGTCGCAGGTTGGGCACTTTTAGCTGAATACTTTATTGCCGTAGCCTTTGTAGCATCCGGATTCTCTGCCAATTTAAGAGGACTCGTATCACCATTAGGTATCGTATTGCCTAAAGCATTATCGAATCCATTCGGAGCTGATGGTGGTGTGATTGATATTATCGCTGCTGTTGTAATCATTATTACTGCAATCATTTTATCACGTGGTATGACTGAAGCAGCACGTGTAGAAAACGTCTTAGTTATCTTAAAAGTATTTGCAATCGTATTGTTCATTATCGTAGGTTTAACTGCTATCCAAGCATCTAACTATGTTCCGTTTATTCCAGAACATAAAGTGACTGAAAATGGTGATTTCGGTGGTTGGCAAGGTATTTATGCTGGGGTTTCTATGATTTTCTTAGCTTATATTGGATTTGATTCAATCGCAGCCAACTCTGCAGAAGCTATCAACCCACAAAGAACAATGCCTCGTGGTATTCTTGGTTCATTAGCTGTCGCTTTAGTATTATTCGTAGGTGTAGCTTTAGTATTGGTTGGTATGTTCCATTATTCTAAATACGCTGGTAATGCTGAACCTGTAGGTTGGGCACTTCGTCAAAGTGGCCACGGTATTATTGCTGCTGTCATTCAAGCTATTTCAGTAATCGGTATGTTCACCGCTTTAATTGGTATGATGTTAGCAGGATCACGTTTATTATATTCATTTGGTCGTGATGGTTTATTACCACCTTGGTTATCAAAATTAAACCATAAACATCTACCAAACAGAGCACTTTTAATCCTAACTATTATTGGTGTATTAATTGGTTCAATGTTCCCATTTGCATTCTTGGCACAACTTATCTCAGCAGGAACATTAGTCGCATTTATGTTTGTGTCTCTTGCAATGTATCGTTTAAGAAAACGTGAAGGTAAAGATTTACCTGAACCATCGTTTAAAGTACCGTTCTTCCCTGTACTACCAATAATCACATTTATTTTAGTATTACTTGTATTCTGGGGATTAAGTTTCGATGCTAAACTATATACTTTAATTTGGTTCGTTGTTGGTATCATAATCTATTTAAGTTATGGTGTTCGACATTCTAAGAAAAATGAAGAAGAGGACTACGTCGTACCAAAAGATTAATACAAATGAAAAAGCACCTGTCTCATCGATTGAGATAGGTGCTTCTTTTCGTGTTACCAGCCTTGACCATCAATATTATAATTATTCAGTTGTCCATCTTGTAACGCTTGCAATGCATTCTCTATTGTATTTAAAGCATAATCTAATTGTTCATACGTAATAACTAATGGTGGTTGGAAACGTAGTACATTACCAGCTACTGCAATCAATACAAGACCATGATCAAAACAATAATTACATATTTTAAGTGCTTCTTCAGAAGCTCTCGTCTTAGCTTGTTTATTTGATACGATATCAATACCAATTGATAAACCTTTACCACGCACATCTCCAACGAAATCATAATCATTCACCCATTGATCCATTCGCTTGCACACGTAAGCCCCTTTTTCAGAACTAGCAGTTAATAAATCTTCATCTTCAATCATACCTAATGTAGCTAAAGCCGCTTCACAACTTACAGGATTCGCACCAGTTGTAAATAGATGTGCCGGTGCCTCAAGTGTCTCTATGATTTCTTTACGACCAACAATAGCAGACATCGGTAATCCACCTGCTAGTGATTTACCAAATGTAATTAAATCCGGTGTGAAATTAAAGTGATCAATTGAACTCCATGTACCAGTTCGCCCTAACCCCTGTTGAATATCGTCTACAGCAATTAGAATACCATGTTCACGGCATAACGCTTCTAATGCCTCAAAGTAACCATCTACAGGTTCTAATAGACCTCCGTCACCTTGGATTGTTTCTACAACAATACAAGCCACTTCTTCCGCTGGCACATATTTCGCAAACATTTCTTTTAATGGTGCAAGATACTCTTCAACTGTATTTGCATTTGGCTGCTCATACATCCCTCTATATTTATCAGGGAATGGAATATGATAAAATCCATTCAATAATGGTCCATAATGTTTGCGCATATTTAAACTAATGGCAGACATGGATAATGATCCAAATGTTGACCCATGATATGCATTTGTAAAACTAATAATGTAAGGGCGTCCCGTATAAGCTCTCGCAAATTTTATAATACCGTCATTCGCATCAGACCCACTTAATCCAAACGTTACACGTTTTTCATAGTCACCTGGAGCAATTTCACAAAGCTTTTTAGATAATTTCACTGCTGGTTCATGATACATATATGCTGGTGTATAATGAATAAATTTCTCAGCTTGTTTCTTAATCGCTTCAGTAACTGGTTTAGGTGCGTGTCCTACATTTTGTGAACTTGCACTTGATAATAAATCAATATATTCTTTACCATCCACATCTACTAGTGTCGCACCATAACCATGGTCAATGGCTAATGGATAGTATTTTATTCTCCCTGATGCGGCGAAGTATTTCCCATCTTCATTAATTAATTCCTCTGCTTTACTCATATCGGCTCATCCTCCCAAGATAGACCATCCCTTTTGCTTCCCTCTATTTGAGAAGTTCTCCGGCCCTCTAAATAAACACTATTTAAGTGATAATATTCAATATATTACTAATAATTGTCAGATTTGTAAATATTTTCTGAATAATCAAAAATAATTAAAGTTTATAATTTTTGGTATTTATTATTTTCTTTTTAAAAAGAACCCACAAAGCTATTACTTTGCGGGTAGTTTAATATGGATAATTATTTACTTTCGTATGGAATTACATCGTCTCCATATTCTTTCTTAATATAATCTTTAATTTCTTTCGATTGCATAACTTTTAATAATTCTTGGAACTTTTTATCTTTTTTATGTCCTTCTTGTACAGCAATAATATTGGCAAACGGAGATGATTTACCTTCCATAACAATTGCATCTTTAGAAGGTTTCAAACCATTATCGATGGCATAGTTAGAATTCATAATCACTGCTGCTCCTTCACCGTTTTTATATGTCTTTGGTAAAAACTCAGCCCCTTGTTGATGATTGAATTTTAAATTCTTTTTATTTTCAGCGATATCTTCAAACTTAGCATCTTCAATTTTGACACCTTTTTTCAACTTAATGAGACCTTCATCTACAAAGAATGATAAAAATCGTCCTTCTTCCGCTGGATTATTTGAAACATAAATCGTTGAACCTTCAGGAATATCTTTTAGATTTTTATATTTTTTACTGTATACGCCCATTGGAGTTGTAAATACTTTACCTAATTCTTCTATTTTATATCCATGACTCTTCTTTTCAGCTTTTAAATAAGGTACATGTTGGAAGAAGTTCGCATCTACATCACCTTTATCTAATAGTTTATTTGGCACTTTATAATCATTTACCTCTTTAACTTCTAAATCATAACCTTTTTTCTTTAATTGTTCTTTAGCTTTCTTCAACACATCTCCATGGGGTGCAGGTGAAGCAGCAACCGTGATTTTTTTATTATCCTCTTTATCTTTGCCACATCCAGCTAATACAATAACTAAAACTAAAATACTTATAACACTTAACCATTTTTTCATGTATATCGATACCTCTTTTTTAATAATGATTCAATTACACTTCAACTCTTAAATAGTTAGAAGACATAAAAAAATACTTTCTATTATTTAAGAGAAAGTATCGATACACTTTCTCTTATCTCTTAAAGTATTGTCTACTTTATGTGAATTAGCACCATTTCGTTAAACGACGGTTGCTGGGCTTCTTAGGGCACATCCCTCCACCACTCTTGATAAGAGTTAACAAGTTTTATTGAATTGTTATTATATTAGCATTGGATAGTGTTTGGGTCAATATCATTTTTTAAATATTCTAAATTTTTAAAATGTGTGATTTCCTTCGTCATAGGGAATAGCTTGTTAAACTCATTTGAAGGATGGATAATTATGATACGATACGGCTACCACTTTCTTAGTGCATTACTGATTAGCATTTTATTATTGCTTATCATGTTTACTATGGATGTCGTAACACACACGACGCACCTAACCTTGTTATTAATCAATATCGATTTCATTGCTGACCCAAATCAAACACCACTGATTTTAAAACTATTGATTCATATTGTCATTGGATTTTTAATTTACATCACATTTCTAATTATTTATAAATTTTTCAAACCTTTTTACAAAATAAGTTATTTATTACTGATCATCATTTTTCTAATATTATATCCATTACTTATTCTATTGGCACAACGTTCATTTTTTCAATTTAGTTGGACAGAATACGGTTTATGGATGATTGCACATTTAATTTTCACTGTTTGCATGGCATGGTCTATCCCTTACTTTTCTAAAAAGAAATGGTAAGTTAGCATCATTAAATTTAGTATCACGATTATTTATATTCATAAAAACTTTAATATTGTAAATCTAACTTTACAAATATGTCATTCTTTAAGCTAATTTAAAGTTTCAATATGGTTTACTTTAAACCCCTATTTTAATTAATTCTGAGTGTTACACTAAGGCTGTAAAAGATAAATAATGAAATGGGGTTTTCATTGTGATGAAGGTTTCTCTATTTGCGTCAACACTTATTTCAAGTACAGTATTATTAACTGCTTTTAGTGGACATCAAGCTTTTGCTGCTGATATCGTTACTAAGAATAACGCACAAGAAGTTGCTTCAGAGGCGTTATCAAATAGTGGAGGTAATCCAGATTTACAAAACTTTGGAAAAGTAATCGACAAAGGGGACTATTTTGAAATTAAAAGCCATAATAAAGCAAATGCTGGTTTAGGGGTTTATAAAGTTCATAAAAATGGCCAAGTCGAATATAAAAATGATAAATATAGTAACTTTAATCAACTTCAAAGTGGAGAAACATATGTTGAACACGGTATTGCAAATGCTGCTGAATTAGATGATCTAAAGGAAGAAGCATCTAAAATTAATTCTGTAGATTGTGCGCGTGAATTAAATTCATATTATGTCGGTAACGTTAAATCTAACGAAGTGCCTTCGTCTCAATCAGTAAAAAAACAAGGTAACCATAATAGCACAAATGCTCAATCTTCATTACCTGAAACTGGTCATTCAGACAGTGAACAATCCATTCAATTATTAGGTAGCATTTTCTTATTACTAGGCGGTGCGTTAGTAGCTAAACAATCTCATAAAAAAATCTCATAGAAAAAACGAGATGACTTCAAAGTCATCTCGCCTTTTTTGTTATTGATTGCTGTTCCCATTCTCTTCAGTACTATCTTTTTTATTGTCGTCTTTATTGTCTTGCTGTTTTGTATCTTGCTCTACACCTTCTGGGTCACGTTCTTTCGCGCTACCTTTTTTAGGATTATAGTTTGCACCTTCAGTATATTCGTTCTCCGCATTCCATAGTAAGAACTCATTCACACCATTATCTTTTAAAGCCTGAACTTGTTCAGATACTGCTTTGGCATCATAATCAATATAATTACCATCACCTAAATATGATGCTGTGAAATCTTGAATCCATGGACGAGAAATTGGTTTTTTCTTACCTAGTGAATCTAGTAAACTATTTTCTTTTTGAATGTATCGATTTACTGTTTTGTACGGTTCTGTATCCGGAGCATCTAAACCAAAGTCACCGTTACTCCAATGTGAAGGATAAATCATTGATGAAATCGCATCTACATTTTCAGACATTTTAGGGAAACTTTGACCAATGCCTGGTGCGTTTTTAACTAATGCAGAATAGCCAAATACGTCTGCCGATACGTTAACACCCATTGGTTTCAACTCTTTATTAGCATGTTCTAAGAATTTTGTAATTGTATCAACACGTTGATCACCTGAACTTAACTTGCTATTTTTGTAGTCACCCTTACTATAAGTTAAACTGTCTGCTTCATTTTCAAAGCCTTCTGGGAAACGCACATAGTCAAATTGGATATCTTGGAATCCAGCTTTAGCTGCTGCTTTAGCGACAGTAATATCATAATCCCATACTTCCTTCATGAATGGGTTAACAAAGCTATCGCCTTTACCATTAGTCCAAACTGACCCATCACTTTCTTTAAATGACCACTCAGGATGTTCTTCAGCTAATTTAGTATCCTTAAATGTAACGATACGAGCAATTGGATAAATATTGTTATTATGCAATTTTTTCAACAATTTCTTACCATCTACAATATCTAATGTGTTCTTATCTACTTGTTTATTTCCAGTGTTAAGTTTCATTGTGATATTACCTTCATCATCTTTAACATCGATAACCATTGTATTTAATTTAGAATCTTTAATGAACTTAATTAATTCATCAATCTTATCGCCTTCTGTCGAATTGCTTGTGACATAAATACCTTTAACGCCATCTTTAGGGTAATCGACTTTATTCTCATTCTTATTTTTGTCATTATTCTTTTTTAATTTCTCGCTTTGACTGTTAGTTTGTTCGTTCTTCTGGCTGTCCCCTTTTTGCCCGCTACTAGATGAATTATCACCATTACTGCACGCAGCGAGTAACAAAGCACTTGTTGTTAATACAGCAAATATTTTGTTCTTTTTCATTCCCTTAGCCTCCGAATATGCTTTATATGTATAATTAGGCTCTCATTATTTAGAATAGTAAGCGATTTAAATAGTTTAATTATCCTAAATAAGAGAACCTAACTTTCTTATAGAATAGCATACTTTATGTACTATTAATCAATTTGGCAAAATTTTATATAATAAATCATCTAATATTTGCATACATTTAATTTTTTAAAATTAATGATACCCTGATTATGTTACAAGAGTTCTGAGATGAGAATTGTCCATCACGCATAAAAATAGAGTGTACAGAAAATAGTTACTTTCTATACACTCTATTTTTCATATTAAACTAGTTATAAATTGTTAAATCTTTATATTCATCATCAAGGAGCTTTTTTAATAGAACTTCTATATTATCTTCGCAACAATAAAGACCATCTTTTACATTTAATTCTGTATCTTTATCAGAATTCGTTAACCAAATGGCAGCCATATTAACATTTAACGCTCCCATGATGTCATTTCTATAAGAATCTCCTATAAACAAGCACTCTTCAGAATTAACGTTTAATCTAGACGTGACATTTAAAAATGCTTTAGGATCAGGCTTTTCGCAACCTATATTTTCAGATATAAAAATATTCTTCTCAAAAATTGTTCTAATATCGAGATTATCAATTTTAGTGTTCTGTTCTTTAATCTTTCCATTAGTAAGTATGGCGATGTTTACATTTTCTTTCAAGGTCATAAGTAAATCATTCATTTTTCTATTAACAGTTATACTAGACAGTAGCTTAGTAAAAAAGGATTCGAAATACTCGTTAGCTTCTTCGCGAGAAATATTTATATCAAAATGCTGTAAAGTTTTAATTAGTCTTAACTCTCGCAATTCATCTAAGGTAATAACCCCTTCATCATGCTGTTTCCAAAAGTATAAATCATATTTTTCAAATAATTTCATAAAGTCACTATAATCTATATCTTTAAACAACGTATACGTTTCAAACGTATCTTTATTCGCTTTTATCCATAATTTATTAAAAGAAAATAGCGTATTATCTAAATCAAAAATAACCAATTTTACTTTTTTAATCATTACTCACACGCCTTTTTAAATGAATGAAGGGTTCAAAAACTCCCTACTTTAAAATAAATGATAACATAAAACGAACTATCATTCACATTTTATATAAATAGTTCGTTTTTATGTCGTTAATAATAAGAAACTATGTTAAATATTTGTAGGTATTTTTTAAACTAATGACCATCTTAATGATTATGTTATAAGTTTTTGAGACTTGAATTACTTATAACCCATTTAATATGATCTTGCGTTTTCAATTGTTGTAACTTGATGAATTCATTATTATTTTCAGGAAATTGCCACACATATTTTATAAATTCAAAACTAATTGTATTCGGATTACCCCCAATACGATGACGTTTCAAATTGTGAATAATCACCCTTTTTATGACACGGTAAATACACTTCCATCTAGGTTCTTTTAACCATATAACGTCAGTTGCTCTCTTCAACCTTAAAGGTAGTGTGTCCGAATAATTACCATCAATAATCCAAGTATTTTTAGCAATAATTTGATTAAGCTGTTCAATTAATTCTTCTTGACTAATCGTCGTTTTGTTATCAATCCAATTGATGATATCCATATGATATAAAGGTATGCCATACATTTTATGTAAATGATGAGCTAATGTCGATTTACCAGAGCCTGGACTTCCAATAATTAAAATACGTTTTTCCATTTTCCCCTCACTTAATAAGATTTATTTACTTTATTATCGCTAAATACGTCTAATTTATGAAACTATAAACTGTAAAATATGAATTTTCAATAAATATAAGTTTTATAACTTGAGAATGATCTTTATTTTTATCATAATAAATATGAAAGTTAATTAAAGGAGTGGAAAGAGTAATGAATAAAGAACAATTAGAAAAAATGACAAATGGGAAAGGTTTTATCGCAGCATTAGACCAAAGTGGCGGTAGTACTCCTAAAGCATTAAAAGAGTATGGTGTAAACGAGGACGAATATAGCAATGATGACGAAATGTTCCAACTTGTGCACGATATGCGTACTAGAGTTGTAACTTCACCTTCATTCTCTCCAGACAAAATTTTAGGTGCTATCCTTTTCGAACAAACTATGGATCGTGAAGTTGAAGGCAAATACACTGGTGACTACTTAGCAGACAAAGGTGTTGTACCTTTCTTAAAAGTCGACAAAGGTTTAGCTGAACAACAAAACGGTGTTCAATTAATGAAACCTATCGATGATTTAGACGATACTTTAGACCGTGCAGTTGAACGTCATATCTTCGGTACTAAAATGCGTTCTAATATCTTAGAATTAAATGAACAAGGTATCAAAGATGTTGTTGAACAACAATTTGAATTCGCTAAAAAAATCATTGCTAAAGGTTTAGTACCAATCATTGAACCTGAAGTTAACATTAACGCTAAAGATAAAGCTGAAATTGAAGAAGTATTAAAAGCTGAACTTAAAAAAGGCTTAGATGCTTTAAACGATGATCAATTAGTAATGTTAAAATTAACTATCCCAACTAAAGCTAACTTATACAAAGAATTAGCAGATCATCCAAATGTTGTACGCGTGGTTGTATTATCAGGTGGTTACAGCAGAGACGAAGCTAACAAATTATTGAAAGACAATGATGAATTAATCGCAAGCTTCTCACGTGCATTAGCAAGTGACTTACGTGCTAGCCAATCACAAGAAGAATTTGATAAAGCATTAGGTGACGCAGTAGATTCTATCTACGACGCATCAGTAAATAAAAACTAAGGTGCGAAGAAAAGCGTTCAGATCGTGAGCAATAACGAGCTATGAGCAAAAATCGCTCTTTGATTTTAGCGATTAGCGTATTATTGTCAAACGATCTGCTTTTCGTAGCCCGTTTATCATTCCGGCGAAGTGCTCTACAACTTCACTCGAATATTTAAAAGCCGACTGGTTATTTCAACCGGCCGGCTTTTCTAATATTCACTATTTATAGAAACGTTCTAATTTTTGTTTAGTTTCCTCAATAAATACATTTAATTCTTTTTGTTTTTCTTCATCTTGTAATGCGCTTTGACTTGCTTTCATAAATCCATGAAATAATCCTTGTAATTGTTCACGAGATGCTTTCATCTGTTCAAAATCTACATTTTTAAATTGTTCTAAGCGTTTTGTAAATTCATCTTGGTCTACATTCTCTTTTAAAAAAGTTTTACCTTCATCTGTAATTGTGTAGATTTTTTTGTTACCTTCTTTAGAAATCGATACAAAGTCTCTATCTTCCAACATTTGTAATATTGGATAAATTGAACAAGGACTCGGTGAATAGAATCCTTTGAAACGTTCTTCTAAATCCTTAATGATTTGATAACCATGACGTGATTCCTCTTCTAACATTTGTAAAATTATAAATTGTAAATTTCCCTTTTTGAAGAATCTATCTCGACCTCCACCACGGCGTCCAAAACCACCAAATCTCTCAAATCCTTGTGGCCCTTTACTTCTACCAAATTGTTCAAAATGATCCATTCTTTGTCTTATATCTTGCATATGTCTTCTAAACATCATTAAAATCACCTTTTTTATTTAAATAATTACTTTTTCGATATATCGTTATGTTTTTTAACAAAAATAAATACCACCCCAACAAACCCTGTCAGAATAGTATTTACGATTATTCTTCATCATTAAATTCCTCGTTTGTGAGTTGCTCGAGATTACCGAATAATGGTTTCCACTCTTCAATGGTATAATTTGAAACCAATCCCTTATACCAAAATGGATCTTTCTCAAGTAATGTCATTAATTCGTCTCGATTTTTAACTTTAAATATTAAATAAGCTTCTTTTATATCTTTCCGCGCATTCACTGTAGGACCAGAAACGATTAAATGTCCTTGTTTGATTAATTTCTTCAAATATAAAACATGTGGAACAACGTACTTTTTCCATCTTTTTAAATCAGTATGTTCAAATTTTACGATGTAGTGTTTCATCGAATGCCTCCTCTAAACGTGAATCAATACTTTACCAAATTTACCCCCAGTGATAACAGGTATGGTATCGCCATATTTATCTCGTAAATAGTGTTCTACGCTTGCAAGTTGCTGTTCATCTAGTTCTACTTCTACTTCTTTTAACCATTGTGGCAATTGTTGCATCACATCTTCAATTGGTTTGTCATTATGTTGCGTATGGCGTTCGATTAATGTTTCATAAGTATAATCATTAAAGTATAACAACTGTAATAAATAATACATATCCGCCGTCATAGGTTGACTTTCTTCGTCTAAAAATGCCACGACTTCGTCGACAATTGAGTTTTCCTTAGGTCCTGCAATTAAACTGACATAAACAAATTTCTGTGCAATATCGATTGCCTTGCTAACCGCTTCCCACGTAGTCACTGCTGGACACATTGACGCAAAAACTAAATCATGCTGCCCTAATTCTTCTAGTTGAGCATCTTCAAACGATTGATTTAATGTTTTAAGTGTTACACCGTAATGATTTGCATTATCTTTTAACATGTCATGTAAAATTGGCGATGGTTCCAACGCTGTAACTTTAGCACCTTCTTTAGCAAACGGGACACTAAACACTCCTGACGCAGCCCCTACATCTAATACACTTAAATTACTAAATCGACCTGTTTGTTGCTCAATCCAATTCATAATCCGTTTCGTACGGTGCTGGCTTTCTTCAGTAAAAGAATTTTTATTAAAGTTTTCTGCCCACTTTTCAAAACCTGGTGCCGATGGATCACCTAAACCTGCACGTTTCATCCTTTTATCCTGAGTATTAGGGTCATCTTCCCACGCTTTCTCCCAATATTGATTACTAAATATATCTTTTGTCATAAGTAATCTCCTTTTCATTTGATACCCTCATCTTAACCACTCTTGTATAGTTCATAAACTAATTCGCATTCTCATTAAAAAAGCTTTCAACCAATCCAAAGCAAGTTAGCTACGCTTTGAAAATGATTGAAAGCTTATGTTGTATTCTATTATTCCTAACAATTTCAAAAGTTACAGTTCTTCACCGTTTGACTCAATCACATTACGATACCAGTCAAATGAGTCTTTCTTTGTACGTTCTAGTGAGCCATTTCCTTCATTATCACGATCTACGTGAATTAAGCCATAACGTTTTTTCATTTCACCTGTTGTAAATGACACGATATCAATAATACCCCATGGTGTGTAGCCCATTAAATCAACACCATCTTTGTCAACTGCATCAATAGCTGCTTTGATATGTTCACGTAAATAATCTACACGATAATCATCATGGATTTGTCCATTTTCATCAAACTCATCCACGGCACCAAAGCCATTTTCAACAATAAACAATGGAATTTGATAGCGATTATATAAGGCATTTAATATATAACGTAACCCTACTGGATCGATTGCCCAACCCCAATCACTCTTCTTAATATAAGGGTTATCTACTGAATTAGGTAAACCACCATTAACGATATTATCTTCGACACTTGCTTCATTATCATGTTTTACGACAGTTGACATATAGTAGCTAAATCCAATGTAATCCACTTTGCCATCACGTAAAATTTCATCATCACCCTCTTGCCAACCAATGTCGAAACCTTCACGTTCAAACATCTTCGTTGCATAACCTGGGTAATAACCACGCGCATGAACATCAGGGAAGAAGAAACGCATACGACTAGCCACTTCTGCTTCCATAATATCATTTGGATTACAACTATATGGGTAGATTGGAACATGTGAAATCATCGCACCAATTTCGAACTCAGGATTGATTTCTTTACCAATCTTAACTGCTTTAGCACTAGCGATTAATTCATTATGTGCTACTTGGTACAATACCTCTTCTTTATTATCGTCCTCTTTTAATGAGACACCTGAGTTTGTCCATAAGAAGATTGGATTATTAATGTCCATTTGGTTATTAATTTCGTTAAATGTCATCCAATATTTCACTTTATCTTTATAACGGTTAAATACTGTTTCTGCAAAATGTGCAAAGAAATCTGCCACTTTACGATTTCTGAAACCACCATATTCACGAGCTAAGTGTAACGGCATTTCAAAATGTGAAAGTGTGATAACAGGTTGAATTTTATATTTTAATAACTCATCAAATAAGTCATCATAGAATTGTAAACCTTCCTCATTGGGTTCAACTTCGTCACCTTTTGGAAAAATTCGAGTCCAAGCAATTGATGTTCTTAAGCATTTTAAACCCATGTCACTAAACATTTTCACATCTTCTTTATAACGATTGTAGAAATCAATGCCAACATGATTTGGATAATATTTGTCAGGTTCTACATCTTGCGTAATTTCACGTGCTTTACCGTGTGCCCCAGCTGTCATAACATCAATGACACTTAGTCCTTTTCCACCTTGATCATAGCCACCTTCGAATTGATTAGCCGCTAAAGCGCCACCCCATAAGAAATCATTAGGTAATTTAGACATGTTCCAAAACTCCTTTATAATTTTTTCATTAGTGTTTTACTTTTTAACTACTTTCATAATCTTATCATTAACAACAATACGAAAGCCTTTTCAAAATCTATTGTAATTATACCGGTACAATTTGTAAACAGAATAATCAAAATTATACCGGTACAATTTACTAATAGTGTTTTACATTTGTTATAATAAAAATAAATTACGCATTAAGGGAGTCAAATGATGTTAAAGTACGAACGAATTGCTCAAGATATTACAAGTGCCATTGCAAATGATGAATATAATGTTGGTGATAAACTTCCAAGTGTCGAACAATTAAAAGCACGATATAAGGTTAGCAAAAGTACCATCATTAAAGCATTAGCGATACTCCAAAGAGATGGTATGATTTTCCAAACAAGAGGCAGTGGAATTTATGTACGAAATAAAAATAAATCAGGGTATATCAACCTTTTGAAAACAAAGGGTTTCTCAGATAATCTGCAAGGCCATCAAATCACAAGTAAAGTTTTAACGTTTGAAACGATAAAACCTAATGATGAAGTAAGAGCGCACTTACGTTTAACGGAACAAGATGAAGAAGTTTATTATGTCGAACGTATTCGCTATTTAGATCATAACCCTTTATGTATTGAAACATCTTACTTCAATAAAACATTAGTTACTCACCTTGATCATGACAGTGCAGAACATTCAATATTCGACTATCTACAAGCACAGCTTAAGATTAATATCGGTTTTTCTGATATCTATTTCTATATTGATTTTCTTACTGAACGTGAAGCACCACAATTGGATCTCAATCCAAATGATCCTTGTATGCGTCATGATTTAACCTTTTACACTAATAAAGGACTACCTTTTGATTATTCAAAGATTGTTTATCATTATAAATACGCCAACTTCTTTATACCTATAGAAAGTTAAAAAAAGAGTCGCTTGAGCTATAAACTCTCAAGCGACTCTTACTTATTATTAACACATCTTATTTAGCGTCTTCATAGTATCCTAATTCAAGATCTTTAGACGTTTGACGACGTATTTTTCTCATTAATTCAACATCTTCAATTAATGATTGACCGTATGATGGAATCATTTCTTTAATTTTAGCATTCCATTGGCCGATTTGTTCTGGGAAGTTTTTCTCAAGAACTTCTAAAGCTACTGATACTGAAGTTGATGCCCCTGGTGATTCACCAAGTAAAGCAATCACTGAATGATCTTCAGAGTTAACCACTTCTGTACCGAATTGGATAAATCCTTTACCTTCTTTTTCAGTGTCTTTAATTACTTGTACACGTTTACCTGCTGTGTATAATTCCCAATCTTCATCACGAGCTTCAGGGTAGAATGTACGTAAGTGGTTCATACAGCCCTCTTTAGTCATGATAATTTGATCAAATGAATATTTAATCAATGGTAAGTTTTTAACTGCAGCAGCTAACATCGTTGTAATATTATAAGGTTTAATAGATTTAAATAAATCTAAGTTTGAGCCATTTTTAAGGAATTTAGGTCCAACGTTCGCAAATGGTCCAAATAATAAAGTACGTTTACCTTCGATGTAACGTGCATCAAGGTGAGGTACTGTCATTGGTGGTGTGCCTGGTGGTTCTTTACCATATACTTTCGCATCATGTGCTTCAATCACTTGTGGATTAGTACATGTTAAGAATTGACCAGTAATAGGGAATCCACCTAAATGTTTACTTTCAGGGATACCTGTTTTTTGTAGTAATGGAATTGCAGCACCGCCTGCACCAATGAATACATAGTCAGTAACTTCTTCAAATACGTTACCAGTTTTAAGATCTTTGATTTTAACTCGCCATTTACCATTTGATAAACGTTCAAAGTCAAGTACTTGGTGACTATATTTAACTTCAACATGCTCGTCTAATTCTAAGTGTCGTGACATTTTACGTGTTAATTCACCAAAGTTAACGTCAGTACCTTCGTCGATTTTACTAGCGGCCATTTTGCCGTCATCAACGCGACCTTTCATCATTAATGGAATCCATTTTCTCATTACTTCAATGTCTTCAGTATATTCGATGTTATCGAACATTGGTGATTGTTTCATTGCTTCGTAACGTTTCTTCAAGAATTCTTTATTGTTAACGCCTCTAACAAAACTAATGTGTGGAAGAGGATTAATAAATTCTCTTGGATTCTCGATATGTCCTGCTTTCACTAAGTGACTCCAGAACTGTTTTGAAATTTCAAATTCTTCGTTGATTTCTTTCGCTTTATCAATGTCAATTGAACCATCAGGTTGTTGAACAGTATAGTTCAATTCACAAAGTGCAGCATGACCAGTACCAGCGTTGTGGCGTTCATTAGAACTTTCTAGACCTGGTCGATCCATACGTTCATAAAGCTTGATATTCCAATTAGGCTCAAGCTCATTTAACATAGAACCAAATGTTGTACTTAAGACACCCGCACCAATTAAAATGACGTCTTTTGATTCTGCCATGGTTGTACACCTCTCCAAATTTATTAGTTAACAATTAAAAAGTTATTACTTACTACTCTTTCTCCCTAATATAAAGTAATACCTTTTTATATTAAGATTGTTAAGCCTTTCATTTCTATGTTAAAACAAATATGGTAAATTGTAAATCGGAGAACCTTAATTAAAATTATTTTTTTATATATAATTGAAAGCATTAACGCTACCTAATTTTAAAATAAAAACACTTAGTCACAAATATGCAACTAAGTGTTTTTATTTATCGACTTTCTACTATCTAAACTGCAATCAAAGACTTCTTTCTTCTTGCAATTACAATTTAGGTTGTAAAAACTTCTCAATATAGAATGCTGACTCTTCAATCGATTTATATTCCGTATTGATAACAGTCGCATTTAATTTCTTGAAGACTTCCTCAGCATATACAAGTTCTTTTTTAATACGATCCAAGTTATTGTATCGTGATTCACTGGATAAGCCTAACGTTTCAGCACGATTCTTTCGTATGTTTGCAATATACTGTGGACTTGCAGTTAATCCAAATACTTTTAACCCTTTTTGTTTATAAACATTATCAGGAATTTCAATTTCAGGTACCAATGGTATATTAGCTATTTTATAACCTTTGTTAGCTAAATACATACTTAATGGTGTTTTAGATGTTCGTGACACACCGACAATTAATGCATCCGCTTCTCCAATATCAGTAAAATGTTTACCATCATCGTATTTAACAGAGTATTCAATCGCTTCAATACGCTTGAAATATTCATCATTTAATTTACGTAACGCACCACTCTCCATAAGCGGTTGACTGTGTGTTACCTTCTCAATAATGCTGATTAAATCAGACATGTAGTCAACATAAGGAATATCATGTTCATGCGCAAATTGATGTCCCAATGCATTAAAGGATTCACTTACTAACGTCGTCGCTACAATCGCATGTTGTTCACGTGCTAAATTTAAAATATTTAAGAATTCCTCTTCATCTTTAATATATGGAAATTTCTTAATTTCAACATTATGCAAATCAGGGAATTGTGTTAATGTTGCATGAATCATTCGTTGTGCTGTTTCGCCAATGGAATCTGATACGATAAATAACTTTAGAATTTGTTCATTTGATTGAGTTTCGTTCACTTTACTGCTCGCTTTCCTCCGCTTGACTCTGAGCTGTTGCTAAAATTGCACCTGGAACACGGAATGGTGAGCATGAAACATAGTCTATCGCTAATTGATTGAAACGACGAATAGACTTAGCATCTCCACCTAATTCACCACAAACACCGATTTTGATTTTCGGATTCACTTTTTTAGCTTGTTCAACTGCAATTTCGATTAATTTTCCGACACCATCTCTATCTAACGTTTGGAATGGGTCAAGCTTCAATATATTACTTTCAGTATACACATTTATAAATTTACCTGCATCATCTCTTGAGAAACCAAATGTCAATTGCGTTAAATCATTTGTACCAAAGCTAAAGAAATCACAATGTTTTGCTAATTCATCTGCTACTAAACATGCGCGCGGTGTTTCAATCATAGTACCAATTAAATATGGTACGTTGTCACCTTGTTCATCCTCTAATTGTTCAATGGTTTTAACCAATTTCTCTTTAAGCGTTGTGAATTCTTCCACAGTTGATACTAGCGGAATCATAATTTCAGGTTTACATGTTATACCCTCTTTTTTAAGTTTTAATACGCTTCCCATAATCGCTTCAACTTGCATTTCATATAACTCAGGGTATGTGATTGCAAGTCTACAACCACGGTGTCCTAGCATTGGATTCACTTCATGAAGATCTACAATGCGTTTATTCAATACTTCTTTAGGAATGTTGAGTTGTCGTGCAACATTTTCAACATCTTCATCTGAATTAGGTAAAAACTCATGCAACGGTGGATCAAGCAAACGGACAATTGTAGGACGCTCTCCAGATAATCGGAATATTGCTTCAAAGTCTTCTACTTGATACTTACGAATATTATTCAAAGCTTCTACTCGTTGTTCATATGAAGATGAAAGAATAAATCGTCGCATTTCAACTAAACGTTCTGCTCCGAAGAACATATGCTCCGTACGAACTAAACCAATACCTTTAGAACCAAAGTCATAACCCGCTTTAATATCTTGAGGCGTCTCTGCATTCATTCGAACATTCAAGCGTGCAATATCCTCTGACCATTCCATAAATTGAGTGAACTCTTCACTGTGTTCAGCACTCACTGTTTCAATCTCACCTATGTAGATGTCACCTTTAGAACCATCAACTGAAATTGTATCGCCTTCATGAAGTTCCCCACCATCATAGTAAACTGTCTTTGCTACAGTATTGATCTCTAAATCAGAACAACCTGTCACACAACATTTACCCATACCACGAGCTACAACTGCTGCGTGAGATGTCATACCTCCGTGTGTTGTTACGATTGCTTCACTCGCAATCATACCTTCAATATCTTCAGGAGACGTTTCCGGACGCATTAAGATAACTTTCTTACCTGCATCAGCTTGTGCCTTAGCATCTTCAGCTGAAAATACAATTTGTCCTGTAGCAGCCCCTGGACTTGCAGGTAAACCTATTTTTGAAATTTCAGTCGCTTGTTTTAGTGCTTTTTCATCAAAATTAGGATGTAATAATTGGTCGATTGATTTCACATCAACATTTGACATCGCTTCTTCTTTTTTAATGACACCTTCATCTACTAAATCTACTGCTATCTTAATTGCTGCACGTGCCGTACGTTTACCATTACGAGTTTGTAATAAGTATAACTTTCCATTTTCAATCGTAAACTCAATATCTTGCATATCTTTATAATGCTGTTCAAGTTGTTTCGTTACTTCAACAAATTCTTGATGTACGTCAGGCATTTGATCGTGTAAAGTTGAAATGTCTTTTGGTGTACGGATACCAGCTACGACATCTTCACCCTGTGCATTTAATAAATATTCACCAAATAATTTATTTTCTCCGCTCACAGGATTACGAGTGAATGCAACACCTGTTCCACTATTATTACCACTATTACCAAATACCATTTCTTGGATATTAACAGCAGTACCTATGTCATGTGGAATATCATTTAAATCACGATAAATTCGTGCACGGTCATTGTCCCAAGACTTAAAGACCGCTTCGATTGCTTCTTCTAATTGTTTCAAAGGTTCTTGAGGGAACGGTTTATAAACTTCTTCCATATAAATGTCTTTGAAACGTTCACAAATTTCTTGTAAACCTTCAGCTGTAATTGCAGCGTCATTTTCAAAGTTGTGACGTTGTTTATAATCTTCAAAATATGTATCAAATGCTTGCATCGGAACGTTGTATACCACTTCACCGAACATTTGTAGTAAGCGACGGTAACAGTCATATGCAAAGCGAGCATCATCTGTTTTATCTGCAAGTTTCTTTACGTTATCGTCATTTAATCCCAAGTTAAGAATTGTATCCATCATACCAGGCATCGATATTTTCGCACCACTTCGTACAGATACAAGTAATAAGTTAGCATCTGATGAGAATGCTTTCCCAGTTCTCTCTGAAAAGTCAGCAAGATGATCAATTAATTGTGTTTTTACATCAGTTGATAATGATTTACCTTGTCTTAAGTATTCTATACAAGCGGCAGTTGTTATTGTAAAACCATCTGGCACAGGTAAACCTAAACGTTTCATTTCAGATAGGTTAGCACCTTTACCTCCAAGTAAATCTTTCATCGATTTTTGTCCTTCATCAAAAGCATAAATATATTTCGTCATTATAATGTCACCTCAATTAATTATTATGTCATACTAATTAATATAGAGTATGTCATATAATCAAGATAAATACAATTAAAAACATCACATTTAGTTTCAAGATTTATAAAAAAGACACAATTAGAGCACAAAATGGACTTACAATAGTAATTGAATGTCTATTATGCACGCTTTAATTGTGTCATACTATTTTCATATTTATTCAGTTTAATTGATATGATTTTGAAAATAATCAGTCACAAAAGTCTTAAATGACGATGCTACTTCTGTAAAGTAATGAGATTTTTTATAAGCTAAACCAATCTCCCGATAACAATGTTCATTGTTAATAGGTATTGCTACAATTTGCTTATCCAAATTTCTTAAGGCTTGTTTGGGTGTGAATGAGATGCCTATATTCATAGCTACTAGTTTTAAAATAGCGCTCGAATCCTCAACCTCTACTTGATAATTAGGAACAATCCCTTCTTGTTTTAAAATGTAATCTATCGTATCTCGAAAACCATAACCTTCAATTTGACCTATCAATCGTTCATCTTTAATTTGTGTTAATTCAAGAGAAGTACATTGAGAGAGAGAGGATGTTCTTTACTAACAGTTAAATAAATATCATCTTGTATGATAGGTTCCCAACTTATATCGCGATGTTCAATTTTAGAAGATGATATAGCAAAATCTACTTCGTTATTTAAAATCAAATGATTGCCCGTTCAGATATTGCTTGATATTGCTTAATTTTAATATTGGGATGTCGTGACACATAATTTTGAATGAGTAATGGCATAACATGTGGAAATGTTACTGCAAAAGTAACTTGACCACTTTCGATACCTGTTAATTCTTTGATTATACGTTCTCCTTCATTTAATTCCCTAAATGCACTATCGATATAATTCAGCATTAATTCACCATATCGGTTTAAGTAGATATGTCTGCCTTTCCGGTCAAATAATGCCACACCCAACTCATCTTCAATTGATGCAATCGCCTTACTTAGTGCTGCTTGAGAAATATTCAGTCGCTTTGCCGCCTCTGAAATATTATTCATATTAGCTACCACTTTAAAATATTTGAGCTTTGTAATCTCCAAACACTACACCTCAAATCATAACTTTAAGTTATAAAAATATAATTATTATGCATTATACATTATATATTGGCGATGATACCATTAAATTGTGATGAGACTATTTCTGAAAAGGGGATTATTATGAGACTAGAAAACAAAGTAGCTTTAATTACTGGTTCAGGTGGTGGAATAGGCTTCGAAACTGCTAAGCGTTTTGTTGAAGAGGGTGCAACAGTTATCATTTCAGACCTTAAAGAAGATGTAGTCAATCAAGCGATTGACACACTTTCTAAAGAAACTAATCAAAAGGTATACGGTTATGTCTTAGATGTTTCTAAAGAAGCTAGCGTTGAAGATACATTTTCGAATATCAAGCATGATATTGGTAAATTAGACATACTCATTAATTGTGCGGGTATAACTGGCGCTGACAAAACGACAGACCAACTCACTGAAGAAGAATGGGATCAGGTTTTTGCAGTCGATGTAAAAGGCGTATTCTTCTGTACTAAACAACTGTACCACTCTTACGTGAAAATGGTGGCGGTTCAATCGTTAACTTCTCATCTATCTTAGGTTTAGTGGGTACAGATGAACTCACACCATACGCAGCTGCTAAAGCTGCTGTTACAAATATGACACGACAAGATGCCATCAGCTTTGGTAAAGATCACATTCGTGTTAACTCTGTTCATCCAGGTACAATATTAACACCTTTAGTGAAAAAACTCGGTGCAGAAACAGAAGGTGGTTTAGAAGCCTATACTGCTAAAATGTCTGAACGCCATCCAATTGGCTATTTAGGTGAACTTGTAGATGTTGCCAATGCAGTATTATTCTTAGCAAGTGATGAAGCTCGATTTATTACAGGTGCAGCATTAACTGTAGACGGTGGATACACTGCCAGATAATATGCTTCATCAATTGGTATCGAATACTCAATCAAACACAAAAATAACACCTCGTTAGATGACCAAAGCATTTAACGAGGTGTCTTTTATACATTGAAATCGATATTATTTAAATCCATTTTCTTTATTATATTTCTCACGTTCAGCATCGCGTAATTCAACACGACGGATTTTACCTGAATTTGTTTTAGGTAATGAGTCTACAAATTCAATTGCACGTGGGTATTTATATGGTGCTACTTCATTCTTCGCGAAAGTTTGTAATTCTTTAACAAGGTCATCATTACCCTGATAATTATCTTGTAAAATAACGAATGCTTTAACAATGTTGCCTCGAATTTCATGAGGACTTGCTACAACAGCACATTCTTTAACGGCCGGGTGATTTGTTAAGGCATCTTCAACTTCAAACGGTCCAATCGTATAGCCTGAACTGATGATAATATCATCTCGTCGACCTTCAAACCAGAAATAGCCATCTTCATCTATATGCGCTAAGTCTCCAGTAATGTAATAGTCACCCGCTTGAGCTGCTTTCGTACGTTCTTCATCTTTATAATAACCTTTAAACAAACCAGGGAAATCAAGTGGTAAAGCTATATTTCCTTTAACATTTGTTTCAACCGGTTGTCCTTCATCATCAACGATCGTAACACGGCTACCTGGGATTTCTTTACCCATTGAACCTGGTCGTGATTTAGTGTCTTTTAAGAACCCGATTAATAAAGTACTCTCTGTTTGTCCATAACCATCACGCACCGTTAAATTAAAGTTATTGCGGAATTGTTCTACAACTTCACGGTTTAATGGCTCGCCTGCTGATACAGCACTGTGAAGGTGTTCTAAGTTATATTCTTGTAAATTGTCTAATTTCGCCATCATACGATATTCTGTTGGTGTACAACATAAGACATTGATTTCAAAGCCTTGTAATAATTCAAGATAACGAGAAGGGTTGAATTTACCATTATAAACAAATGCTGTTGCGCCTGAACCCATAATTGATAAGAAAGGACTCCATACCCATTTTTGCCAACCTGGTGCAGCTGTCGCCCACACTAAGTCGTCTTCTTTAATACATAACCAATGTTCTGGCGCCATTTTCATGTGTGCAAATCCCCAACCATGAGAATGTGTAACAGCCTTAGGATTTCCTGTCGTTCCAGATGTATATGATAAGATGGCTAAATCGTCTCTTGAAGTTTTTTCAATATCTAACGCATCACTTTGAGACGCTTTTTCATCTTCAATATTAATCCAGTCCGTTTCGTGTCCGTCAATGATAAATTTCGTTAATGAGTCATACTCTTTAACGCCTTTGAACTCTTCAATAAAATCAGATTTAGCAATTACTGCTTTAATCTCACCATGTGTAATTCGATATTGTAAATCTTTAGTTCTTAGCATTTCTGAACTAGGAATAATCGCAATACCCAGTTTTAATGCAGCAAGATAAAGTTCATATGTCATAATTGCTCTCGGCATCATGATTAATACCTTATCACCTTTTTTAAGTCCGTGATTTAATAAGACATGTCCCACTTTATTGGCATTTTTAATTAATTCTGAATATGTCACTGTAATTGGTTCGTCTACCCCATTTTCATAAATCAGGGCTTTCTTCGATGTATTAGAAGCATGTTTCTCAATTTCTGAAACAATATTGTAAGTCTCTGGTGCTAATAAACTTGAATTATCCATTACTATACTCCCTTTCAGTTCGACCTTATTTATTATCTTATCAAACGCTTTAGTCTGATGAAATCAAAATCATTTATGTAAACGTTTTTACAATTTGATTTGAAATTGAAAAAGATTAAGAACATATGTCGATAACAATGACATTGGCTTAATCTTTATATCTGTACTAGAAAATATGACTTAAATCTAATTTTGACTCTAAACCAGATAGCTCAATACGCACATTATAAGATAAATCACGATTAACAATGTTGCGATCAACACCACGTTCAGTGCCTCTATGTTTATGGGTTTGACTATATTCATTAGAATTCTGCCAATCATAAAATGCCTGACGTTCTTCCCATAAAGTTAAAATAATATAGTGTCGTCCTGCTACTTGTGGACGCAAAAATCTTAAAGCTTTAAATCCTGGAACATTTTGTAAGTATTTAGGACGTTCTAAGAATTTCTTCTCGAATGCATCTTCCATACCTTCATTAACAAATAAATGATTTAACACACAAAAAGAATCATTTGATAAATCATCAATCACTTCTAACACATCATATTGATGTTCATCATTATTTTTCTTTATTGAAATCGTGTTATCGCCTTTTTCTTCTACTACATAAGTTTTGTAACTATCTTTTAAAATCATGATTCTTATCCTTCATTTCTAAACTAGCACTGAGCTACTATTAAATTTGTATATCTATATTCGTTCTGTCATTATAATTGGCTTTGTTCATAAAGCGAGATAGAACGCTTTACGACTTCTAAAAATTCGTGGTCCAATGTTGTAATTTTCGTAAAATAACTAAGTATGTTATCAGAAATTCGTTCATACTTTGGGAAATGCTGATCTTGGCTAATCCAATGTGCAAGTTCGCCTAAAGGGGTTTGGTCACCAATAAATCCTTGCATAAATTCGTAAAAACTCATTATCTCACCCCAGTGTTTAGATATACGCTAATATTATCATGATACATAGCTTTACACTAGTACTGGAAAGGCAACAATTTCTGAAGTTTTGTTGGCTAAGTTGAGATAGCAATTTTTTATTTTGAATTTAAGTAATCTAACACAACTGCACCCACGGCTTCTGCTGCGACTAACATACTTTTCTCATCAATTTTAAATTTAGGGTGATGATGAGGGTACGCTTTTCCATCTTGAGGCGCAGCACCTGAATAAATAAATGTGCTTGGTAATGTTTTAGCATAAAATGCGAAATCTTCTGATGGCGGTTGTGCTTCACATTCTTCTACCCCTTTTACGTCATCTAAATCAGCTTTTTTTATAGTTTCTGCAACATAATTTGTAAAATCAGGGTCATTATATAGTGCTGGATAGTCTTTACTAAACTCAAAGTCACATTTAACACCAAATGTTGCTTCAAGACCTTTGACTATTTGTTGTAATTCGTCAGCAATTTTATCACGTGTAGCATCGGTTAATGCACGCACATCACCTTCAAGCTCGATTTTATCTTTGATGACATTAAATTGACCTTTACCATCAAATGAGCCAATTGTTACAACACCTGTTTCAAACGGGTTAAGACGACGTGAAACGATTGTTTGTGCAGTAGTAACAAAGTTAGCACCAGCGACAATCGCATCATTTGCTGTATGAGGTGATGAACCATGACCACCTTCACCTTGTATCGTTAACTTAAAGTATGAACGACCTGTTTGAACATTTTCAGGACGGTAGAACACTTTACCCGGTTCCATATTTGTCATTACATGTGTACCTAGCACATGATCGACACCATCTAGCACACCATCTTCAATCATACCTTTGGCACCACCTGGAGGCATTTCTTCTGCTGGTTGATGAATAACGATCACTTTACCGTTAAATTGATCTTTCATTTCAATTAACGTTTCAGCTAATATTAACATATACGCGGTATGCGCATCATGACCACATGCATGCATCACACCATCATTTTTAGACGCAAATGACAATCCAGTATCTTCTTGGATTGGTAAAGCATCAAAGTCTGCTCTAATCGCAATTGTTTTTCCAGGATTGCCGCTATCGATAGTCACTTTCACACCATTTTCACCGACATTCGTTTTAACTTCACAATCTTTGTCTTTATAGAAATCAGTAATATATTTAGGTGTTTCTGATTCTTGGAATGATAATTCTGGATGTTCATGTAAGTGTCTACGAATTTCAATCATCTTTTCTTCTTTCTCTTGTAGACGTTTTACTAGATCTTTCATCATTATATCCACTCCTTTTCCTCATTATATGCTTTTCTCGTTTAACAATGTTGCGTCACGGTTTCATACGTTCCAAACATGATTCAATGTTACATTCATTTATAGTCTTCTTTTCCCGAAAAAAAGAAGCATATGTGAACATTGATAAATGCTTGCATATACTTCTGTTAAATGGTTATCGTTAATTATTTAGATTGTTGTTTAGGAACACCGATAAGTATAACCGTAAATGAAATGATTGCCATTAAAATGTTCAACCATAATCCTAACATTGCACCAAAGTTAATATTAACCATCGCTGCCCCGATACCATATAGCGTACCTGAAAGGGCAATACCAAAGGCACCACCAAGTGAAGATGCCATTTTATAAATACCAGATGCCACACCTACTTTATCTTCAGGAGAATTTGAAATGGCCGTATCTGTAGATGGTGTCGCATAGAAACCTAATCCTAGTCCGTATAATAAGTAACCAATGACACATACGACAACATACATTTGTGAAGATAGGAATGTAAATGATATTAATAGAATACCTACCATATTCAATGCAGTACCCAGTAACATCGGCTTTCTTGCGCCAACTTTTTGGAGAACCTTTTCACCGACACGAATCATCAATAATACTGTAATTAAATACGTAATTGAAAGTAGTCCAGTTTGAAATGTTGAGAAACCTAACCCTTGTTGAACAAATATATTAGCAACGATTAGCGTACCGGCAACTCCATTCAACATGAAATTAGAAACTGTTGCACTCGTATAGGCTTTATTATTAAATAATTTAAAGTCTATTAATGGGTAGTGCATTTTCATTTCAACACGAATAAAGATGATTGTTGAAATAATAAACACTGCAATTAAAGCTAGAATTGTTGGTGAGAATAAACCTAATTTAGCACTTTGAGTGATCACTACATTAATACTTAGCATCATGATGACAAACAACGTAAGTCCTACAAAGTCAAATTTAGTATTTGTTGTTTGATTCGCTTTAGTTTCAGGAGTACCTTTAATTAATAGAATAGCTAAAATCGCAACAATAATAGAGATAATATAAATCCAGCGCCAACCAATTGCTGTATCAATCATACCTCCAAATAGAGAAGCAAATCCTGAGCCACCCCAAGACCCAATTGACCAGAAGCTCAACGCACGTTGTCGATCTGAACCTTGATAATACGTTTTAATAATCGCTAATGTAGATGGCATAATTGCTGCTGCTGATAACCCTTGAATAATACGACCAAGAATTAACATTGGCGTAAATGGTGTTACAATGATCAATAATGAGCCAATAATACTCAATATTAAACCAATGTACGTCATTTTTACGCGACCTAATTTATCGGCGAAGCTACCTGCACCAACGACAAACATACCACTAAATAAAGCCGTAATACTAATCGCAATACTCGTTGTACCAATACTACTTGAAAATGAATGTTGAATTGTTGGCACTAAATTGAGTAAAGATTGCGCAAACAACCAAAATGTAATTACGCCGAGTACTATACCTAATAAAAGCTTATTATTTCCAGTGAATTGTTGTTGTTTCATTTCCATAATGCTCTCTCCTTAACTTAAGTAGTCTAAAACGACTGTCCCTACTGCTTCTGCAGCTACTAACATTGATGATTCATCAATTGTGAATTTTGGATGGTGATGTGGATAAATTTTGCCATCTTTAGGTGCAGCGCCTGAATAAAAAAATGTACTTGGCAATGTCGCTGCATAGAAAGCGAAATCCTCTGAAGGTGGTTGAGGTTCACAAACTTCAATACCTTGTATATCATCTGCATCCGCTTCTTTAATTGTTTGTGCAACATATTGTGTAAATTCAGGGTCATTATATAATGCTGGATAATCCTTTTTAAATTCGAACTCACATGTAACGCCAAACGTTGATTCAAGACCTTCTACTAAGCGTTTCAATTCTTTTTCAATTGTGTCACGTGTGTCATCAGTTAGCGCTCTTACATCACCTTCAAGTTCTACCGCATCTTTAATAACATTAAATTGACCTTTACCATCAAATGAACCGATTGTAATAACGCCCGTTTCAAATGGACTTAAACGTCTTGATACAATCGTTTGTACTTCCGTAACAAATTGAGCACCTGCAACGATCGCATCGTTTGCCATATGTGGTGAAGATCCATGACCACCTGAACCTTGTACTTTTAATTTAAAGTAAGCACGTCCAGTTTGTACAAAGCCTTCTCTATAGAATACTTTTCCTGCTTCCATTGTGCTCATTACATGTGCACCTAACACATGGTCTACACCATCAAGCACGCCATCTTTAATCATGCCTTGCGCACCACCTGGAGGCATTTCTTCTGCTGGTTGATGAATAATAATAACTTTACCTTTAAATTGATCTTTTATTTCTATTAATGTTTCACCTAAAATCAACATATAAGCTGTGTGTGCATCATGGCCGCAAGCATGCATAACACCTTCATTTTTTGAAGCAAAAGGTAAGCCCGTAGCCTCTTGAATTGGTAAAGCGTCAAAGTCTGCTCTAATCGCAATTGTTTTACCAGGTTTACCACTATCTATCGTCACTTTGACGCCATTAGGTCCTACATTAGTCTCTACTTCGCAATCTTTATCTTTGTAGAAATCAGCAATATATTTTGGTGTTTCCTGTTCTTTGAATGATAACTCAGGATGTTGATGTAAATATCTTCTTATTTCAATCATACGTTCTTCTTTTTCTTGTAAAGTGTTAATTAATTGTTTATTCATAATTCATCTCTCCTCACTTATTATTGTATCGTTTATCTCTAAATTTAATATTCAATCGTTGTCCTATTTAGCACTAAATTTATTTATTTTTGAATTAAAAAAGGATAATGACAAAAATTAATGATTAATTTTTGTCATTATCCAATTTATACATACTTATTCACTTCTATAATATGAATGGAATTCGTCATTACTTTTAAATGATAGGTAAGTGTTTCTTCTACCTCCACTTCTGCAATATCCAATTTAGGATATGAAATACGATTAACATAATCAATCGTTTCCTGATCCATACCATATGTTGTATTGTGTTGTTGCCATACCCGATATAAAGCACCGTTCTCTTTATCTAACGTGTAGTGTTTAATTTTATATAGCCCACTTTGAAGTTGATTAATTTCTATTTTAAAATTTCTCTTTTCCATTACATTCGGCTGCTCTGAAATCGTGTAATAAGGATTGTAATGATCCGCATCCCATACAACAATTTGAAGATGTGTATCGTCGCCAACAACCATACATTCTTCATTTCTGAATCTTACATTATTTTGCAACATTCTAAAGAAATTACTTGTAAAGAATGCAGGGCGTTTACCATCAAATTGATGATATAAGTCAATTCCCATTAATTGATGTTCATTCATGACACCATATTTTTGATGTAATTCATAATTCAGCCAATAACCCACCGTACAAACTTTTTCATTAATATCTAATAATTGTTTAAATATAATACCCGCTCTAAAATATTCGCCATTAGTAAGATTTGAATTACCAGTTAAGGTATTCCAGTTGAGTAACATTAGTGGCATATCTTTCTGCTTTTTCGGTAGCCATTCGACTAACGCTTCTACTGTCTCATTGATATGATTTTTAGCATACTGATACTGTATATCTTCAGAAACTTCTAAATTGACTACGTCATTCTGATTAGCTTCAAACGCTAACATATTAACTTTTTCAGGATGATCTTTAAATAGTAACTTCAAGTTATTTTTTTGTTTACTGAAATCTTGATAATTTACAATAAATTTCACGTTAGATATATAACGATTAAAAACCTCATATAATTGAGTGTACTGTTTCAGGTCTATGGCGTCTATAATTACTGAAAGTTGCATTCTACTGCTATGTGTTGTCATATTTATAAAATGTTTAAGAATCTGTACCCATGTACCACAATACGCTTGAAATGCTATTGCACTATGTGGCGGTCTCAAACGAATACTCAAATGTATTTGATGGTTCATTAAAAATAACAAACACTCATCTAAGGTCATATATTGGTGGCTATGCGGAATAATTTCATCAGATGCAACGACATGTTCTCTCCAAGAAGTATCATTTACTAAATCTTGTACCAATACAGTATCTAAACCAACTCTATCTTTCACTTCCAATATTTGCTCTCTATAACGATGCACGCACATATTGACGATACTTCCAATTTGAACGATATGATTGTATTTATTTAAATATCCAAGCCTGTCTTCTAATTGAATATCGATTTCTTTTTGGGGTTCTGCCGAATGAATGACGACATCCATTTGATTATTCACATATGACGACAAATATTGAATATATCTCTTAATACTTTGCTTATTTAGGGGTTTCATTTTCAACTGATTCAAGTCTTTAACTTGAAATTCCTTACGATAATCACCCGGTGTCATGTGATACCATAATTTAAAATGTTTCGCTAATGACGTTGAATTAGAAAAACCATTCTTCATTGCTATGTCAGTAATTGAAATATCACTATATTTCAAATCATGTTCAGCATTTCTTGTTCTCACTTTATTAAGATAACTATTAAACGACGTTCCTAATTTTTTCGTGAATAATCTAGAAGTGTACGAACTAGACAAATTAATATAGTCTGACAAATCATCCAAACCAATACGTTCCATAAAATGTTGATTAATAAATTCTGAAGCGAGACTAGCAAATACATCATCTTTATTATGTTCATGAATCAACTCTTGTCTAGATTGATAGGGAATAAATTTCACCAACATTTCAATTAATTGAATCATCATTTGATCCATGTGTAATTGATGAAACTTCCCTTTTCTTAAATAAGTAATCCCTATTTTAGCTAACAATGTTTTGATATCATCATGTATTTTTTTAGATACTTCTTCAAAATGAAAATAAATATTCTTATCTTCAATGTAATGAGAAAAATAATTATTAGACAGTCGGAGCGACATATAACTTACATCTGAATCTTCTAAAATCAAAAAGTTTTGATAGCTATTGATTAATATTAAATCTCCAACATGATAGTGCTTATTTTGATTTTCACTCTGACATGTGACGTTACCTTTTAAAATTAAATTTAGCGATAAATAATCAGAAGCTATATCTTCCTTTTTAGTGTCGAACGTGATTTCATAATTAGTATTCAAGAGGTATTTACCCGCCCTTCTCAATCACTTCTTTCAATCTATAATATCAAACTTTGATGACTAAGAAGGGTTTAATAACGTGATATTGTACTGAATGTTTAAAATCAAAAGTTAAATAGTAAGGGGGAGTGAGTCAGAATTCATTTTGAATTCATTGTCCCACTCCCCCCGCAGGGATAACTAGAACTAAGAAAAGCTTGATTTAAACGCCTTCTCAATTCAGTCAGCTACTGTAAATTTGTAAAGTAGCATTGATTTATTAATTTTACTGGTTCTAGAGTATTAATATAGTGTTTTATAATTAGTGTTGGTAATATGGATCAAATTCCATTGCACCTGCGTTTTCATCGCTTACGCCATGTTTATAATAATCTACATATTGTGGTTCTAATGGTTTCTTACCACGGATGATATCTGCTGCTTTTTCAGCAAGCATTAATACTGGTGCATGAATATTACCGTTTGTTGTACGAGGCATAGCCGAAGCGTCAACAACACGTAAATTTTCCATACCGTGAACTTTCATTGTTAATGGGTCTACAACAGACATTGGATCTGAGGCAGGTCCCATTTTAGCACTACAAGATGGATGCAATGCTGTTTCACCATCTCTACGTACCCAATCCAAGATTTCTTCGTCTGTTTGTACTGATGGTCCTGGTGAAATTTCACCTCCATTATATGGATCCATTGCTTTTTGCGCTAATATATTTCTAGCTACTCGAATAGCTTCTACCCACTCTTGTTCGTCTTCTTTAGTTGAAAGGTAATTAAAGACAATACTTGGTTTTTCAAACGGGTCTTTTGATTTAATTTTTAAGCTACCACGTGAATTAGAATACATAGGACCTACGTGAACTTGGTAACCATGTGCTACTGGTGCTTTTTGTCCATCATATCTTACAGCAATTGGTAAGAAGTGGAACATTAAGTTAGGGTATGCAACTTGATTATTTGATCTTACGAAGGCACCGCCTTCAAAGTGATTTGATGCTGCTGCACCTTTACGCGCGAATATCCATTGTAAACCAATCCATGGCATACGTTTAACATCTAAGCTAGGTTGCAGTGACACAGGCTCTTTACATTCGTGTTGAATATATACTTCTAAGTGGTCCTCGAAGTTTTCACCAACACCTGGTAAATGCATTCGTGGTTCTATACCTTTAGATTTCAAGAATTCTGCGTCACCAATACCTGATAATTGTAATAATTGTGGCGTGTTGAACGCTCCACCAGATAAGATAACTTCACCGGCGTCAACAGTATGATATCTACCATTACGTTTAAATGTTACCCCTGTTGCTTTGTTACCATCAAAATGAATTTTAGTGACAAATGCACGAGTCTTAACTGTTAAGTTTTTACGTTTCATTGCTGGGTGTAAGTAAGCTCTTGATGCTGAAACACGACGACCATTATGCACTTGGCTATCAAACGGTCCAAACCCTTCTTGTCTATATCCGTTCACATCTTTTGTTTTATGATAACCCGCTTCTACACCGGCATCAAAGAATGATTTGAACAATGGATTTGTTGCAGGTCCACGTTTTAATTTAATTGGACCGTGATGTCCTCTGAATTGATCAAATGGTGTAGCACCGTATGTTTTCTCTAAACGTTTAAAGTATGGTAAACAATGTGCGAAGTCCCATGATTCCATACCTTCTGGTTCAGCCCATCCTTCATAGTCCATTGGATTCCCTCTTTGGTAAATCATACCGTTAATTGAACTAGAGCCACCAAGCACTTTACCACGTGCATGGTCTACTTTACGTCCCATATGCGGTTCTTCTTCCGTTTGATAAATCCAATCGTAAAAACGATTACCTGATGGGAACATTAATGCTGCTGGCATTTGAATGAATAAATCCCAAGGATAGTCACTACGTCCCGCCTCTAACACTAATACCTCTTTATCTTTATCTTCTGTTAAACGATTTCCTAATACTGATCCTGCACTACCGCCGCCAATAATGACGTAATCATATGAATTCTTTTTACTCATTATAAATTCGTCCTCCCTTAAATTGATTATTATGTCTTTTTATTTCATGTTTTAAGTTCGATACGTACAACTTTATAACTCAAATAAATAGAGTCGCATAGTTAATTAATATAACGACTCTAAAGCTCTAGCATGGACTTGTTATTTACTAAAGAAGTTGACTGGTTCTGGGTTTGTGTTAGTTAAGATGTGTTTACTAGTTAAGTACTCTTCCAAGCCTTCTTTACCTAGTTCACGTCCAATACCTGATTGTTTATAGCCACCCCAAGGTGCCTGTGCAAAGTATGGATGGAAATCATTAATCCAAACTGTACCAAGTTTTAATTTATTAGCTACACGTTGTGCTTTACCGATATCTTTAGTGAATACTGCACCAGCTAAACCATAAATAGAATCATTAGCTAATTTAATTGCTTCTTCTTCACTATCAAATCCTTCAATTGTCACAACTGGTCCAAAGACTTCTTCTTGAACGATACGCATTGAGGTATCACAATCTGTAATCACTGTTGGTTCAAAGAACAAACCAGCTTGTAAATCTTCTCGTTCTGGACGTTTACCGCCGATCGCGATTGTAGCGCCTTCTTCTTTTGCAATTTCCATGTAACCTTCAATCTTATTGCGATGTTCTGTAGAAATCACTGGCCCCATTTCTGTATCATCATCGAAACCATTACCAAGTTTAATTTTGCCTACACGATCGATTAATGCCTTTTCAAAGTCAGCTTTAATATCGTTGTGTACTAATATACGTGAACCTGCTGAACATACTTGACCTGCGTGGAAGTAACCACCATTTAACGCTTGATCTACTGCAACTTCAAAGTCAGCATCATCAAAAATAATATTAGGGTTCTTACCACCAAGTTCTAAAGCGATGTTAGTTACATGATTGGCGGCATTCTTCATGATATGTTTACCTGTTTCAATTCCGCCTGTGAATGAAACTAAGTCTACTTCTTCATGACCTGATAACGTATCTCCAATTTCTTCACCGCTACTTAATACTAAGTTGATAACGCCTTTAGGGAAGCCAACTTCCTCCATTAATTCGAATACACGAATGGTAGTTAATGGCGTAATTTCACTTGGTTTCATAACGAGTGAACATCCGGTTGCTAATGCTGGTGCGATCTTCCATGAGGCTTGAAGTAATGGATAGTTCCAAGGTGTGATTTGAGTAACTACACCTACAGGTTCTTTAACTACTTTACTCTCAGTGTTAGGAATTGGTGAATTTATCATTTCACCACCATCTTTATCTGCTAAACCTGCAAAATAAGTAAATACATTAGCTATATCATCCATATCCGCATATGATTCTTCTAACGTTTTACCAGTATCTAAAGTTTCTAATTTGGCTAATTCATCACGGTTTTCTGTTATTTTATCCGCAATTGCTCTTACTTTTTTACCTCTGACTTCACTTGTTTCTAGTGACCACTCGGCATCTTCAAATGCGCGACGTGCTGCAAGTATTGCTCTTTCTGCATCTTCAGCAGTACCTTCTGCAACCGTAAAGATAACTTCTTGGTTATAAGGATTAATAATATCTCTTGTATTTTTATTTGAACTTTCTACCCATTCACCATCGATATATTGACGATTAGACAATTTCTCTACAAGTTCCATCAAACCACCTCCGTTAAGTTTGTTAAATTTTTATTTAACGAATTTTACAAAACTAGATTATCACACTTTCCACAGTCTTGCAAACGACACATATCTGCACATTTTTTACATAAACTTGAAATTTTAGTATCAAAAGTGCTAATAATGAATATGCGATTTTGAAACTTTTCATCAAACACTTTATAATGATTTAGAATCGAAAAATGAACATCAACGTTTATTTCTCTTTTGAAAAATTACTAAGTAACAATGGAGGTGCACTATGGCACGTTCAACGAATTATGATCAAAAAATTGAAGAAGCAAAAGACCTTGTAATTAACTCAATCGGTGAAACGATGGATTTGTACGGTACGAATCGTAGCGTTGGTAATTTATACGGCACAATGGTCTTCGAAGGAAGCATGACGCTTGATGAGATGCGTGAGCATTTACAAATGAGCAAACCTAGCATGAGTGCTGGCGTCAAGAAATTACAAGAATTCGACATCGTAAAACAACAATTTACGCGTGGTAGCAGAAAACAACATTTTATCGCCGAAAAAAACTTCTTCCATTTTTTCCGAAATTTCTTTACACAAAAGTGGGAACGTGAAGTTGATACTAATTTAGAAGCGGTCGAAAAGGCACAATTACTGTTAGACGAAACATTAAAAAATGCTGACTTAGACGATCATGCTAAAGCAGAAGTCGATAAAATCCAAGCTCAATTAGATCACACTAAGCAATATTGTAAATGGTTAGAAAACTTAAGTAATGCCATTGAAAGTGGACAGATATTCGAACATTACCCAATTCCAGAAAAAGAAGATATTTAAAAAAGCTAGCAGATTTTCTAAAGTGTAAAACTTTGAAGAATCTGCTAGCTCTTTTTTATTTATAAGTTATCATCATCATCTGATTTTTCTTTAACTTGCACAATACGTAATGAACGTCTCTCAATTTCTTTATGTTTATCCGCTCTTGTCTCCAGTTTAATCCGATCTCTATTAAGCGTAATAATAAACGATATCATCATAAAAATAAATATGACAATCAACGGTACACTCGCCAGTATGGATGCTGTTTTTAATACTTCTAGCGCACGTTCACCACCAACTAACATAAGAGAGAATGGTAATAGACACAACGCAAATGCCCAGAATAAACGGTTAGCCTTTAATGGCTCTCCAATAACTTTTTTCTGAGATGCAGCAGCTAAAATATATGAACCTGAATCAAATGTTGTTGCTAAGAATAAGAATGCAGAAATCAAGAACAATACAACAATTAATGATGAAAATGGTAATTGATGCATTACTTGAATAATCGTTGCTTCAGTACCGTGTGAATTTAAAAAGTTAATAACATTAAATTCACCAGTAATTTGTAAATACACAGCATAGTTACCAAATATACCAAAGAACAATAGACAGCCTAATGTACCATAAATAATAGTACCTAGAATGACTTCTTTAAGACGACGTCCTTTTGAAATACGTGCGATGAACAGACCGATAAACGGTGCATATACTAACCACCATGACCAATAGAATATTGTCCAGTCTTGTGGGAAATTCGTTTCTTTACGTCCTTTAATCCCACCAAAAGGTTCCATCCAAGTGGCCATATGGAAGAAATCTCTCAGCATATTACCAAAACTTGTAATCGTTGTTTCCATAATAAATACGGTAGGCCCAACAATAAACACAAATCCTAATAATAAGAATGATAGCCATACGTTAACATCACTTAATTTTTGAATTCCTTTTTTCAAACCAGAATAAGAACTGACTGCGAACACCACTGTGATTGTTAATAAGATGATTGAACGCACAACCATATTCTCTCCATCGATGCCTGTAAGTTTCTCTATACCAGCAGAAATCATTGGCACGCCAAGTGCGAGTGATGTTGCTGCGCCTCCTAGTAAACCAAAAATAAATAATATATCCACTAATTTACCTAAAAATTTATCCGTTTGTCCCTTTAAAACTGGACGACATGCTTGACTGATTTTATAAATTGGTTGTTTCTTAACGAATACTAAATAACCAATAGGTAATGCTGGCAACACATAGATTGCCCATGCGATTGGTCCCCAATGGAACATCCCATATTGCGTTGCATATGTAAGTGCTTCATCTGACATCCCTTTTGCACCATTCGGTGGTACTTGATAATAGAATGCCCACTCAATGACACCCCAATATAAAATATCCGATCCAATACCTGCACAGAAGAGCATAGACGCCCAACTAAAGTTATTGAATTCTGGTCTATCAGTTGCCTTTCCAAGTGTTACATTGCCATAACGACCGAATGCAATATATAGTACAAAGAATAGAATGATTAATCCCATAAATAAATACACAGATCCAATTGAATTGGAAATTGCGCTATTGATATCGGTAATTACTTTTTCACTGGCTTTAGGGAATACCATCATCGGTGTAACAGCTACAAGTAATACGATTACCGTCCCTATAAAAGTCGGCCAATCCATAATTTTTTCTCGTTTCAATTATGTTCCTCCTCAAAATTGTTGTTTCGATAAAAATTAAAAACCACTTTCTTGTCACGGTTTATTCACATATTGACGATATCTAAAATTAAATAAAAATGCAAATTACATTCAAATTATACTTTCCTATTTATTGAATAAATATATATTTCAGACATATTTTAAAGCTTTAAAAATCGCCATAACAACAGTGTTAAATTTAAACTTAACGTATTTAACAAATTTTATATTGTATTAATTTTGCATAATAATACTGTTATTATGAATTTATATTTATTTGAATTCTTTTAAAATACCTGTTCATTTTCAAAAGAAAAGACCACTAAACTTTGAGCATTTGCCCAAAATTAGTGGTCTTATAATCTATAATCCCAATAAAAATTTAATTAAGAATCCAACCACGATTGATACACCAATCGCAAAGAACCCTGGAATAATAAAACTTGTTGCACGCGTGCGTCCGGTCTCATCTAGATTAACTGCAAATAATAATGTTGGCTGTGCTGGAATGACGAAATTGACATTAAGCGTTTGGACCATTGCAATGAAATACATTGGTGGAATACCCATACTCATGACAATCGGCACCATAATGGAGGCTGTTGCAGTTTGCGAGATAACGATCATTGCCACTATGGCAACTAAGACAATGACTAGCCAAGGTATAGATTGAATTGTTTGTCCAATATCGTCTTGTATAATTTTTAAATTTTGCGGTGCATTAAATACAGTAGCACCTAACCAACCTGGGCCAAGTACTGCAAAGAGTGCACCAATAGCTGATTGCGCAATATTAGATGACAATATATCACTCGTGTTAATCTTCATCATTAATAAATTAATTGCAACACTCAAATACATAAAGAATTGGACGATTTCCGTCATAGTTACTTTAACTTGTTCACCATCAACATTAAATGAAGGCATTAAATTTGGAAAAATACCAAAAGTTAATATACCTGCAACACATAATAAAAATCCAACTACGCCTAATTTGGTTTTCGTTGTAAATGATTGTTTGACTGGCACTTCAGGCGTATGTGCAATTTCACTTGCAGTGACCGTTGTCTTACGACCAACAAATGTACAAAAGACACTCAACATTAGCATCGTAATAATCGCTGTAGGTAATACAATACTTAAATATTGTCCCATTGATATATGATAACCAGCCATTACTGATATGATATAAGCTGTTGCCGATGCTGCAGGACTACATAATAAAGCTAAATTTGCAGTCAAAACAGATGCGGTGAGTGGTCGTTTAGGTTGGATATTTGCTCTAACAGCAGTCTTAGCAATAATAGGTTCTAAAGATAACGCAATATTTGCGGTACCTACACCAAATACAAACAGAAAGACAATCATTGGTGCGATAAAAATAATGGATTTCGGGAAACGCTCGATAATTTTAGAAGCAAGAAAGACTAAATAGTCTATTCCTCCCGTAGCTTGTAAAGTACCACCAGCGATACCGATAGATAAAATGATTAAAACTGCAGTGACAGGTGCTGAACCTGGAGGCAATTGAAAGCCGAAAATCATAATGAGTTGTGCCACAATGGCGAAGATACCACACCCTAATGCACCAGCTGTGCGAAGCCCTAATATAATAGCCAGTATCATTATGATGATTTCTACTACAAGCAGTAGCATGATGAAAGCTCCTAACTTTTCTGAAAATTATTGTGATTTTTTTAACATACATAGTTTATCACTTGCAGATGTTAAAAGTATAGAAATGAAGAAAATTTGAGATATTAAATGTAAATAAAATGTGAACATTCAACCTTACTATTCAATTTATTTCTCATAAATTTCAATTTAAAAACCCTTGAAAGTATGCTTGATATAGCATCTTCCAAGGGGTTTATAATCATTATTTCTCACGATGATTTATATGCTCATCTTTGAGCGTTCCTTCTTTAGTTGGTGCCTCTTCATAGTCACCATCTACACCTTTATCATCAGTATGACCTTTTGCCATTTCTAAATTTTTCTCAGTTTCTTTTCGTTTTTCTTTTTTAGAGCGTTTATCATATGCTCGTTCTTCTAATAATGAACCCCAAATGAGGCCACAAATAATCGCAATAGTTACAATAGCAATTAGAGCTAATATAATCCACTTAATTACATCAAACGTCATCTCTACTCACCCTCCTTCACAATTAAACATAATATTCTTTAAGCATTATTCTTCTTTATATTATGTTTCCCTTTATGCTTGGGCTTCAATCACACGAAGAACTATCTTGTCACAGTCTTTACTCAAAAGAAAAACCACGACTCCGTATGATAAGGAATCGTGGTTAAAAGTGATTTCAAATTATGAAATGTAGTTGTATGAACCAGCTTGGCCAGCTGAGATTGTACGTGATGAAACGACACCAGGTCCACCATTATAGTTCATTTCTGAAACTTTAACTGAACCATCATCATTTACACTTTCAACATATGCAACGTGACCGTATGCACCTTGAGATGTTTGCATTACTGCACCTGCTTTAGGTGTGTTATTAACTGTGTAGCCATCTGCAGCTGCTGCAGTTGCCCAGTTATTTGCGTTACCCCAAGTGCTACCAATTTTACCGCCTACTTTGTCATATACATAATACGTACATTGACCTGCAGTGTAAAGGTTTGAACCTCCACTTGATTTACCAGCTAATGCTTCGCTACTAGAACTTGAACTAGTTGATTGTGTAGTTGGTGCGTTTTGAGTTGTGACTTTAACGTTACGATCTGAAGTTGAATAACTAGCACCTAAACCACCACCAGCATTGTTGTTTGCTGTGTATGATTGAGTGTTTTGGTTTGATTGATTGTTATTGTAATTATAGTTGTAGTTATTGTTTAATTGAGTATTGTTTACTGCTTGGTTGCCAGTGTTTTGTTGACCACCTTGTTGAGCTTGAGATGGGCTCCAGTTACCTTGCCATTCATAATGATAATTACCTTGTTGGTCAATTGTGTAAGTGTAACTATATGAATATGGGTCATTAGGGTTATATCCATTATTATTTTCCGCTGCGTCTGCATCTTGATGTGCTAATCCGAATGTTGCAATACCTGCTGTTGCGATTGTAGCTGTAGCGATCTTTTTCATAATAAAATATCCTCCTAGAATGTTTAAAGCTTATTTTTTCTCGTGGCTACCTGCAATTGACATATTAGAAATTTCAAATCAATTTGATTCAAAATAGTTTTAAGAAATTTTTTCCTCGTTAAATAACGACAAGACATACTCTAACAGACACACAAGGGTTTGTGTGGAATGTTAAGGGTTTGTAAATGAATCATAATAATTTTACTTTGCATGTAATAAACATAGACTTATATTACAATTATAAAAACACTTCTATGACAGTGCTTATACTATATTAATCAACAGTGTATATACTCGACTTGTAAAATATCTGATAATTTTAAAGGTGTTTTATTTCATGAAAAGCGGGAAGTATGAAGCGTTTTCAAAGTTTGGCGAGGATATTTTGGAAGTATTTTTTATAATAATAATGATAAAAATCAAATCCCCCTTATAAGACATTAGCGACATGCTTATAAGGAGGATTATGAGTTTAATTATTCAATTTAGATCTTTTAACATTGTAATGTATCTAGTCATTTAGATTGTAACTGTACCTATTAATACTGCTATGCCCAGTAGCACAATCGCAAATCCCCAGATCCAAAAGAATGCATATTTAATATATGTACCCATGTTTGCCTCAGCGAGACCAATAGCTAACCATAGTGCAGGAGAGAACGGGCTTACAAATGTTCCTACAATATTACCGATTACCATTGAATATGCTGTTGAAACTGGATTAATACCAAATTGACTTGCAGTTTGTTCTACTATAGGAAGTAACGCGAAATAATACGCATCTGTACTTGTAAGTAAATCAAGTGGAACGCCAAAGAAACCGACAATGATATGTAAATATGGTCCAACGGCATCAGGAATGATCTTAATGAAATTTAAAGCAATTGACTTTAACATACCTGTTTCTTCTAAAACACCTAAGAACATACCTGCTGCTATAATAACTGCGGCCATCATTAATGCATTTGGTGCATGTGCCTTAAGACGGTTCATTTGCTCATCCACATTTGGGAAGTTAATCACTAATGCAATTGCAACACCAATCATAAAAGCAAATTCAGGCGGGGCAACGTTAGCTAACATCATAACTAAAACGATAATCGTCAATAGTACATTGGCCCAAATTACCCAACCATGTTTGAGCGCGCGTCCTCTTACAGGAAACTTAATGTCTTGATCTCGTTCGTAATTTTTCACAAGTCGATGAATATCAATGTTTAATGTAGGTTCTACTTCACCGTTATCGATTGCCTTCTTAATTCGTTTCTTTTCCCTAAACCCTAAATAAGTTGCGAAGATAAGTACTAACACGAAGCCAATCAATTGTACTGGAATGATGCCATACCATAATTCATTAACACTTTTCACTTTCAATACAGAAGCAACACGCGCCATTGGTCCGCCCCAAGGCACCATATTCATAATCGCGGCACTAATTGCTAGTAAAAGAATTAATAAGTATTTGTTCATGTTTAAAGCTTTATATAGTGGCAATAATGCAGGAATTGATAATAAGAAAGTGACAGCACCTGCACCATCTAATTGTGCAAACATACCAATCAATGCTGTGACAATACAAACAATGACTACATTACCGCGAGTCATTAATATAAGTCGTTTGACAATAGGTTTGAACAGGCCACTGTCAGTCATAATGCCAAAGAATATAATTGCGAAGATAAACATGATGACTACGCTCATCACAGATTCTAAACCACTATTAAAGAATTTAACTAAATCTTTAATGCCGTATCCTAATAGCAAAGCACCAATACTAGGAATTAAAATCATACCAACGACCGGACTAATCTTTTTTGCAATTAAAAGTCCAACAATTGAGCCGATAATGATTATCCCCATCATTGTTAACCACATACTATCCCCTTGCATGTGAATTCCCCCTTATATCGTAATACGCTCTCCATTTATATAGAAAACGTTTTCATAATTTTATCAAAAATCTGACTTTAATTTAAGACGATATGCAAAAAAAGCGTGTTATCAATCAATAAAAGGACTGACAACACGCAGAATACTTTTAAATAATTTCTTTATTCTTCAAATATTCGATAATAGTATTTACTGATTCTTCTACACTTTGATGTTCAGTATTAATCGTAATTTCTGGTTGATGTGGTGCCTCATATGGCGCACTTATACCAGTAAATTCCTTAATTTCACCAGAGCGCGCTTTTTTATAAAGACCTTTAGGATCACGTTGTTCACATGCTTCCACGCTACACTCTGTGTAAACTTCAATGAATTCTCCATCTTCTAAAATTTCACGAACTTCATCACGATCAGCTCTGTAAGGCGAAATAAATGCTGTTATAGCAATTGTTCCTGCATCTACAAGTAATTTACTTACTTCACCAATGCGTCGAATATTTTCCTTACGGTCTTCTGGACTAAAGCCTAAATTCTTATTTAAACCATGTCTAACATTATCACCGTCTAATCGATAAGAATGCTTTCCTAATTGGAACAAAGCTTTTTCAAGTTCTACTGATACAGTTGATTTTCCAGATCCTGATAATCCTGTAAACCATATCACTACACTTTTATGACCGTTTTGTTGTTGTCTATCTGACTTAGTAACTTCAGAATCATGCCATGTAATATTACTTGATTGACTCATGCTAAATCCCTCCGAATTAATTTTGTTTTAACCCTTTGATTAAGACTTCAGCTACTTCAGGTCTAGAGAATTTTGTAGGTAGTGATTCACCATTTCTAAGCTTTTCTCTTACTTTAGTACCACTTAAATGTACATGCTCTGATGCGTCGTGTGGGCATGTTTTAGCAGTAGCCATGTTGCCGCATTTTTCACAATAAAATGCATGTTCAAATTTCAATATTTGAATATCTAGTTCATCTTCAAATTGAGAAATTAATTCTTGTGCTTCATACGTGCCATAATAATCGCCCACACCTGCATGGTCACGTCCAACAATAAAATGCGTACAGCCATAGTTTTTACGTACTGTAGCATGTAGAATTGCTTCACGTGGACCAGCATAACGCATTGCCGCAGGATAAATGACTAAGCGCGCTCTATCTTTAGGGAAGTAGTTCTTTAAGATAGCTTGATAACTTTCCATACGAACGTCCGCTGGAATATCATCTGATTTCGTTTCTCCTACTAATGGATTAAGTAAAAGACCATCTACAATTTCTAATGCAGATTTTTGGATATATTCATGCGCACGATGCACAGGATTTCTTGTTTGGAATCCAACGACAGTCTTCCATCCTAAATCATGGAATAATTGACGTGTTTCTGCTGGGTCTAAATGGAAATCAGAGAACTCATCATGTTTAGGTCGATTAATTAATTGAATCGGTCCAGCAAGGTAAACATTCCCTTTGTCATAAACTTTTTTAACACCTGGATGCGCCTCGTCAGTCGTACCATACACATTTTGAGCTTCTTTTTTCTTATCATATGTGTACTTTTCTTCTAATTTCAATGTGCCGTATAATTCGCCATCTTCACCGTATAATGCGATGTCATCACCGATTTCTAATTTATCCGCTTCTTCTTCGGTAACAGGTAGTGTAATCGGAATACTCCACACTAATCCATTTTCAAGATGTGTATCTTCAACAACTTTAGTGTAGTCAGCCTCACCCATAAATCCTGTTAACGGACTAAACCCACCAATTCCGATTAATTCTAAGTCAGAAATTGACCATGGATTTAAAGTAATCACTTTATATGATTGTGCTGCTTCTAAAAGATGATCTCTTTCTTCACCTTCTACTACGCGGTTAATTAATGTACCACCATGTGGTTTAATCGTATAATTAATAATCTGTTCATGTGTTGTCATTATTGATAACTCCTTTTCCAATTAATTAGATTAGTTTACTCGGTTTTATTTTCAAGAAAAAGACAATTTTTTGTTGCGAATCACAGTGATAATAACAAGTATCACAATCGCACAAATAATTGCGAATCTTACAATATTTGAAATTGTGTCATCGTGTACGAAATAAGTCATTAATGCATTGCTATTTGTGAAGATGATTAAGCCACCAACACAAATGGCTAGAATATTAATTGGTAATATCTTTGTTAAATATGCAGAGATAGGCGCTGCAATCATACCGCCGACACTTAACGCAATAACAAACCACCAATTAATCTGAGTAATACCTAAGAAGATGATGAAACTCAATGACGTTGATAATGTTACAAAAAACTCACTCGCCGATACAGTACCAATTGCATATCGTGGTTGGATCTTATGACTAGCCAATAATAAAGGTGTATTTACTGGTCCCCAGCCACCTCCACCAATTGCATCTAAGAATCCGGCGATAGCACCTTGAGGCACAAGTTTGAAACCACTCAACTTACCAACATGTGTATGAATTTCTCTATTTCTTTTAAATAAAAATTGATACAAAATATATATACCCATTGAAAGTAAGAACAATGCGATATATGGCTTAATATAATCTCCATGTATTTGTGTAAGTAGACCTGCACCAATAAATCCACTTATAGAACCTGGAATAGCTAACTTTAACATGGTGGGCTTATGCACATTCTCAAATTTCCAATGTGATGTTCCTGATGCAGCAGTCGTAGCTATTTCTGAAAAATGTACAGTCGCCGATACAATGGCCGGTGCAATCCCATAAGTTAATAATATTGATGATGATGAGGCACCGAATCCCATGCCAAGTGAACCATCAACAAGTTGGGCTAAAAAACCAGCTAATGCAAATATAAATAATTTTCTCATATATCACATGCCCCCTGACATTAAACTTGTGATTGAAGCCATCGCTTGAATTCTTTTTGTTTCCCCTCATCCAAATAGTCCTCAGATAATACATGTTGTAATAACGCTTGCTTTCTAGATGGCTCTATCGTTGATGCTTTAATAAGTTGTCTACTTTCATATAAAAAATCGATATAACTTTCATAACGTTCATCGTAGGTATCTTGCAATGTCGATATAATTTGTCGACCTAGTTTAGGACTTGCACCATCTGTAGATACACTAATAGTCAATTTGCCACGTCTAAGCATACTAGGAAACGTCACATTCCCCGCAGAAGCATCTGCAGCGTGATTTAATAATGTACCTTCTGGCAAACTATCTTTAACATGTTGATTTACCTCTGGTTGATTTGTCGCAATAATAACTAGAAATGCGTGACTAATATCTTGTGGTTCAAACATTTTTTCAGCCCAAGTCAATCGCTGTTGCTGAAATAAAGTATGTAATTCTTTGGTGATTGAAGGACTAACAATATGAACATGAGAACAGTATTCAACTAATGACTTTGCTCGTCGAGTTGCTACCTTCCCACCACCAACAATGACAATCTTTTTATTTTGTAAATCAATCATAAGTGGCATATTGCTCATATTGTATCCTCCTTTTATGATTATTCTTTCTTATTTTTAATAATTAAGGTAAGGTTATTTCTAAATCCGTAGTTTGTTCTTTAAACCAACTAATTTTTTGTCGCATTTGAACAACATCGCCAATAATAATCATAGCAGGATTTTTTATTTCTGACGCTTTTTCAACGATGTTACCTAACGTACCATCAATTGTTTTTTGAGAAGTCGTCGTTCCTAAATGAACAAGTGCGACAGGCGTGTCTATTGACTTACCATGTTCAATAAGTAGGTCACAAATTTCTGGTAATCGTTTAACACCCATATAAACACAAAGTGTTTCTGGACCATGCGCTAAATGTGCCCAATAATCATCTTTAGACATACCAGGTTTATTAACTGCTGTCACAAAAGCAACTGACGAACTATAATCTCTGTGCGTGACAGGAATGCCTGCATAAGCTGGTGCAGCAATGCCCGAAGTGATACCAGGCACAATTTCAAATGCAATCTGATGTTGTGCCAATATTTCTGCCTCTTCACCGCCTCGGCCAAAGACAAACGGGTCACCACCTTTTAAACGAGTAATAACATGTCCTTTTTTTGCTAAATTAACCAACATCCGATTCGTTTCTTCTTGTGGTAATGAATGTCTATTCGGGTCTTTACCACAATAAAAGAACTTTGTTCCTGGTTTAGCTAAATCTAAAATGTCTTTATTGACTAGGCGATCACATAAAATCACATCTGACATTTGAATGGCTTTCATACCTTTGATAGTTAATAAATCTGGATCACCAGGTCCTGCTCCTACTAAATACACTTTCCCCATGTTGTCACCCCCGTTTAAAACAACTTATCTCAAACTTTAACTATGGAAGTCTTGTCCTCCATGAACTTTAGCAACAACGCCTGAACGTATGACAAAGTCACCAAAATGCTCACCTTCAAGGCGTTCTTTACCATAATCCATAAGAATTGGACGTAGACTTTCAAGAATTTCTTGTTCTCCAATATTCTCTTTGTACAATTTATTTAAGCGTTCACCTTTGAAGCCACCGCCTAAATACATATTATATTTGCCAGGTGCTTTACCTATAAATGCAATTTCTGCAAGTGCTGGTCTAGCACATCCATTTGGGCATCCAGTCATACGGATTGTGATTTCTTCATCATCCACACCCGCTTCATCTAATAAGTCTTCAATCTTAGAGATTAATGATGGTAAATAACGTTCTGACTCAGCCATCGCTAATCCACATGTTGGGAATGCGACACATGCCATTGAATTACGTCTTAATCCCGTATAATTTTTACCATCTGTTAAACCATACTGATCGATAAGATTTTGAATTTCTTCTTTTTTCTCTGGAGTTACATTTGCAATAATTAAATTTTGGTTAGGAGATAATCTGAAGTCGCCCGTATGTGTTTCTGCAATTTTTCGTAATGCCGTTTTCAATTGATAATCTTCTGTATCTTTAACACGTCCATTTTGAATGAATAAAGTATAATTCCAAACACCTTCGTCTCCCTCAATCCAACCTAGACGATCGCCATTATGTTCGAATTCAAAATCACGTGGTTCTTCAATTTCCCAGCCTAAACGTGTATTTAGTTCTTCTACAACTTTATCCACACCTAAGCGGTCAACTGTATATTTGAATCGTGCGTTCTTGCGGTTCTCACGATTACCATAATCACGTTGAATTGTTAAGATTTTCTCACAAACATCAACGACTTGTTCTTTAGGAACGAAACCAGCTAAACGACCAACTTGTGGGTACGTATCTGTATTTCCGTGCGTCATACCCATACCGCCACCAACTGTGACATTAAATCCGACAAGTGTTTCATCTTCAACGATACCGATAAGTCCGATGTCTTGTGAATAGACATCAATATCATTAGATGGTGGTAAGGCGATACCAATTTTAAACTTACGTGGTAAATATTTCTTACCGTACATTGGTTCAATTTCTTCTGAAGAATCTAATACTTTCTCTCCATCTAACCAAATTTCATGATAGGCATTTGTCTTAGGTAGTAGATGGTCACTGATTTTAGTTGCATAATCATTAATCTCTTTATGAATATGAGATTGATATGGATTAGGATTACACATTGTATTACGATTCACGTCCCCACATGCCGCAATCGTATCGAGTACAGACTCATTAATTTTCTTCATAGATGTTTTTAAATTTCTTTTTAAAATGCCGTGAAATTGGAAAGTTTGACGTGTAGTTAATTTCAACGTTTGGTTGGCATAATTATTAGAAATGTCATCCATGGCAATCCATTGTTCAGGTGTAGCTGTTCCTCCTGGTAGACGCACGCGAATCATAAAGCTGTAAGCTGGTTCTAATTTCTGCTTGCGACGTTCGTCACGTAAATCTCTATCATCTTGTTGGTAGCTACCATGGAATTTCAATAATTTAGTGTCATCATCTGAAATAGCACCAGTAAGTGGGTCTGCTAAGCCTTGCTCAATTGTCCCACGTAAATAATTACTTTCGTCTTTTAAATACTCTAAAGCATCTAGCTTCTTATCAAGTTCTTCTGACATTTGCTTATTTGTCTTAGCCATTAAGTACCACCCTTTCTATTAGTACACATCGCGTTGGTAACGTTTATCTTTCTTCATTTGTTTAAGGTAGGCTTCAGCATCTTCTTCAGATAAGTTTTGTTCTTTCATTAAAACATTGCGGATAGCTTGATGTACATCTTTCGCCATATGTTTTTCATCACCACAAATGTAAAGTGAAGCACCTTTTTGAAGCCATTCATTAAATTCTTTACTGTGTTCAGCAATACGATGTTGGACGTATACTTTTTCACCAGTGTCTCTTGAGAATGCAACATCCATTTTTCCTAGCACGCCGTCTTTCAACCATTCTTGCCATTCTGTTTGATATATGAAGTCTGTTGTAAAGTGTTGATCACCAAAGAATAACCAAGTGTTACCTTTAAATCCATACTCTTCTCTTTCCTGCATGTATGCTCTAAATGGTGCAACACCTGTTCCAGGTCCAATCATGATAACTGGTGTGTCACCCTCTTTAGGGAATTTGAAGTTTGGATTGCGTTTCAAGTAAATTGGAACAGTGTCACCTGGTTGAATACGTTCAGCAAATTGAACTGAACATACACCTGATCGGTCACGTCCATGTGAGTTGTATCTAACCGCTCCAACTGTAATATGCACTTCATCTGGTAGCGCTTGATAACTACTAGATATTGAATATTCTCTAGGTGGTAATTTTCTTAATAATTGATATAAATTTTCTGGTTGAAGTTCTGTTGTTGCAAAGTCATTTAATAAGTCGATTAAGTCACGACCTTCAATGTAACTTTGAACCCATTCATTATCTTCAACCTTTTCATTAAGTTCTTCATTTTCAAAGAATGACGCCGCATTGATAAGAAGCGGTTTCGTTAACTTCGTAATTTCAAAATGAGTTGTTAAGGCTTCTTCTAATCCTAATGTGTCACCCTCATCTGAAATTTGAACTTGATCATTCGGATCCCAACCTAATGTGCTAATTAATAAATCAACTAAAGCTGGGTCATTTTGAGGTAGAACGACTAAACAGTCTCCAACTTCATAATCTTCACCGAAATTATCTAATAGAAATTCAATATGACGTGTTTCCTTATTTGAACCTTGTCCATTAAGGTTAATATTTTCTAAGACTTCTGCTTGATATGGATTTGCTTTAGAGAATTTCTTTTCTTTCGCAGACTTAATTGATTCACTTACAATTTGTTCATTTTGAGTGCCTTCTGGTGCAGTATCTATCGCATTGATTACATTTGCCATCCACTTTTCAGCGTCTTCTTCATAATCAACGTCGCAATCCACACGATCATATATACGTTCTGCACCTAATTCATCTAGTTTTCTATCAAAATCACGACCTGTTTGACAGAAGTATTCATACGTTTGATCCCCTAATGCTAGAACTGAGAATCTCACACCTTCAAGTTTAGGTGCCTTACGACCATGAATGAACTCATGCAATTCAGCTGCATTATCAGGTGGATCCCCTTCACCTTGAGTAGAAGTGATAATGAATAAATCTTCAACATTTTTTAGGTTCTTAGGTTTAAATTCGTCCATTGCTTTCAATGTCACGTTATGACCTATATTTGATAAGCGTTCTTCAAATATTTCAGCTAACCCTTGTGCATTACCTGTTTCAGAACCATATAAGAGTGTAATTGCTCGTTTCTCCGGCGTGATGACAGGCTCGTTTTGTTGAAGCATTGCTTCTGTGCCTTCAGTTAGACCATTTGCATTTGTTGAACTTGAACCTGTTTGTGATGGTACAGTTCCATTTGACGTCAATTGTTGATTAGCAACTAAGTATCCACTTAACCATACCTTTTGTTCAGGTGTAAGTGTTTGTAAGAGTTCATTAATTTGTGCCGCTTGTCCTTCTGTAAAAGGACTATTTGTAACACTTAAATTCAATTGTATCCACCTCTTATTCCGTAAAATAACAATCATTTTATAAAAGCTTTATACTACTTTTATTATGTAAGAAATATGTCCGTCTGTACACTATTTATTGTCGGACATATTTTAAAGGTTTTGCTCAAAACATATCAGAATACTATGTTTTATAGTTAAAAAATTTTATCCAAACGCATTATGGTTTATCAGCAACATGTAAGCCACATTCTGTTTTATCGAAATTCGACCAACGTCCTGCTCTAGAATCCTCTGAGTCAAATACAGGAGCGGTACATGGGATACAACCAATACTAGGATAATGTTGATCATGTAATGCATTATAAGGTAAATCATGTTTCTTAATATAGTCCCAAACTTCATCTTCCGTCCAGTAAATTAAAGGACATACTTTCACTGATTTGAAACGCTCATCTTTATTAATAAAGTTCGTATTTGCACGTGTTGGTGATTGGTCTCGACGTAAACCTGAAACCCAAGCAACAGCGCCACCTAGCACTTCTTCTAAAGGTTTAATCTTTCTTATATAACAGCATTGATTAGGATTATTCTTCCACAATGCCGGATTATATTTGTCCGCTTGTTCCTCAAGCGTTAAATCAGGTTTCTTCATTTCAATACGAAGTTTTGGAAAGTGTTCTTTCACTCTATCTATCAAGTCATACGTTTCTTGGAAATGTAAATCCGTATCTAGAAAGACAATTTGTGCATCTGGCTTAATTTGGTAAATCAAATCAATTAAAACCATACTTTCCGCACCAAAACTACATGAATAAACAATGGAATCACCATATGTGCGATACGCCCATTCTAATATTTCATAAGCGCCTTTAGTTGCATCGTCAGTAGAAATAGAATCAATGAAAGGGTCACCTTCAAAATTCTCATACGTAATTGTCGGTACTGACATAAACTTATGGTCCCCCCTAAAATTTCACAAATTTATTAATCTAATACCTATCAGAATTGTCAGAATAATATCTTACTACTTTATCGAGATTTTGCTATAAAGTCAAGGTTCTGAGGAGAATTATATAAAGAACGAGGGAGTAGGACATTGTTTCCATTTTGCATCCGCCACACTCCCTAAACGTTTCAACTTTTCACTAGTAATGATTCTCTGGAATACACTGAATCAAAGCAATTTTACCATTCTTTGTAGTTACTAAAATTTCAAAACCATTATTTTTCACAGTATTATAAGTATAACTTCCAGCATCATTATTTTTATCATAATCACTGTATTTATCAATAAATGTTTGTTCATCAACATTCAAAGGTGCTACACCAATCTCACGAACTACTTCTTTATTACCTTTCAATTCATAGGCCACTGCTAAATTTCCATAAATGGTATAAAGATAATCCATCCCTGTTTTATGAAAGACACGATTTGAACTTCCGTACCGTTTCTCCACTTCCGCTCTAGTCATGCCAGGTTTAATTCCCATGTAAGAATCCCTTGTATCCTTTTGCATAAATGACTTATGGAAATCCTCACTCATAACATCAATTTTAGGTGCTTGTGAATGAGTTGCATCTTTGTCTTTTTCATCTTCACTTTGTTTCGATTTTTGCTTTTCTGCTTTAATAGGATCGTTAGACACTTTACCTTCTTCTGTTGTGTCTTTATCTTTCTTCACATGGGTCGTCGTTGTCGCAGTTTGTTTTGGCTGTTCCTCTTCTTTTAAAAAGAAATGATAATAAGCAAAACAACAACTGACTATAATACCAATAACGACTAAGCCGACTAATTTAAATGGCCAAATGCTTGTCTTACGCTCAGCTACTTCATATTGTGACTCAATTGAATCGCCTTCAAATATGCGTAAATCATTGCCACATTTACTACAAAATCGTTGCTCTTTAGTTATTTTATTACCACATCTAGGACAAAAATTCATGATATTACCTTCCTTCACTTCATGTTGCTAAATCTAAGTAGTTGTTGTGAATTTAGGTCTCTTATTTATTTTGACACCTACATTATATTTAATTTTAAATTAAGCAGTAACGATTTTCTATAATTTTTTTATATAAATTTACCTAAAAAAATAAAGCCGAAGAAAGCTTAATGCCTCTCGACTTCAATCTCATTATTCTTCACCTTTATCTCTATCATCATATCGCATTTGTTGTCGGTAACCATAAGTACTTTCTTTGATGAGTTGATCATTTAATAATCCGGCACCAATTGCACCCGCAACCGTAGAAATAGATGCAACAAACCAAGGAATGCTTAGATAGAGATCAATTCCAGCCGGTCCTTTTAAACCTACCTGTTGCCCTAAGAAATCAGATGGTAATAACACCAATTCTGCAATTAAAAATAATGTGTAGAGAATAATGTAATAAATGATAATAGCTACAAAGAGCGTCATCACTGTAGTTAAGTTATATAACCATGTAATTCGTTTATTACGACTTTGTTTAACAGATTCCCACAAATCATGAGACATCATAATCCAAAGTAACATACCTAAGACAGCAATAATCGATATACCAAATAGACGCCACATTGAGAATTCCATACTCATCTGCCACATCGTTGTAAATATTAAGCCAAATGCACCAGTGGTAAAAGCAATTGCCACGATATTACTAAGGCTTGCCATCATATTAAGGGGATTATTCGCAAATGTCATACCACTCACAAGCCGAACCATTCCCATTGACCTAGTATTAGATGAATAGCGTAAATGATCATTACCTGTTTCATCTAAATATACTTCAGTCTTTTCTATTTTAGACAATGGAAATTGTTTGTTAACAGCATATGTTACATGATCATTGTCATCATAATCATTCTTTTCAGCTTCAGAATGATGTACTTCATTGATTATCGCAACTATGGCGTTCTTAAAACGTTTCTTAACTGGACGCCAACCAAAAGCAGGATAAGAAAAAACAGCAGCGCCATTCTTCTTATTAATGTCCAATGCTAACACTCGTTCATTATGAAACATAGGTAAATCTGTAATTGCAACGACATAATCCCATTGTCGCTTATCATGATAATCTTGTATCTTTTTAAAAATTTTGCCAACAGATTCTGCATAGCCTGTCAGAGGATCAACCACGAGATCCACTTCCCAGTCATGTTGGTTGTTATTCTGGTGAGATAGGATATTTGGAATATCATCTATTAAACTCTCAGCTAATTTTTCTGTAACACCAGGGGCTACAACTAAACCGATTGTTTTAGCTTCATTCATGATTCATCCTCCTCTCTATGATCTTGTTTTTTACCTTCATACTGTTCATCATTACTTTCCTTGTTAGATGAAGATTGTTCAACGTCATGTTGTGATACATCTTGTGATTGTTGTTCTTTCTTCTCTTTTTCCTCTTGTTGCGCTTCTTTATAACGATGATATTGGCGATAAGAATACGTAATTCGACGTATCTTCTCTTCATTCTCTACAGTTGAACCCATTGCACCGGCTAACAACCCGAGCGAAGATACAAACCATAATAATTTCAAATAATTTATAAATGTAAAGTCGGGATTTGCACTTGTCCAACTATTAAATAAACTTACAGGTACAAATAATGAAATACTAATAGATAGTAATACATATAAAACTACGTAATTCATCAATGTAATGATGACTAAAGTGAGTAATGTCGTCGCGTTATATACATAACGATAAACACGTTGAGACTTCGCTGTTTTTTCTTCAAATAATTGATGCGCGTATAATAACCATCCGGCCATACCCAATATAGAAATAATCATTAAGACAATAAATCTTAAGGTTGAGTATTGAACGCTTAATTCCCATGGCATGGAGAAGATAGATACATAGGTTCCTGTCGCAAATGCAACGGAAATTATCTTCTTAAAATTAAACAAATTCTTCCATGGCTCATTCGCTCGTGTTAAACCTAAAATCAGTTGCAACCATCCTAATATGAAATAGCGATTAATATAACGTCTTTTCGAACTTTCATCTTCTCTAGGATCAACAGCTTTAGGTTTAATCAGTGGGTGCACTTTGGGGCGTTCTTTCGTATTATTGTGATATAACTGTTCAACTAGTGCTGTCATACTCTTCACTAACTTACGCTCTAAATTAATCCAACCTAACGCAGGTAATGAAAGCATAGAAACTTGCTTTTCACTATTAAAGTCACTAATCACAACTTTATTACCTGAGATACTTGGTAAATCTGTAATACAGATAACGAAATCCCAATCATATTCTTCCTTCAATTCTGCAGCTTTATCTATACTCTCATGTACATCCTCAGCAGATCCTATTAATAAATCGACTTTACTCTCGAAATGCCATTTATCCACATCACTGATCCGTTCATGCAAATGCTGTTGGATCTTTGGTATCGCATTATCGACGAGCTTATGTGCAACGCCTGGCGATGGCACTAATCCAATCGTATAGGTCATGATTAACCTCCTTCCTCTTCTAATATTTGCTAAGTTAACTATTGTTTTTTTGAAAAAAAGTATTAATTAACGGGGTCAAAATTATGCAATGTTCATTTTATGATAATAATAATACTTTTTGCAATAATATTAGTTAATATTATTATATTAATTTATTTCACATTAACTTTAATGAATCACTTCACAGTCTTGACTTCTAAAATTAAAAATACTAAATTAAATATATAGTATAAAAATATGCACTAGGGGTGTTTACAAACTGAGATGGAGTCTTACTCCGAACCCTTTGAACCTGAACTAGATGGTACTAGCGTAGGAAAGTGTGGACGAAATCGTAGATAACTTGATTAAGGTCTAGATATGTCATGCCTTATTTCATATAAACTCACATCTATCATTTACGTAACTTTTCTATAGTGAAGGTTGCGTATTTTTTACTTTAAAAAAGTGACAGAGGTGACCGCCAGACAATTTTATCATAGTAGCGAAAATGTCATGTTGAAATAAGCATTGTCTGAGAGAAGCTTAGACTAGAAATATTGTAGAAAATTCATTTTATTTATCCAATTTATTTATCCATATAATAGAAATTAACGTAAAGTCGGTGATGCTAACTTAGGGGCGTCACCGACTTCTTTATTGCAATTAAAAAGAGCGAGACACTCGTCTCACTCTTTAAACGACTCAACTATTAATATTTATAAGGGTCGTTATCTTTTTTATCTTTCAATTTGTCCGCTTCATCACGTACAAAGTCGTTATCTTTATGATCATGTCGATCTTTATCAAAATCATTTAAATCTTTATTTGCTTCATCTTGATATCTATCACTACGAGAACCAAATTGACTACGTTCTTCATTGTCATGATTATGATTGTGCACTTGATTTTGATTAAAGTTATTGTCTTTACGGTCATCTGAAGACCAATCTACATCATTACGACGGTTAAAGTCTTCATCTGAACGATGTAAGTCATCACGACGATTAGACTCTTGATAATCATTACGCTCTAAATTAGAACGGTCACGTTTATTGTCATAACGATTGTTATCATTGTGATTTGAAAGGTCATGACTACCATTATGAACATCATCATTAGAATAATGTTCTTTAATATCTCTTTGTTCCTTCGCTTTATCTTCTTCATCTAAGATAAACGCATTTTTTTGAGCGTTAACATCTTTATCATCATGATGATTGTCACGACGATTGTTATAGTCATTATCACGGTCGTGTTCACGGTGTGCGTTATGATTGTGACGATTGTCATTAAACTCATTGTTATGACGATCGTTATATCTGTCATCATGACGGTTATCACGATCATGATCGCGTCGGTCATCATTTTGGTCATCATGACGGTTGTTATCATGATCATGATTACGACTATTATTATGGTTGTTATTATCATAATAGCCATTAGCATAACTATCTTTTTTCTTACCTTTTCTTACAAGTAGCATAATACCAGCTACGATCCAAAGAATAACACTAATCCAGTTAGACATTAATGCGATTAAACCTGCAATAATTAGTAAGATACCTGCAATTTTAGGTTTTTTACTAATTAAAATACCGCCAATAATTGCTAAAATTAGTGAAATTACAGCACCCCAAGTTAAGAAACTAAAGAAACTACCTAAAACATCAATACCTTGATTCAATTCTGAAGTAGATACTGAGTTACCTTGCTTTTGAGATTCACTAATCATTTGATCTTTAAAGTTACTATTTCCCATTAAAGGTTTAAGAACTAAGAACATGATTGCAGCTAATGCTTGCAATACAACCCCTAACCAAGTAAGGATATGTTCAACTGTGCGTTTAATCTTGTTATTTTGCGTGTGATGTGATGTATAATCGTTTGTTTGATTAGCCATTTTTACGCCTCCTTTTTTGTTGTATACCCTACCGATGATTAGGTTACACTTAATTTTTAAAAAGTATGGCAAATTTCTAATACGCAATTTAGTGATAACGGTTAACAATCATGTAATAAATACGCGATGTAACCCAATACATTAAGGCATATATAACTACAACTGAAATTATCACACCGACATAACTTGTCACAAACACACCAACATGATTAACATTTAGAATACCTAAAACGTTAAATATTATTTTTGAAGCAAAGATGACATGAATCGTAGCGACAATAATCGGCAATGCAAATATCCATATAATTTGTTTATTAATGGTATCTTTAATTCTGTCATTATCTATACCAACGTGCTGCATGATTTGATAATTCTTACGGTCCTCATAGCCTTCAGCAACATTTTTATAATACATCATTAAGAATGTGCCAATGAAAAGAATGATAGACACTACCGTTCCAATAAAGATAAGTCCTCCATTGATTTCATACAACGTGCCTGCCACTTCTTTTTTATCATCAATATTCACTTTATACCGTTGGATTAATTGATTTTTCACTTTATCAAAGTCGGTTGTGTGCTTTGTCATGATGTTAAAATGCATAAATGTATTTTGAACTTTCTGTGTGCCATGACGGTCGTTCTTATCAGCATTCACATAATAATTGGTTAATTGTTGAAATGTCTTATCATCTGGCGTAACCACTGTTAACGCTCCTGGAACTGGATACGAATAATTATGGCCATTTAACTGTTTGATGTTGAATTGATTCCCCATCATTGTTGCCTTGCTTAGCTTTTTAAATGGTTGATTTAAACTTTCAAATCCTAATTCCTCATGTTTCAACTTAACCTTCTTCGTGTTTAGCTCATTATAATCGTGTTGTGTCATAATCACGAGATAGGCACTATTAATCGTCATATTATAATCTTTATTATTGCGATGTTTAAATAATCCTGGTTGTTTGTAATCCACCGCAATCAGTGAAACTGCATTCTTTTTAAAGAAATCAACTTTAGCATGATCTTTAATATCACGTTCCAAACGACGCACTTTCTCCTGCGTCTTCTTATTATTGTGAAGATTTCCATCTATTGAAACTCTATATTGATCCGACATAATAGAATCGACCTGATCCGATATCCCTCGATAAGTTGAAATCGTCATACCCACAGTAACAATTAGAAATGTACATAACATCGTGATGCTTGCAAGTCCAATCGCATTTGAATTCATCCTAGACTGCAATCCTGAAATGGTAAAAAAGTATTTGGGATTATAATACATTTTAGGGATTCGTTTTAACCAATCTAATAGTAAAACGCCTAACGATAAATATAAGCAATATGTCCCAATCATAACCAAGCCAATTGCACCGAACAAATCATATAACGAGCGTAATACCATTTGATTAGAGAGCGCAATGTGATAACTGCTAAATAACGTAACAATTCCAATAACTAGTAATGCGTATAATACAAATTTGGGTAACTTTCTTTCAGCTCTCTGACGTTGATGTATTAATTTAATAGGACTTTGGAATAATATTTTTAAATTGTTAATCAAGAATAAAAATAACATCACCGCTGCTAAAATAATTAAAGTAATGCACATCGCTTTCACATTAAAGGGATAATCTAATAGCGACATGCCCGTTTGATGCATCAATTTATTCATAAGCATAAAGATTAATACGCCAAAGAGATATCCACCAGTTATACTGATAAGTGCAATTAAAACATATTGATATACCATCTCGATGAGCATAATCATCCGGAAATGTTTCTTCTCCATTCCGAGTATCATATTCATCGCAAGTTCCTGTTGACGTCGTTTCATCATGAAGCGGTTGGCATATAAAATAAATATAAAACCCAAGACACTCATAAAGAAATTTCCTACACCAATAAATATAGGTAATAGCTGACTTCGCTTTTGGACATAGTCATTCATATTTAAAGATAATAGAATAAATTCCGTTGCGAACATGATGCTCAGTGCTAATATAAAGGGCATAATCACATGTCGCTGCATCTTGAAATTTTGAGCTATCATCTTCCAAAGCATGTGTATGGTCATGTTAGTCCCCACTTTCATTTAAAATAGCCAAACTATCAGCGATACGCTTTTGGAAATCTTGTTGCGATTCTTCCCCTCTGTAAATTTCATGATACAAACGTCCATCTTTAATAAATAATACTCGTTTAGCATAAGACGCATCGATAGTTGAATGTGTTACCATTAATATCGTTTGCGTATTATCATTAATTTCTCGAAATAGCGTCATGATTTGTTTCGAAGTCTTTGAATCGAGCGCACCGGTCGGCTCATCGGCGAGCAGTAAATCGGGTTCATTGATTAATGCTCGACCAATCGCAATTCGTTGTTGTTCTCCACCAGAAACTTGATACGGATATTTAGAAAGTAATTTCTCAATACCTAATTTAGAACTTAGCGTATTCATACGCTGTTCCATTACTTTATGCGAGCGGTTAGCAAGCACAAGTGGCATTAAGATGTTATCTCGATTCGTCATAGTTGGTAAGACATTGAAATCTTGAAAAACAAAGCCAAGGTTATCACGACGGAAATGCGCAATTTGCTTATTACGTAGCTTACGAATATCTTGATTGTTAATAGTGATGTTGCCTTCAGACACTTTATCAAACGTTGCAATTAAGTTTAATAATGTGGATTTACCTGAACCCGACTCACCCATAATGGCTACAAATTCTCCCTTATCAACTGTAAATGAAATGCCATTCAGCGCAGTAGTCGCATTTAACCCCCTGCCAAACGTTTTCTTTACATTTTTAACGTCTAATAACATTGCTTCACCCTCGCTCTCTTTAATTATTTTTTATAAAATGGCCACAATGAAAATGTAATCCAATAATTGAAAAATAGCAGACCTCAAGTTCCTTTTGTTATCTCTATCATAAAACAAAAAAACGCCAACAACATTGATAATTTCTTACAGATGTTGTTGGCTAGCTTACAATATTGAAAGTTTAATTATTTTTCGGGAAATAAATACTAAATGCCGTACCTTTGTTCAACTCAGACTGTACATCTACATGATGATGTAAATGTTGAGAGATATGTTTAACAATAAACAATCCAATGCCTGATGAATTAGCATTCAATCGACCATTATATCCTGAATAGCCTTTATCAAAGATCTTCGGTAAGTCAGCTTGACTAATACCGACACCATTATCACGAATAGTCAATACATGCTGTTGTTGGTCAAACGTAATCCAAATGTCCTTACCTCGCGCATACTTCAATGCATTATTTAGAATCTGTTCAATCATGATCGAACACCATTGTGCATCAGTCAGAACTTCATCCTCACACCGTTCATAATGAATCTTTGTCTTCTGATCAATAAATTGAATAGAATATTTCATAATTAATGGACGGACAAGGTCATTAATCTTTACTTTTGAAAAGGACATATCCGTTTCTTGGTTCATCAATTTTAAATAACTTAACGCTAAACTTGTATAATTATCAATTTGAATAATTTCTTGCCGCACTCGATTGACGACATTATCTTCATTACGCTCTAACAACAATTTAGATGCTGTAATAGGCGTCTTCATTTGATGAACCCATGTTAAGAAGTAATTCTCCACATTAGCTTGATACTCAGTTTGATCACTTTTCACCTGTTGCAATTCATGTTCTAGTTCATGAATAGTGTCTCTCATCTGAACTTGTTCTCTAAACCCACTTAATTGTACTAACCAATAAATTATCATGATGAACAGCATTATTCCGGCACCTAATAGATACGCACTCAGTGGCAAATTAAATAGAAAAAAGATAAGTAAGAATAATAATATAAATGTGATAACTATAATAATTTCATTTAATATTGATTTAATAAAAGCTTTCAGCATAATTAAGACACCTTATATCCAACATTCTTCTTAGTTTCAATTAAATCTATAACACCTATCGATTGTAATTTCTTACGCAATCGTGTCATATTGACTGCTAAAGTATTATCATCTATAAAATTCTCCGACTCCCAACACTTTTCAATCAATGCGGTACGGCTGACATACTTACCTTCATTGCGGAACAACATATTTAAGATTTGTAATTCAGTAAAAGACAATTGAACCGATTCGTCTTCATGGTAAAGTGTTGCTTCATCTACAACAAGTTTGCAATTTTTAACAGTAATTTCATTATTAGACACTGCTAAATCATACGTTCTACGTAATAATGCTTGAATCTTAGTTATAGTTAACGATAAATTAAATGGTTTCTCGATAAAGTCATCGCCGCCCATTTGAATTGCCATAATTTGATCCATATTGTCGGTTCTTGAACTAATAAACATAATCGGTACATTAGAAGTCTTACGTATCTCCTGACACCAGTGATAGCCATTGAATGTCGGTAGATTGATATCGAGCAATACGAGTTGTGGTTGATTTGCATGAAATACTTCGATAACATTATCAAATTGTTTAGCCACAATGACCTCATAATTCCATTTCGATAACTCTTGCTCTAAACTTTCTGCAATGACAAAATCATCTTCCACGATGAATACTTTCATATTGCTCACCTTTCATTACTAATGATTTATTAAGCTTTGTGGTCGTCGTCATAATCAGGATTTGAAACTTTATTCTTTTCCTTTTCAAATTCTGCTTCTTTTTGTTCAGTTTTCTTTTTACGTTTACGTTCTTCCATTATTGATAATGTGATAAATCCAATGATGAGTAGTGGTGATAACATTACAAATATCATCGATTGAACACCTCTATATTTTATATTCGATTGATACATCGTCTTAGTCTTCATTTTACAACTTTACTTATAAAATGAACATCAAAAAACTGAAGCGATACCGAAATAATGACTATTTCAACGTACCGCTTCACATAATAAAGATTATAAATTTAATTGCGACTCATAAGTACAGATTAGACATTACTTTTTATTTAAGATGTAAGTTCTAATATCTTCTATTGAAATACTGTCGTATATTTGTGTTTTGACTTCTCCTATCTTGGCTACTCTCAACAAACTTCCACCATAGCTCTTTGGTGAATATTGCTCCCAATAGTCTAATTGTTCAAATAGCTCTTTCAATGTTTCCATAAGATTTACCACCTTTTCTAAATTTGGGTAAATAAAATAGCCCTCCTTAAATAAGAAGCGCTCACGGACATCTTCTTATCTTTCAGGAACTCCTGTTGGATTTAGCACCTCACGCAAAGCGCAGTTGCTGGAGCTTCATAGGGCCAATTCCCTCCACTCACTCTTAATAAGACGAACTATTTTATTTATTGGTATTATAACTCACTTTTAAAAATTATAAAAGTAAAACGTTTACAACATATGGTAAAACTAAATATAAAATAAATTCTATTCATTAATAATTGTTTACAATTACTTTACTTAAAAATAACTTTATACTAACTGAAAATCAAATTAAATTTCTTAATATAAATAGTGTAACAACTACATAATATACATATTAGGGGGCTTTTTTTAAAATGAGTTTCATCAACAAATTTGGTAAAACAACAGTAGCAAGTTCAATCTTAGCTGCATCTGTATTAGGGACAACACACGTGTCATTCGCGTCAGGTTCTGGCGAAGGTAACCAAGGCCAACAAGGACAAAATGAAGATTACATGGCCATCGGTAACACAAAGAATCCTAAAAACGTTATTTTCATGGTCGGCGATGGTATGGGACCTGCATACAATTCAGCTTATCGTTACTATGCCGACAATCCAAATACTAAAGAATTAGATCAAACTGCATTTGACAAATATTTAAAGGGTACTAACCGTACTAACCCTAATGACCCTAAAGAGAACGTAACAGATTCAGCTGCAGGTGGTACAGCCTTTGCAACTGGTCACAAAACATATAATGGTGCAATTTCAGTAGATAATAATAAAAAGCCATTAAAATCCGTTCTAGAAAAAGCGAAAGAACTTGGCAAATCAACTGGTATTGTGACAACTGCTGAAGTAACAGATGCAACACCAGCCGTATATGCTGCACACGTTGATGACCGTGATAAGAAAGACGAAATCGCGCAACAGTTTTACAATGACAAAATTAATGGTCAACATAAAGCTGATGTTATTTTAGGTGGCGGTTCTAAATACTTCGGTAAAGAAAATGGTAATTTAACGGATAAGTTCCAAAAAGACGGTTATGATTATGTAACAAACAAAGATGAACTTGCTAATTCACAAAGTGATCAAGTATTAGGTTTATTCTCTGAAAAAGATATGCCATTACAAATCGATGCACCACAAAGTAATCCATTATTAGTAGATATGGAAAACAGTGCCTTATCTAAACTAGAAAAGAATGATAAAGGGTTCTTCTTAATGGTCGAAGGTGCGTCTATCGATAAATCAGGACACCCTAACGACATTACTGGTGTTATGTCAGAAATGGGCGGATTTGAAAAAGCTTTCCAAAATGCAATAGACTACTCAAACAAACACAAAGACACTTTAGTTGTAGCAACTGCCGATCATTCAACTGGTGGTTTATCAATTGCTAAAGGGAAAGATTACGTATGGAATCCAGAAGCAATTCATAAAATGAAACACTCTGGTAGCTACATGACTAAACAAATTGCTGATGGCAAAGACCCAGAAAAAGTTATTAACGACGGCTATGGTTTCGAATTCCCTTCTAAACAAATGGATAAAGTTAAAGACGCTGCTAAAGAATTGAAAGAAGCTCAAGATAAAGCTAAAAGTGAAGACGATGAAAAAGTAGCTGCAGCAACTACTAAACTTCAAGATGCGATTCAAAAACCAATCAACGATGAATCTCACACTGGTTGGACTACTTATGGTCATACAGGTGAAGACGTAAACACATATGCACATGGACCAGGTGAAAATAAATTTGCTGGTAATAATGATAATACAGATAGCGCAAAAAATATCTTTGATTTCTTTAATAACGATGTAACATCTAATCAAAACCAACAATAATTAAGACTAAAAATTTAAGTATAATAAAGGTTAATTGCAATTTAAAAGCACTTTGTCAATGATTTATATCATCGACAAAGTGCTTTTATTTAGTTAAGATTTAAGTTTTCTTTTAATTTCTCTTTAACTTCTTTTAGACTATTTTTATCAGGATAGAAGTAGTATAGATTGTCATCACCAAGTGTATTTTGACCGTTAATTGTTAAACGTTTAACATTGTCTTGTGCTTTATCATAGTCAGATTTGAAGCGATTTAACTGTACGAAGTTTAAATCTGTTTTCAAGTTATCTTGAGCAGCTTTGAATATACCGTTTAATTTAGTTACAGAGTTAACAGAGAATGCTTCTCTAGCAACTGCAGTAATCACTTGTTGTTGACGCAATTGACGACCTTCATCGCCACCAGCACCATCTTCCTTACGACTACGCATGTAAGCTAATGCTTCTTTACCGTCCATTTTGTATTGCTCGCCTTTAGTGAATTGATAGGTATTGGTACTATCTTTAGTTATAAAAGAGCCATTACTCGTAATTGTAACTCCACCAAGTTCATCTACTACTGTTTTAACGCCATCCATATCAATAGAAATATAATGGTCAACAGGTACATCCATTAATTTTTCCAATGAGTTGACTGCCATTTTAGGACCGCCGTATGCATATGCATGGTTAATTTTTTCAGTTGTTCCTTTACCTACAATCTTCGCACGTGTATCACGAGGTACACTTACCATTACAGTTTTTTTATCTTTAGGGTTAATTGACATTAATACAATTGAATCGCTTCGCTGACCCATACCTTGTTGCTCTCTTTGAGCATCATCATCTATTCCATATAGTACAACTGTCATCGGGTCTCCTTCTTTAGCAGGTTTATCTCTAAGTTCAGATTTGTCCCTGTCTAATGGATTAGTAATACTATCACTAAGTGAATGAATTTTACTAAATAAATAAACTCCGGCAATTATAGCTAAAATTACTACAATGATGATAATCGTCAAAAGAACTTTAAAAATTGTTGATTTCTTTTTTTTCATTCTTTTTCTCCTATCATGTTTATTTATGTTTAAAATAGCATCTCAATGGAAGTTGATTGGTATGTCAACTACTGAGATGCTAGTTAAATATAAATTATTGATCATATTTAAAAGATTCAGGTTTATCTGATCTTATACCAAAATAATATTCTATATTTTCACAAATTCTTCTTGAAGCTTCCCCATCACCATATGGATTGCTAGCTTTACTCATCTTCAAATACTCATTCTCGTCGTCTATTAGTGCTTTTGCTTCTTTATACACTGATTCATTGGTAGTGCCTACTACTTTAAGTGTGCCCGCTTCCACACCCTCTGGACGCTCAGTTGTATCTCTTAATACTAAAACTGGTTTTCCTAATGAAGGTGCTTCTTCTTGAACACCACCAGAATCTGTAAGTATAAGATGAGATTCATTTGCAAAATTGTGAAAATCAATAACATCAAGTGGTTCTATCAATTCAATTCTCGGATTATTTTTCAAATATTGACTGGCTATTTCTCTAACTTTAGGATTTTTATGCATTGGATAAACAACAACTACATCTTCATATTCATCAACAAGTTGCTTTACTGCTTTAAAAATATTGTGCATAGGTTGACCAATATTTTCTCTTCTATGCGCAGTTAACAATATAATTTTCTTGTCGCCATGTTTCTCAAGTATTTCTGACTGATAATCAGACTTGATAGTTGTTTTCATAGCATCAATCGCAGTATTACCAGTAACTACAATACTTTCTTCATCTTTATTTTCATTTTTTAAATTTTCGGCTGCTTTATCTGTAGGAGCAAAGTTTAAATCAGCCATATTTCCTACCATGACTCTGTTCATTTCTTCTGGAAATGGTGAATACTTATTCCAAGTTCTCAAACCAGCTTCGACATGTCCAATAGGTGTCTGATTGTAAAATGCAGTTAATCCTCCAACAAAAGTAGAAGTTGTATCTCCATGAACAAGTACCATATCTGGATTTTCTTCCTTAATTACTTCATCTAATTTAGTTGTAATTCTAGAAGTAAGTTCAGCTAATGTTTGATTCGCTTTCATAATATTTAAATCATAATCAGGTTTAACATCAAAGATTTTTAATACACTATCAAGCATTTCTCTATGTTGTGCTGTAATTACAACTACTGGTTTAAGATTTTCATTTTTTTCTAACTCTTTCACTAAAGGTGCCATTTTAATTGCTTCAGGACGAGTACCAAATATAGTCATTATCTTCTTCATTTTATACCCCTTTACTGATTAAATGTTTATGCTATCTTTAAATTATTTATTTAATTTAATATTTCTAGTTTTGTATAGGTTACCATAGTTAAAGTAAGAAACTTCATCGAATGATGATTTAACAACATTTTTTGTATCGAAGATAATTTTATTTTTCATGTTTGCAAAATCACTATCTTTAAACAATTTGAATTCTGAATGATCACTAAGTATTAGAACAAGTGAAGCATTTTCTGTAGCTTTTTTAATATCTTTTTCGACAAAATCTAATTCAACGTGTGGATCATATGCAGTTACTTCTAAACTCTCTTCTTGTAGTAACTTATAAATGTCAAATGCTGGTGACTCACGAATATCATCAACATCACCTTTATAAGTTAGACCAAATACACTAACTTTGGCATCTTCTACATCTAATAAAATGCGTTTCACATTCTCAACTACATATTCAGGCATTGAACGGTTGACCTTACGTCCAGTTTGAATCAATGGTGAGTGTTCTGGATCTTTTGCAATAATGAAATAAGGGTCTACTGCTAAACAATGTCCACCCACACCTGGTCCTGGAGAATGAATGTTAACACGCGGATGTTTATTCGCCATTTCAATAACATCTAAGACATTAATATCTAAGTTATTACTAATTTTAGTAATTTCATTAGCTAATGCAATATTTAAATCACGATAAGTATTTTCCATTAATTTACTCATTTCAGCTGTACGTGCATTTGTTTCTATCATTTCACCTTGCACAAATGTACTATAAATACGTTTACCTGCTTCAACACAATTAGGTGTGACACCACCAATTATACGATTATTATAAACTAATTCTTCTAATATTTTTCCAGGTAATACTCGTTCTGGGCAATGAACTAAATAAACATCTTCACCAATTGTGAATCCTTTTTCTTCAATTAAAGGTTTAACATGATCATCCATAGTACGTGGTGCAATTGTAGATTCTACAATTATCGTATCACCTTTTTTAAGATGTGGTAATACACTATTTACAGCGCTTAAAACTATAGAAATATCACATGATTCATATTCATCATCGTTATTAGGAGTCGGCACTGAAATGATAAAAGCATCCGCTTCATCAGGTTGTGTAGAAACTTTCAACTTGCCCGCTTCTAAAACTTCTTCAAATACTTCTTGCAGTCCTGGCTCTTCAATATTAACTTTACCACTTTGCAAGCTGTCAATTGTCTTTTGATTAATATCTACTCCTAGTACATCTACACCATGCTTAGCAAACATTATTGATGTTGGTAACCCAATATATCCTAACCCTAATACTGTTAATTTCACTTTCATACCCTCCATTAAATGTAATTTTTTATGTTTTTTTAATTTAAATGATTATTAAAGTGCTAGTTTTTGTTCAAGATGTCATTTATGATTGTTTTAAAATTTTGTTCTTCATTTTCTATTTTATCTTCATGCAAATATAAATCGTTTCCATATATTAAATTCCCATAAAGCTTTGAGATCACTTTCACTCTATTTAAGAGTGGATAAGTAAATCTAGGTATTGGAATTAATATCGTTTTCTTCTTTTGAGCATTACGAATTTCTGTTATAACCTCGGTCGTATCAAAATTGAAGCTATCTTTAGGATGATATATACCGTTTGATCCCTTTTCAATAAGTTGCTTGATATAACCATCTAAATTTTTAATATATAATGCACTTCTCATATTATTAATCTTTGGTATAACTGGTAATATCTCAGCCACTTTTTTTAATTTAGAAAAATTACCTGGTGAATCCTTTCCGTAGATCATCGGTGGACGCACAATAACTACTTTAAAACTTTCATCATTCATTTCAAAAAGTTGTTCTTCAGCTTTAGCTTTTGAAATACCATAATTTGTAACAGGATGAATTTCTGAAGGTTTCGTAATTTTTTCTACTTGCCCCAAATCTCCATCTTTGCCATAAACCGCCATGGTACTCATAAATATAAACTGATGAACACCATCTTTCTTAGCTTTTTTAGCTAATTCAATCGGTAAATGAGTGTTAATTTTGAAATAATCTTCAAGTTTTGCACTTGGGTCATTATTATGAACAAGTGCTGCAGTATGAATTAATGTATCAATGTTACTGAATGATTGATTCTTCCAAAGTGAATTTCTAACGCTTAATCTTTGGACAGTATTACCACTACGTTCTAAACTTTCTGCTATATGACTTCCAACATACCCACTTGTTCCAGTAATTAGTATTTTTTTATTCATTAGTGTGATACACCTTCTAAAGAAATCGTATTAATTACTGTTTTGTAAATAATATACATATCCAATTTAAATGATTGATTTTCTAAATAATATTTGTCATACATTACTTTTTGATCGTCAGTGTTATTATCTCTTCCCATAACTTGAGCTAATCCTGTAACACCAGGTCTAATAGTATGAACATTTGCTTTAGTTCTTTTTTCTATCAATTCATATTGGTTATAAAGTGCTGGTCTCGGGCCAACAATTGACATGTCCCCTTTCAAAACATTTACTAATTGAGGTAGTTCATCGATCGAAGTTTTTCTAATAAATTTACCTGTCTTCGTAATAAAGTCTGCAGGGTCCATCAAATCTGTTGCTACATTTGGTGAGTCTATCTTCATCGATCTAAATTTATAAATATTGAAAAGCTTATTATTTAAAGTAGGTCGCTTCTGTTTAAATATTGCTGGTCCAGGTGATTCTAATCTAATTAATAAACTTACTATTAGTAGAAAAGGTCCAGCTACTATGAGTCCATAAATCGCACAAAATATGTCGAAAGCTCTTTTCATATTAATGACCTCCATTCAATAATTCATAGTATTTTTTAGTGTTATGTTCTCTTGTATATTTATCTTTAAATAATTGGTAGGCATTTTGCCCCATGTTTTGTAAATCTTCTTTTGAATGATGGTCTATAAAGTTTTGAATATCTATCGCTGCACCATTGTTAATTTGAATACCTGCGTTATATTCTTCAACATGTTTTACAATATCAGACTGTTTATCCATTATTAAAACAAGTGGTTTCTTATTAGCTAAGTAACCATAATTTTTACTTGGAACACCTAATCCTACACCCTCTTCAACTAGTGAAGCGAAACATGCATCAGCTATTTTCAGTACATCCGTATAGTCTGTTCCAGTTAAAAATTCATATATTTTAACATTAGGAATGTTATTTCCCTCAATTGTTTGTTTCACATGTTGATATTTTTTACCATGTCCACACAATATTGTTAAAGTATTATTGTTTTCCTTGTTTAATTTAAGAAAATCAATAATTGTTTCCATATCCTGTAATTGACCCATGTTTCCGCTATATAATAAAATCTTGTCATACTGTTCTCTTAGTTTACGAAACTCAGGATTATGTACTTGGTCATCTGCTGATTCCGTATACCAATTTGGAATAACATGAATATTTCCTGGGTTACCTGAAATTTTATTTTGAAGTAAATAATTTTTCATTTCAGTCCCCAACACGATAACATTTTCAGCACTACTATAAACTCGTTTATTAATAAACTTCATTAATCTATCAATGATACTACCTGGGTTAATTGCACCTGTTTTCAAAGCATTATCTGGAGCGATGTCATACACAACAAATGAATATTTTTTCTTGAATAAACGATGTAAAACATCTGGTATCAAAGGTAATATTGGCGGATTAGAGTAAACTAATATATGATCGTACTTCAACATTTTTGGCATTTGAAATATAAACATTATGAATAGAGAAAAGAAATTGCAAATACGTCCAATTTTAGATTTATTATTGAATTTCGTATACTTTAATCTTTGCATATTGATTCCTTTATAATTTGTCTTTTTTTGCACATCTTTTTCTTTACTATATTCATAAGGCCAACCACTAATTACGTCTACCTTCATTCCTTTGTTCACTAAATCTTCAGCCATTTGAGTAGGTAAAGTGGCTGAAGACACATATTCAGGATAAAAATACTGACAAAGTATTAATAATTTTTTCTTTTTCATTTAAGTACACACCTCCCATTAATTTTTTTGCTTTTTAATCATACATATACCTAGTAAATTTAATACAACATATTTCAATAAATTAGCTAGTAATGTAGCCCAGAAAAAACCTACTAAACCATAATACTTAGTTACTAACATTGATATTAAAATATATATTATTGTATGGATAGTTATATAATTAGCTTGTTTTGAAATTGAAATGTGCTTAGTATTTAATGTTTGAATCATAATACTAACTGCATTTATCAATACCCCTAAATTTCCTATTAATATAAGATTTTTAAAATCTTTTGGATCAGTTTGATATAACCATGAAACTATAAAGATAGTTAAAGGATAACTAACAATCATAACTGCGATTAATGCTAATATGCTATATACGTTCACGCTAATATACTGCTTTAACTTATTCCAACTAGAATTAACTGATATATATGATAAAAGAACATTATTTACAGGGTACATGAAAGTCGCCAACATTTTGCCTACAAATGTTGATAGAAACGCTAAGGTTACTGCTCTTCCACCTATTAATGGTAATAAAATAAGTCGATCTAAATATAAATTTATATTATTTAAGCCGTTAGTCCCTAATAACATTACAAAGTCTTTTACTATCGGTTTTGCTTTTGAATTAGCTTCTGCTCTATTTAAATTTCTAAGTTCATATAAAGTATAAACCACAGCAAATAGTTCACTTATTAGAAAAACAATTATCCAGTAGTGTGTTACTGAAAACATCATTAAACCTAGCATCATACCTATAAATTGAGCTATCGCTACATATAATATTTTGTTATATTCTAATTTCATTCTAAAAAATACATTTAGATATATACGTAAGCACATTAAAATATTGACAAACAAAAGTACAAATATATCTAAAATTGACAAATTAAAATAAACAAACAGTAAAATGAAAAGTGCAATAGTTTCAATAGCAATGGAAACTATTAAGGTCCTATAGAATCTTGAAAAATAATTATTGGATGAATAATGATCAACATTTATTAATCGAATATTATTTAAAGTATTACCTAGTACTACACTTGTAATAGTCAATATTGTATATACAGTTAAAATTTCACCAAAGTTATTATCCCCCATCCCCCTATGAATGAAAGGATAAGCAATAAATTGTAATCCTAAAGCTATAATTAAGGAGCTAAAAATTGTTTTTATAGTATCAATAACAAATAATTTCTTAGACATAATTCTTACGTCCTTTTGTTAAGAAATAAAATAATACAAACCAAAATTCGCTTGTTACTAAATAGTTAGAACTAAACATTAGTAATGTTACAGGGTATATGGCGATGAAAATCACTAGTAAATCAATTGATTTTGAATCATAATTTTTAATAAAGTTAATAGCCATCAATACCAAAGCAAATAGAATTATAATCAATCCTACAAAACCAAACGATAATAGCATTTCTAAAATAATATTGTGTGGAATATTATGAATCAAGTAGTAATAATTAAACGGTCCATATCCAAAAATAGGTTGCCTTGATATAAAATACATACTCATTTCATAAATGGGTCCTCTTCCTGATGTACCGCCTACATCAAAACTTCCACCTTTTATGTATGAGAACGTTCTACTATCGCCACCACTTTTAAAAACATAAATTATTAGTGACACCGCCGCTACAAAGGCCACAAAATAAACTAATATCTTAATAATTGCAGGTATTTCTCTTTTAAATGTTAATATGACTAACGCAAGCATAAAATACAATATTAAGAGAATTGCACCACCTCTTCCTCCAGGTATAAAAACGGATGGTAGAGTTAAAAATGTCATAACAATATAGAAAAATCTATATTTAACTTTTACTCGTAAAATAATATAAATTCCTAAACCAGAAGTAAATGCTGATAGATACGAGGCGTTTTGATAATTCATTAATCCAAAGTCTATGTATCCAGGAAGACTTCCAAACAAGTATGGCAATAAAATGACTAGTAAAAATGTTATTGAGAATACAATAAATATCCATTTAAAAAATTTTTCCACTGTTTGTTTGGACAAATATTTAATATATACACCACATATTGCAGCTGATACAGACCATAATAAGAAAAACTTTAAGTTATTTTCAGAGAGTTTCTCATTATTATGAGGTGAAATAAAATATGCTACAAATATAAGCAATACTAAGAATACTAATAGTGCAAAGCCAATAGGCATTTTTTTAGTTTTAAAAACATTAAATATTGCATACAAAATAGTGAGCGCAGCTATTAAAACCATAATTGGATAATAAAGAGAATCAATAGGTAGTTTAAATGTTTCCTTAAATAATGTCGATACTACAATAAATAAGTTCATACTTATTATTGCGCATAGCATAAAGTATTTCATTTTTTATCCCTCTCTTGCTATACTGTCTGTTTATATAACTCAACTAATTTTTGACTTTCATTTTGCCAATTAAGAATTTTAGCTGCCTTAATAGCATTTTCGCGTAATTCGTCATATAACTTCTTATTATCTGCTAGTTTATTGACTGCGTCTGCAATGTTTTTAGATGTAACTTCATCAATAACAATACCGAAATTATATTTATCATTTAAAAAGTGATGTTCTTTAACTGGTGATAAAATCACTGGTAAGCCAGCATGTATACATTCAAATATTTTATTTGAAACAGTATACTCAAAATTGATTGATACTGGTTTAGTAAGTACAACACCAATATCACTCTCGCTCAATTTTTTCACAAGTTCAGTTACTTCCACAGGCTCATCAATTCTAACATTTGCATCTATAGATTTTATTAAGTCTTTTAAATCATTTTCAAGTGGTCCGAATCCTCTAACTATATAACTAACTTTTTTATCATCTTGAATTTTAGATGCTTTTACGAATTCTTCATAACCACGATCAGCTACTATTTGTCCTTGATAAACAACTTCATTAGCCAATTTATCATTAGATAATTTAATTGATTCGTCTAATATTGGTGCATTTGTTATTACATAAGGTGTTTTTTTGTAGCCTTTCTCTAGATAATAAGATTTTGCTGCATGACTGACAGTTATAAATGAATTAACTCTTTTATCAATAATATGTTTTTCCATTATTTCTACTATTTTAGAAATAATGCTATATTTGTTAATAAAAGCATTCTTGGCATAAATTTCATGGGCATCAAAAATAATGTTAGCCTTTTTATATCCACTTAGATAAACCATCAATAGAGCATCAAAGTCATTAGCATGAATCACATCTGGTTTATATCTTTTGATTTGTCTTATTACGCCTCTAGCAAAATTAATACGCTTTAATAGTTTGCTAAGGATTGATCTATTTTCATTTCTTTCGCCAAGTAATTTATATTGGAAATCTAATTTTTCCAAACGTTCCTTAGTAACGTTTTTATTGTTCATCCCTAACATTAAATGTGTATTAGTAATGTTTTTTATAGTTTCCATTTGTTTTAGAATTCTTGGATCTTGAACAATATTACTAGATACTATATTTAAAATTTTCATTAATCTCTTCCTATTCTTTTGAAGCTTTTAAATTATTTAAAGAAAAGTTTTTTGATTTCAATGCTTTAGGGCTCATTTCCCACCATTTGCTACTTAGTAATTGTGATATAGTAGTTTCATCAAATCTTTTCTTAATTGTTTTTGCGGGAACACCGCCAACAATTTCATATGGAGAAACATTTTTGGTAACAACTGCACCTGCTGCTATAATCGCACCAGTTCCTATTTCCACACCATCCATAATGATTACATTCGCACCAACCCAGACATCATGACCGATCAAGGTTTTTTTAGGATTTTCATCAAATGAAGAATATGCTTCTCTAATACCAAAAGGGTTGTTATTAGAATAAAATACTGGCGAACTACTGAAGTGATCAACTGGATGTTTTCCTAATCCTATTTTCACATCTGAAGAGATAGAGCAATAATTACCAATCTCTACATTATTAAAATCACTACTAAATCCAATATAACTATACTCTCCAATTGTAGAATTCCTTATTTTGCAAAACCTATCTACATAATTATTTCCCTTAAAAGTTGAATTTTTTATATAAGCTAGTTTATTCACTCTAACATTTTTTTCTTTTGAAGATGAAGATTTCAACAAACCTGTTAATTGTTTAATCATGATTTCCTCCAAGTATTGCGATTGATAATATCTTTATAACTTTGGATGATTTTCACAACTTTAGTTGAAACATTAGTATCTTTGTAATCAATTGCGTCAATCATTGGCTCATCATTTTCTTGCATAGATTTAGCTAATTCTACTGATTGTACAAGATTGTCGTATGAAATACCACCAACAATAACCGTACCTTTATCTAAAACTTCAGGTCTTTCTGTTGAAGTACGAATTAACACACCTGGGAATTTCAAGATTGAAGATTCTTCAGATAAAGTACCACTATCAGATAAAACTACAAAAGCATTTTTTTGAAGTGCATTGTAATCAAAGAAACCAAATGGTTTTAATTGTTTTACTAATGGATGGAATTTGAAGTTTCTTTCTTCAATTTTCTTCCAACTTCGCGGATGTGTTGAATAGATAACTGGTATTTGATACTTTTCTGCAATATCATTAATAGCATTCATTAATGATAGGAAGTTCTTTTCATTATCAATATTCTCTTCACGATGCGCTGAAACTAATATATAATTTTGAGGTTTTAATTCTAATTTTTCTAAAATATTACTTTCATCAATTTTATATGCATATTCGTCTAATACTTCTTTCATAGGCGAACCTGTCACGAAGATATTTTGTTTTTGGAAACCTTCATCTAATAAATAACGTCTACTATGTTCCGTATAAGGTAAGTTAACATCACTCACATGGTCAACAATCTTACGGTTAATTTCTTCAGGTACATTTTGGTCAAAGCATCTATTACCAGCTTCCATATGGAATACTGGAATCTTAAGTCTTTTAGCAGAAACAGCTGCTAAACAACTATTTGTATCACCTAGGATTAATAGTGCATCTGGTTGTTCTTCTGCCAATACTTCATAAGATTTTGCTAATATATTGCCCATCGTTTCACCCAAGTGATTACCAACGGCCTCTAAATAATGATCTGGTTCTCTTAATTCTAAATCCTCAAAGAACACTTGATTCAAAGTATAATCATAGTTTTGTCCTGTATGAACGAGCACTTGATTGAAATATTTATCACACGCTTTAATTGTCGCAGATAAGCGAATAATTTCTGGTCTTGTACCTACAATTGTCATTAATTTTAATTTTTCCATTTAATTAGACCTCCAAAAAGTATGTGTCTGGATTATTAGGATCGAAGATTTCATTTACCCACATAATTGTAACCATATCTGTGTCACCTAAATTTTCAATATTATGTGTGTAACCCACTGGTATATCAACAACTTCTAACTTCTCTCCTGAGACATGATATTCAATCACTTCATCTTGTCCTACTTTTCTAAAACGTATAACACCAGTACCAGAAACAACTAAGAATTTTTCATTTTTTGTATGATGCCAATGATTACCTTTGACAATTCCTGGTTTTGAAATATTTACTGATACTTGTCCTCTATCCTTAGTCTTAAATATCTCTGTAAATGATCCTCTGTTATCAATATTCATTTTTAGTGGATAGCTGAAACTTTCTTCTGGTAAATAGCTAAGATAAGTACTATGCAATGCGTGTTCAAATGGATCTTCGATATTCGGTAGAGATTTATCGTTAGGAATTTCATTAAATTGATATAATAATTTTGCAATCGTTCCTAGTTTCTTTTCATACACATTCGGAACTTTTGGTTCTCCATCTTCTATATTAGGATGACCATCAATTGCATTTTTGAATTCTTTAATTACATCATCAATGTAATTCAAATGTAGCACTACATTTTCATCATTAACTTGTATTTCTTCATTTCTAGCAATTTTATGACAGAACGTTGCAATTACTGAATTGTAATTGGGTTTACACCATTTACCAAATAAATTAGGCAAACGATAAATTAAAACTTGATTACCATTATCCTTTGCAAATTGCTCAAGCACTGCTTCACCTTCACGCTTACTATTGCCATATGGATTATCATTTTCAGCTTGAATTGACGATGACAAAATGATTGTCGGTTTTTTAGTATTGTCTTTTAAGATATTTAACACTTCACTAAGAAATTCAACATTGCCCTCTTTAAATTCTTCTTCATTCTTCGGTCTATTAATACCTGCTAAATGAACTACTGAATCAGCTTCTAATAAATACTTTTTCATATCTTCTGTAGTAGTTTGTCTATTTACTTCAAGAATTTCATTATCTGTAGTTGCTTTCAAATCTTCTTTTAAGTTTTTTCCTACAAAACCATTTGAACCAGTTATAACGATTTTCAATGTAAATTCTCCTAACCTTGTTTGAAATTACTTAATTCAGTTCTTACATACTCTAAAGTTAATAGTTTCTCTTTAATTTCATCTACTGTTAGTATATTTGTATTATCAGAATTATATTCATATGCTTCTGTGATTTTTTCATTACCATCATCATAGTAATTGCTATAGTTTAAATCGCGTGAGTCTGCTGGAACACGGAAATAGTCACCCATATCTTCACACTGGGCGTATTCTTCTCTAGTTAATAATGTTTCAGCTTGTTTTTCACCGTGTCTTGTGCCAATAATTTTTATTTCATTATCCGCTTCAAACAATTGTAAAAGTGCTTCAGCTAAGTCACCTACTTTTGAACTTGGCGCTTTTTGAACCATAATATCACCAGTCTGTGCATGTTTAAATGCATGAACTACTAATTCAACAGCTTCTTCTAAACTCATTAAGAAACGTGTCATGTTTGGATCAGTAACTGTTAAAGGTTCCCCAGCTTTAATCTTATCAATGAACAAAGGAATTACTGAACCTCTTGATGCCATAACATTTCCGTATCTAGTTCCACATATTAAAGTTTGATCACTATCAACATTTCTTGATTTCGCAACGAATACTTTCTCCATCATAGATTTAGAAATCCCCATTGCATTGATTGGATAGGCAGCTTTATCTGTAGATAAGCAAATTACTTTTTTTACATTATTTCTAATTGCATTTTGTAATACATTTTCTGTACCGATAACATTTGTTTTTACTGCTTCCATTGGAAAGAATTCACATGATGGTACTTGCTTTAATGCAGCTGCATGAAAGACATAGTCAACTTCTCTCATTGCTGTTTCAACGCTATGTGAATCTCTAACATCCCCAATATAAAATTTTAATTTTGGATTGTTATATTTTTTTCTCATGTCATCTTGCTTTTTTTCATCTCTTGAAAATACTCGGATTTCCTTGATGTCAGTATCAAGAAATCTTTCCATAACCGCATTACCGAAAGATCCCGTCCCACCTGTAATTAACAGCACTTTATCTTTAAACATATTAACTCTCCTATTCGTTAGCAATCTTAAGGATTTTTTCTTTATTAAACTCTTTACCTAAATCTTCGATAATTGCATCTACTTCTTCTTTAGAGAAATCTTTTACTTTACCTCTATAGATTTTTTCATAAACTTGTTCAGGATGAATTTCATTTTCGTTAAGCAATTCTTCATACATTTTTTCACCAGGCCTAATACCACTGAATTTGATTTGAATTTCATCTTCTGTTTTACCGCTTAATCGAATTAAATTTCGCGCTAAATCAACTATTTTAACTGGCTCGCCCATATCTAACACAAACACTTCTCCACCTTGTGCTAAAGCACCTGCTTGCAACACTAATCTAGAGGCTTCTGGAATAGTCATAAAATATCTTGTCATGTCTGGATGAGTAACAGTTACAGGTCCGCCTGCTTCAATTTGCTTTTTGAATAATGGAATTACTGAACCTCGTGATCCTAATACATTACCAAATCGAACAGCTACAAAATCCGTCTGACTATTCTCATCATTTAAACTTTGCACAACCATTTCAGCAACACGTTTTGATGCACCCATCACATTTGGAGGATTTACAGCTTTATCAGTCGACACCATAACAAATTTTCTGACACCTACATTTTTAGCTGCTGTAGCAACATTTCGTGTTCCTAAAACATTATTCCTAAATGCTTCTATTGGGTTGTATTCCATTAAAGGCACGTGCTTGTGTGCTGCAGCATGATATACCGCATATGGTTTATATTCATTCATAACTTCTTGAATACGTTCTCCATTTTGTACATCAGCGATAATAGGAATAATTTCTATTTTATCCTTGTAAATTGCATTTAATTCTTGGTGAATGAGATATATACTATTTTCTCCATGGCCTAGCAACAATATACGTTCTGGTTCAAATTTACAAACCTGTCTACAAATTTCAGAACCAATAGAACCACCTGCTCCAGTGACCATAACTGTTTTATGCGTAAGTTCTTTAGAAATCATAGCCATATCTAATTCCACTGGTTCACGTCCAAGTAAATCTTCAACTTCTACTCGTTTTAATTGATTTACTTCCAATTCACCAGCAAGAACTTGCTCGATACTAGGCATTTTAAATAATTCAATTCCTGTACTGTTACAAATATTGTTTATTTCTTTAAGACGGTCTGGTTTAAGTGTAGGAATAGCAATGATAATTCGCTTTATTCGATATCTATTTACTAAATTAGGAATATCATCTATTGTTCCTTGAACTTTAACACCCTCTGTAATTGTAAGTTTTCTCTTTTGGGGGTCATCATCAACTGCCAATACTGGCTCAAGACCCATTTCCGGACTTCTTAACATTTGACGAATTAAAAGTGATCCACCACGACCAGCACCTACAATTAAAGTTGGTTTTTTCTTTTGCTTTTTACCAACTACGAAACCTCTAGTTACTCTCCATGAGATTCTTGATCCACCTATAAGTATTAAATGCATCATCCAAGTAATTAAATATAATCTGAAGAATGGTGGATGTGCAGTAAATATTGGAACTAAAATCATTGTAGCTATAATTGAACATGTAACTGACTCTACAATTAATAAAAGTTCGTTAACACTAGCGTACTCCCAAGCTCGATGATATAAGTTAAATATATATGCAAATACATGATGTGAAATTAATAAAACAACTGAATTTAAAATTAAAAGCTTATGCGAATAACCTTCGAAGAAAGGTTCCAAGATGGTATAACATATGAAAACTGAAAATGCTACAATCAATGAATCTATCAATATAAGTATGAGCAAACGTTTTCTTGCACTTAAATTGTCCACACAGCTATCCCCCTTAAGTACTTTTTATTTAAAACAGACCAAACAATTTTTTATCATTGTAATATTGCGTTGGTTGTTTCTTGCTTATATCCTCGTTTTTAACGATATAATTAGCGTTATTAACAAGACTTTTTATGCTTTTTTCATATTTTTTAAGCTTTCTATCTTTATATAGACTTTCCATTATAAATGGCCTTTGCGTTTCATGGTGTGCGTCTGATGCAATAAAATGCACTAAGTTATTTTCAATCATTTGAAGGGAAATTTTTTGTATTTTCTTACCATGTTTACCTAACAGGGATGCTGATGTTAATTGACTAAGTGCTCCCTCATTTATTAGCTTGAATAAAACATCTAAATTTTGACTAATTTCTTTGTTTCTCTCAGGATGTGCAATTATTGGTACATATCCTTTAGATTGCAATTCAAAGAAAAGACGATTCGTATAGTGTGGAACCCCTCCTGAAGGTAACTCAATTAATAAGTATTTAGAGTGATTCAACCCAATAGCCTCGCCTTTTTCTAGTTGCGGTATAATTTGATCGCTTATTCTTATTTCTTGACCTGGATAAAGTTTAATCCCCAATTCTTTAACCTCATCCAAGTCTAAAAGTTGTTGTAATTTTTCTCTAACCTTTATATATTCATTGTCAAATTGAGGACTTAAATGGTGAGGAGTTACAATTACTTCTTTAACTCCCTCATCCTTTCCTTGCCTTAGTAAATTCAACATATCTTGTTTACTCTTTGGCCCGTCATCTACTTCAATTAGTATATGATTATGTATATCAATCATTTTACTCGTCATCTCCATAGTAATAATAACTAGATGATTTATCTTTAGCTGTTTTATTTAAGACCGCGCCTAAAATATGTCCTTCAGCCTTCTCAATTAATGATTTAGCTTTTTTAATTTCATCTTTATTGTTATTTTCTGAATCTATAACCATTACACAATCAGGTACATATTGTAAAAATACTTGTGCATCTGTAACGGTATTTACTGGAGGGGTATCTATCAAAATAAAATCAAATAATTCAAATAAGCTATCTAATAACTTAAGAAATCTATCTGAAGAAATAAGTTCAGATGGATTTGGTGGAACTGGACCTGATGTTAAAAGACTCAAATTTTCCACTCTAGTAGATCTAATCGCTTTATCTAAATCACTTTTTCCTATAATTAAATTTGATAATCCATCATAATTTGATGTTTCAAAAACATATTGTTGTGTAGGTTTTCTCATATCACCATCAATAATAAGTGTTTTATAACCAGCTTGTGCATAAGTAATAGCTATATTAGCCGAGATTATACTTTTACCAGCTGCAGGCTTTTCAGAAGTTACAATGATACTTCTAGTTTCTTCGACTCCTGAAAACATAATATTGGATCTAATCCCTCTAAACCTCTCACTCGCTACTGATTTAGGTTTATCATGAACGTATAATGGATGGTTTAATTTCTTTCTTTCTTCTTTTTTGTTTTTAGCCATGCTTAATAACTCCTTATTTAAGTTTTGGAATAGAACCTAAAACCGGTATATCCAGTTCTCTTTCAACATCTTCTTCAGTTTTCATTCTTTTATCGAATAGGGCTTTTAATATTAAAATTATAATAGCCAAGAATAAACCTAATAAAATAGCTACAGCTATATTTAAAAATATTTTAGGAGAAACTTGTGTAGAAGTTCCATTTGCTCTCGATAGAATCGATACATTATCAACCTTCATAATCTTAGGCATTCTCTCTTTGAACACGTCTGCTACTTCATTTGCTACTCTTTCAGCATCTTTCTTATTACCAGATTTAACATCGATGTCGAGAATTTGAGATTGATCTTTATTAGTTACTGTCATCATGTCCTCAATTTCTTCGACAGAGAACTTCTTATCTTTTTTGGATACCTCATCTAAAATTCTAGGACTTTTAATTATCTCTGAATATGTATTAACCAATTGAATATTTCCTTGTACTTCTTGAGCCATCATTTCAGGATTTTTTTCTTTTTGATTAACTAATACTTGTGTATTAGCTTGGTATTGAGGTTTCATTAAAAAGAATGTTATTACTAATGTTATTAAAAGAAATATCAACGGTAACAACACTAAAAGCCACCAATTTTTCTTTAATAGTTTTGATATTTTTGATAAATCCAATGAATTTTCCATGATTTTCTCTTTTACCTCCAAATTCTAATTTCGATATTAATTTTATATTTTTAACATAGTTTTTACAACAAAATATTAAAATATAATTTATATTATTCTTTGTAATTACGAATTAATTTTATTTTTCTTCAACATTACAAAACATGTTCTTTACATTTGTTAAAACCATTACATTTCATCTTATAATATAATTTAGAATTTACATTAAATCCAATGTAAATATCATGTAAAGATGCAATAAATATACTACTTATTAGCAACTTTGTAGCTTATTTGCATTATTCTTGATCAAAACAATTATAAATCCGAGTAAAACTTTCAGATTTCTCTATCCGTACATTATACAATTTTGAACGGTCAATATATGTCCATATGAAATAAATTCATTATTTTTTAGAAAATCCTATGTCACATTCGCTCTTACCTTAATCGATTTTTATCTCCAACACACAATTATTATGTATATTACATATAAAATAAATAAAACCAAGATACTTCTACACAGAAATATCTTGGCTTAAAACATTAATATTCAATATTTGGCATTTCGTTTACTTTGTTTTGGTATTTTTTGAAACCAACATATGCAGCTACGCCTAAAACTACTGTAATTAATAATCCCTTCATGTCTGTCACTCCTTTAAGGTTCTACATTTATTAGATTTCTTAAATATTTAAATCTAAATTTACCTATATTATACACTTAAAATTGTTCATTTTTAAAGTCACGTTTCACTATCTTATACACCATTGGTCTGATTTTTCATGAAAAGTATTGTATTATTTTGAAAAACGAGTATATTAATTATATCGATTTCGAAATAAATATATATGAGGCGCACGACTGTGGCAAAATTATTATACATTACAGCACACCCATTAGATGAATTAGCTTCTAATTCTATGGCTGCTGGTAAAGCATTTATTGATTCATACAAAGAAAATCACGCTAGTGATGAAGTGAAACATATTGATTTATTCAAAGAAGATATTCCAGTGATTGATAAAGATGTATTAACTGGTTGGGGTAAATTAAGAAATGGTGACGATCTTACTAAAGAAGAACAACAAAAAGTAGATCGTTTCAGCAAAATCTTAGAAGAATTCCTTTCTGCGGATAAATATGTGTTTGTTTCACCAATGTGGAATCTTTCATTCCCTCCTGTATTAAAAGCATACATTGATGCGATTTCAATTGCAGGTAAAACTTTCAAATACACTGCTGAAGGTCCTCAAGGTCTTTTAACAGATAAAAAAGTATTACACATTCAATCACGCGGTGGTTTCTACTCAGAAGGTCCAGCTGCTGATGTTGAAAGTGGTGACCGTTACTTAAGAACAATCATGACATTCTTAGGTGTGCCTTCATACGAAAATGTAATTATTGAAGGTCATAATGCGGAACCAGAGAGAACAGAAGAAATTAAAGCCGCTTCAATTGCTGAAGCACAAGAAATGGGTAAAAATTTCTAATATCAATATTAAAAGGCGTTGCGTAGTCATTTACGCAATGCCTTTTTCCCATTCAGTCCTATTTACTTCTCATCTTTCAAGTGCTGAATATCTTGAAATCCTTCTCTGTAATTCGATAGTTCTTCCATGATGTCATACCAATCATGTCCTACCTTCTGAAAGGTACTCTGCATTAATTCATCTTGTGCTTTATTTAATTTATCAACTAACTTACTGCCTTTAGGCGTTGGAAATAATTGTTTCACACGTCGATCTTCTTCAGATGTTTGTTCAACAATTAACCCTTCTTCCTTCAATTTACGCAACGTCGCATGTGATCCTTGTTTAGAGATTTCTAATGTCTTTAATAATTGCTTAATGGTAATACCAGGCAATTTATTAATGAAGAACAAAAAGCGATGGTGCTGACGACTCATGTCGTATTTTTCAATAATTTCATCTGCCGTTTTTATAAATGTCTTATATGCGAAGTAAAATAACATATGTTCATAATCATTTTTATTACTATCCATAGATTTCTTTCCTTTTCCATTTATGAATGATTATACACATTATAATCAATTTTCAAAAAACAGTCGAAAAAAGGTCAACTAAATTGACTTTATTAGTCAATATAATTATATTGTAAGTGTATTCTAATTTATAAATAAAGGTGGAATGAATATGAAACAACGTGTAGGACAATACTTAATGGATGCAGTACATCGTGCAGGCGTCGACAAAATCTTTGGCGTGCCAGGAGACTTCAACCTAGCTTTTCTAGATGACATCGTACGTCATGAAGGCGTTGAATGGGTAGGAACGACTAATGAACTTAACGGTAGTTATGCTGCAGATGGCTATGCACGTATCAATGGACTAGGCGTGCTCGTTACGACATTCGGTGTTGGTGAATTAAGCGCTGTTAACGGCATCGCAGGTTCGTACGCTGAACGTGTCCCAGTGATTGCGATTACAGGCGCGCCAACGCAAGCAGTAGAACAAGCCGGTAAGTATGTTCACCATTCATTGGGTGAAGGTCGTTTCGATAGCTATCAAAAGATGTTCGAACACATTACGACAGCGCAAGCATACATTACTGCTGAGAACGCAACAACTGAAATTCCTAGAGTCATTAATGCTGCTATTCATGAACGTCGCCCAGTGCACATTCATCTTCCTATTGATGTTGCAATGACTGAAATCGAGGTAGATTCAGAGTATGATGTCGCACCAATTCCAGACGTAAATGTTAATCGATATATTGATATGGTCGCTGACAAGTTACGTTCAGCCTCACAACCCGTCATTATTACAGGTCATGAAATTAACAGTTTCCACTTACACGAAGCACTCGAGCAATTTGTTAATCAAACACACATTCCAGTCGCTCAATTATCATTAGGTAAAGGGGCATTTAACGAAGAGAATCCATATTATATAGGCATTTACGATGGTAAAATTGCAGAAGACCAAATTAAAGATTATGTCGATAACAGTGATGCCATTTTAAATATTGGTGCTAAATTAACTGACTCAGCTACAGCCGGTTTCTCTTATGAATTTGATATTGATGATGTGGTTATGCTTAATCATCATAACTTTAAATTGAATGAAACGGTTGCTGAAGATGTAACGCTACCTCGCTTAATTGATGGACTTAATACGATTGATTATCGATATGAGGGCTCGTTCCCTACTTTTGAAAAAGGGTCATCAGAAGAAATCGTATTATCAGATGATATCTTAACGCAATCAACTTACTTTGACATGATGCAACAATTCATTAAAGAGGATGATGTCTTATTAGCTGAGCAAGGTACATCATTCTTCGGTGCGTATGATTTAGCTTTACCGAAAGATATGACGTTTATAGGACAACCATTATGGGGTTCTATCGGTTATACACTACCAGCTACTTTAGGTACGCAAATGGCTGATCCAAATCGCCGTAACATCTTACTAATCGGAGATGGATCATTACAACTTACAGTTCAAGAGTTATCTACGATGATTCGCCAAGATATTAAACCGATTATCTTCGTGATTAATAACGATGGTTATACAGTAGAACGTTTAATCCACGGCATGGAAGAAACGTACAATGATATCCGTATGTGGGATTATAAAGCCTTACCTAAAGTGTTCGGTGGCGATAACGTCGTTGTGCATGACGTGAAGACATCGAATGACTTACAGAATGTCTTTGACGCCATTAAAGCTGCTCCAGAGCAATTACACTTCACCGAAGTCACAATGAAATGGGATGACGCACCAGCTAAACTTCGCGACATTTCAAAAGCTTTTGCAGCACAGAATAAATAGGTCATCTACAATTATTAATATAAGCCTGTCGCATGTTCTACCATGTCACAGGCTTTTTTACATTATATACTCTTTTCATCCAAGTATTCAGAATCAATGACATCTTTCGTGATATCTTGAAGATGTTTTATATCCCATTGACTTTTCTTATCGTTTATTAATCCATGTTGTTGGGCTAATTTCTCATTATAATCATCTAAATTGTACACTTCAAAATCATGTCTCGTGTCTTTATTGGTAGGATCCCACTGTTGGTAATGATTGACCATACTCGTCCACTTCACATTTTCAATATGTGCACCTTTAGGCGCTTTAACGATATCAAAATTTAGTCTTCCTAATAATTGATTATGTTCATTTCCAGTATCTTGTCCATTCAGAAAGTTACCTAATGAATATGCGACAAGTGTTTGATGATGATCACGCTTACTCTTCACCCATTTAACCTGTTGAATGACATGTGGGTGTGTACCAATGACAACATCTACACCCTCATCCGCAAATAATTGTGCATACTTCTTTTGCGTATGATTCGGTTGGTGGTGATTTTCCAATCCCCAATGAGCAGACACCATTACGACATCACTCTGCTTTTTTGCTTGTCTTACATCTCGTTGAATCGTCCTTTCATCAAACTTTTTAATCGTGTAAGGATATTGTGATGTCATTTCATTCGTACCATATGTATAACTTAATAAACTCACCTTGATTCCATTCACAGTCATGACCGGTATCGTTTGAGAATCCTTTTCCGAATTAAAAATACCTGTAAATAAAACATGTTTATCAAACTTATTCCATGCCTCAAGATGATTTAAGATACCTTCATCACCTTGATCCAAGGAATGATTATTGGCACCATTTACCATATCAAATCCGGTTTCTACAACATCTTGAGCAACCTGACTCGGAGTATTGAAGTTCTTAAATCCTGAAAATGGTCGATTATCCCCACCTAATGGAGATTCTTGATTAATAAATGCAAGGTCTGGTGATTGTATGTCGTTCTTAATATGTGAATACATAGGCTTAAAATTGAATGACCCATCTTGTTGCAGTGCATCATTATAAACAACGGGGTGTATTAAATTATCTCCTACTGCAACCACTGATGCTTCATCAGTAACATCTTCAGCCAGTGCCATGCCACAGAGAATTGCAAAAGTAAAAAATAGTACTATACAACTAACATAATACTTAACCACTAAGTACGCCTTCTTTCAATGAAGATTATTAGCGTCTTTTATATTCAAAACATAATTTTGTTGAGTTGCATAACATTTATTAACGAACTCTTTAATTTTTATTTTAGACAATTACTAATTTTAATGCAATTTGAATAAGAAAAATTTTTAATATATCGTTTAGTTGTATAGTCGATAAATTATTAAGGGAGTTATAACATGATATTATTACCACTAAGTATCATTATGGGGTGCGTTGGTTACATCTTTAAATGCCATCCACCTACCGAGCGCAACGGTTGGTATGGTTATCGAACAAAGAAGTCCATGGCCAATGATCGCAATTGGATTAAAGCACAAAAACAATATGGCATCTATTCTCTAAAATACTTATGGGTTTTATTACTGTTTGGAATTATCGGACTCGTAATTGAAATTGTAGGTATTATGAGAAGTACTGACATTATCATCATGACTGGTTTAGGCATAGAATTGGTAGTAATGGTATGGTATATGTTGATTGTTTATTTGAAAGTGGAGAAAACACTTTAATTTTGACTTTATACAACAAAGGTCCTCTACTTCATTCATTTGAAATAGAGGACTTTTCGTTATTCAGTCTCAAATTTTAATTTCAATCAATGCATTTTAACAATAATTCTACCGACATCACCACTAGCTAATTTATCAAATCCTTCATTGATATCATCTAGAGTAATCACTTCACTAATGAGTGGATCAATGTTTAATCTTCCTTGTTTATATAAACTTACAAAACGAGGAATATCTCTATCAGGAACACAGCTTCCTACATAAGAACCTTTAACTGTCCGTTCTTCTGCAGCTAATGTTACTTGAGGAAATGAGAATTCATCTTTAGGATGAGGTAAGCCCGTTGTTACTGTAGTACCCCCTCGTTTAGTAATTCTATAAGCGACTTGCATTGCAGGAACAACCCCTGCTGTTTCAAATGCATATTCTACTCCGCCAGGTACATATTCTTTAATTTGTTCATCTATATCATCATCACTAGAGTTAAATGTCGCGGTAGCTCCAAACTGCTTAGCTAAATCAAATTTGTCTTCATTAATATCTAGTGCAATAATTTCATTTGCACCTGCTAACTTAGCACCAATAATGGCATTTAATCCTATACCACCTAGTCCAACCACAGCAACATTACTACCTGGACGAATTTGAGCTGTATTCATCACAGCACCAATACCTGTAATGACAGCACAGCCAAATACTGCTGCACGTTCAAATGGTATTTCATTACTGATTTTTACAATAGAATTTTCAGAAACCACTGCGTGTTCTGCAAATCCAGAGACGCCTAAATGATGATATACTTGTCCATCTTCATTAGATAATCGAATACCTCCTTCTAACATTTCGCCTTTTTCATTTGCTTTAGCTCCATTTTCACACAAAGCTGGACGTCCTTCTTTACATGGTATACATTTACCACAGCTTGGAATGAAGGTACAAACTACATGGTCACCTTCTTTCACCCTTGTGACACTACTTCCAACTTTTAATACCTCGCCAGTTGCCTCATGACCAAGTGCCATCGGTAAAGGTCGAGGTCTACTGCCGTTAATTACTGATAAGTCTGAATGGCATAGCCCTGCTGCATGTATTTTTAGCAATACTTCATGCTCATGAGGATCTTCTAACTCTAAGCTCTCAATTTTTAAAGGTTTCGATTCTTTATAAGGTTGAGATGCTTCCATTTCATATAATACTGCTGCTCTTGTTTTCATAATTAAACACTCCCTTGAAAGTCCCTATTCATAATATCCGTCTGTTGATTTTCGAAATTTGGCAAATTGTTCTCCATCGTGGCCAAACCAAATTTGTGCATTTTTCTCTGCTGCTAATTTTTTTATCTTTTCTACAGAATTTGTCCAACCAACCGAATCATACAAGATACCTGGAGGTTTAAGTGTTGGTTCCATACTTTCTTTCGTATAAATAGCATCTGAGGCGAGAATAATTGTTCCAAGTTCTTCAGTTTCAATTTCTAAGCCAATCATGCCCCATGCATGACCACTGCCAAAATTCAAGACCTTAACGCCATCTACGAGTTTTAAATAATCTTCATCTCGTTTCATAGTCTTCCAAGTTAAATCGTTTTTAATCCATGCGTCTATATCCGCCCATATATACGCACCTTCTTTTTGGTTACGTGCATAAGATTGCATTGTCCCATTGAGTTCATCGTTATGCACTATGACAGTCGCATTTGTAAAGTATTCAAGACATCCTGCATGATCTAAGTGCAAGTGAGAGGCCACAACAATATCAACATCTTTAGGGTCTATGCCAATTTGTTCAAGTCGATTAGGTAAATGACATGCTTCGTCAGCAAAGTATGGAAACGCTTTTTGTGTTACTGTAATCTAACGCCCATTATCTCCCATAGCATTTGGATTACATGCTGTATCGAATAAAATCTTTGCTTCAGGATGATCAATGAATACAGTGTAAATAGGAAATTCATGCATTTCATTAGGCTGATTTGGATTATCCATCGTCGCTTGGTTTGAATTAGCAAACATCAAGTTTTTATCCATCTTCATGCGTCCATTGTCTAGTACGTAAATTTTCATTCTTTGTTTTTTTACATTTACCATGCTACTCATCCCCTTATTAACTTTTACATGTATTATACATAGATGTTATTTACATTTTACACATAACGATGATTACTTACAATATTCAAGTATCCTTGTTTGATTTATAAATAGAAACAAGCCTTCCACTTCGTTTAAAATTCGAAATGGAAGGCTCTATTTATGTGCTTTGTCGTTCTACGATATTTAATTTTAATACATCATCTTTGATTTTAAATTCTGTCTCTTCAAGTAATGCCAATAAATAGTTAATCAATTGCTTACCAATATCATTGACTGGTTGATTGACTGTCGATAATGGAATCTTCAAAAAACTAGAAATGGGTTGGTTATCATATCCCATAATGGCGATTTGGTTAGGAATATCTATTTGATGGGCAGTCATAAAGTCCATTAACCCTAATGCCACTTCATCGCTACCTGTAAATATAGCATCTGGTAACTGTTCTTGCCGCAACAATATTTTCCCTATCTGCTCACCATCTTCAATTGTATGAACATTATTAAAAATCCATTCATTTCTAATATCTAGACCATTATCTTTCATCGCTACTCTAAATCCGACATTTCTAGGTTTATTGAAGCAATGATCATAGTAATTATTGTCCGTGCAATAAGCTATGTTTCGATATCCTTTATTAATTAAGTATTGAATGGCATCATACGTCGTTTGACGTTGGTTGGTATGTATAATCTTTACTTTATCAGACTGCATTGATTGATCTGCCGATAAAATAATAGGTCCATATTTCGTATACGTCTCTAAAACTTCTATGTCATTTTCAAGTGCGCCCATAATCACACCAGCAATGTGTCTTTGCTTAAACATATTTAATAATCTTAATTCCTCTTCTTTATCATTATATGTTTGCATAATTAACGTATGGTATGGTGTGCCTTTAATTTCTTTATCAATTGCATCAATCAAATACGCGAAATATGGATTCGTAATTCTAGGTACAATGATACCAATCGTATAAGACTTGTTAGAACGCAATTGCATAGCGACTGAATTTGGCACATAATCAAATTCATCCATCGCTTGTTGGATTTTAATTTTCTTATTCTCAGAAATATAAGGATGATGATTTAAATATCTTGAAACCGTCGATATAGATAACCCTGCTCTCTGAGCTACATCTTTAATTGTTGCCATAGTACCACCTTTAATGAAAACGTTTTCATTATTGATGATAGGTTGTTCCCTAGTTTTTGTCAATCACTCAAGTTAGATATTTATCAGTTTAAATATGTCAAAAAGAGTCTGGGACATAAATAATATGATGATGCTATTTTGCAAATTCGCAGTAGCTGACTGAACTGAAAATGCGCTTAAATCAAGCTTTTTTCAGTTCTAGTCATCCTTGCGGGGGTGGGACGACGAATTTAAAAAGAATTCTGTCCCACTCCCTATTATTCATCATTTTGATTCCAAATTCATTTTCATTCCTATTCTTCTACTAACCATTCAATTGTGCGTTTGATGGCCTTATCCCAGAACGCATAATCATGTTGACCTGGACCTTCTTCATATTGATAGTCAATTCCTTTATCATCCAAATATGTCATAAATTGTTGATTATCTTCATATAAGAAATCTTCTGTACCACATTGAATCAACAACTTAGGTATGGTCAATCCTTTTTCGACCGCTTCATCAACTAAATGATATGTATCGAGTTCAGTACCCTTGATAGTTGTATCTTCCCCAGTAATTGCTTTTGGTGCGAAATCAGGATAATCAAGTTCCATTAACCCTTGCGCTTGAAAGACAGAAGACAATGGCGATGCTTTAGAGAAGAGTCTTCCTTGTGTTAATGCAAATTTCATCGTGCCGTAACCACCCATCGAATGACCTGCAATAAAATTATCTTCACGTTTTGGTGATAATGGAAGTAGCTTATGTGCGTAGTGATACACTTCCAATATATGGTCATAATAACTATGACCGTACGTCATATTTGCATAGCCACTATGATCTGCATTCGGCATAATAATGGCTAATTGATGTTCATCTGCATATCGCTCAACACTGGTAAAGCGTGTATACGACGTTGCATCACTTGATAATCCATGCAATAACATAAGTGTTTTATAAGATTTAGGTGATTGTGTTTCGTCGAAGAAACTGCCGTCTTCTGGAATAATTGCTACAAATGATTGTTGCATACCTAAAGCTGGTGATAAGTAATTGATTGTCATGAGTGCCATGTTGATTGTCGCCCCTTCTAATAATAAATGATTATATCTATTTTACACTTTTTCTGAAAAAGGTGTTACCCAAGCATGCAAAAAGACGTTAGTGATGTCACCAACGTCTTAAGTAGCAATTATTGTGTTTATATCGGTTTGGTAGTTTAATATAAACGCTTTTCGTATATAAAGGGGCTTTGTGTCTTATTTACTACTTTATAACCATCCAGTTTTTGCCATTTTTTATTAATTTTTTCTCTTCTTTTAATTCATGTACAATATGGCCAGTTGTTTCACGTGAAATACCTGCTAAATCACTCAGTAATTGAATGGTCATGATATGTTTAATTTCGTAGAATTCATCTTGATCGTATCCTATTGCATGACATAAATAATATAGTACTTTCTCAATGCGTTCTCTCGCCAACTTTGTGGTTAATGCCATATTGTATTCCATTAGTAGTTCAAGTTCGTTATTTAACTTTTCGAACAGTGTAACAAATATATCGTCATGATTTTTACAAAGATATTCCAACATATCTTTAGGTATGCCTATTACATTGCATGGTGTAATGGCTGTGCACATCTCGTTTAATTCAATTTTTCGAAAGAGATGATTTAACGGAAATAATAGCTGCTCTTTATTCAGTTTACGATAAGCGTCCCCATCTTCATTAATTGTTTCACGCAAAACAATACCGTCTAGTAACAAATACACATAGGTGGGCTGATCAGATGAATAATATATGATTTGTCCTTTATTGTAACGTCGCACGAAACATTCACTCTTGAAAGCTTGAATGACACCTGTTGGAATATTTAAGTAAGACGCTAATTGTTTGAGTCCTTCACTTAAATCATTATCTCTGTTGTTGATATATGTCTTTCCGGCCATTGAGATACACTCCTAAATCTTTTAATACTTTTTATTAGAATACTGAAACGCTTCCCATCGCTAAGCGAATGATACCTATTATTGCAAGTATGATAATGACTGCAAACAAGATATAGTCACCTTTCGTTAATGGTTTATGGTTATTACGTTGTACGAAACGATAAACAAATAGACCAGGGATGTAGAGCAACATGGTTAATAACAAGTAATCAATACCTGCAGCGTACACAAGCCATATCGCATAGATTGATGCAATAATACCGATTGCCCATTGTTTCACTGTAGCGTGTCCTTTATGCTCAATTGTGTATTTTAATTGATAAAAGGCACTAAACATATACGGAATTAAAATCGCGCTTGATGCAAGTGAAAACGCAAATTGATATGCACTATCTGTAAATAACATGCTAATTAAGAATATTTGTACTAGAATGTTTGTAATTAATAATGCATTGATTGGTGCTTTATTTTTATTTTCTTTAGCAAACCATTTCGGGAACAAGCCATCTTTAGCCACTATAAATGGTAGCTCACCAGCTAGTAATGTCCAACCAAGCCATGCACCTAAAACAGAAATAATTAAACCAATGTTAACGAGTACTGAACCCCAATGACCAACGATATGTTCTAACACTTGTGCCATTGATGGGCTTGCAAGATCAGCAATTTGATTTTGTTGAATGACGCCTTGTGCCAATACAGTCATTAAGAAGTAAATAACAAGTACTGAAACAAGTCCAATTACTGTAGCAGTACCTACGTCTTTTTTCGATTTAGCACGACCTGAGAATACCACTGCACCTTCAATACCAGTGAACACCCATACGGTTACAAGCATTGTACTCTTAACTTGAGACATTGTATCGCCCCAACTAAATATACCTGTACCACCGCTTGTCATTCCGTAGAACCCTGCTTTAAATGTATCGAAATTAAATACTACAATCATACAAATGATGACTAAGAATATAGGAATTAACTTTGCAACAGTTACAATACTATTGATAAAAGCTGCGGTTTCAACACCTCTAAGTATTAAGAAGTGCACACCCCATAATAAGAAAGAAGCGACGATAATACTTGGTAGCGTATTACCACCTTTGAAGATTGGGAAGAAGTTACCTACTGCTGACATCAATAATGTTGCATAGGCTACGTTACCTAGAAACGCAGCAAACCAGTAGCCCCAAGCACTTGAGAAACCAATAAAGTCACCAAATCCAGCCTGTGCATAACTGTAAATTCCACCTTCTAAGTCCGGTCTTACATTAGTGAGGTTTTGGAAGACAAATGCGAGTGAAATCATTCCGATTGCGGTAATAATCCATCCAATCATAATTGCTAAACCACCGGCTTGACCACCCATATCAGAAATGATGTTGAACGCACCGCCACCAATCATAGAACCAATGACTAAACCAATGAGTGACGTTTTACCAAGTTTGTTTGTGTCTGATTCATTCATAATTCATTTCCCCTTCTAAGGAGGATTACTTTTAAATTAAGGGCTTGAAGCATCATTATTCAATTGTCTGGTAAACCTGCTTCAAACCCTTCTCCTTGTATTATATTTCTACATCACTTTCTCAGCGATGTATTTTCAAAATAAGTCCTTATATTTGCTCGAAATACTTTAAATTTCTTCTCTAAATAATGGTTGGCTCATACATCTTGGGCCCCCACGTCCACGAACAAGCTCACTACCTGTGATTTCAAGTACTTTAATACCTTTGTCACGAAGTAATTGGTTTGATACGTAGTTTCGGTCGTAAGTAACAACTACACCTGGGCGGATACATAATGTATTTGAACCGTCATTCCATTGTTCACGTGCGCCGTCTATCACGTCACCATTACCAGTTGGGATAAACTCGATTTTTTCAACGCCAAGTACGTCTGCTAGCGTTTCACGTAGTTTATTAGAATGTGTAATTTTGATATCATCTTTTGCTTCATCGTATTCAATCGTAAATAAATTCATGTTATTTTCTTCTTTGAAAATAGCTGAATGCACTGTGAATTTATCGTAGTCAATCATTGTGAATACTGTATCTAAATGCATGAACGTACGACTATTTGGAATTTCAATCGCAATTACTTTCTTGAATGTCGTAGATTCATCTTTAAATATATTACGTGCTAAGCGTTCAATTGCTTGTGCTGATGTACGTTCAGAAATACCAATGGCTAAAGCTTCTTTAGATAGAATTAATTCATCTCCACCTTCGATATTAAATGGTGAGTTTCGGTCTAACCATACTGGCACATCTGCATCTTTAAATCTTGGATGATATTTTAAAATGTATGTCATAAATAGTGATTCTCTGCGACGTGCTCTCCAATACATTCTGTTAATTGTCATACCTCTACCTACTGATGCTTGAGGATCACGTGTAAAGTAAAGGTTAGGCATTGGGTCTAAATAGAATGGATATCTATCATCCATGTATTCAACGAGATGCGTTGTTTTTAATTCAATTTCTTCTTTTCTCACACCAGCCATAATTTTATCGATTAATTCTTGATCTGATAACTTCGCAAAAAACGTTTTAATTTCAGCTTCATGTCCTAATACTGTTTTTTGAGATTCTGCAAGAATATCGTCAATGAACTGTTCTCGCACATCTTTATCTGCAATTGCTTCAGCTGCTAGTTTTTCTAAATAAACAACTTCCACACCTTCATCACGAAGTGTTTGTGCAAATTTGTCGTGTTCTTCTTGCGCCACTTTTAAATAAGGAATATCGTCGAATAGCAAGCCACTTAAGTGATCTGGTACTAAATTTTCTAATTCTTTACCAGGTCGTTTGAGTAATACTGTTTTTAATCTACCGATTTCACTGTTTACTTGAATAGGTCCTTGTGTCATATTCATTTCCTCCTTTATTTATCTACAATTAGAGTATAAAGCGCTTTCAAAAAAGTTTATGTGATTGTTTTCACAATATGAACGTGTGCTAGTTCATGCTTTCTGGTTATTCAATGCATATTTGTGATTGAATATACAAAATCATTGGGCATTTGGTGCTTTTTATGTATATTCCATTTATTTTCGTATGATAATATTTTTAAGAAAAGTTTTTTATGCATTATTCTGTATTTATAAACACCCGTGATTTGTATCTACAATTATATAACTACTTAGGTTATGAACATTATAATTTAGGTGTGTTACACTCTATTATAGATAATATAAAAAAGTAAATCCACATTATATTTTATACATTAATTTGAATATTTATGATTAAATAATTTATAATGCACATATTTAGCCATTTCTTCAGAATTAGTTAGTACCATCAATGTGTCATTGCCACCTACTGTCCCTAATATTTCATTAATATTCATTCGATCAATGAAATAATTAATGCATTGCGCAAATCCTGGAGATGTTTTGATAAGTATGTAGCTATCTTTTATTATGATATTTTTAATTTCACTGTCATAATAATGTAGCAGTTTCGTTTTAGCATCCATTTGTTGCGTATTATCTAACTTCTTATAATAGGATTGATTACTTACAGCTGGAACTTTAAAAATCTTTAATTCTTTCAAATCTCTTGAAATCGTAGTTACGCTATAGCGCACCCCGAAATGCGTATCGATGTAATCTGCAATCTCTTCCTTTTTGTTAAATCGGTTATTCTTAACTACCGTTGCGATGAGATCTAGACGTTTATTCTTTTTCATATTATAAACTCCCTCTATCCCTATACAGCCTACTGCTATATTTATGTTTTACTTTTAACGTATCATTTTTTTGTCTTTCTTTGTGTGGGGTATTTCATAAAATCTGTTATAAATTTAATTATTTACATAAAAACGCCCCAAAAGTAAGATTTATCATCCAACTATTGAGGTGTCTTTCAAGTTATGCTATTTTGATTCTTTCATAGCTTGTTTTACAGTGCTATAACCTATTACCACGCGATCAACTTTACCGTTATCTACATCAAACCATACCGTCATTCCTTTTGAATTTGGTTGGTAGAAATAGATACCTGTTGTATTATGCTTTTGGTTATTTACCTTTTGTAAATCTTTACCGTAAGTTTTATTTAATTGATCCAATGTCATTTTACCCGTTACGTTTAAATCAAGTAATGATGCTGTTTTACCATCTTTCGAAACGTTTCTAAAATATTGATCATATTTTTTCACATTTTTAGATGATGTTGTTGCTTTCAATTTAATACCATTGAATGTAACATTTTCAGCTTTTACCGCATTTTTAAAATGTTTATCTAATACAAAAGATACGTCTTGACCTGCATATCCTTTATAATTGTAATATGCAGATGTCGCATTCGCTTTAGAATGAGTTGTGTTTGTTGTAGCTTTAGATTCAGCATGTGCAATAGATGTGTCCGTCAATGCACTTGTAACACCTACACCAAATAATGTGCTTAGTGCTAATGTCGTTGCGACTAATGTTTTTGTAGTTTTTCTCAAATTAGAAGCCTTCTTTCTTTATAACTAAACATATCATACGCCATTCTTGATTGTTATACAATTTTGGTTAACTAATTAGAAGTGTTTAATATTTGATGTAATGTTGTTTATAATTACACAAAATTAAATTTCACAAATCGTTAAATAATTTTTTTATATAAATTATGTTATACTAAATATAGGAGTAACATCCCCATTAACTCCTTCACAAAAAGTTATATTATGTAATAACTATAGCCATAAGTTTACTTCCCCTTTGTTAAACTTATGGCTCTTTTATATAGTTTTTTTACTTTTCCAAAATAAATATAAAATTACTTTATATTGTAGAAAACCACTTCCAAAATGCGAACATATGTTCTATAATGAATTTGAGGTGGTTAACATGATTCCAAATCCTAATGCGCCAGATGAGTATAAATATGAAACAGATTATCGTAAAATACCAAGACAATATCTAGACGCTAACATTCCTCAAGGACGTGGCATGGTGAAGTGGGCTCCCTTTGCAACAATGCCAGAACAATATCAACAATTGAATGATTTTATTGAGGAACAGAATAAAATTGCCATGCCTTCATTGTCAGATGATCAATTCGAAAATATCAATCGACAGCTCACATATAAATTCACACAGCACCAACTGGCAATGATTAGTTATTGGAGAAATGGCTATATCCAATCAATTGCAGCGTATATACGTCGTATCGACTCGCTAAATCGCTGTATCACAATTAGTAACGAGAACGGTTCACAAACGATGAAACTCGATTTTGAGGTTATTTGTAATGTAGAGTAAGTGTGTTGCGTAATTAGTGACTCATATCACTGAAACATGAGTTTTATTTTAACTAGAGATAAATTAAAGCGCATAGATGAGGAAGTCCCATTTATGCGCTCTTCTAAATATTATTTACTTGTTGTAAAGCCTACGTAACTAATATCTACTTCTACAACTTTATTGTTATTAAGAACAAATGATGTTGCTAAACCATCTTTATTTGGTTTATAAACGTAAATACCGCTACCTTTAACATTATTGTTGCCTTTTACTTTTTTCAAATCTTTACCATAAGCTTTTTTAAGTTGACTGTACGTTAAATCGCCTTTAACTATAAATTGTAATTTATTCGCTTTTTTGCCATTGCTTGTTACGCCAGTAAATTTCTGATTATACTTTTCTTTTACAGTTGTGCTATTTGTTTTAGCAAGTTTGATACCATTAAATTTAATGTTGTCGTGTTTGATTGCGTTAATAAAGTTCTTGTCTGTTAAGAATTTAGCGTCTTTATCAACGTAACCATTATAAGAGTAGTAATACCCTTTAGTTTGCGTTGCTGCATGAGCAGTATCTTGTACTGGTAATACAGCGCTACTCACTCCTAAAAGTGTTCCAAATGCTAATGTTGTTGAGGCAATAGTTTTAACTACTTTATTCATGTTAGTCCTTCTTTCTATATTAGAATTACACTTCATTTATATTATCGCACAATACATACAAACATTCACTGTACTTAAGACCTATTTATCAAAAATTTTAGTAAACAAAATTTAATATTATAAAATTGTGTAAATACTATCTATTTTATGAAGTTTTATTATAATAAGATAAAGAAATGAATTAAGGACGGAGGATACACCTTGAAAAAAGTATTGGCAGGTATCGTCATTTTATTACTTGTTGTTGCTTTAGGTTTTTCAATATTCTTTGCAGCAACTGGTACTAAACAATCAAATTCAAGTGATGATCATAAAACTGAGAAGCATGATAAAAAAGAGAAGAAAGATAAAACGAAAGAAGAACAAACTGATGAGCAATCTACTACATCTAATAATGGAGAAAATGCACAATCAGAACCAAAGTCAAACAACACTGTAAACACGCAACAAAGTTATTCTACACAACAAAATAACTCGACAACTCGAACACAAGAATCTAAAACAAAAGAAAGCAGTTCAAGACAAAAGAGTTCAGAAAGTGCTACTTCAGAAAAAAATACTAAAGAAACTCAAACAACACAACAACCAAGTACACAACAACCTTCTACGCAACAGCCATCAACATCACAACCTAGCACACAGAATAAAACGACAACTAACAATAGTTCAACACAAAGTTCAAGTAGTTCTGGTAATTCAAGTGATTCTAAAGATAAAAATTAAACATAGCAACAATAAATATATAGCACATAAAAAGCATTCTAGCCCATTTATAAGGTTAGAATGCTTTTTATAGTACAAATATCGTTTCCGTAACTACTCAGTTACTTTACTTTCAGCCACGCGTTTAGAAATTTTACGCATAATTGGATCTAAGACTGGTTTGACTAAGATGCCTAAAATAAAGAATCCTAGTCCAAATAGTATTAAGATAATCATTTTCGTAATTAAAATTTCTGGTACAATGCCACCTACCGTTTCACGTAAGGAATCTATCACATACGTGAATGGTAAATATGGTGAAATCGTTTGGAAGAACTTAGGTGCAGTTACAACTGGGAATGTTCCTCCACCACCAGCAATTTGTAATACTAGTAAAATGATTGCAATAGCTTTACCTGGGTTTCCAAGTAATGACACGCATGTATACACAATCGTATTAAAGACAATAGCACCACACAGTGCGACTAAGATAAACAATGTCGGTGATTCAACCTGCGCTTTCAAAATAACCAAGTCACCAATCGTTACAATCAATGCTTGAATGATACCCATCATTATAAAGAAAGCACCTTTACCTAAATAAATTTGACGTTTCGTTAACTCATCTTCCAAGGCTTCATGTTTATTATCTACAGACAATAAACTTACTAGTAATAATGCCCCTACCCATATAGATAATGACGTATAGAATGGTGTCATACCTGAACCATAATCTTTAACTGGGAAGACATCTACTTGTTTCTTATGAATAGGATTCGCAACCACGTCGGCTTGTTTCTTCAAGTCATTCTTCAACGCATCAATCACTTTATCTACCGCATCATCTTCATCTAATTTTTTAAATATTTTATTCGCTTTGTTTAAATCTTTTTCAATATCTGGCAAACGGTTTTCAGAGAAATTAGCTACGTTTGCTAACGCTTCTTTCGCACGTGGTTGATTTTGATTTAATAAATCAACGGCATTGTCATACTTATTGAACAATGTCGGTAAGTTCGTATTTACTGTTGCTGTAGCATTCGCAAGTTGTTGCTCTAAATCTGGCAAATCATTACGAACAAAGTCAGCTGCATTCGCTACGTCTTTTTTCACTGTAGGGAAATATTTCTGAGCAGTTTGCATAGCATTAATATAGGTTTGTTCTAAAGCAGGTAATTCACTTTGAATGTTAGCTATACGATTCTGTCCATCTGTAACTATATCCTGACCAGCAATGATAACACGATTAATCGTATTTAATTTAGATTGAACGTCTGATAACGTATTCTGACCTTTGCTTAATTCTTGTGTAATTTGATTAGATACAACTAACAAACGATTGTTTAAGTCGTTTTTAATGAAATCACGATAGTTACCTAACGCTTTATTTAAATCTGGTAACGAACGCAATACGTTAACTGCTTCTGCTTTACCTGAACTACCATTTTTTAGTGCATCAATGAGTTGATTCGTTGAACGTAATGAATCGCTGATACGATTATTGGCACTCTCAACTTGTTTAATTTGCGACGATAAATCGACATGTTCTCTTTTTTCTAATTCTTTTAATACGTCTATCAATTGTTGATTACTTTTCGAGCTATTTTCAAGACGTGTTTTTAAATTACGTAACATGTCATTAAATTCAGTCGGTCGATTAGAACCAATAACACCATAAGATATATCTTTCAAGGCTTTAATGTCTGACTGTGTTGCTTTCGCTTGATTATCAGAATTACTTGAAAGTGTTAATAATGCTTCTGCAAGCGCACTATTCATAGACTTCACGTCATTGTTTGAGACAATTTGATTATCATTCACAGTGTCCTGGCTACTATCTGTGCTCAACTTCTGAATTTGATATTGAGGAAGTCCCGACGTACTTTGTTGACGCAATGCACTATTGGCTTGGTTATTTACTTCTTGAGCACGCCCTGCCGCTTCTTGATAATCACCTACGCGTTGCTGAGCAGATGTAAGATAACCTTGTGCATCATTTAAACGCGTATTCGCTAAATCAAGCCCCTCACTAGCAATATCCACGCCTCTATTAATCTTAGGAAATTGTGCCGGTATATCATTAGAAGCTACATCTAATAGTTTCTCAATGTTCGGCATATATTCATTAAGTGCTAAGATGAGTTTTGCCTTTTCGTTAAGTGACGGAATGGCTGCATTCACATCATTAAGCTTTTGTTGGGCGTCTAAAATATCGCCTTTGTAATTACCTAATGCACGGAATTGATTTGCATATTTATCAAGATCATCCTGATGATCATTCAAATATTCAATACGATCCGCAATTTTATTGATTTGTGGTAATGAGTCATGTGCCGCATAAACTGCATTTTTTATTTTATTAATTGTAGGTACTTCATCTTCAAGTTGAATACCCACTTTGTTCGCTTCTTGTAGTAACGCTTTCGTGACGGTTTCGTTGAACTGTTTATTTGCTTCGTCAACGATAACCGTTGAACCTGTATCGGTCATTTTCGGTGCGACGGCATTGATTTTTTGATTAACTTTATATTCGATATCGGCTTTTTGTGGTTTCTTTCTTAATGTGCCAGTAATTTGATGCGAGAATTCTTTAGGTATGTATATGCCAGCATAATATTTACCCATTTTAATTTCATGGTCTGCCTTTTCCCGGCTAACGAATTGCCAATCAAATTTATCGTTTTTCTTAAGATTGTCTTCTAATGTATTACCAACATTAATTTTCTTGCCACGAACTTTGTCACCCTTGTCCTCGTTCACAACGGCAACCTTGATATGACCTGTATGACTATAAGGATCCCACATAGCCCATAAGTTGAACCAAGCATAGAAAGACGGTAATATCGCAAGTCCTGCTAGTATAACCCAAACTGCTGGCGTCTTAGCAACTCGCTTCAAGTCCGTTATAAATAATTTTAGTGCGTTTTTCATTTTCACACTCCTAAAAATGGAATATTAAGATTTTATCTCAAATTGATATTAAGTATTGTTTTTTTCTTTATAGAGTTAGTATAATACTTTTATTGAGCAAAGTAATAATTAGTTGATACTTATCAACTAAAAATCATAATAAATATTATATCAAATTCTGATATATTCGCATACCACCATAGTTAATTTGATAGGAGGAAAAGAGCGTAATGTCGAAGCATAAATTCATGATTTACTTTTTAACAACAACGCTAGTATTGCCAACATTTACGACTAGCATTGCACATGCTGAAGACACAAACGAAGATGCTAAGATGAAATCATCTAGCACACAAGAAGAACAGACTGATCATAATGAATATGTAAATGACAATAATATTAATGAAGCATCTCAACCAGACGATACTCAGTCCGATAACACATTTTCTGAAGCACCTACTAAGGAAGATTCGAAGAACAAGATAAAACGAGAAAATTCTAAGTCATCAAATACGTCATCAGAGGAGAAAGATGATGACAACACAAGCGTATCTCGCAGTCATCAAAAGCGTGATAAAGATACAAATAACACTTACCGTACACCCCTTTCTCCAATCTTTGACGCAACTCATTCTAGTGGTTTACCTGCTTCTAACTTTTTAAATCCTGATTTATATCAAAATGGATTTAGCCTAACTCATTTAATTGCATCATTATTTAATTTCGATAGTGATATTTCAGATTATGAGCAACCCGCAAGCACTAATGAAACAGATGATGACACGCATTCTACAAATGAGCAAGATAGTGATGCACAAGACCAAGATCAAACAGAACATAGCGCTTCATCTTCTGACATAACGGATCGCGACAAAAATGACATAAAGCAAAGTAGTGAGCAAGCTAACCAATCAGATAAGACTTCACAACAAGATGAGACAGATACAAATCAACAATCAACTGCCAATCAAGATAAGGACGATGCAAGTGTTAGTAAAGCGTTAGATGCCATTGATGATTTAGTCTCAGATGAAACAGATGATGATAAAGATAACCAAGGAAGTAATAATACAGATGACACTGATCATCAATCAAATAATGACGACACAAGCACCGACTCAAACAATGATTCTAGTAAAACATCATCTTCTAATAGTAATAGTCTGTCTGAATCTGCCTTAGACACTGTGCTCGATAAATACAGTGAAGATGCTAAAAAGACGCATCAAGATTTCGAATCATCTAAAAAGGATAACGCATCAGACACATCTAAAGATGAAAAATCAAAAGAGAGCACTAATAAAGCAAGTAACCCTCAGTTGCCAACTAAGAAGGAGCTTGAACATAAAACTACACCTGCACAGTCATTTGAAGATGACTTTAAGCAAAGTAATACGCGTTCAACTAGTTTGTTCCAAACATTACCTCAACTTAATGGTAGTGACGTAACGGATGGCGATATAACAGTTGTTGAAAATAAAGGTACGCGTGACTTTATTAAGTCTATCGCTAAAGATGCACATAAGATTGGTCAAGATAAAGATCTTTATGCCTCAGTTATGATTGCTCAAGCTATTCTTGAATCTAGTTCAGGAAACAGTACCTTAGCACAAGCACCTAATTATAATTTATTTGGTATTAAAGGTAGTTATAAAGGACAATCTGTAAACTTTAATACGCTAGAAGCTGGTAGTGACAACAGTATGTTTAGTATTAATGCTGGGTTCCGTAAATATCCAAGTACTAAAGCATCATTGGAAGATTATGCTGATTTAATTAAAAATGGTATCGACGGTAATCCAACAATTTATAAACCTACTTGGAAGCATGAAGCTATAGATTATCGTGATGCGACACGACATTTAAGCCGTACGTATGCTACAGACCCTAACTATGCTACTAAATTAAATAGCTTAATCAAGCACTATCACTTAACTGATTTTGATAAGAAAAAAATGCCAGATTTAGATCGCTATGCTAAACAAACATCTAGTGGAGAAGATGCTTCAGGTAGTGAGTTTAAATCATTTGAAATCACAGATTCGTCATCACCTTATCCTCAAGGTCAATGTACATGGTATGTATACGAACGTGTTCAACAATTTGGTAAGAAAGTAGGTAGCGACTGGGGAGATGCCCATAACTGGGATAATCGTGCAGAAAGTGATAACTATGATGTCAGTCAAACACCGTCTACACATAGCGCAGTAGTCTTTGAAGCAGGACAAGCTGGTGCGCATGATATATATGGTCATGTTGCCTTTGTTGAAAAGGTAAATAAAGATGGCTCTATCGTCATCTCAGAATCTAATGTAAAAGGTTTAGGCATCGTATCATATCGTACAATCGATGCAAGCACAGCTGAAGACTTACACTATATTGAACCTAAATAAAGCTGATGTGAGCTAGATTAATTAAAGTAATTTAAATAATAGATCAAAAAGGCAATTTCTATTTTATTACAATAGAAATTGCCTATTTTTATTAGATTAAGCGTTTATCCGATTTATCTTTTATGATTTTTGCTCTAAAACTTCTTCGACTTCATTTTTAATTGTTGTAACATGTGGTCCGTAGACAATTTGGGCACCATTACCTCGAATAATGACACCTTTAGCATCTGTTGTCATTAAAGTATCTTTACTTAATAATGATCCATCTTTTAAAGTTACTCTAAGTCTAGTAGCACAACAGTCTACTTCCTCAATATTAGTAGCACCACCTAAACCTTTGATAATAGTATCAGCACGTTCCGTAGCTTCAACACTTTCAATTTGTTCTTTATCTTCACGTCCAGGTGTTTTGAAATTAAATTTAATAATTAAGAATCTAAAAATAATGTAATATAAGCAGAACCAAACGATTCCAATTGGTAAAACCCATAAGTAATTCGTTTTAGAATTACCTTGTAGTACACCGAATAATATATAGTCAATGAATCCACCACTAAATGTTTGTCCTACTGTAATATTAAATATATCCGCCATCATAAATGCTAATCCATCTAAGAAAGCATGAATTAAATATAAAACAGGTGCAACAAATAAAAATGAAAATTCTAATGGTTCAGTTATACCTGTTAGGAATGATGTCAATGCAGCTGATAACATTAATCCTCCAACTACTTTTTTATGCTCTGGCTTAGCTGTATGGTAAATAGCTAATGCTGCACCGCACAACCCAAACATCATCGTAATAAATCGACCAGACATATATCTAGATATACCAGAGAAGTAATGTGTTACACTCGGATCACCTAATTGGGCTAAAAAGATATTTTGAGTACCTCGTACCATATGTCCATTTACTTCTAATGAGCCCCCAAGTCCTGTTTGCCAAAATGGTAAGTAGAAAATATGATGCAATCCAAAAGGACCTAATAGACGTAATATAAATCCAAAGAAGAATGTTCCAATAGCTCCAGTCTTTTCAACTAATCCTCCGGCATTAAAAATCCAACTCTGTACTGTTGGCCAAACAAAAAACATAATTACGCCTAGAAATATTGAGCTAACTGCAGTAATAATAGGTACAAAACGAGAACCACTGAAGAAGCCCAAATAGGCAGGTAATTCAATTTTATTAAACTTATTATGTAAATATGCTGTTAAAATACCTGTTACGATACCACCAAACACACCCGTCTCAATTGTTTGGATGCCTAATACCATACTTTGTCCTTTTTGAGCTAATTCTGTTGTTTTTGCTAAATCATCTGTAATTTGTAGCATTCCATTCATAGTTGCATTCATTATCAAAAAGCCAATTAGTGCTGCTAATCCTGCTGTTCCTTTGTCACTACGTGCTAATCCTATAGCTACACCAATAGCAAATATTACTGGTAAATTTTGAAAAACAATGTTTCCAGCAGAAGACATTAGCGTAAATATGTTTTGTAGTAATGTAATATCTAAAAATGGATATGCTTTTACAGTATTAGGATTACTCAATGCTCCACCAATCCCAAGTAATAGACCTACTGCTGGTAAAATGGCAATTGGTAACATGAATGATTTCCCAAATTGTTGTGCTTTCTCAAATAATTTATTCATTTTTATTACCTCCTTTGAAATAAAATCACTCTATATTCGTACTGACAACGCTTTCTTAAATAGAAATATAATACTAAAGAAAATTTTAATCAATATCATTACCTAAAATGAAAAACATTTTCAAAATAATATACATAAATTTTTCGAATTTAAAGACCATACCTATTAAAAAACTGCCAACAGCGTCGTAGACACCGTTGACAGTTCTAATATTTAATTCTTCTATTATGAATAAATTAATACTTGAGTGATAAGCATGCCACCACCGAAGATGAATACGAAGGCAACGACTGGCCATACGAATTTCAACCAGTGAGAGTACTTCATGTCTAGCATTTGTAATGTTGCCATTATCAATCCTGTTGGTGCTAAGAATAACATTGCATATTGACCAAATTGATATGCTGTTACGATAACAAATCTAGGAATACCTACTGTATCAGCAAGTGGTGCAAAGATTGGCATTGCAAGAACTGCTAATCCAGAAGATGATGGAATAATGAAACCTAGGAAGAAGAAGATAATCAACAATATTACAATGAAGATTGGCCCACTTACACCTTGTACAAGTGATGAACTGAAGTTCAAGATTGTATCTGAGATTAATCCATCATTCATAATCATATTGATACCACGTGCCAAACCAATGATTAGTGATACCCCTACCAAACTTGATGCACCTTCTACAAATGCATCGACGACCACTTTCTCGCCAAGTCCATCTTTACCTAATGCTACCATTAACATGATTACAATTGTAAATGCTAGGAACATTGAGGCCATGATTGGGAACCACCAACCTTGTGTCATAACGCCCCACACCATGATTGGGAATGGTAAGATGAATAAAATTAAAATGATTTTTTTGCGTAGTGTAAATGGTTTTTCTCCGCCATCATCGTTAATAACTGACCATTGATTTTCAAATTTAGTTTTATCTTCATATGTGTAAGATGCTTTAGGATCTTTTTTAATTTTTTTAGCGTACCAGTATAAATAACCTACTGTGAATATTGTTGCCACAATTAAGCCAACAATTCTCCAATATAAACCATCTACGAATGTTGTACCTGCTGCATTTGATGCGATAACAACTGAGAATGGGTTAACTGTTGAGAATGTACTACCTACAGAACTTGCTAGGAAGATTGCCCCAACACAGATAATTGAGTCATATCCCATGGCGATAAAGATAGGTACGAGTATTGGATAAAATGCTACCGCTTCTTCTTCAATACCACAAAGCGTACCACCTAGTACCATTAATACTGATACCATGAATACAAGTAAAAATTCATGACCTTTAGTTTTTTTAGTAAGTGCTAAAAGTCCTGATTCAAATGAACCACTCTTTTGTACAACACCAATGAGTCCACCTAATACTAAAATAAATACCATTACATCGACTGCTTCAATTGTACCGTTAACCATGCTTGATGTAATTTGATCTGGTCCAGCAGGTTTTTGTTCTAATCGTTCGTATGTTCCAGGAATTGAGATAGGTTTATTGATGGCACCTGATTTAAATTGGTCTACATCAATTTTTACACCTAATTTATCTAATTGTTCTTGTGTTCCAGGGACTGTTTTTGATTTATTATGAGCATCGACAATTTTAAATTCATGAGCACCGCCATCATAAGATAACTTAGAGTATGCACCAGCCGGTATCATCCACGTTGCCATAACAGCGATTACAGTTAAAATAAATAAAATTGTAAATGCGCCAGGCATCTTAAGCGAGAATCGTTTTTTCCGTCCTTTGCTAGTGCTATTAGTAACTTCGTTAGTGTGTGTCATGCTTTTCAACCCCTTCAAGTATTTTTTTATCTATGAAAATGCTATACACATTTAAAACGTATATTTTGTGAAAATTTGTTAATTAAGCAACTTTGTGAAAAATTTCTCAATTTCTTTTTCCACTATTAGTGTATGTCTAATGCACTTTACAATCAATATGAATATTAAATAAAGTGTAAATATTTTTAAGTATTCCATAATTATTTCACATAACTTTACCAATAATTTCTCAAAATTCACTTGCTATTTTCAAAAAAATGTGCAAGCGCTTTCTTAACCGATGTTGAGCCTCTTTTCCAAAAAATAAGCGTAGATAACATAAGTAAGTAATGATTACTCAGTTATCCACGCTTTAAGTTTGTATTTATTGTTTTGTTTTTTGTTGTTTACGACGACCTAACCCTATTAATGTGCCCCCAGCAATCACTAATAACACTGTTACTGGTAACCAAGACTTTTTAACTACTTCCCCAGTATTTGGTAAAGATAGATTCCCTTCATCATCAAATAAACCACTTAAAAATCCATCATCATCGCCTAATTGTCCTAATGATAATCCTTGTACAGGATTAGGAATATCTTCAATATTGTCTAACAGACTTCCTCCTGAATTAAGACCATCTAATAAACTACTACCAGTTAGTCCATCTAGTAAATGAGACCCTTGATTAAGAGAGTTAGAACTTGATGCACTACCATTAATGCGATCAAATAGCGAAGGTCTATTTGTAATAGGATCTAAGATATAACTCAAATTATTTTTTGCAGTGTCGAGTTTATTTTGCAACTGTAATAAATCACTAGCAGTACCGTTTAATGCGTTTTTCACTAAATCTAACGCATCAGCTTTATCCGTTTGAGCTCTAGCAATAAGATCTGCCAACGCCTTCGCTTGTGTTTGATTTAACTTTGTAGCTAATAACGTTTCGATGGTTTGTTTAGGGTCTGACGATTTATCAAGTATGTCTTTAAGAATATCATCAGCTGTTATTTTTTGATTTGCGTTAATTTTTTGCTTCACTTGATTTACTAATTCTGAGCTAGATAAGTTCTCTTTAGCAAGCTGTTTAGCTATTTGTGATGCCTCATTATTTCCTAAACGTGTTGAAAGCAATGTTTTGATTAAAGCCTCTTTATCAGGCGCTTGATCAAACATGGATGCCAAAATATCATCACTTGTTGTCGTTTTGAGGTTGTCGATATGTTTCATCATTTGATCTGTTATTTGCTTATCTGACTGACCGTTAGTTTTAATCTGCTTGGCTATCTTTTGAGCTTCGTTTTTACTAAAGACACTTCCTAAGATTTGTTCGACTGTTGCTTGCTTATTTGAAGATTGTTCTAAATGGCCGCTTATTTCATCTCGGTTCGCTTTAACATTTTGTCGAACATTTCTAATATCTTTTTCAACATTTTGCTTTTGCTCATTAGTCAAATTGTTGTTTTGCTTTACTTGTTGTTCTAACTGTCTCAATTGCTCAAGTTTATGGTCACTATAACGTTTCGATGTGTTATCTTGTTGATTTTCAACTTTTGTAATGGCTTGGTCAATTTTTTGATTAGCAGATAATTCGTCAGTTAATGCATCAACATGACCCTCTTTTGAATCAATCTTGTTTGACTTATGGCTTACATCATCTTTATCTATCTGTTTGATACCATTTAGAATACTTTTATCTGATGCAGTATTAGTATTATCTTTTGAATGCGATTTTGTTGAATTGTCCTCTTGAATGGATGATTCAGTTTGATCTCGAATATCTTCTACAGATGAATGTGCACTTTCTTTAGTTGATTCTATGTCATTTTTAACATTATCCATTTCATCCAATATTGAGGTATCATCATTTTTATCATTTATTTGATTCTTATTGTTTTGAGAAGATGCTGATTGTCCACTACTTATTTGGCTATTTTCATTATTATTTGTGGAATCTTGTTCCGACTTCATATCGCCATTTTGTTGATGGGTATCAACCTTTTCAGATAAAGAATCTAAATCGGCTATTACTTTATCTAATTCATCTAGCTTATTTTCTTCATTCGTTGATGATTGCTTAGCAGTTGAGAGTGAAGATTCATTTGAAGTGCTTGCTTTTTCACCAGTTTCTTTAGTACTTTCCTCATTTGATATACGGTCTTCTTCCTGTGCATCCCTTAAAATTTGATCAATTTCAGACTGATTACGTGCATCTTCAATATCTTCTTTATAACTCTTAATATCAGTGGCTTGTAGGTACTTCAAACGGTCAATTTTTGCTTTCGCTTTATCTATCGCTTTATCAAGTTTATTTTGAACAGATGTCATTTCACTTGAAACGTTGTCAATGCGGTCATTTGATTGTGCAAATCCATCTTTGGTAAATCCATAACCCACTAATGTTCCACTCATTAACAACACTGAACATGACACTTTTAAATACGAATTAAATTTAGAATGTTGTCTAAGCTTCTTCATGCATGTCACCCTTTTTATTAATATTCCACTTCATTATATAACATTTAATTTAAAACTTATACTTCTATTTTTTGAAAATTAATTAAAGGTTCCAAACATTGACCAGTCTTAGATTTTTATAATTTTATACGTTTAGTGTTGATTTTTTTAGTATCTGTAACCTTAACAGAGTATTGGTACGCATTAGTTAAATCTATAAGAGATAAGAATTTATTATGACCAGCACCTGTATCAATATCTAGTATATTTTTCTTTTTATATAATTCATCATTTTTTAACCCATAGCGATAATTAGGAATATGACCATGTATCAAATATTTATTTTTAGGGATGTTTCTATTTAAATTATGGTTATAATGACCAGTAGTATATTCCTTAATCTGTTTATTTAAAGGCTTAGACGTATCTATACCAGCATGCGCAAATATGTAATTATCTATGACCTCGATTGTCGACAATTCTCTTAAAAATTTGTGCCAGCGTTTGATTTTTTTATCTTTACTTTCTAACCAACGCATCTCATGATTGCCAGCCAAGGCAAGTGCACCTCGACGTTTTAAGCGTTTCACTAACTTCAAAGTCCCAAATGAATCGGGTCCATTATTAACATAATCTCCCATTAAAACGAGTTGATCTTTTCTCACATTAAAATTAACTGCCTTTAAAAGAGTGACGAGTGCCTTCCGATGACCGTGAATATCAGAAACCACAAGTATCCTTTCTTTCATACTTCCTTCTCTCCTAACCTACGACTTATTGCATATTAATATAAAACCACTGTTTAACTAACTTTAAACAAATTATTAACGTGTCCTCAAAATTCTTTATTTATTATAGAAAATAGTATAAACAAAATATATATTTTGGGGAAATCAATTTATGAATACAAAGCAATTACTCATCTTTAAACATTTCGTTGAAGCACAAAACGAAAACGCCGTCGCTGAAAAACTTGGTATCACACAACCAACGGTAACTTTTCATTTAAAAAACTTAAGCAAAGAATGTGGATTACCTCTGTATTTCAAAAAAGGTAAACATTTCAACCTCACTGAAGCCGGTGAATTACTCTATCGGAATGCGAATAAAATGCTTAATTTAATAGAAGAAACAACAGATATGATGGAAGATTTCAAACAATCTAAACGAGGAACTTTAAGAATTGGTGCGAGTCACGCTCCGATCTATAGCATTTTACCATCAACATTTAAAAACTATATGCATGAACATCCAAATATAAATATTAACTTAACAGTAGATACTGCGCCACTTATTATCGAGAAAGTTAAAAACCGTAAGATTGATATTGCTGTCATAGCTGAGAAAGGGTTTAACGAGGGGGAACTACAAGTTAAACGTCTTCATGAGAATCCATTAGTGCTTGCTATGGACAAACGTCACCCACTTGCTCAAAAAGATCATCTTACTTTAGAAGATATTAGTAGTTACCGTTTTATCATTCATAATAGCGGAGCAACTCGAGACAGTATAGACGAATGGCGTAACAAGAACTTTATCAACTTAGACGTTCACATGGAAACCAATAGTATTAGCAGTATCCTTACAACAATAAAAGATTCAAATTACTTAAGTTTAGTCAGTGAAAATGCTATAAGTCATCATTCAAGCATTATTAGTAAGACTTTGCCTAATGCCCCAACCACAAGTTACATCTCACTCATATACCGTAATGATAGACATCTCACTTCTATTATCCAAGATTTCATCACATTAATATATAACACTAAATAGTTCCTGCAAATTTGAGCAATCACGTTGATTAAATATTTATTAACATGATTGCTCTTTAATACTATCCGCCCTTCTACAGTTGCTTTCTGTTTCTTTTCTCAAAATAATTCAAATACGTATAGTTTGAAAAGTCAGTTTATTATTACCTTTATAAAATATTAAGAATGTATAAATTTTGTTAATAAACATTCCAAAAAGTTATAACAATTTTACAATATATTAATAAATCGCTATAAAAAAATACGCTTACATAATATAATAGATTTGAAAGAAAGATATACATATTAATCAATTTACTATTTGTACTTTTTTGATTAGGAGGTACGGTTAATGCTCGTTCTTTCCATCATTTTATTACTTTTTGGTCTAATTTTAATCGGTATTAGTAGATTTGTTGCATACCAACGTAACATTGACCTCAGAGAAAAAATTTATATTCCTGGCGTAATTTTTGTCTTAATAGGCGCATTACTTCTCCTGTTTTATTTAATGAACTAACTACATCGCAAGTCTACATACCAAATTATTTTCAGGTATACCATCATCACGAGGTTACCTGTTTTCTTATATATCCTCTTAATACACGCTATTTTCACCAACAATTTTTCCAAAGTGTTGCATTTTCCAACG
>ERZ1023508.21-NODE-21-length-122397-cov-6.113346_pt1 | contig 122397 bp, 114 predicted proteins | sample MGYA00380548_ERZ1023508 | MGnify/ENA primary metagenome ERZ1023508 (study PRJEB33173, sample SAMEA4830311) | metagenome | study: EMG produced TPA metagenomics assembly of the PRJEB25223 data set...
CAATTGTAACGCCAGGCGCACTTCTGGACTGTTGAGGTCGCGTTCGAAGCCTACGTTCTAGCGGATACGCTCGACTGTCCCTCACCGCCGTCGTTCAGGACGCGCGGTAGCCAGCGCTCCAAGGCTTTAATGTCGAACGGTGCTTTCACGATCCCCCGGAGTGCCCCGTCCGGCCCGATCAATGCCATATTGGCGCTATGTGTGACGCTGTAGCCTTCCTCGCGGGTGTCAGGCGGAAGGAAGGGTAAGCCAGTTGCCTTTGATAGCGCCTGCAGATGTTCCATTTCACCTGTGAGACCTTCAAAGCCTTCGTCGAAATAATGCAGGTAGGTGGCCAAACGCTCAGGCGTGTCCCGGGCCGGATCGGCCGTGACGAAGACCAGTCTCAGCTGTTTGCGCTCTTCCGCGCTCATGGCATCAAAGAGCCGTCGCATGTCACTCAATGTCGTCGGGCAGACGTCGGGGCAGAACGTGAACCCAAAAAACAGTAAAGACCAGTGCCCCTGCATTTCATGCGTGCCGTAAGGCTCTCCCTGTAGGTCGGTGAGTGTGATCTCGGGAATCGACCGTGCACGCGGCAATAACAGAAGATTGGCTTCTTCCAGCATCTGCTTGCGATCGGTTGACGGAATATCCGCCGACGCGGAGAGGGCGGCTGTCAGTGAAAGGCAGGCAGCAAGAAGGCGTATTGAGGACATGGGACCAGGGGTTCGCGAGTGAGTCGCCATTGATACCACGAACCCGCAGCCGTTTCACATGGCCCGGCTATCAGGGGATGCCTATCGCCCAAAGTGAGCTGGCTGCAAGGGTCCCGCCGATCAGCGTGGCGGCCAATACATCGCTTGGGTAGTGAAGGCCAAGTACGACGCGGGAAATTGCCACCGCGGCCGCGAATGGAATGAGTACAGCAGCAAGCAGGGGATAGTAGGCAATGGCCAGGCAGGTAAACGATACGGCATGGAGGGTGTGCCCGGACGGGAAGCTGAATTCGTCCAGTGGTGCGACGAGCGCCTGTATACGGACGTCGCTGGCATAAGGCCGTGGCCTTCGTGTGTAGCGCTTCAGGCAGCGGTACAGAAGCAGTGCGACTACCGCGGTCACGGCCATGTGCGCAGCAGCAGCCAGCCCCTCGTAGCCGTCTGCAAGGATGATCGCGGCCATCAGCGTGTACCAGGCAACCCCATCTCCCAGCCTGCTTGCAATTGCGAATGCCCGGCGCACGGAGTAGCGCGTGCCCCATTGATTGGCGACCAGACACCAGTCCTGTTCTCTTGCCCGCATCGTTCTGACATGTGTATTCACCGTAGCTGACTCCCTGGCGCGTCGAGACTCACGGGGCGATTACCTTGCTGAGCGACCGCGATCAATACCTGCTCAAAGGCGCGTGCAACGGAGACCGGGTCCAGTCGCGCCAGCGATTCACGGCCGGCTGCGGCGATACGAACCCTCAACTCAGGATTGCTGGCAAGTTCGAGAGCGGCCGCCATGAAGGCGTCCTCGTCGTGCTGTTCGACCAGTCGACCTGTAACGCCATCCACAATGTGCTCACGGGCCGCACCGTCATCAAAGGCTACCGTTGCCAGTCCACTGGCTAGCGCTTCAAGTGTCACGTTGCCAAATGTCTCGGTGAGGCTGGGAAACAGGAAAATATCGGCGCTTGCATAGTGGGCAGCCAGATCCGTGCCTTGAAGCGTGCCTGCAAAAATGAGGTCAGGATTGGCCGCCTGCAGCGACCGGCGTAGTGGGCCGTCGCCGACCAGCACCATACGGGCTGCCGGATACCTTTGCTGACTGGCTCTGAATGCCCGGACCGCCAGCGCGATGTTCTTCTCGGGCGCGATGCGGCCCACGTGCAGGAATACGGGAGCATCAGACGCGGCATTCCAGCGTGCCCGTAGCTCGGGGTCCCGCCTATTCGGATCGAAGCGGAGCGTGTCGACGGCGCGTGGAACCCACCGCGCGTGCCGGTAGCCCTGGTCCGTCAGCTCTCGTTGCAAGGCGCCAGTCGAAACGATCGTGGCGCATCCAAGGTTGTGTAGCCCACGCAGCCAGCCTCTTGCGGGCGCTGATAGGAGCGACAGGCCGTAGCGCGACATGTAGTGGTCGAACCGGGTGTGGTATCCGGTTGCGACCGGAATGCCCAGTGACCGTGCCGTCAGGATGGCTGACGCGCCCAAGAGGCCTTCTGTCGCGACGTAGATAACGTCGGGTCGTGCGGCCTTCCATTGGCGCTTCAGCCGTCTACCGGCTGGTCGCCCAAGGCGAAGGCCTGGATAGCGAGGAAGCCCCATACTGGAAACGCAAAGGTCGATGCCAGTGTTCGCCAATTCACCTTCGCGTCGAGGTCGGACGATGCTGACGCTGTGTCCGAACGCTCGCAGCCGCTGTTCGAAGCCTTGAACCGTAAGCGCGACGCCATTTACATCCGGCGGGTAGGTCTCGGTAACTAACGTGATGAGCATCCACGCGCTTCCTTAGCCAGGTCGGCTCGATCTTAGAAAGCGTGGATAACCGAACCTTTACGGTTCCATGACCGCACTGTGACAGCTACCGAGCAATAGACAGGATCAAGCGCTTCATACACGATTGGTCGTTGACTTCCTTCTGCAGTGAGGCCCTACATGACAGAACACGTCACCTCCCCATTCGGCGATGAGCCTCTTGGGCCAGTCGAGATACGCGTGTTGGGTTGCCTTATCGAAAAGCAACTGACGACGCCTGAGAGTTACCCGCTGACGCTGAACGCCGTGCTGCTGGCAGCCAATCAAAAAACAAGCCGTGACCCGATCATGAATGTCCAGCAGGGTGAAGCTGGCAAGGCGCTCAAACGCCTTGAGGAGCGGGGCTTGGTACGTCTAGTGATGGGCAGCCGAGCGGATCGCTGGGAGCAACGCACTGAAAAGGGCCTTGAACTCATTGCGCCACAGGTCGTGCTACTGGGCTTATTGATGCTGCGCGGGCCACAAACCCCAGGCGAACTCCTAGCACGAAGTACCCGTATGCATGCCTTCGATGACACCGAAGAGCTGAAGCATCAATTGGAGCGCCTGACGGCTCGGGGACTGGTCCAGCAGTTGCCTCGCCAGCCTGGCCAGCGTGAAGAGCGCTACGTCCACCAGATGGGCAGTCCAGCCGATCGCGAGACCATGGTGCAGGCCGCAGTAAGCCACGCGGGTGCGTCAGAGCCAGCTATCGATCCGGATCGGATTACTCAACTCGAGGCACGGATAGCCATACTCGAAGCCAAATTGGACACGCTGGAAAAGGCGCTCGAATCAGGCGCACAGGGCTGAACGGTTCGTTTGAACTACGCGTTCACGCGCCGGACAGGCGCAAAACAGTGAAAGGTACGGAGATCAACTGGAAGGGCAGGGTGTAGCGGAGGGCGGGGCAGCCAGCGCGGAAGCGCTGGCGCTTATGCGTTCAGCGACTTCCGGGCACGATCGATAATCTGCTCCAGGCGGCCATTACCCATGTATTGATCAGGGTACAGACGCTGAGTGTGGCAGGCCACGCCGTGTTGATTGACGATGGTGAAGCTGAAGCTTCCCTTGTTACCGGGGGCCTGAATGAAGCAGTTCAGCGGTGCAAACGCGCTGGACAGTGCGCTCATGGCGGCTTGGGCTTGATGTTGGATGGACATGTTTCTATTACTCACTTCTGTGTGGCGTTTGCCACGGTACTGACAAAACGTTGATAGGCAACGTGTTGATTTGTCTATCGGACTGAGCGCAGCTAACTTTAGTTCCGTCAGTCGATTGACCTGCTTTTCACTGGATGCTATGGGGCGGACATGACATCCACGTGACGGAAACCAGGGAAGCGCCTGGCGGCGCTTCCGTCAATCTCATGTCATCTGGGCATGAATCAACAACGCATAGCCTGTTGTAAGCAGAATCCATGCCATTTCAGGCCCCAGAAGGATTCGCCAGGCGCGGTTTTTTGGATCGAATCCCACGCCATGAACGAACCCGCCAGCGATCCCAAGCATCACGAACATGAGCTGGCCATGGCTGTAGTGCCCATCGGCATCAAGCATCAGTGCGGGATGAATCAGGAACACGAGAGCCAACGGCGAGGCAAGCAGCAGCGATATACCCCGCGCCCACCCCCTGGACAGCAAGCTGACGGACGCTGTCGCGTTCATGGCGCCTCATCCAGATCTTGCGTAGCCTCCAGCCACATGGCATTGACGATAGCAAATGAGCAGGCCAGCAGCACACCGAGTATCCAGGTGAAATACCACATTCCAATTCTCCCGTAGCGATCAGTACAGACCATGCGGATCGGCCGCGATGGTCTTGTGTGTCAGTTTTCCCCACATCCGCACGTAGCCCCATAGCGTGTATGCCAGGATGAGCGGTACGAAAATGCATGCGACCACGAACATGATGCCGAGCGTGCGTTGGCTCGATACCGCGTCCCATACGGTCAGACTGGCTGCTGGATCGAGACTTGAAGGCAGCACGAACGGGAAGAGTGCGAACCCGGCAGTGCAGAGGGTCCCAACGATGGCCAGTGCGCTACCGACGAATGTCGCGACGGCGCGTCCAAGTGTGGCGCTGGACAGCGCGAGCAACCCTCCCAGCAGCCCGGTGATAGGGGCCAGTATGGTCAGGGGGTATGTGCTGTAGTTGGCCAGCCAGCCGAGGTTGTCGCGGACCACTTCCTTGTGCAACGGGTTGAGCATGGCCCCTGCGTCTATGGCACTGACTATCCGGTACCCTTCGATATCAAGGATTAGCCAGGCGCCTGCCCCGATGAATCCGAGCAGGTAGACCAGCGCGCAGAGCTGTGACGCACGGCGCGCTCGATCGGCGAGATCGCCATCTGTCCTCATCATCAGCCACGCACCGCCATGCAGGCTCAGTAGCGCCACACTGATGACGCCGGCCAGCAACGCGAAGGGGTTGAGCAGGCCAAAGAAGGAGCCGGTGTAGGTCGAACGCATCATGCCGTCGAGTTCGAACGGCACGCCCTGGAAGAGGTTGCCGAACGCGACACCGAATACGAGCGCCGGTACGAAGCCGCCCACGAACAGCGCCCAATCCCAGGACATTCTCCAGCGCTTGTCCTCAATCTTGCTGCGGTAGTCGAATCCTACTGGCCGGCAGAACAGCGCGAACAGCACCAGGAGCATGGCCCAGTAGAATCCAGAAAAGGCGGTCGCGTACACCATCGGCCACGCAGCGAACAGCGCGCCGCCTGCGGTAATGAACCAGACCTGGTTGCCGTCCCAGTGGGGCGCGATGGTATTGATTGTGACGCGGCGCTCCATATCGGTGCGTCCCACGAACGGCATGAGGATCATTGCACCCATGTCGAAGCCGTCAGTGAGCGCGAAGCCGATCAGCAACACGCCAATCAACACCCACCAGATCATCTTGAGTACTTCATAGTCGAGCATGATCGGATCCTCAGCTGGGTTCGAGTTCGCGGGGGCGGGGCATTACGAGCGTCTTGACCGACGCAGGCAGTTCGACTTTTTCGAAGTGGTAACGGCCGGTGTGGAGGCTACTTGGGCCAAGTCTGGCGAACTTGATCATCAGGTACATCTCGATGACCAACAGCAGGGTGTAGAACGCCACAAGTGCGAGAAGCGAACCCATCACATCACCTGCCGTCAGGCTCGAGGCGGAAAGATGGGTCGGCAGCACTTCGCCAACGGTCCAGGGCTGGCGGCCATGCTCTGCAACGTACCAACCGGTTTGAGTAGCAATCCATGGCAGTGGAAGCGAGAACAGTGCGAACTTCAGCAGCCAGGGCTTCTTGTCTTCATTCTTGCGAGCTGAGGCCCAGAAGGCGCAGATGAAGAGCACCAGCATCAGGAAGCCGCAGGCAACCATGGCCCTGAAGGTGAAGAACAGGCTCGTGACGCCCGGCACGCTATCCTTCACAGCCAGGGCGATTTGCGCTTCGGTGGCGTTCGGTACGTCCTCGGTATATTTGCGCAGCAAAAGTCCGTAGCCCAGGTCGCGTTTCACGTCGTTGAACGCATCGATCGTGGCTGGAGATTTGTCGCCCGCACGCAGCTGCCCAAGCAGCGCGTAGGCAGTCATGCCATTGCGCACTCGGCCCTCGTGCTCGGCCATCAGTTCCTTGATGCCCTTGACCTCTTCGGTCACCGAGCGGGTGGCGATGAGGCCCAGCAGATAGGGGATCTTGATCGCGTAGTCCGTTCGCATTTCTTCCTGATTGGGAATGCCGAACAGTGTGAAGCTGGCGGGTGCAGGGGACGTTTCCCATTCAGCCTCGATGGCCGCAAGTTTGGTCTTTTGCACATCGCCGATTTCATAGCCGGATTCGTCACCCAGCACGATGACCGAGAGGATCGACGCCAGGCCGAACGCCGAGGCGATAGCGAACGAGCGGCGGGCAAACCCTATGTCGCGTCCCTTGAGCAGGTACCAGCTGGAAATGGCCAGCACGAATATGGCGCCTGTCACGTAGCCGGAGGCGACGGTGTGGACGAACTTGACCTGGGCGACGGGGTTGAAGAGCAGGGCCCCGAAATCCGTGAGCTCCATGCGCATGGTTTCGAAATTGAACTCACCGCCAACCGGGTTCTGCATCCAGCCATTGGCGACAAGAATCCAGAGCGCGGACAGATTTGAACCCAGAGCGACCAGCCAGGTGACCGCCAGGTGCTGGACCTTGGTCAAGCGATCCCAGCCGAAGAAGAAGAGACCGATGAAGGTCGACTCGAGGAAGAACGCCATAAGGCCCTCGATGGCTAACGGCGCGCCGAATATATCCCCGACATAGTGGCTGTAATAGGACCAGTTCGTACCAAACTGGAACTCCATGGTCAGCCCTGTCGTAACACCCAGCGCGAAGTTGATGCCGAACAGTTTGCCCCAGAACTTGACCATGTCCTTGTAGACCTGTTTGCCGGTCAGGACGTAGACCGACTCCATGATCGCGAGCAGAAAGGCCATGCCCAGGGTCAGCGGCACGAACAGGAAGTGATACAACGCAGTCATCGCGAACTGAAGTCGCGATAAATCGACAACGCTTTCCGAGATCATCTCGGTAACTCCTCATCAGGTTTCAATTGGGTAGCGGCAGGACGTAACAGGTGCTCGCTGACGAGCGCGGCTCCGTTCTTCGGAACGGTCGGAGCGTCGAACCAGATCGCCTTGATGGTGAGCAGGATCGCCAGCTTGAGAATCAGGATGATGGCGATCTCTCGAACGAGCGGGATGTGCCAGCAGGACGGGAACGGGGTAGCCATTCGGGTGCCCTCCAGAAAGATGGAGGGAAGCCTACGCCCCGCCATTCGGGCGCTGTTGATGCGGGTCAATTAACGAAGCGGCGGTGGTGCGGCAGGGTGTCACAGGGCACTGACAGGATTAGAGGGCCGTCAAGCCGTCGCCAGTAGGCATGCAGTCCGTTGAGGCTGCTGGGCAGCAGGAAGCCTACCCTTCACTCGAACGCTGCCCCGGTGTCGGTGGCCTTTTCAGATGGCCATGGGCGCGGTGGTGCTTGATCTCAGGCGTGCGAAGGCCGCCCGGTTATCGCTTGGATACGCAGGATCGGATGGATGTATGGGTATAGATAAAACTGCGCGCAGCTGATGGCGCGCGCAGGAGGGGGATTCGCCTCGATCAGCGCTCGGATAGCGCGAAGGAGACCAAGCTATAGGTTGGAATCCCGGCGTCGTTCAGCCGCTGCGAACCGCCAAGTTCGGGCAGGTCGACGATCGCAGCTGCTTCATGAACCTGTGCGCCCATGCGGCGAACCAGATTGGCAGCGGCCATCAAGGTGCCGCCCGTGGCGATCAGGTCGTCGACCAGCAGCACTGAGTCACCGTCGCACAGCGTGTCCTTGTGGACTTCAATAACCGAATCGCCGTACTCCGTCTGATAGACCTCCATGAGCGCTTCGGCCGGCAGTTTGCCCTTCTTGCGGAACAAGACCAGGGGTTTGTTCAACGCGTATGCAAGCATCGGCCCGATGAGAAATCCACGTGCGTCGAGCGCGGCAATGTGCGTCACGTCAGCCTCTACATAGCGCTGGACGAGGCTGTCCACGACCATTCGAAACGCGCGAGGCGATTGGAATAGCGGCGTGATATCCCGAAACACCACGCCCGGCTTGGGGAAGTCCGGTACGGCGCGGATGTAGGGTTTGAGGGCGATTTCATCGAAGATCATGGTGAGGCCTGAAGTTTTACACGTTTGCCAATTGTGCCTGTCAAGCGGGGATCGCTCCAGTCTTGACGCCGCGAGAAGTATGAGCGGTGGGGTACCGCGGCGTGCAGCAGGAGGCCAACCCCAGAACCGCATCGATTGCCGACCTTGCTTGTTATCTAGATGACCCGTCGTGGCCCGGAAGCCGTATTCGCAGCACTGAGAGGCGGGACGGATTGGCAAAACGTACCGAGGCGGGCCCTGACGCAGCTACGAGCCATCCCTGGACAGTACAAATCAAAAAGCGGCCCTTCATGGGCCGCGTTGGGTCTGCCATCGCAACGCGACGCGTCGAGCGGACGTTGATGGTAGGCCTATCGTCCTATAGACCGCTCTTTATACGGGTCCACGCCCGCGTTCGCGCGCGCTCGGCTGCAGGCGGAAGTACCTCAAGCGTATAGAGCGTCTGCTTGCTGGCTTCGGTTGGCGTAAGGTTCGGGTTGTCGCGGATTTCCGCACTGACCAACGGCGTCGCGTCCTTGTTGGGGTTCGGATAGCCGAGGAAGTCGCTGTTCTGCGCGATTACCTTTGGGTCGAGCAAATAATTGATGAAGGCGTGTGCCTCATCCACATTCTTGGCGTCAGCCGGGATGGCAAGCAGATCGAACCATATCTGCGCGCCTTCCTTCGGCTGGCGCCAGTCGACGGTCACGCCGTTGCCGGCGTCCTTGGCCCGATTGCCGAACTGGAAGAAGCTGCCCGAGTAGCCGATTGCCACGCAGATATCGCCGTTGGCAATGTCATTCATGTAACGCGACGAGTGGAAGTAGGCGATGTTTGGCCGAATTTTCAGCATCAGCTCGGTGGCTTTGTCGTAGTCGGACGGCTTCGTGCTGTTTGGCGGCAGGCCCAGATAGTGAAGGGCAATTGGCAAAATGTCAGCAGGCGAGTCCAGCATCGCCACACCACAAGACTTCAGCTTTTCGATATTTTCCGGTTTGAAGATCAGGTCCCAGCTGTCCACTGGGGCGTTCTCTCCGAGTGCCGCCTTGACCTTATCCGGGTTGAAACCAATCAGAACCGTGCCGTACATGTAGGGAATGGCGTGTTCATTATTGGGATCGTTCGATTCGAGCAGCTTCATGAGCTGCGGGTCCAGGTGCTTGAAGTTGGGCAGCTTGTCTCTGTCCAGCTTCTGGAAAACGCCAGCCTGTATCTGTTTAGCAAGAAACATGTTGGACGGCACGACCACGTCGTAGCCTGAGTGCCCCGTTAACAGCTTCGCTTCCAGCGTCTCGTTCGCGTCGAAAACGTCGTAAATCAGTTTTATACCCGTGTTCTTGCTGAAATCGGACAAGGTCTGGGGCGTGACATAGTCGGACCAGTTGAACACCCTGACCTCTGCCGCGCTTATCGCATTCGCGGTGAACGCGCCAAGGCTAAACAGCGCGGCCGCAACGACGGGTTTGATCGATTTTCTATAGGTGAGTCCTTTCATGCTCGAGCTCCTTCGAAGCCTTCCAGCACATTCACAGCGTTAATGCCGATTTCAGCGACGGCATAACCGCCCTCCATAACGAACAGCGTCGGTTTACCAAGCCGTGCAATTCGCTCACCCATCCGCAGGTAATCAGGACTGTCGAGCTTGAACTGCGAAATCGGGTCTTCCTTGAAGGTGTCGACACCCAGTGAGACTACGATCACATCCGCGCCGTGGCGGGTGATGGCCTCGCAGGCTTTTTCAAGCGCGGCGCTCCAGGTGTCCCAATGGCTGCCGGCGGCGAGGGGGAGGTTCAGGTTGTAGCCCTCACCGGAGCCCGTACCCGTTTCATCAGGGTAACCGAGGAAAAAAGGAAACTCGAAACGAGGGTCGCCATGGATAGAGGTGACAAGCACGTCGTCGCGGTCGTAGAAGATGGACTGGGTGCCGTTACCGTGATGGTAGTCGACGTCCAGAATGCCCACTCGCTTTGCGCCGCCGTCCAGAAACGCCTGCGTTGCGATGGCCGCGTTGTTGAGATAACAGTAGCCACCCATGAGGTCTGCCGCTGCGTGATGACCCGGTGGCCGGCATAGGGCAAACGCACTGTTCGCTCCAGCGGCAACACGATGTTGGGCTGTGAGTGCTACCTGCGCAGCGCTCCAGGCCGCCTGCCATGTGCCTGCTGTGATAGGCGCGCCGCCATCGAAACTGTAATAGCCGAGCTGCCCGTGAAGATTGTCCGGGCAAACGCTACGCAGCGTTCTCGCTGGCCAGGTGAAAGGCAGCAGGTCCGCGGTATTGCCCTGTTCAGCCCAGCGCTGCCACGCGCCTTCGAAAAAGTTTAGATAGTCCTGAGTGTGGATTCTGGCGATGGGGCCGCGACCGAAATCCCTGGGCTCGATCACCTCGCCAAGGTTGCGCTGTCGCACGCGGTCGAGTACGTGGTCCGCACGGGACGGCATTTCAAAACACGGCTTGAGCTCACCATCGATGAGCTCACAGCGCCCGTGATGAAGGCGATGATCGTCGCTGTATACGGTCAGCATGGGGCGGTCTCCCTGTAGGTGATTACCCTCATTCTTCGACAGTCTCTCGGGCAGCGAAACGGCCGATCCGGCCAATAGGGGATAGATGTGGCCAGAATGTATGGCCTTCGCGCTACCCTACGCGAGGGTGCCGAAACGTTCGGGGGTTCATACCGCTCCACCGCCTGAATGCGTGGCGGAAGCTGGCGGTCTCGCTATAGCCCATCACTTCGGCCACATGGCTGATTGGTAAACGCTCCTGGTGGAGCAGGGTACGTGCGTGCGCGTAGCGAATCTCGTCAAGCAGTGCCTGATAGTGGGTGCCCGCTTCCTGCAGACGGCGCCGCAGGCTCCTGCTGGAGCACCCCAGGGACTGGGCGAGATCATTCAGGCCAAGCGAGCCGGGTAACGCCTCGGCAATGACGGCTCGCGTCCGGGTTATCAAGTCCTGCCGCTGCACGAACTCGAGATTCAGGCGATCGATCCGCTCCAGCATGTCGCGGTGCGTGACGGCGTCCGCCAGTGGCAGTCGCTGTGTCAGCAAAGACGCGTCGAATCCAAAGGCGTTTTCTGCGCTGTTGAAATGCGTCGGGCAACCAAAGGTGGCTGCGTAGCACGCTCCATATGAGGGCTGCGTGTGTCGAAAGTGTGCAGCGCGTACTGCCAGAGAGCGGCCAAGCAGGTCTCCACAAATTAGCGTCAAGGACGTAAGGCAGAACTCGGTATTGAACACTTCGAGTGCCTCGGATTCACGGTAGCCACGCGCCTCGATCCAGGCCGTGTCGCCATCCACCTTCAGGCTCAGTTCGAACAGCGTGCCGAGCAAGGCCGGGTACGTAAACGCGATTCGCAGGGCGTCACCCAAGGTAGCAGCGGACAACAGCGTGTAACCCAGCATTCCATAGGACGTGACATGCATACGCGAGCCGATCTCCAGGCCGAGGTCCGGATAGCTGGCAGTCGCGTTCAGGAAGACCTGTCGTTCCTGAGCGACCGTTATCCGCATGTCCGGGTACTTCAGCTGCCTGGCATCTAACCCGCTATTGGCCAGTAGCTCGTCTGGATACGGCATGCCCCGCTCTGCAGCGAGCTCAAGCGCTAGGGCAACGGCGTGCAGTGTAGTGAGATAAGAGTGCGACATGCGGAAACGCTCACGTGATCGGTGAGGTGATCAAGCAAGGGCCATGCCCTGCGCACAGTGTTATTATTTTAGGCTTAAAAGGAATAACCAGGCTGACCAATAGCGAACAGGTTTGTAAAATAGCCGACAAAATTACTTGGTTATTTCACGGTGCTTCAATGAGTGTATCCATACCTACCGCTGCTCCAACGAACTCGCCCGGCTCGCCGCTCGTAGCCAGCCTGATGCTCGTCGTGGGCGCTTTGGCCCTGACATTCGCGGTGGACGGTCGACAAGCAACCTTGTTCGTAGTCGGCGGTGCGCTCGGTCTCGTCCTCTACCACGCGGCCTTCGGGTTTACATCTGCGTGGCGGGTGTTCATCAACGAACGGCGAGGAGCAGGACTACGCGCTCAGATGATCATGCTTGCTGTCGCTGTCGCATTGTTCTTTCCAGCGCTGGCCTCCGGAACGCTCTTCGGGGAGCCTGTGCGTGGGCTCGTTGCTCCAGCAGGCACATCCGTTGTCGTTGGTGCATTCATCTTCGGCATTGGGATGCAACTTGGCGGCGGTTGCGCGTCAGGGACGCTGTTCACTGTCGGCGGCGGCAATGCTCGAATGCTCGTGACGCTGCTGTTCTTCATCATCGGCGGCACGATCGCAACACACCACCTGCACTGGTGGTCGTCATTACCGTCCCTTCCCGCGACGTCGATCATCGACACGATGGGTCTATGGCCTGCGCTTGCGTTCAGCCTCGCCCTGTTCGCAGCGATAGCGGCGCTGAGCGCACGGCTTGAGCTGCGCCGTCACGGTAGCCTTGAAGGCTCGAAGACAAGCGAACGTCAGGGCTGGCATCGATTCCTCCGTGGTCCTTGGCCGCTCGTGTGGGGCGCCGTCCTGTTGGCGCTGCTTAACTACGCAACGCTCGCGCTGGCCGGGCGTCCGTGGGGTATCACGTCAGCTTTCGCGCTCTGGGGCGCGAAGACGCTGCAAGGCGTTGGTGTCGATGTTGGCAGTTGGCCGTTCTGGCAGCAGGCAGCGAACGCGAAAGCCCTGGCAGCGCCGGTCTGGGAAGACGTTACGACGGTCATGGATATCGGCATCATGATTGGTGCGTTGCTGGCAGCGGGTCTTGCTGGCCGGTTTGCGCCGAACCTCAACATTCCGATGCGTTCGATCGTGGCCGCGGTGATTGGTGGCTTGCTGCTTGGTTACGGGTCGCGTTTGGCGTACGGCTGTAACATCGGCGCTTACTTTAGTGGGATTGCTTCTGGCAGCCTCCATGGATGGCTGTGGCTGGTGGCCGCTTTCTTTGGTAACGCAGTCGGTGTACGTCTACGCCCTGTGTTCTTCCCCGGTGAGCGGCGCGAAGCGAAGCTGACAGGCTGCTGAGCCAATAACGCTAAAGCCGGGTTGTCCATGACAGTCCGGCTTTTTTTTATCGCTGATGCTGGAGGTAGGCTGATTCTGCCCAGGCTTCGGAATCGCCGAGACGACAGTCCATTCGTTGCGATGTAGTGCTAGGCGCACGGCGAGCGGCACGATGCTCTGCGCGCTTGATGAGCGAATACGTTGCCAGTAGTGCAGCTACGTTAGCCAAGCCGATCGTAAGCAATACGGCGGCGGCTGGGTGACTCCATAACGATACGAATAGCGCGGTCATCAGTTTCCGGCCTCCTGCTCGTTCAGCTGCAGCTCAAGGCTGCGATGAGCTTCATGATTGGCCACCCCCGTTTGCCAGACAACTTCGCGCTTCGTTGGTAAGTGACGCGACTTGCTGCTAGTTGCGCGTAAGCTTCGTCTTTTTTATCGACGTGCCTGCGCTGATAGAAAATATTATTAACTTCGATACAAAAGTTTTCGTAGAAGGTTCCGATTCATATACATATCTGTTCGAAATGACTGAAAGGGAACTCATATGTATATACGGAAGCTTAATCTGCGGGCACGGTCGATACTGTGCTTTGGAATGCTTTGCGGGCTCATCATTCTGCTAGGCATGTTTGCCTTGCGTCAGGCCAGTGCCTTGAACGACGCCGAGGCCTATGTCGAAACGAACGTGTTGCCCAGCGTCAAAGCGCTGAATTCAATGGCCCTGAATTTCACGAACATTCGCGGCGACAACGCACGCTTGCGTAATCCTAATGAATCGACAAGTTTCAGGCAGGCGATACGGAGCGAAGTGGATCAACTGTCTGCGGCAATTCTTGAGAACAGCAAGACACTATCCGCACTGATCGTGACTCCCAGGGGCAAGTCTCTCTTCGCCGAGTTTCAAGGCAAGCTCGATTCTTTTCGTGCCTCTCAGGCTCGATTCCTCGCGCTGATCGATGCGCAGGATTATGCCGGTGCGATGGCGTATGCCGAAAATGACCATCGCAAGGCGTCCAACGATGTCGTCCAGACACTCGACGCATTGATCGCGGTCAACGACGAAAAGGCACAGAACGCGGGCATTACCGCGCGAGCGCTCTACACGTCGACGCTGCTTTGGGTCTCGGTTTTCATTCTCGTCGCGCTGTGCGTCTCCGTACTGCTTGGACTGATGTATACCCGAAGTGTGATTCAGCCAATGAACGAGGCGCTCCACATCGCCGAACGTATCGCCGCGAATGATTTCACGCAGCGCATCGATGCGACCGGCACCGATGAGGCAGCGCGTCTGGTCGCCGCGATGGCACAGATGCAAGGCAGTCTTCGAGACGCGCTTACCGTCATTGCAGACTCGTCGACGCAACTCGCAACCACATCCGAAGAAATGCACGCCGTGACCGAGGATTCGGCCAAAGGCATGCAACGTCAGAATGACGAAATTGAAATGGCTGCAACGGCGGTGAACCAAATGAGCGCTGCTGTCGATGAAGTTGCATCGAATGCTGCGTCGGCTTCCCAGGCGGCGGCCACGTCGAGTACGACCGCATTCTCCGGCCGAGGCCGCGTGGAAGAGACCGTCACTGCAATCAATGAGATGGTTGCCAGTGTAGGTTCCACCTCGAACGAAGTGAAAGGATTGGCCGAGCGCGCGACCGATATCAGCAAGGTGTTGGATGTCATCCGAGCCATTGCCGAGCAGACCAACTTGCTGGCGTTGAACGCCGCGATTGAAGCCGCGCGAGCAGGCGAGGCCGGACGCGGTTTTGCGGTCGTGGCCGATGAGGTGAGGGCGCTGGCGCATCGCACCCAGGAGTCCACTCGCGAGATCGAGCAGATGATCAATGCGATCCAGTCCGGGACCGAAAGCGCGGTGTCGTCGATGCTTCACACCAGCGGTCAGGCGCAGCGGACACTCGACCTCGCGCAGGCCGCGGGGCAGGCACTTTCCGAGATCACCGACTCGATTGCGCAGATAAACGAGCGTAACCTGCTGATCGCCACGGCGGCTGAAGAGCAGGCGCAGGTCGCCCGGGAAGTGGATCGCAGTCTCACCAGTATCCGAGATCTTGCCGTGCAATCCGCTGCCGGATCACACCAGACCTCCGTGGCCAGCGGCGAACTGTCGAGCCTCGCCGTTGACCTGAACCGTCTGGTCAAGCGTTTTTCATTCTAATCGGAGATGATGCCGGGGAGCGGCTGCGGTTATTTCCGGCGCCTTGGCAGACGCGGTCAGGCAGCCTGATCGCGTTTGACGAGCGAGTCGGCGCGGGGGATGGCGTTATCTTCGCGCAGGTCCTGGCGGCTGAATGGCTCGGAATTGCCTGCAATGTAAGCACCAATGCGTTGCAGGATGCCGTGGGTCGGTGCATGTGTTCCATGGAACATCACGATTGGCGCAAGAAGCACCACGGCCATCGCAAGCCGTTGCATGTACCGTTGGCTAACGCGAGGGCCGCGATAGAGGTAATACGCTGATGCGCTCAGCCCAATCATCGAACCCGTAACGGCCTCCCAGGGCGAATGATAGCCAAGGTGGATGCGGGACCACGCTACCAGGATCGCCGCCGCGGCACCCATGGCCGCGCCGACCTGGCTCAGGCGCTGTGAAGGCTGAAGCAGCAGCCAACCCAGCACCGGCATGACTGCCGCGCCTAGCATCGAGTGGCCGCTGAATCCTGTGAAGTCGAGTGCTCGTATGCCGATTCCCCAGCCGAAAAACGCGATCTTCGAAGCCGCGACGAGCAAACATGCCGTAGCGAAGCAGGCGTACCAACGTACGGCCTCGCGCCAGGAGACGGTGAGCAGTAGCCACACGCCCATTAGCATGGCGCAAGGCAGCATGATTGCAGAATCACCGAGATTGGTTATGAAGTACCAGACGGCCATGTGTGTCCTATGAAGTGGGATAGAGGCAAGCCGCTATGACCGGCCCAAAGTCCGGCGCGGGCGCGATGCCAAAAGTGGGATAGCGCTTTGTCCCGAAAAATACGCTCCGGTTCGATCCGCTCCGGCGAATGTTTGTAACGGCGCGTCGAATGGTGCTCGTTACGACGGTCTTAACGTCTCTGGTGCTCGCTACCGTTACCCGTGTTCGACGTCCTGTACGAATTGCCGTCATTCTTGTATGGAATGAACTGTTGATCGGCTCACGGCTGGGGTTGGGCAGCAATCCATTCCACTAACGCCCGAATCTTCGGAAGCTCATGTGCCTGCTCTGCATGAGCCATGTAATACGCGCCATCAGTCTGCAACGTAAATGCACTCGCCAGCACCAGCGTCCCTTGCGCCAGCTCCGCGTCGGCCATGAAGCGGGGTACGAGCGCGATACCGCAGCCCGCAACGGCCGCGTGAATGCACATGTAAAACGTATCGAAACGGGGCCCGTGGTAGCTCTGGTCCGTGGTGTGTCCCTGTGCGGAGAACCAATCGTGCCAGGCTTCAGGCCGAGAGGCACATTGCAACAGGGTATGGCCTTCCAGGCGTGCCGGGTCCTCCGGTAAGCCGTCGAAGCGTACCTCGGGCGAACAGACTGCCACCACACGCTCGCCGAACAGGGCATGGCATTGCGCGCCTGGCCAAGTGCCCTGGCCGTAGAAAAAGATCACGTCTGCCTTGCCTTGCAACAAGTCGAAGGGCTCTAGCTCGTTACGGATATCCAGATGGATATTGGGATGCGCGGCACCAAACCCTTTCAAGCCGGGGATCAGCCAACGGGCGCCGAAAGTAGGCTGTGTGGCGACGCGCAGCACCTGGGTTTCGCCGCCGTACGAAAGGATGTAGCGGCTGGACATCTCGACCTGAGTGAGAATCTTGTCGACCTCTGCCAGATACAACATGCCGGCCGGCGTGAGTTGCAGCCTCCGCCGCACACGATGAAACAGCAGGTGCTGAAGCATGTCTTCAAGCTGTGCGACCTGCTTGCTGACCGCGCTCTGCGTGAGGTGAAGCTCCTCTGCGGCACGGGTGAAACTCAGGTGCCGCGCGGTCGATTCGAAACACTGCAAGGCTGCCATCGAGGGCATGAGTCGCCTGGACATCAACACCGCCTCCCGCGAAACGGCCAACCGCTGAAGGTCGGCCAGCTTATGAAGCGTACGAGCTTACTTCATGAGCTGGCGGAATGATGTAGTGAATAAAGGTCGTTTGTTGGTGCCAGTTCCCTTCATGAGAATGCGAGCAATCCAATTTCATTGATGACGAACGGGAAGACGATCATGGTCGAGACGCTGCTGAAGAACCTCGGAGTCGATATCGCGCTGCGTGCGGGCAAGCATCCGGTCTACTCGCCCATCGATGGCAGCTGCGTCGCCGAGCTGGCACTCGAAAGCGGCGACGATGTTCGAACCATGATTGGAAATGCTCACGCCGCGTTTCTCGATTGGCGGAACGTTCCGGCACCGCGCCGAGGCGAGCTGATCCGCTTGTTCGGCGAAGTACTGCGCAAGCACAAGGCTCAGCTGGGCGAGCTCGTTTCAATCGAGGCCGGCAAGATTACCCAGGAAGGCTTGGGCGAGGTCCAGGAAATGATCGATATCTGTGACTTTGCAGTCGGTCTCTCCCGCCAGCTGTATGGTCTCACCATCGCTTCCGAACGCCCCGGACACCACATGCGTGAGACCTGGCATCCGTTGGGTGTGGTCGGGGTCATCAGCGCGTTCAACTTCCCGGTCGCCGTTTGGGCGTGGAATACAGCCCTGGCGGTAGTGTGCGGCAATTCAGTCGTCTGGAAGCCCTCGGAAAAGACACCGCTGACCGCGCTTGCGTGCATGGCGCTGTTCACCCGTGCGATGCAGGAGTTCGGTGCGGACGCTCCGCAGGGCCTGGCGCAAGTCGTTGTCGGCGCACGTGAGGCAGGGGAAGCGTTGGTCGACGATCCACGTGTCGCGCTTGTCAGTGCCACCGGGAGCACCCGCATGGGACGCGAAGTCGCGCCCCGCGTCGCCGCCCGATTTGGCCGCAGTATCCTTGCGGTGGGTGGTAACAATGCAATGATTCTGGCCCCCAGCGCGGATCTGGCCCTCGCAGCGCGCGGCATCCTGTTCGCCGCCGTCGGGACAGCTGGCCAGCGTTGCACCACATTGCGCCGCCTCATCGTGCATCGTTCCATCCAGCCAGAAATTGTCAGTCGTCTGAAAGCGGCTTATTCGAAGGTACGGATCGGTGATCCACGCAAGGACAATCTGGTTGGACCGCTGATTGACAAGACCTCGTTCGATGGCATGCAAGGCGCGCTCAATCAGGCTCGAGAGCAGGGAGGGGAGGTTTTTGGTGGCGAACGGCAGTCGGCTGATGCCTTCCCCAACGCCTACTACGTGACCCCCGCGATCGTAGAGATGCCAAGCCAGACCGAGATCGTCCGTCATGAGACGTTCGCACCGATCCTTTACGTCATTCCGTACGATGATTTCGACGAGGCGCTGCGCCTCAACAATGAGGTGCCACAAGGGCTGTCATCCTGCATCTTCACAACTGATCTTCGAGAGGCCGAGCGTTTCCAGAGTGCATCCGGCAGTGATTGCGGCATTGCGAACGTCAATATCGGTACCAGCGGTGCTGAGATTGGTGGCGCCTTCGGTGGTGAAAAGGAAACGGGCGGTGGTCGCGAGTCCGGGTCTGATGCATGGAAAGCGTACATGCGCCGCCAGACGAACACGGTCAACTATTCACGTGAACTGCCGCTGGCCCAGGGCATCGTTTTCGATTGATCCGGACGCCGCGGCCATGCGGCACGTTCGGGTTGTTTTCGTCGCAGCCCAGCAGGTCTGGGTAGAAGGGGGCGGGGATGGTCGAGTTACGCAAGGCTTGTCTGTGGGAGCAAACGGCGCCTGTTGCGTTCTCGGCACCCTCACTCCTGGCAGATGTGAAGGCGGATGTCTGCGTCATTGGCGGCGGCATCACGGGGCTGTCGACCGCCCTGCACTTGCGCGAGCGGGGTCTCAGCGTCGTTGTACTCGAGGCCTTCCTGTTCGGTACGGGCGGCTCAGGTCGCAATGTCGGACTGGTTAATGCCGGGACCTGGATACCCCCTGATGAGGTCGAAGCGACGCTTGGCCCTGGCCAGGGGCGCAAGCTGAATACCTTTCTTGGTGATGCGCCGGGTGTGGTGTTCGAGCTTATCCGACGCTATGCGCTGGAGTGTGAAGCCCGTCCGGACGGGACCTTGCACATGGCACACAACCGCGCGGGAGCGGCGGACCTCGAGTCGCGCTGCGCCCAGTGGCAGCGGCGCGGCGCCCCCATCGAGCTGCTGACCGGTGCCCGTTGCCGAGAGTACTGCGGTACCGACAAGGTCGAAGCCGCGTTGCTTGACCATCGTGCCGGCACCATCAATCCAATGGGCTACACCCTTGGATTGGCACGCGCGGTGGCGAACCGTGGCGGAACGTTGTACCAGCATTCACCCGTGACATCGCTAACCCGCACAGAGGGCCAATGGTGCGTACAGAGCCAGGTCGGAAGCGTCATGGCCGACAAGGTGGTCATTTCGACTGGCGCCTACACGGCCGGCGAGTGGGAAGGCCTGCAGCGCAACTACTTTCGCGGCTATTACTACAATGTAGCTTCCACGCCACTTGAGTCGGAGGCTGCCCAGGCGGTCCTGCCCCACGCACAGGGCTCCTGGGACACGCGGACGGTTCTCAGCAGCATCCGCCGGGACAACGCGGGCCGGCTTATTCTCGGCAGCCTTGGCGGTATGGATGCCAGGCCAGCCTGGTTCGTCAAACGCTGGGCGGATCGGATTCAACAGCATTACTTCCCGGCGCTTGGTCGCGTCGACTGGGAAATGCACTGGACCGGTTGTATCGATTTCACGCCTGATCATCTGATGCGGTTTTTCGAACCGGCGCCCGGACTGATCGCGGCTAACGGATACAACGGCCGGGGAAACACAACGGGCACCGTCGTTGGCAAAGCCTTTACGGATTACCTCGTGGAAGGCCAACGCGATACCTTGCCGCTTCCTTTTTCCGAAGAAAGCTCGCTGCGTTCCGCCGCTATCCGTAGCGCGCTATATGAAAGCGGTTTTAGCCTCTACCACGCCGGGCAATGCTTGAAGGTCGTTCTGTAGCCAGCACCAAAAGCACGTGAACCTGCAGTCGCTCTCTTCGGTATGATGCGTCGAGATAGGGTTTCGAGGTCGCTTCATGAGTAAGTCCGGGCAGCGCGTACTGGCAGCACTTCGGCAAATGATCGCCAGCGGTGAGCTTGCCGCAGGCGAACGCATCGCAGAGATTCCAACTGCCGAGCGTCTACAGGTGTCGCGTACGCCCATTCGCATCGCCTTCCGAACGCTCGAACAGGAAGGTTTGTTGCGTAAGGCCGATGGGCGCGGTTACCTCGTTCGCGAGGTCACCGAGGCTGATATCGCGGGCGCCGTTGAAGTGCGTGGTGTGCTGGAGGGGCTGGCCGCGCGCCAGGCAGCGGAGCGGGGCCTTAGCGAAACGCATCGGCATGCGCTATGGGAGTGCCTGGATGAGGGCGATGCGCTGTTTGCCAAGGGGTACGTGACGATGGAAGAGCTGGAAACCTATCACGATCTCAACATGCGCTTTCATGCCGTTATCATCGAGGCCAGCGCCAACCCCGCGATTGCGATCGCGCTGGCACGTAATGACCATCTTCCATTTGCATCGGTCAGCTCGCTGGCGGTCGATGGCGCAATGATGGACCGTGAGTATCGCCGGTTTAACTTCGCTCATCTTCAGCACCACGCGGTATACGATGCATTGCTCAACCGGCAGGGTGCGCGGGCAGAGGGCATCATGCGCGAGCATGCCAATGCCACGTTGCGGTATGCGCATTTCGATGCGAGCGGTGGGTTGATGCACGAGGCGATGACGGTGATACGTCCGGGCCGATGACAAAAAGGCGACTCTGCAGTCGCCTTTTTTTCTTACAGGTCCAGCACGAGCCTGGCGCTTTTCGAGCGGGAGCAGCACGGGGTGAACTGGTCATTCGCGGCCTGCTCATCCTCTGTTAGGAACAGGTCCCGGTGATCCGGTTCGCCTTCCAGAACGCGAGTGAGGCAGGTTCCGCAGATTCCCTGCTCGCACGAGACGGGAACCTCGACACCGACTTCACGTAGCACGTCGATAACCGTTACACCTTCCGGTACTGGCAGGACCTGACCGGTGCTGGCCAGTTGGATTTCAAAGCCTTCCTGGGAACCCTCTGCCTGCGGCTCGGCGGAAAAATATTCACGGTGCAGTTGGCTGCTATCCCAGCCATGCGCGGTGGCAGTCTCCAGGACGAAGGTCATGAACCCCGTTGGTCCACACACGTAAAGGTGATCGCCAGCGGTTGGCGCTGCGAGCATTGACGACACATCAGCGCGAGGCTCCATGTCGTCAAAATGCAGGTGTACGCGTGCCGCGAAAGGCGAGTTCTCAAGCCGTTCGACAAACGCCGCGTGTACTCTGGACCGCGCGAAGTAATGCAGTTCGAAATCCGCCCCCGTGTGCGCAAGGCGCTCCGCCATGCAAAGGATTGGCGTAATGCCGATGCCTCCCGCGAACAACACGCTTCGGGTTGCGCCGTTTTCCAACGGGAAGAGGTTGCGCGGCTCGCTGATACGGACGGTTTGGCCGACCGCAAGGCCATGCATGCCGCGGGAGCCGCCACGGCCTTCAGGCGCTAACAGAACGGCAATCTGGTATCGCTCGCGTTCTTCGGGATGGTTGCACAGCGAGTACTGGCGTATGGCGCCGTCTGGCAAGTGCACATCGATATGGGCTCCCGCACTGAAGGGCGGAAGAGGGGCACCGTCCGGACGGGCAAGTTCGAAGCTTAGAATGTCCTGGGCTTCGGGGTGAACAGCTTTCACGACGACGTCGATCACGATAGGGACCTCTGGTATCGACAGCATGCCCCGGTCATTGGCGCGCCGGGGCTGTCTGAAATGAGCATGGAAGGGCTATGTGCCGCGATGGTCAGCCGACCTGACGCGCCTCGATGACGTTTCCACCTTCGCGCTCGGCGGCAATCAGGCGGTCTAGAATGCGGCGAGACTGGACGCCGCCCGCATCGATATTGAGTTTCAATAGCTGACGCTCAGGCTGCCAAAGCAGGTTCTTCTGCTGTTGTTCCAGCATGTCGAGATCTTCCGCGAAGATCTTGCCTTGCCCTTCGCGAATAGACGCGGTGAGTTCAGCGTCACCAGGCTTGAAGTTGCGCGCCATGCCCCAGAAATACCAAATGGAGGTTTCGGTTTCCGGTGTGATGAAGTCCACCACGATGGACGAAGCTTTCACTTCCGGCGGGGCCTCGTATCCGCCATGGCCCGCGTGCGCCACGCCCACCTCGATCATGACGTGGCTGGGAGGCGTAAAGCGGCAGATCTGCCAGCGGTCCACCGGAACATCGTCGGCCAGACCATTGCCCTTGAGCGCCATGCGCCAGAAGGGCGGCGCCATGATGTTTTCCATGTGCCTTGATGTAACCACTTCGTCGCCTTCAACCGTGGTCTTGGGAGCGGCTTCGTCTATTTCCTTTTGTCCGATGCTGGAGGCATGGACGTAGGTCTCATGGGTGAGGTCCATGAGGTTATCGATCATCAGTCGATAGTCGCAGGCAATGTGATAGAGGCCGCCGCCATACGCCCAGTCCTGGCTATCAGCCCATTCCAGATGGTGGATCGTCGCAGGATCAGCGGCGCCTTGATCGCCCGGCCAAACCCAGACGAACCCATAGCGCTCGACAGCAGCGAACTGACGAATACACGGAAAACCCCGGACCCGCTGACCTGGCATGGAGACGGTCTTTCCGTCACAGCTCATTTCGAGGCCATGGTACCCGCACACCAAATTACCGTTCTGTACGTAACCCAATGACAAAGGTGCTCCGCGATGGGGGCAGAAGTCTTCGAGCGCGACTACCTGTCCTTCGGGACCCCGGTAAAAACCCATCTTCTCGCCGCAGATCTGGCGGCCTAGCGGTTTCTCCGCGATATCGTCAGGTGTGCACGCGACGTACCAGGCGTTTTTGGGGAACATGGATCAGGCCTCATTGTTGTTGTCGTATTGGATCCAATAATGAGCGTCGGCTTTTTCCCCTGTCAACGCGTTCACCCAAATCGTTAATAAAATAAATGGTTCGATAAGCGAACGCTAAAAGCGAGATACACCCTCCGCATGCAGACCGCACAGCATCTGGCCCGGTTGGCTTTACGATCGTCGGATGCCGTTGTTTTGCCTGTGGTCGAGACCGCTATGGCTTCAAACCGCTATTGTCCTTTGGATCCCAAAGTGACAGTTTGCACGGGTCTTCTGACAACAATAATGATAGGACCTTGACCATGATCGACCTGCTTCCAGCGGGCCACCTGCCTGCGGCCTCACCATTCAACCGGCCTTTCACTGATTCAGCCCCCAAGCGCATGGGGGCTCGCCATGAGTGACCTCAGACGCATAGTCGACGAGACGGCGATGCGACCCTTTCAGTATCTCGCCATAGCGGTCTGCATCTGCCTGAACATGATCGACGGGTTCGATGTACTGGTCATGGCATTCACGGCGTCTTCAGTGTCTCGCGATTGGGGGCTTACTGGCGCTGAGATCGGAATGCTGCTCAGCGCCGGCCTCCTGGGCATGGCAGCGGGCTCGCTGTTCATCGCGCCGTGGGCTGATCGGTTCGGGCGACGGCCCCTGATTCTGTTCTGTTTGCTGGTATCCGGTGTTGGGATGCTGCTGTCCGCCGCCTCGCAAACGCTGATCCAACTGGCGTTATTACGCGGCATCACGGGGTTGGGCATCGGCGGTATCCTCGCAAGCAGCAACGTCATTGCCAGCGAATACGCCTCCAAACGTTGGCGTAGCCTTGCTGTAAGCCTTCAGTCGACAGGCTATGCCTTGGGTGCCACGCTTGGCGGACTGCTCGCGGTATGGTTGCTTTCGCAGTGGGGTTGGCGCTCCGTGTTTCTTGCAGGCGGCATGGCCACCCTTGCGATGATCCCGGTGGTGATGCTCTGGCTACCGGAGTCGCTGGATTTCCTGCTGGCCAAGCAGCCGAACAGGGCCCTTGCGAGGGTGAATGCGCTCGCCGGCAAGCTCGGTCAGCCGCCGTTGCCAGCGCTACCGGCCGTAGCGGCTAAGACTGCGGTAGCAGGCGGTGCAGTAGGGCAGTTGTTCGCACCTGGCATGCGTCGCACGACGCTCCTGGTCTGGCTGCTGTTCTTCCTGGTGATGTTTGGTTTCTACTTCATCATGAGTTGGACACCGAAGTTGCTGACGTCGGCCGGGCTTTCCGAGCAACAGGGCGTCACAGGTGGCGTTCTCCTGAGTATCGGTGGCATCTTCGGGGCCGCTTTCGTTGGGCTCCTGTCCGCCCGGTTCCCGCTCACCCGCGTACTTGCCGGCTTCATGCTTGTCACGGCAGTGCTGCTCGTCATTTTCATGAATGTGGGAGGCTCCTATACCGTTGCGCTGGGGATGGGCCTGCTGATCGGCATGTTCTCGAACGGTTGCGTTGCGGGCCTATATGCACTCTCACCGTCGGTGTACGGCGCAGGCATACGTGCCACAGGCGTGGGCTGGGGTATTGGCATTGGGCGCGGCGGCGCGATCCTTTCGCCGACCGTCGCAGGGTTCATGCTTGACCAAGGCTGGGCGCCGTTGCAGCTGTACGGGCTGTTCGCACTGGTCTTCGTGGCAGCGGCAATCTTCGTGCTTTTCATGCGGCTAGGCGGTGAGAGGACACAAGGCCTGGAGCCGGCACATGCCTGATACGCACTCCACAAGCGCTGTAAGGCGACTTGATGTGCTTGGTCTGATCTGATTGGGCAGGGGCGTCGATCCTTGGCGCCTCGTTCCACGCCAGTTGCCGTGATAGCTCGACAACCGTATGGGCTTAGCAGTTAGCAGGATGTGATGATGCGGAACGGTACCGTCGACCTGAAAAACGACAGAGGCTTCCGGGAAGAAGGCCTTGGCATCGTGCGCCTTGAACAGGTCGCCGATCTTGAAGATACGCGGTGCGCACCTGTCTCTAGCGCTTCGTCCATCTGATCCAGCGCTTGGTCCTGCCTTTTTCACCATGCAGATGCATTGGTGGTGGGGTAGAGGTTCGAAGCAGTGAGGACGACGTTCAAGCTGTTTTCCGTTCTGCAAGCGCTACTTCAATAGCGCTTGCTTGAAGTTGATGCTGACCGATCGTTTGGAGGGGAGTTGGACGGGCGAGTCATCCCTGACTCAGTTGACTCACTTGGCGCCGGCGAACAGTGTGACTGTGCGTGGATGGCCGACTGCGCTGCCCTTGAGCTTGGGTCCATTCAAATAGACCGACATGTTGTTGCCTACGCTGTAGACCGAGCCGACCTGGTAGACCTGACCATTGGCCATCTTCACTGACGAACCCACCTTGAATGCGTTGGTGTTGGCAGTGGTCTTCGGGATCGAAAAGCCAGCCATATTCTTGGCGATGCCCTTGTCCCAGTTGCTGTCGGTAAAGTTGTTGATCGGTGCTTCAACGGTGGTAGCAGGTTTCGGTGCCGGCGCCGATGGTTTGGCGGGCGCCGGCGCGGCTGGTTTGTTGCCAGTGCTGTTGTTCGAACCGGTGCTTGGTTTGGTCGTGTTTGAGCTATTCGAGCCGGACGACGGCTGTGGGCTGGCTGCGGCTCCGGTATTGGTAGCGGTGGCAAGCTTCAGCGTGTTCGGGTAGCCCAACTTTTTGCCATCAAGCGTGCCGGTGTCGAAGAACACCGACATGTTGTTGCCTACGACCTGGACGTAACGGATGTTAACGACCTTGCCATCGCTCAGTACGACGCCCTGGCCCGCAGTGAACGCTTTGATGTTGTTCGACGTTGCAGGAATGGAAACACCCGCCGAAGTCCGGTAAACACCGTTTTCCCAATTCTTGTCGGTGAAGTTGTTGATAGTGGCCGTTGTTTCTTCCAGTGCAGGCTTGACTGGCATTGTTGGTGCAGTCGTCTGTGCCGGAGCTGGCGCTGGTTTCGGCGCGGCCGCGGTCGACTTCGGACCAATAGCCGAGCAACTGGTGTTATCGATGTACTTCTTCAGGACGGACCACTGCGGGCGATCGGCGCCGTTCTTCGGCTCGATTGCCAGGCGATAGTCGCCCCACGAGCGGCCTGCGGCCCAGTAGGTTGCCGGAATGCAGTTTTCTTTCAGGTACGCCAGCATGCCATCCATGATCGGGAACCAGCGTGGATCGTCTCCTGGCACACCGAATTCGCCAATGAAGCCCTTCTTGTTGTGGTCCTTCAACCACTGTACGAACGGCTTCACGCGCTCGACACCGTAATTGGCGTTAACCTTGGTTACGTCGAATTTCTTGTAGCTGCCGCCGTCGTCACCATCGAAATAGAGGTGGGCCTGGAAGATCAGATTGTCAGCCGGGTCCTTCAGGTTGAGAAGCGACTTGTTCCACCATGGCCAGTTTGCAGCGCTGGCCCAGGCGTTTCCTTCGATCATGATGGGCTTCACGCGGTCGATCTCGCGAATGGCATCGATACCGTGCTGAGCGGCAATCGGCCATTGAGCATCGGCATCATGCGGCTCGTTCATGATGTCGTACGCGTAAAGCGACTTCTTCGAACTCCAGCGAAGCGCGATCTTGCGAATCAGGTCGCGATAGCTTGCATAGCTCACCTTGCCGGTGCCAATCACTTCGTTCCGGTACCGCATGTAGTTATGCACGTCGAGAACGAGTTGCACATCGTACTTATCGGCGAGCGCGAACGTCTGGTCGATGTAACCTGCATACGTTGCATCGAGCGGTCCGTTCAGAACAGGCTGCAAACGCTCCCAGAGAATAGGAAAGCGAATCAACCGAATGCCCTTTGACGTCCACTGCTGGAAGTTGGCTTCTGTTGGGAAGAAGTAGTTGGTGCTTTCCTTGCCCGGCAGTACGCCAGACGTGAACTCGGCGCCAGCGAGGTTGATGCCCAGTAGCTCAACGCCGGCAGCGTTGGCCTGGTTACCGGGCAACCATGCAAGGCTGCATGTCAGCGCGGTCGCTGCGATAAGAGTGTTGAAACTAAATTTGCTGCGTCCGTTGCGTCCTTTAATGTGTCGTCCCGGCACATTGACTTCAAATAAGGACATATAAAACCACTATAAAAAATGTTTTCAGGATACCCAGTCAGTTGACGTAGGGCGATAAAAATGGCGAGCAGTCTTAGTTACTGGTGCAAATAAGGGGGATAGGTTTTGGAGCACAAAACCCAGCTCACAGCATCGTTGATGCGGTGCGAAACTCTAATGCAGCCGACACGCCAAAGTTCAGGCATGCCGATGAGCGGTATAAAATTATGGCGATATAATGGCAAATTTGGGTATTTCAGAGGGTGTATTGGCTGGATTTTTCGCTGAAACGTAACATTATATGCAACGATAGTGGCAATATATAATCATTTGCTGTGTCAAGAAACTGTTCTTTTCGTATAGCGATGCAGTATCTGTCAAAAGTTCGGACTGACAATTTTTGTCCTAAACCTGACGTAATCTAACGTTGTTTTAACCTGGAACTAGCGCTCTTAATTTCGTGCCCATGGACGTGCACTATTTAGGGTCATCGCGAAGGGAAAAACGCGTATCGGCAGATCCACAAATTTATTTAATCTGTATGACGAGTGGACAATTGTTTCCGGAAGACGCGGTGCACTGAGTTGTATTGAGGGCGCCTCTACCGCAGGGGCGGCGAAGGGAGAACAGGCCGCGCGCGGGTACTGTGCAAGGGGCAAGCCGCCTTAAACCGACGACACACGCGTGCGTGTCGTCGGTACGTATCGGGCTACCAGAGCGCGAGGGTATAGTCGATGTGCAGTCTGAGCTGGTTTTCGTCCCGGAAAGCCGCGCCGCCTGGGAAGTCATTTCGGTAGATGGATTGGCGGGCCTTGAATCCGACTCCTTTGAGTGGGCCGCCCTGAACCACGTAGCCGATTTCCATTTGAAGCTCACGTTCCTTGAGGCCGTCAGCTCCGAACGCGGCAAGCTCAATGTTATCGCCGCGAACGTAACGCAGACGCGCTTTCAATCCGGGCAGCCCGGCGTTCAGGAAGTCATAGTCATAGATGGCCTGCCACACGCGTTCCCTGGTGTTCAGAAAATCGGAACTCATTGTGAATTCACCAATGACACCGAGCTCGGTACCAGAGATGTAAGGGGTGGCCGTGTCGCCACTCAAGTGCATGTACCCGACGGTGAGCTTGTGTCCGCCCAGTGCGTAGGCGAACTGGGCCGAGAGGTTCCGGTTATCGACCTTGCCGGCTTTGGCGCTCCCAAGATCGTCACTGAAGAAACCTCGGAAATCGCTGGTGAAGGCGCCGTCGCCAATCGGAAGGGTATGAAAGAGCGTGAAGACGTTCTGTTCATACAAATCGGCCACTTCTGCACGGTAGGCGCGAATAAGCCATTTGTCCGTTGGGCGGTAGTCACCACCTGCGAAAGCCATATGCGAAGTCGTTGCTGCGGGGTTGAATCGGCCGTTGGGCGAGGCAACGGTCATGGGCTCGTAGTCGGTCGAGTTGCGTCGGTTGATACGATCCAGATAGCCGCCGTGTAATGTGAGGCCATCGATGTCACGAGAGTAGGCATAGCCGCCGCGGAACGTCTGCGGCAGAAGGCGTGCGGGGCTGGCAATGGCGAAGGGAAGGAAGATCGCAATGTCGCCACCCTTGATCTCCGTCTTGCCAATACGCAGCTTCCCAGTGGGCGCGATACGTGAATATTCATCTGCTGCTCGACCGGTTGTGCGGGAAACCGGAAGCACCTCGGTGCCAGTGCGATCCGGGGAAGAATCAAGCTTGAGCCCGACGAGGCCCATTGCATCGAAGCCGACGCCAACCGTGCCTTCCGTATAGCCCGACTCGAACTTGGCGATGAAGCCCTGGGCCCATTCGCGCGCAGCGGACTTGGCACCGTCATCCTTGAAGTCGCGATCCATGTAGTAGTTGCGCAGCGTCAGCGACGCCTTGCTGTCATCCACGAAGCCTGCTGCACCTGACGCCAGGGGTAGCGACAACAGCCCCCCAAGTATCAGCCGTTGCGCTATTGGTGTAAGCGCAGCGGTAAATGCGGACGAGCGTATGGCGTGTTCCATGAGGCGAATCCTTTTTGTTGTTGTTTTGTCACGATCGAGCGGTCTCGATTGCGGCGGAGCATGGAAACGCGGCAGATAATGGTCAACGCGATCTGATCGATAATCGAACGTTAATTCTATTAACGAAATGGGCGCCGATCGGCATCGCTCAGCTATCCCATTGATCTCGATAGGAAAAGCTTCAAATGTGCCCGGTCACCGGTTTTTCGCGCTAGTTGATTATGTTTGTTAATCTTTTGTGGCGCCCCGGTAATGCGGCTTGTATGAGCCGGCGCAGGACACAACAACAATAAAAGCGAGGTCTTACATGGATACGCATTCACGTCGCTCGACCCTCACGGTTGCGCTCTGTTTTATCGTTGCACTCATCGAAGGGCTCGATCTGCAGTCCGCAGGGATCGCTGCTGCTGGGTTGCGGCAAGCCTATTCCCTGGATGCGGGGATGATGGGCTGGATGTTCAGCGCCAGTATCATTGGCCTGTTACCCGGTGCTTTCTTCGGTGGCTGGGTTGCCGACCGGATTGGCCGTAAGAAGGTACTCATTGGCGCGGTCATTCTGTTCGGAATCTTCTCGCTCTGGACCGCCTATGCCGGCGACCTGACCAACTTGCTACTGGCACGTTTCCTGACCGGGCTCGGCCTTGGTGCAGCGTTGCCAAACCTCATCGCGTTGTGTGCTGAAGCCGTCGAGGAGAAGCGTCGCAGCACCGCGATCAGCATCATGTATTGCGGCGTACCGCTCGGGGGGGCCATTGCCGCGCTGGTCGGGATGGCGTCGGGCGAGCGTTGGGAGATGGTGTTCATCGTGGGCGGCGTCGCTCCGCTGGCGATCGCACCGCTGATGATGTTGCTGCTGCCGGAATCGAATGATTTCCGTGCCGCGCAGAGCAACTCCGGTAGTCACGACCGTATCTCCACGAGTACGGCGCTGTTTGCGCAGGGCAGGGCGAGTGCAACGCTGGCCCTCTGGCTCAGCTACTTCTTCACCTTGACCGTAATGTACATGCTGCTGAACTGGTTGCCTTCGCTCCTCTTGGCTCAGGGCTTCACCAAGCCGCAGGCCGGCAGCGTCCAGATGCTCTTCAATATTGGTGGCGCTATCGGCTCGCTGTTGGGTGGAGTGCTCCTGGACCGCGGTAATCGCGGCCGTGTCGTGATCGGGGTGTACGCAGGCGTTCTTGCCTCACTGGCCGGACTTGGTTTTTCCAGCGGCATCGCCGCGATGGCGACAGCGGGGTTTGCCGCCGGGCTGTTCGTTGTGGCGGCGCAGCTCGTTCTGTACGCGCTGGCACCACCGGTGTATCCAACGGCGGTGCGGGCAACAGGGGTGGGAGCCGCGGTTGCGGTTGGCCGGCTTGGATCCGTGTCCGGACCATTGGCAGCAGGGCATATTCTGGCGGCGGGAGCCGGTACCACAGGCGTCCTGCTGGCGGCGTCGCCGGGCCTCATCCTGGCGGCAGGCGCAGTCCTGCTGTTGCTGCATCGGCCGGTGCCGGCTGCACTACCATCGACACCTGCCTGAGGTAGGTTGCGCTGTAAGGCAGGCCAAGGCTTCGGTTAACCGTATACACCGTCAGATAGCGGCCTAGATAGCGTCTTCGGCAGCCCTGCCGGCCGGGTTATCCCGCGTCGGCATGGCGAGGATCTCTGGTACTACGTCGCGCTCGAAGATGTCGTGTAGGCGACGCAGCTCGGCGACCGGATCGAGATGCTGGTCCACACGGATATCCCAGAGCGGGTATTCCTCCTGGTCGACCACGTAGATCGTGGCCGATGACTCGCCGTGACGGTCACCGCCCGTGGCGTCTCCAGCAGCGATTGCTTCCATCAGGCGCTCTATCAAAGGGGCGTTGGGGTGTTCGGTAAACGCCTCCGCAATCGCCTGCAGCACCTCCGGGCCGGCAAGGCGATTGCCCTGGACCGAGAACCCGTCACCCTGCAACGAGCCGGCCCACGGCAGGCAGTCTTCGCCTGTCCACACCGCAAGTTCGCCCCTGGCGTCGACGATTCCGACCTGTCGGAGCTTCATGCAGGGATCGATGCCGTGCAGGCGCTGGAGAACCTCGCTCGCGGAGCTGCCTTCGCGCAGGAAGCGCAAGCCATCGATGCCCAGGTAAGGATTAATCTGGGCCTGCGTCGCCACGGCGCCGTAACCAGCGGCTGCATGAGACAGCAGTTTGCCTACCGCAGGCATGGCAGTGGCAGCTGCGATACCAATCTGGCTAGTTCGGTCACATCGGGCAACGATTGAAAATGTCATGAATCCTCCTCGGGCTATGCATTTGGCCGGATGCCGTGGCCAACGTTCCCCTGGCGCGCTGTGACTGGGCAGCCCAGCGCCACATGGCCCTGCGATGATGGCCGCAAAAACCTCAGATTTTTCAAAAATAGTTAATTGACATAACTAATGTCGAGGCGTAGCGTCAGGCCCATCGAGAACAACAAGAGATCACTTCGATGAGCAGCTATGAAGGTCGCTGGCAAACGGTCAAAGTGGACGTGGAAGAGGGAATCGCCTGGGTCACCCTTAACCGTCCGGAGAAGCGAAATGCAATGAGCCCGACCCTCAATCGTGAGATGGTCGATGTGCTCGAGACGCTTGAGCAGGACGAAGACGCCGGTGTGCTGGTGCTGACTGGTGCAGGCGAATCGTGGACGGCAGGCATGGACCTCAAGGAATACTTCCGAGAGACTGACGCCGGCCCCGAAATCCTTCAGGAAAAGATCCGTCGCGAAGCGTCGCAATGGCAGTGGAAGTTGCTGCGGATGTACGCCAAGCCCACGATCGCGATGGTCAATGGCTGGTGCTTTGGCGGTGGCTTCAGCCCGCTCGTGGCATGCGACCTGGCCATCACGGCCGAAGAAGCAACGTTTGGCCTGTCCGAGATCAACTGGGGAATTCCTCCAGGCAACCTTGTGAGCAAAGCCCTTGCTGATACGGTCGGCCACCGCACAGCGCTTTACTACGTCATGACCGGCAAGACCTTTACCGGGACCGAAGCGGCCGAAATGGGGCTCGTCAATCAGGCTGTGCCGCTTTCGCAATTGCGAGAAGTCACCACGGCGCTTGCCCGCGAGCTCCTCGACAAGAACCCGGTTGTCCTGCGCGCCGCCAAGATCGGTTTCAAGCGCTGCCGTGAACTTACCTGGGAGCAGAATGAAGACTACCTCTATGCCAAACTCGACCAGTCCCGTCTGCAGGATCCTGAAGGCGGTCGCGAGAAGGGCATGAAGCAATTCCTCGACGACAAATCCATCAAGCCTGGCCTGCAGACCTACAAGCGGTAACGTGCTGCTGGCCAGGGAATGGCCAGCCACGTGATCTACATCTGACGTATTCCCACAAAGACAAGAAAGAGGAATCATCATGCTGGACGTGCCCCTTCTTATCGGCGGCGAGTCCCGCCCGGCGCGTGACGGGCGGACATTCGATCGTCGCAATCCCGTGACCGGTGAGGCCGTATCCCGCGTTGCCGCAGCGACGCTTGAAGATGCCGATGCGGCTGTTGAGGCGGCGCGCAAGGCGTTTCCCGCGTGGTCGGCTCTGGCGCCAAACGAGCGCCGCCGTCGGCTGCTGGCTGCGGCTGATGCCCTGCAGGCGCGAGCGCCTGAGTTCCTGGCGGCGTCCGGCGAAACAGGTGCGATGGCGAATTGGTACGGATTTAACGTACACCTGGCGGCGGGCATGCTGCGTGAGGCGGCCTCCATGACCACGCAGATCAATGGAGAGGTCATCCCCTCGGATGTCCCCGGAAGCTTCGCGATGGCACTGCGGCAGGCCTGCGGCGTGGTGCTGGGAATCGCGCCATGGAACGCCCCAGTGATCCTCGCCACGCGTGCGCTGGCAATGCCACTGGCCTGCGGTAATACGGTGGTCTTGAAGGCGTCGGAACAAAGCCCTGCAGTGCACCGCCTCATTGGGCAGGTGCTGCAAGACGCAGGACTCGGCGACGGAGTCGTCAACGTCATCAGCAACGCGCCGTCTGACGCCGCTGCAATTGTCGAGCGCCTGATCGCCAATCCGGCGGTTCGCCGCGTCAATTTCACCGGCTCCACCCATGTAGGTCGGATCGTCGGCGAGCTTTCCGCACGACACCTGAAACCGGCCTTGTTGGAACTGGGCGGCAAGGCACCTTTCATTGTCCTCGACGATGCCGATCTGGATGCGGCCGTGGAAGCGGCAGCGTTCGGTGCCTACTTCAATCAGGGCCAGATTTGCATGTCGACGGAGCGACTCATCGTGGATGAGCGCGTCGCCGATACCTTTATCGAGAAGCTTGCAGCGAAAGTGCGCACGCTCGAAGCAGGCGATCCTGCCGCTCAGAACACGGCCCTGGGGTCATTGATCGACGTCTCCGCGGCGGAGCGAATCGAAGCGCTCATCGACGACGCAGTCGCCAAGGGTGCCGTGCGGGTTGCGGGTGGCCTACGCTCCGGCAGCATCATGCAGCCTGTGCTGCTTGATCACGTGACACCTGACATGCGCCTTTATCGGGAGGAGTCGTTCGGCCCCGTGGCCGTCGTCATTCGCGCACGGGGTGACGACGCCCTGATTGAGCTGGCCAATGACTCTGAGTTCGGTTTGTCCTCTGCCATCTTCAGCCGTGACGTGTCGCGTGCGCTCGCCCTGGCTCAGCGCGTCGAGTCCGGCATCTGCCATATCAACGGCCCGACGGTCCACGATGAAGCCCAGATGCCATTCGGCGGCGTCAAGTCCAGCGGCTACGGCAGTTTCGGCGCCAAGGCGTCGATCGAGCATTTCACGCAGCTGAGATGGGTCACGGTCCAGACCGGCCCACGTCACTACCCCATCTGACATAACCACAAGAAGAACAGCGACGCTGATCCGCTCGGCGTCGCCAGGGAGATCGACGCCATGATCCTTGAGAACAACAGGGGGGCCGCCGCGCGTGCTCCGGCGCGCTATCGCGACGTTGCGATTGGTCGCCCGGAAGTGGAAGTCTTCGAACAGGATGGACTGATGCACATGCGTTCGAAGGAGCCGCTGGGCGATCTGCCGAGGCGGTTGCTCGATCGCCTGGTGCACTGGGCCGACGTCCGGCCCCAGGAGACGTTCATTGCGGCACGTCAGCAGGGCGGTGACTGGCGCCGGGTCAGCTACGCCGACATGCTCGCGAGCGTTCGCTGCGTTGCTCAACATCTGCTCGGATACGGGCTTTCTGCAGAGCGTCCTTTGGCGATTCTGTCCGGTAATGATGTCGAGCATATCCAGGTGGCGTTGGGCGCCATGTATGCCGGCATCCCTTATTGCCCGATTTCGCCTGCGTACTCGTTACTGTCGAATGACCATGCGAAGCTCCGACACGTCTGGGACGTGCTGACGCCTGGTCTGGTTTTCGTCAACGACCCGTTGCCATTCCAGCGCGCGCTGGGTGCGGTCGTCGATCGGGAAACCCCGGTGTTGTCGGTTGTCGGTGCAGTCGATGGATACCGCTGTACGCCGTTTTCCGAAGCACTCGCCACCGAGCCAGGGGTTGAGGTCGAAGCAGCGTTCGAAGCGACCGGCCCTGATAGCATCGCCAAGTTTCTGTTCACCTCTGGCTCGACCAAGCTGCCCAAAGCGGTCGTCACCACCCAGCGCATGTTGTGCGCGAACCAGCAGATGCTGTTGCAGACCTTCCCGGTGTTCGGTGAAGAGCCACCGGTATTGGTGGATTGGCTGCCCTGGAATCATACCTTCGGCGGTAGCCACAACGTCGGCATCGTCCTTTACAACGGCGGGACCTTCTACCTCGACGATGGAAAGCCTACGCCTCAGGGCATGGCTGAAACGCTGCGCAACCTTCGTGAAATCTCTCCTACGGCGTACCTCACTGTGCCGAAGGGATGGGAAGAACTTGTCAGTGCGCTTGAGAAGGATGAAGCCCTTCGGACTCGATTCTTTGCGCGGATAAAGCTGCTGTTTTTCGCCGCAGCGGGCCTTTCGCAGAGTATCTGGGATCGTCTGGACAGGGTTGCCGAGCAGCACTGTGGCGAGCGAATCCGCATGATGGCAGGGCTCGGCATGACGGAGGCGTCTCCCTCATGCACCTTTACGACGGGGCCGCTGTCGATCGCAGGCTACATAGGGCTGCCGGCGCCGGGTTGCGAGGTGAAACTCGTGCCCGTCGATGGCAAGCTCGAGGGCCGATTCCGTGGGCCGCATATCATGCCGGGGTATTGGCGTGCACCTGAGCAGAACGCCGAGGCGTTCGATGACGAGGGGTACTACTGCTCGGGCGACGCGCTCAAGCTCGCCGATCCTGCCGATCCGCACATAGGCCTTATGTTCGATGGCCGTATTGCCGAAGACTTCAAGCTCTCGTCGGGTGTTTTCGTGAGCGTCGGACCGCTGCGCAACCGCGCCGTACTCGACGGCGCCCCCTATGTGCAGGACGTGGTGGTCGCCGCACCTGATCGGGAATGTCTCGGCCTTCTGGTCTTCCCAAGGCTATACGACTGCCGTGCGCTTGCTGGTCTCGGCGCGGACGCGAAGGACAGCGATGTGTTGCAGCATCCGGCCGTGCGTGACTGGTTTTCGGAGTGGCTCAAGCGTCTGAATAGAGAAGCTACGGGCAATGCGACGCGTATAGAGTGGATTGCCCTGCTGGATGAGCCGCCATCCATTGACCGTGGCGAGATCACCGACAAGGGCTCAATCAACCAGCGGGCTGTATTGAAGTGGCGCGCAGAGCGGGTCGATGCGTTGTACCGAGGAGACGATCCCGCGTTGTTGCGGGCAGGCCCCAGACCATGAAGCCGGGCGGGCTGTACTCGGCCTACGAGGGTGTAGCGCTGCTCGCCGCCCGCCGCACACCATGGGTCGACCTGGGCGGCGCGCTTTCGCGGGTCTCACCCATTGATCTCGGCATTGCGGTCGGCCGCGCCGCGCTTCGCGAGTGGGGCCAAGAGGTTGACGGTATTGATGCTGTAGTCGCCGGATCCATGGCCCAGGCCAGTTTTGACGCCTACCTTTTGCCCAGGCACATCGGCCTGTACTGCGGGGTGCCGCAGGGCGTTCCGGCGCTTGCCGTTCAGCGGATCTGTGGGACAGGCTTCGAGTTGCTTCGCCAGGCGGCCGAACATATCCGCAGTGGTTGTGACCATGTGCTCTGTGTGGGCACGGAATCAATGTCACGCAATCCTATTGCCGCCTTTACCCATCGCTCGGGTTTTCGGCTTGGCGCGCCCGTCGAGTTCAAGGACTTTCTATGGGAGGCGCTTTTCGACCCGGCCCCGGGCATCGACATGATCGCGACCGCCGAGAATCTCGCCATGCGCTATGGCATCACGCGCGAGCATGCCGACGCATTCGCACTGTTGAGCTACGACCGTGCGATGGCATCTCAACAGGCAGGGCGATGGACAGACGAGATCGCGCCGGTCGTTCGAGAAACCTTCGAGTGCCGGACCTATGTCCCGCGCGTTATGGAACTGCCGCGTGGTATCGAATCCGTAAGCATCGACAGCCACCCTCGCGCGACGGATGCCGGATCGCTCGCGCGTCTGAATTCCGTGCATCGCGGTGGGGTGCAGACGGCGGGAAACAGTTGCGCAGTAGTGGACGGTGCGGCCGCGGCTGTCGTCGGTCGGGAGTGTGCGGGCGTGTCGTCGCTTGCACGCGTGTGTTCATCTGCGGTGGTTGGCGTTGCACCGGAGATCATGGGCATAGGGCCCGCGCCTGCCATCGAGTTGCTGCTTGCACGCAGCGGCCTGGGACTGGACGACATTGCGGTCTTCGAGATCAACGAGGCGCAATCGGCACAGGTGCTGGCCGTCTCCAACACGCTTGAGATCGAGCCCGAGCGTATCAATCGGTGGGGTGGCTCCATTGCCCTTGGGCATCCACTGGCGGCGACCGGGCTCCGCCTCGCGATGACCGCTGCGCGGCAATTACGCGTTTGCAAGGGCCGGTATGCGGTTGTAGCCGCGTGCGTTGGCGGTGGACAAGGCATGGCGCTGCTTTTGGAAAATCCCGACTTCGGAAGGTGAGGCAGGGTAGAGGAATGGTTATCAGCCGCCGCTGGATGACATGAGATTTGTGCTCGAACACTGGTTGGACGCGCCAGGTCACTGGGCGCGAATCCCGGCGTTCTGCAACCTGGATGCTGCGCTGGCGGCGCAGGTGCTGGATGAGGCTGGGCGTTTTGCATCAGACGTGCTGGCACCCTTGAATGCGCCTGGCGACCGAGAGGGCTGCAGTCTTGTCGATGGTCGCGTCTACACACCTCAAGGCTTTTCGAAGGCATACGCCGCATACGTCGACGCCGGATGGCCGTCGTTGGCGTGCGAGGTGGAGGATGGCGGTCAGGGGCTGCCCGGCACTCTCGACGCGGCCCTTCAGGAGATGGTCTACGCGGCGAATCATGGCTGGGCCATGTATACAGGCCTATCACACGGTGCTTACCAGTGCCTCAAGGCTCACGCGCCCGAGCTCGTCCGCAGGGAGTACTTGCCTGGCATCGTCAGCGGCGAAATCCTGCCGACGATGTGCCTCACGGAGCCCCAGGCGGGCAGCGACCTTGGTTTATTGAGATGCCGGGCCGAGTCGGAGGGCGACGCCTATCGTCTTACCGGAACGAAGTGCTTCATCTCCGGCGGGGACCACGACCTGACGGACAATATCCTTCATTTGGTACTGGCTCGTCTGCCCGATGCACCGTCAGGTACACGGGGGCTTAGTCTTTTCGCGGTGCCGAGGAAAATCCATGGCGTCGATAACGGCATCACGTGCGGCGCTATCGAACACAAGATGGGGATCAAGGGCAGTGCAACCTGCGAACTGGTATTCGCACAGGCACGCGGCTGGCTCGTCGGTGAAGCCAGCAAGGGACTGGCCGCCATGTTCGTGATGATGAACGCTGCACGGCTACACGTCGGGCTGCAGGGGCTGGGCCATGCGGAACATGCCTTGCAGGTAGCCGAAGCATACGCACTCGAGCGGCGGCAGATGCGCGCACCCGGCCTGCACGGCACCTCAGGCTCAAGGATGCCGGACCTTATCAGCCACCATCCAGCCATCCGGCGGACATTATTGGATATGCGTGCCTTTACGGAGGGCATGCGCTGTGTCGGGTATTGGGCAGCCGACCTGATCGATGCCGCCGAACATTCAGAAGATGCCGATCATCGTCAGCGCGCGGGCGAGCTTGCGGGTCTTTTGACCCCCATGATCAAGGCGTTTTTCACCGAGAAAGGCTTCCTGTTGGCCAGTGATGCACTGCAGGTCTTAGGGGGGTATGGCTACACGGCAGACTATCCAATCGAGCAAACCTTGCGTGACAGCCGTGTAGGCATGATCTACGAAGGTACGAACGAAATTCAGGCCATTGATCTCGCCGTCCGCAAGATCATGGGCGACGAAGGCGGGGCGTATGGGCGCCTGCTGCATATCTTCGAAAGCGAAGCGGGCTTGGCACGCACCCGGGAGCACGATCGCCCGCTCGCGGAGCGCTATTTGGCGCAGTGTGATCTTGCGCGCGGCCTCGTGAGGCAACTGGTGGATACCGCCGAGTCGGATCCCGAATACCCATACCGCGTGGCCCAGGATTTCCTGCGACTGACGGTCATGCTTGCGTTGGGTCATGCCTGGCTCCGGACGCTTCGCTGTCTACCTGAGCGTGACAGCGAGTGGGCGCATCGCAAACTCGAAAGTGCACGCCACTTCTTCATTTACCTATGGCCGGATGTCATACGTTTGGGTGCACTTATCGAAGCGGGCAGGGCGCCACTTGGCGAAGTCGGTAGGGGTAGCTGAGCGGTCGAAGGCACGGGCCGTACGCGGCGTTAGCCAGCGGTAGCTACAGGCGTAGTCGACGCGATAAGGGCTGCCCGTGTTCGATGATGCCGGCCATATCGGTCGTGGAGCGCCGCGGCGGATTATGAGCGGACGCTAACGACCACCATCATGTCTGGACGTAATCGACACGGTGCTGGTCGGGGCTTCATGCGCTTATGTCTGCTCGTAGCCTTCCGGCGTGGCGCGATTGATCTTCTGCAGCAATGCAAGCAACTGCGCGCGTTCGTCATCATCGAGGGGCTCGGTTGCGGTCGCGTCGCTGGCTTCGGCCAGCTTTTTGAGTTTGCGTAACAGTGCCTTGCCTTCCTTGCTGAGGTACAGCCCGTAGGAGCGCTTATCCTGTTTGGCACGCACTCGTTCGGCGAGCCCTCGACTCTCCAGCTTGTTGAGTAGGAGGACAAGCTGCGGCGGTTCGATTGCCAGCTTTCGCGCCAGATCGGCCTGCATCAGGCCTGGCTCCTGCTCGATGATCGCCATCGCCGTGAACTGCGCTGGTCGCAAGTCATGCTGTGCAAGTTGTTCGACCAGATGCTGGAACACCTTCATTTGTGCGCGGCGAAGGGCATAACCCACAAGGTTATCCAGCCAGGGGGATGGAGTCGCGGCGTCTTTGGTAGCAGCGTTTGATGAATGTCGACTCATGAAAAGAGTTAGTCCGATACGGCTGATGCCGTCGGATATTCGCACTTCGAAGGCCGAGTCGCCAGCAAATAGACGGGCTGCGTTGCGTGGTCGGCTTCCATCACGCAGCATCCGGGTTCACGTCCAGAAAAGGAGGCGCGTATGCGTCTTGCCGTTCTTGCATTCGCATTGCTCGCAGCCAGTGCCGCCCAGGCACGTGAATACTCCCGGCTGGTTGTGTTCGGAGACAGCTATTCGGATAGTGGAGCCAGCCATGCAATCAGCAATCGGCTTGTAGAAGAGGGCGTGCCTGGCGCCGAGCTGGTGCCAGGTCCGCAGTTCTGGGAGGGACGGTGGAGCAATGGCCCAACTGCTGTTGAGGTGCTTGGATCCCATCTGAATTTGGAGCTGGAGAACCATGCTGTCGGTGGTGCCCTGAGCGGTGAGGGGAACGCCAACCCAGCGCTGGATACCTTCAGCGATACCGGGATGCTCGGCCAGATACGCACATTCATGAAAGGCCATGAGCACCTCGATCCAGAAGCGTTATATGTGCTGTACGCGTCAGCGAATGATTTCCTGGTAGTGCCTTCGTGGCCGTCCGAGCAGACGGTGCGCAGCGCTGCGGACAGGGCAGTCGCCAATCAGCTTCAGGCAATCGATGAGCTGGAGCGAAAGGGGGCCAGGCATGTTCTGCTTGTTGGCCCGATCGATTTGTCGCGCATACCCATGGTGATTCAGGCAGGTCATGCGCAGGAAGCTGCACTGGTTCGGGATAGGGTAAATGGCGCGCTCAACCGAGCGTTGGAAGAGCGCGGGAACAGGACGATCCTTTATTTCGATAGCGTGGCGTTCTCGGTGCCCATCATGGCATCACCGAGACGCTACGGTTTCAACAACGTGACTCAAGCATGCATTGGGCGGACACCGGGGGGTGAGAACGTCATATGCCGGCAACCGGATACGCATTATTTCTATGACGAGGTGCATCCGACCGCTCGGGTGCACAAGTTGACCGGCGAGGCGTTGGCCGAAGCTGTTCGCGGCTGGCGGCGTTATATCAGGCGCACCTTTAGCGCGCGACCCTTTATACGACCCTTGTTGAGCCGTTTCAGCGCGTCCTGTGCGACGTCTCGGTTCACGGCCACAAACGCGTGGAAATCGAAGATCGCAATCTTGCCCACCTGACCGCCGTCGATACCTGCATCTCCCGTCAATGCGCCCAGGATATCGCCGGGTCGCAGCTTGTCCTTGCGGCCTGCACCTATGGCCAGTGTTCTCATTTGGGGTTGCAGCGGCGAGCGGTCGCTGATCCGGACCTCGTCGATCTGCGCCCACGCGAGAGAGCTCTTCTGAAGGGACTCGATAGCCTGCGCGCGGCTGGCCTCTGCAGGTGCTACCAGCGATAGCGCAAGGCCTTTTTCACCGGCGCGACCGCTGCGCCCGATCCGATGGATGTGCACCTCAGGGTCGCGGGACAACTCGACGTTAATAACGGCTTCGAGACCCTCTATGTCCAGGCCACGGGCGGCGACGTCCGTTGCAACCAGCACGGTAAGACTACGGTTGGCGAACATGGCCAGCGTCTGGTCGCGGTCACGCTGCTCCAGATCGCCATGCAGGGCTTGCGCAGCGATGCCGCGACTTGCCAGGTGCTCTACCAGCTCCTGGCATTGCTGCCGCGTCTGACAGAAGGCCACACATGATTGCGGGCGGAAACTCTGGAGCAGGCGCTCTACAGCTTCGAACCGGATTGCGGGCGATATTTCATAAAAGCGCTGTTCGATCTGCCGGTTGTCGTGTAGCGATTCAACGCGCACTTCACTTGGTTGACGCATGAACGTCGATGACAGCTCCTGGATCCCGGCAGGGTACGTCGCCGAGAAAAGAAGGGTTTGGCGGCTTGGCGGGGTTTGGCTGATGACATCGGCGATGCTGTCATAGAAGCCCATGTCAAGCATGCGATCCGCTTCGTCCAGCACCAGTGTCTTCAAGCTGTCGACCACCAGTGTGCCTTTTCGCAAATGTTCCTGGATACGGCCAGGCGTACCCACCACGACGTGCGCACCATGCTCCAACGAGCCAACCTGCGGACCGAACGGTACGCCGCCGCAAAGCGTCAGCACCTTGATGTTGTCGGCTGCCCGTGCAAGGCGCCGAATCTCCTTCGCGACCTGATCCGCCAGCTCGCGGGTAGGACACAGCACGAGGCCCTGGCAACCGAAGTAACGCGCATGAACACGATGAAGCAGCGCGATGCCAAACGCGGCCGTCTTGCCGCTGCCCGTCTTGGCCTGCGCCAGGACGTCCTTGCCCTCGAGCATGATAGGCAGGCTTTGGGCCTGGATGGGCGTCATCTCGACGTAGCCCAGCGCAGCAAGGTTGGCCTGCATGGCGGCTGAAAGGGTGAGGCGGGCGAAGGAGGAATCGGACACGGTCGTGCGCTCGGACATCAAACGCAGCAGTTTAGCAGCGGCGACCCGTGGCGTCCGAAGTAAAGACGACGCTGTCGAACCTGACGCGTCCGGGGAAGGGCGTATGAGCGCGGATAGACTGGCGCAGCTCACCTAACAGTGGGTCCGCCAAGCCTGGCTAAGCAGCGGGGTATGCTTCTGGGGCAGACCATTATTACCGGCAAAAAAACCCGCATCGATCGATGCGGGTTTTTGGTCACTCGCCGGTCATCAGACCTTGGCGCGGGACTTGTACTCACCGGTACGGGTGTCGATTTCGATGTGGTCATCGATCTCGCAGAAGTCAGCGACCTTGAGTTCAGTGCCGTTCGCCAGACGCGCGGTCTTCATGACCTTGCCGCTGGTATCGCCGCGAGCAGATGGCTCGGTGTAGACGATCTTGCGAACGATGGTGGTCGGCAGTTCGATGGAAATGACGCGATCGTTGTAGAAGATCGCCTCGCAGACGTCCTGCATGCCGTCTTCGATATAGGCCAGCGCGTCACCCAGGTCGTCTTTCTCGACTTCGTACTGGTTGAACTCGGTGTCCATGAAGACATACATCGGGTCAGCGAAGTAGGAGAAGGTAACTTCCTTGCGCTCAAGGATGACAGGCTCGAACTTGTCATCGGCCTTGTACACAGTCTCGGTCGCCGAACCGTTGAGCAGGTTCTTCAGCTTCATCTTGACCACGGCAGCGTTGCGGCCGGACTTGTTGAATTCGGCTTTCTGGATAACCCATGGCTCGCCGTTGATCATGGCCACTTGGCCGGCACGAAACTCTTGTGCGGTTTTCATTCGAATATCCGTTGTCTGAATGGACGGAAAAACTGGCCGCGTATCATAGCCGTTTTGCCTGCAAAGCACAGCTTTCGCTTGTTGAATGCCCTGTTCATCGACCGAAGGCGTGGCTGCAGACGGTCTTGCTCAATGATTGGCGGTGAAGCGCACTAGCTGAGCAGCCAAATCGGCTTGCCTGCAGAGCGTGTCACACCAGTCTCGTGCGTGAAGCTCGATCCTTTTCCGCTTCTGCTGCCAGGCCTCCCAGACTGCCTGGTTCATTTGCTGGGTGTTCCAGCGCAGGGAAAGGTCACGAACACAACCTGCCACGTCCTCTGGAAGCACGTCGATATAGCGCGCGAGAAACGCGTCCAGCTTGTCCAGATGCGCCTCGTCGGCCTGAGGGTAGATATGCCAAAGCATAGGGCGTCCAGCCCACTGTGCGCGGACAAACGAGTCTTCTCCTCGCACGACGTTGAAATCGCACGCCCACAACAGGTAATCGAATTTCGACTGGCTTATGAAGGGCACAACCTGAATGACAAGTGAGCCTCGTTTCAGGGTATCGCCAACCGACAGTGACTTACCGGCCCATTCGCGGATGTCGTTAAGCGCGCGTCCTTCCGGCACGAGAACCTGCGTGAGCGAGGCGCCTGCTGCCCATATGTCGAGCCATCGTGCCAACGCCGGATTCTCGTATGTGAACAACGAGACGAGCAAAGCGTCCTGCTGGCGCGACACACCGATTTGAGCAAGAAATTCCTGCTGTGCAATTGGGTCCGCCTGAAAAGCGTCTCGCCGATCGATGAGGTCATGTTCGCGCAGAAGCCCGCCTGTGGCAGGGGCGAACCCGGGAAAAAAGAAATGCTTGGATAGCCCACTGCCCTGTGGAGAGGGAAGGCCATGACAGGACTCGATCCACGGTTCGGCACTGAGGTACTCGAGGTTGATCCAGCAAGGCGTCGAACTCGCCGAGCGTAATTCGTTTTCAATCGCGGATGGCAGTTGGCAGGCAAACGCTTCGATCACAACGTCTATCTGAGGTCCGAGGCGGACGCCGTCGACCCAGGCTTGGACCTCGACGCCCTGGCACATTTGGCACGCTGCCTGGCCGTCCGCATCCGGGCACAGACGGTTGAATGCGGCCAGATCGTCGACCCACAGGCGAACGGCCTGCCCGTGTTCCGCGACCAACTGTCGAGCCAGTCGCCATGTAACGCCGATGTCACCGTAGTTGTCGACGACACTGCAGAAAATGTCCCAATGACGTGGCATGGCGCCTCCCTTTCTTTAGCTCCAGAAACGAAAAACCCCCGAACCGTTTGATCAGTTCGGGGGTTTTACTTAGCTGGCGGTGAGGGAGGGATTCGAACCCTCGATACGGTTTCCCGTATACACACTTTCCAGGCGTGCTCCTTCAACCGCTCGGACACCTCACCAGCGCTCTAGAAGCCGTTGGCTCCGTCGAGGCGCGCTAATTTAGTCGAAGGCTTTGACGAAGGCAAATTTTTTTTAGCGCTTTCATGCATTTAAGTGGCCCACCCCTACAAAGCGGTGGGCCAATCGCGCGTTACTGCGCTGCGCCGCCGCCTACGCCGCCGCCCATTCCGCCTGTTCCACCGGCGCCTGAGCCCATACCGCTGCCGCCCATTCCACCACCGCCTTGGCTGGACGGACCTGCACCGCCGGGGCTGGCAGGTGCGCCGGTGCTACCGGGTGTAGTTGCCGACCCTCCTGTGCCTGGCGCACCCATACCGGGCGACTGGGTGCCCGGTGTGCCTGGGTTGACCGAAGAACCATTGGTGGTCGGGCCGGATGGCGTGGTCGGTGCCCCCGGCGTAGGTGCCTGGCCAGGTGTAGCGGCACCCGGGGACGTAGATGTGGCACCGCCGGCGCCGGAGCCACCGTTTATGGTGTCGGAAGCGGCACCGACAGAGCTTCCGCCTTGTTGCCGCTGCATCTCCGTTTCTGCGCCGCTTTGCTGACGTTCCTGCTGCATGTTCGTCCCAGCGCCCGCGAGCGCTGCCGTCGAAAACAGCATACATAGGGTAAGGGCAGGTATCCGAGTGTGCATGATCGTTCTCCGCTATTGGAGCCAAAGGCCCACAGTCTTGATATGCGCGTCTCGGCAACGGTGCAGGAACGTTACAGGTTGCCCCCGAACGTTCCCAAATCACTCTGCTTCTGCGGATTGCCGACTTATCCATCGGGTCACATTCGAAGCACGGCCGAGCTGCTGCGGTTCAAAATGTTCGGCTCGCGGATTGCTGGCTGGGTGCCATCCAACGGACAAGTGGCACCTTTCCGGATGTTTCCACGCTGTTATGGACGAACGGCAGCCTACGAAAGCAGCACGTCTGTCTCGCCCGATCCACCACCAATAGCCGTGCAATCCAACCAGCAATATTGGTCGGGAGCACGCCCTCTGAGTGAACTCCCGATCCACGCACGCTTTCGATCATAGGTGTGCCTAATAAACCCTCAAACACCTGTTCGACAGTGAGTCATCCGCTTTCATCGCGATGGCTTGGCATTTGCTTGAACTCATTGAGTCCTGCCAGTAACGACCAATAACAAGGGCGTGGAGCGATGCGTAACTACCCAAAAAAATGGCGCCAGGCGAGCTTGGTCTTCTTCGTCATGATGATGGTTTTGATCATTCCCAACATCACGCGATTTGTGGGATAGGCGAGTGCCGCCCGAAGGATACGGTGCGGTAGCCGTGCCCTCATGATTGCCTGCCGAATACATCGCCTGTGGAACTATCAGGTAACACAAACTTCCGACATCAGTGTGGGCGTGCAACTGGGCACGTTAATCCCTGATGATCGGAGGTTTGGATGTTCGAGTGGGACTGGTGGGTAAACAGAGGCCCGTGGGTAGACGCGTGCATCGTGCTCGCCGTGGCGATCCTCAGTTATATCGTGATTCGTGCAATCGTCGGCGCGGTTCAGCGCCGGCTGGTCGCATGGTCCAAAGGTAAACATCAGCGTTTCTATCGGTTTGCGGCCGAAGTGGTCGGCAATACGAGCCGACTCCTGATACTGACGTTCTCGTTGATGATAAGTCTCAGGCTTGTGGAGTTGTCCCCCCGTTGGGAGGATTTGATGTCCCATGCCTGGTTCATCGTACTGGCTATCCAGATCGCACTCTGGATCGACACGGCGGTGCGCTTATGGACCGAGAGCATGGTGTTCGGCGACACCTCCTTGCCTCGCAATCCGGTGACAACCGTGATCATTGCCACCGTCATCCGCCTGATGGTGTGGTCGGTGATGCTGCTGTCGATACTGGCCAATCTGGGTGTGAACATCACCGCCTTGGTCGCCAGTCTCGGCGTCGGCGGTATTGCGGTAGCGCTGGCCGTTCAGACGCTGCTGAGCGACATCATCGCCTCGCTGTCGATCGGTATCGACAAGCCATTCGAGACAGGCGACTTCGTGGTGTTTGGCGCGGTCTCCGGGACCATCGAACATATTGGTCTGAAGACAACGCGCATCAGAAGCTTGAGCGGCGAACAGGTCGTCTGTTCCAACACGGACCTTCTGCGACAGACCGTACACAACTACAAACGTATGGATACGCGGCGCATCGTGTTCAAGTTCGGCGTCAACTATGACACGCCGCCAGAGAAGGTCCGAGAAATTGGCCAGGCCATGAAGCGCATTATTCAGGGTGTCGAGAAGACGCGCTTCGACCGCGCGCACTTCCTCTCCTTCGATGATTGGCAGCTCACGTTCGAAGTGGTCTATATCGTGTTGAGCTCTGATTACAACGTGTACATGGACATCCAGCAGGAGATCAATCTGGGCATGCTGCAAGAATTCAAGGAGATGGAAGTGTCGTTCGCGTTCCCGACACGTACGCTACGTGCTGACAGCGAGGTGCCAGTGGTCGTGGCAGGTGTGCCTGCACAGGACCGAGCAGAGCGGGGCGAACAGCGCTCAGTGCCTGCCGCGACGTAATTACGAGTGAACCGGTATCGCGCGTCGTGGCTCTAAGCCATGACGCATCAAGGCGTCTGCTTAGACGACGGAGAAACACAGTGGAACTGCCAAACAAAGACCTTGGAACCCTGTTCGAGCAGCTGGGGCTGGACTCCGAACCTGCTGCCATTGACGCATTCATTGCGCAGCATTATCCGCTACCCGATGATGTCAAGGTGTCAGAAGCACCGTTCTGGACCCCCGGCCAGGCGGCGCTGCTGAAGGAAGAGCTTCTCGAGGACGCCGAATGGGCGCCAATCGTGGATGAGCTTAACGTGCGGTTACACATGAACAAGCAGTAAGTGGCTCTTGGCGCTGGCAACGCTGGCGCCCCGTTTTCTTGTTTACCGGTAAATCTGACGTACTGCACGTTGTGGCGCCAATGGGCTCCTTGCGGAAGACGGGCTACAATCCGGTGCGCCGCTCTGCTCGAAGCGTCTGGACATCTGTAGATGTCAGGGCGATAGGGCAGGAAAGGAACTCAATGCGGAGGTGCCGGGTCTTTTCGCGACGCGGTGCAGCCGTCGTACCTCTAGGAGGTACCGGTAAGTAGTCTGGAGACTCGATGAGCGAAAACCTAACTTCCGGGCTGGTCAGGCGCTTCGAACCGAACCTGCTTGGACGGGACTTTACCGTGGGCGATGTCCACGGACATTTCGAACTGCTGGAGGCGCTGCTTCGGCGGCTTCGCTTCAACACCAAGCGCGACCGTCTTTTTCCTGTTGGCGACCTCGTCGACCGAGGCCCGTATTCATCTGGTGTACTGGAGTGGCTGAGTAAAAGCTGGTTCCATCCTGTGCGCGGCAACCATGAACAGATGATGATCGATAGCGTGCTTCATGACGATGATGCACGCAGCCATCGACGAAACGGTGGCGAGTGGGCGTACGGTCTTCCCGCGGATGAGCGCCAGGAAATCGCGGAGCGGCTGGATGAGCTTCCAATCGCCATAGAGATCGCGCTGCCGGATGGCGGTGCCGTCGGCATCATTCACGCGCAGGCCCCGTTCCTCAATCGCAACGCACCATGGTCAATGGGTGTCGAGGCGCTCGAGGGCAAGCACGGCAAGGCGATCCAGCAGGTAGCCGTCAACGAAGCCCTATGGAGCCGCAGTCGGATACAGAGTCAGGACCGCACCCCGGTAGACGGCGTACGCACGCTTTATGTGGGTCATAGCAGTGTTCGTGAGGTCATGCAGCTCGGCAACACAGCCTATATCGACACCGGTTGCGGTTACGAAGGCGGCAAGCTCAGCCTCGTCGAGATCGGCACCAATGCAGTGGCATCGGTCGAAGTCGAGTAATCACTCGCGTACACCGGGCACGCTGAAGCGCTTTCTGCCGATGCAGTGCGCTTCATGCCGCCTATTCCCGCACTGATGACACGACGTCTGTCCGCGCTCATGGTGCTAGCCTACGCCCAGATCATCGCGCGCGGCTTGGTCTGAAGGGTCCGTATTCCCGCAGGCGAATCGCAGCTTACAAGGCATAGCCCAGGTGTCATCCGGCGACGCTATACACGTTGAACGGCCGTACAAAGGTGTCACGCATGCCGATATGCTGGACGAACCGCTCGATCGCTGGCCTGTGCTTTGATGCCTAAACGAACATCATGACTTACCGGAGGAACAATGACTGGGACATTGGCAACTGCTGGTCTGGATCTCGACGCGCGATACGCTGCGGCGAAGGAAATCGCATCCGAGGCCGCGCAGCGCGGCATGGCCTATTACCGGCGGCGTGAAGAACTCACCGTCATGCAGAAAAGTGCCGATGCCACGGACTTGGTCAGCATCGCTGACCGTGAGCTTGAGGATTACATTCGCGCTGAGCTGACCCGGCGGTTTCCAGACGATGGTTTGTTAGGGGAGGAGCGCGGCGCGTCCGATCTGGATGCGCATTGCCTTTGGGTCATCGATCCTATCGACGGCACGGCATGCTTCGTCAATGGGCTGCACAACTGGTGCGTATCGATCGGCCTGTTGGTGAATGGCCAGCCTACATTGGGCGCAATTGCCGATCCGAACCACAATGAGCTATTCCATGCCCGTCTTGGTCATGGCGCATTCGTGAATGATGCGCCGCTACAGGCGAGTACTGCTACGGAGTTGAACCAGGGAGCCGTTGGCGTCGGAACCACTTCTCGGCCGGGCAAGGAACACTTTCTGCCTTTCTTCGGCAAGCTGTTGGAGGCTGGTGGGATGTTCTACCGCGGTGGATCGGGCGCACTTACGACGGCCTACGTTGCTGCTGGCCGCCTGCTTGCCTACCACGAGACGCGCCTGTATGCCTGGGACTGCGTTGCCGGGATGGTGATGGTCCATGAGGCCGGCGGCCGCACCAGCTCATTCCTTCGTGGCAATGCGCTGACTGATGGCGGACCTTTCCTGGCTGCGTGTCCCGGCGTATACGACACCGTTCATGAGATGGTTGGCGCCTGGATAGACACGGAATGATCCAGGGCACAGACCGCGGCCCATTCTGTAACGCGTTCAACCGTCTAGCGTGGCGAACCTGTACCCATCCCTAGTGCGGCGGGCGTTCGCGCTCTTTTTGATTGATTGCCTTGTCGGCGTGTTCCGCCGCTTCGGGGCCGGTCGTTTTATTCGTTGCCGTCGTAGGGGCTTCCGAATCGGCGACCGTCTCTGTCTCGCTTTTGTTGACGTCGATGGTAGGTACGTCCGACTTATCAGACCCGAATTTTTCCTCGATCTTTTTCTTGATACCCACGTTCGTCTCCACCATGAATGCACGTGTCACTTGTGACCGGAAAGGGACGTTATCGATTCAAACATGTGCACGGCCCCCGACAGCCGGGACGGGTGCCATCTGGATTGGCACCGTAATGCAGTGATACCCGGTTGGGCCTCTCAGTTGTCCTGTTTGAACCGAGCGAACAGCTGTTCGCCCGTCAACTCCTCAGTGTGTTGCGCGAATGAGTAATACGCCGGCCGCTCTTCGATGAAAACCTGCTGGGTCATCGCCCAATCCGCATCGCTGTCCAGCAGGCCAACCGGTACGGAGTAGTGACCGCCGGCCTTCAAACGATAAAACAGATGGGTGCCACAGCGCTTGCAGAACCCGCGTTCAGCCCAATCTGACGTGGCGAACACGCCTACGTTTTCTTCACTCTCGAACTGTATCGGTATATCGCTTTCCGCGACCATCAGCGGGCCGCCGCCCCAACGTCGGCACGTTTCGCAATGGCAGGCCGCCACGCTGTGGCCCTTTACGTCGAGTCTGAGATGTACGGCGCCGCACACACAGGCGCCCTTGACTTCAGTACGGTCGTTCATTGGGTTTCTCCGTGTTTGGTTCACTCATTGACGCAACGCCTCGACGGCTGCGCCCAGGAACGCATAGGTGTCCGATTCGGCGTCGTCCATCTCCGGCTCCGGCCATGCACTCCAGACTACCGCTACCAGGTTTTCCTTGCGGTTGATGTAGAGGAACTGGCCGAAGATGCCTTGAGCCTCGAATGCACCGCCATCATGCCCGCGCAGTGCAGAAGGCCCAGTTGGAAATGTCCACCACTGGTAGCCATACCCAAGTGCGTATCCTTCATACAATTTGCCCGGGGCCAGGTGGGACTCGGGCCTGATGGCTGTCGCACGATCAATCCAGCCGGCAGGAAGGATCCGTTCACCATCAATTACGCCGTCATTCAGAATGAATTGGCCAAACCGGCCATAGTCTCGAAGGGTTGCCGAAAAGCCACTGCTGCCAATCTCCTGTCCCGCCTTGGCGTCCAGCTGCCAGAACGCATCGCGTTCCATCCCCATGCGTGCCCAGATCCGCTCCGATAGATAATCACTAGTCGTCATCCCGGTAGCTGCATGGATCAGCTCGCTCTGCAGGTGCGATTCGCCCGTGCTGTACTTGAACGTTGATCCAGGCGTTACGCTGCGCTTGAGCGAGCCCATATGCGTGAGAAGTGCACCGGGCTCATTGGCGAGCTGATATTCGAACATCTTGCGGCGATCCGACGTGGGGTCGCGGTAGGTCTCATTCCAGGCGACACCCGAGCTCATCTGCAACACCTGCTCAACCGTTACGCCGTCGTAGGCAGTGCCCTTGAGCTGTGGCAGGTAATGGGCGATTGGGTCCGTCACACTATGAATCCGTCCCTGCGCAACTGCAGCGCCTACAAGCGTAGAGGAAATCGATTTCACGACGCTGAAGGAGGTCCAACGCGTCTGATCATCATTGCCGAGCCCGTAGCGCTCGAGCACGACGCGGCCATCCTTGATGATCAACAAACCACCGACACGGTTGCGTTGCATGAAGCTGTCCACGTTACCGCCGCTGTAATGGACATCCAGCGCAGGGCCCCTGGGCAGCGGGCTGACGTTGGCGCCGCGATGCACATCACGGTTGAAATAGACCGAATCCATATTGCGGTACGTCCCCGGTTGGTAGGCGGCGGGGAGGTCGTAGAGGTCCTGAGCACGCCCGATCAGATCGTGCCTGGCAGGATCGCGTGTCGCGGTGTCCGTTGCGCATGCGGTAGTGAGTAGCGCCAACGCCGCGATGGAGAAAGATCTGGCAAGGTGCATGGTGCGTTCCTTGTTTTTGTTCGCTGTGTCATTTGCATCCGTACCGTCGACCGTGAGGGGGTAGGCTCGAGCGGCATTCTGGTATCGACCATCTGGCAGGGGAGTGGTGCCCCGGCGCGCACGTCGAAACGGGCGAATGGCTAGGGAGGCGGACGGACAAAAAAAAGCCCCGCTCGGGGCGGGGCTCTTCAATTTGGCAACCTGCGGATCAGTCCTGGCGGCTTGTCACTTCGAGCAGGTGATAGCCAAACTGGGTCTTCACAGGTCCCTGAACCTGATTGACGGGCGCGCTGAAAACGACGGTGTCGAACTCAGGGACCATCTGGCCACGGCCAAAGCTGCCCAGATCACCGCCACTGCGGCCGGACGGGCAGGAGGAATGTTGCTTCGCCAGTTCCGCGAAGTCCGCACCGCCTTCGATGGCGGTTTTCAGTTCGTTGCACTTCTCTTCGCTGGAAACCAGGATGTGGCGGGCGGTAGCACGTGCCATGTCTTTTACCTCAGTGTTAAAACGGCCGAGCCTACAGGAACGCTTGCGCGAACGAAACCGGGCCGTGGAGCGTGTGTGCAGGCAAGCTGGCCACACCTATCCAGCCAGGGCCTTTTCGATGGCCAGTCCGATGGACAGTACATTCCGGTCCTGGCCATTCGCAGCAGCCAACGTCAAGCCCACCGGAGCGCTGCCGGGGCGGTGGCATGGAACGGAGAGGGCGCATCCATTCAGGAAGTTGATGAACGTCGGGTTACGGAGCATCAATCCGTTCATACGGAAGTAGAGCGCTTCGTCATCGATGAGATCCTGTATGGGCGGGGCGATCTGTGGGACGGTCGGCATGAGCAGCCCGTCATAGGGTGCGATGCGTTTCTCGACTGCTGCAATCCACGTCTTGCGCCCTGCGATGAGATCCAGGAGATGGGCAGCGGACCTTTTTTCGCCCGGCGCGAGGCGAGCTCCGACGCGAGGATTGTATTCGCTTGCACGCTCTGCAATGTAATGTCGGTGGTAGGCCCAGGCCTCTGCGGCGGTGAAGCTTCCGTTGGCATTCAGCGCGGGCAGGGCATCGAACTCGGGAATGTCAATGTGCAGGATTCGCGCACCTGCCTGTTCGAGCGTCCGACACGCCGCTTCGAAGGATGTCGCTACCGTTTCATCGAGGTCGTGAAGGACAACGTTTCGTGGCACTGCGAACGTGCAGGTTTCGAGCGGCTTCAGATCGATTGGCACATACGTTTCGCCGGCCATCACTGCGTCAAGCACTGCGCAGCAGGCGACCGATGCAGCGAGAGGCCCAATCGAGTCCAGCGCTCTGGAAAGCGGCAACACGCCGTCCATGGGCACGCGGCTGGCGGTGGGTTTGAATCCGGTCAATCCGCAAAGGGCGGACGGAATCCGCACTGACCCGCCTGTGTCCGAGCCGATCGCAGCGAATGCCATTCCGTCCGTGACGGATACCGCCGCGCCGGAAGATGATCCTCCCGGTATACGACCCGTTGTGCGATCCCAGGGATTTTTAGGCGTGCCGTAGTGAGGATTGATGCCCAGGCCCGAGTAGGCGAACTCCGTCATGTTGGTGCGGCCAACGATGACCGCGCCCGCGGAACGGAGTCGGTCGACGACTAGCGACGTGTGTTCAGCGACTGGCGACCGGCTCAACAGCGTCGAGCCCGCCGGTGTTGGCTGGCCAGCGATGTCGAACAGATCCTTTACCGATAGGGGGATGCCCTCCAACGGAGAACGCTGCAGGCCAGCGGCACGAAGCGCATCTGATGCAGCTGCACTGGCAAGCGCAGCGGCCTGATCCAGCCGGGTGAAGACCCGCGCCCCTTCGCCTTGTGGGTCTGTCGCACGGGCAATTGCGGTCTCCGTCAGGCTTACCGAAGTGACGCGCCCCGCGTCGAGCTCGGCGGCGATTTGGTTGAGAGTCGTGAGCATGGGGACCTCAGGCAACTTCCGGCAGGATGTTCAGTGAATAGCGATGGCGAATGCTGCGCTGACGGCGTGGATCGTACAACTCCATTTCGAACTCGGCGGCTGGCCGGATGTTGCCAATCACGGCAACAGTGCCGCAGGTCATGCCGTCTCCGTCCGCAAGTGCCAGCTTGCCGTTGTAGCGTTGGACGAGGTCCGCAACCGTCCTCAGACTTGCCAGTGTCCCGTCCTGATAGGCGACTTCCTGACCATTCTCGACGATTCGCGCTCGGATCTGCAGTTCGTCCCAGTATTCGATGACCTCATCGAGTCGCCATGCGGTACGCGCAACCGGCTTGATACACAGCTGCTTGGACAGGGCCACGCTATACGACTCAAGCTTCCGGTCAGTGTGATCAGAGGCAATGCTCAGGTACTGCACGCCGTCGACCGTGAAGACGAAGGCTTCTACTTCGCCTGAAGACTGGTCGCCCACGACCTGAACCGTTTCTTCCTGCACGAGCTGGTTAGTGGCAACGCGATAGAAAAGCGGCACGGCGCTGGGGCGCGGTACACCAATCTCGGCCAGCTCCTGGATGTGATGCTCGATGGCATCGATATCGCGGCCTGCCCATCCGGCGATGATGAGGTTACGGATGTCGGCGTGAAGTGTGCTGCTGCCGGTCTCTGTTTCGAGCGTAAAGTCGAGTTTCATGTAAATGTCCTGTAGTCAGAAAGGTGAATGAACGCCGATCAGGATTGAAAAACGGAGGGCAGCCAGAGGGCGATCTGGGGGAAAAGGGCCAGCAGGCCAACCATGACGAACAGGAAGGCCACGAATGGCAGGCTGCCAATAATCACGGCTTGCATGGAGCCGCTTTTACGCAGGCTCTGTACAACGAAGAGATTGAGGCCCACGGGCGGGGTGATCAGTGCCGTTTCCACAAGCACGATGATCACGATGCCCAGCCAGATTGGATCGAAGCCCAAGGCAATCATGATCGGGGCGACGATGGGGATCGTTGTGATCATCATCGACAGCGTTTCCATGAAACAGCCCAGAACGACATAGAAGATGACGATCATCAGCAGCATCATCCACGGCGACAGGCCCAGGCCGACGATCGCATCCGTTAGCAGAGTCGTAAGCCCCGTCGACGCCATGATGAAGTTGAGAAAGGCGGCCGCAATTACGATCAGCATGATCATCGCGCTGGCCCGCATGGAGTTCTCGACCACCTCCTTCATCATCGAAAGGCTCAGCCGTCTAAAGAACGCCGCCAGGATGAGTGCGCCGACGACTCCCAGCGCAGCCGCTTCGGTCGGAGTCGCCAGGCCTGCATAGATCGAGCCCACGACCAGCAGGAAGATGCCCAGTGGTGGAAGGAGGTGGACAAGACCAGTGATCCGGTCGCGCCAACTGGCCGTGACGCGCTGCCCGCCCCACGAGGGTTTGAGCACGCATGCCACGACAATGACCAGCATGAACAAGCCAGCCAGTAGCAGGCCCGGCACGATACCCGCCAGATAAAGTTGCGGTACGGACGAGTTGGTCAGTACGCCATACAGGACAAGGTTGATCGAAGGCGGTAGAAGGATGCCAAGTGTTCCGCCTGCGGCAATGCTGCCGAGGAACAGGGGTTCGTTGTATCCGAACCGCTTGATCTGAGGCAGGGCTACCGTACCCACGGTCGCTGCCGTGGCCACACTCGATCCGGACGTTGCCGAGAACAAGGTCGAGGCGCCGATATTGGCGTGCATCAACCCGCCAGGCAGCCATGACAGCCACTGACTCATCGAAGCGTACATGCGCTCGGCGAAGCCGGCACGCAAGAGAATCTCACCGAGCATGATGAAGAGTGGAATGGCAACCAGCAGGAATTCGTTGTTTGAATTCCAGGCCAATTCACCCATCGCCCGAGTGAGCGGCAGGAACGAGTAAAGCGGGTCAAGTATGAGGCCGAGCAAACCAAGCGCCGCTGCGACAGGGATACTCAGTGCAATCAGGACAAGCAACAGGATAAGGGCGACAGTAATCATGCCTGGCGTCCTCCATTCACAAGGCGCGCACCAGTGGCGGCTTCCTCGTCAGCCTCTTCCTGGGCGGAGCGTATGCCACATAGCGCCTTTAGCGTTTCGAGGTCCCCCGTCACGAGCGCCGTGCTTGCGCGTATCAGCATCAGCGCGAGGACAATGGTGAACCAGGCGAACCCTGCCACCCAAAGGCTCTGCGGAATCCAGAGCGGTGTTGCGAGCGGGGTATTGGCTGCTGAGCTCTGTGACCAGGACGTCATCACTACGTCGTATGCGTAATAGGTGAGATAAACCGCAAACACGCCCAGTGCAACGAGCGAAAGCAGATCAAGCAATGCGCTGACACGTACGGGGAGATATTGATAGACGACGTCGACACGCACATTCGCGCGCTCGAGCACAGTGAAGGCAAGCGCCCACGTCGTGCTGATGGCGAACGCGTAGGACGAAAGTTCGTCAGCGCCGCCGACCGTTACGCCGAAAACACGGCGAACCACCACGTCGTAGGTGATTAGAAAGATGCTGGCGAGCGTCAGGGCGCCTGCCAGCCATACAGCCGCACGTGACAACGCGCGAGCAGCCGTAAGCAACCTTGCAAGCAAGGTGATAGCCTGGGAATTCATGGTCGGATCTCCGGCCTGGGCAAAGCGGAGCCGAGGACAGAAAGCGTCCTCGGCGACGGCTGTCATTTGTGAGCAGTGACGCCAAGCACCTTGCCGACGGTCTCATTGAAGTCGGTAACGCATTGCGCCGAACAGCGTGCCGCCCACTTGTCGATCACGCTTTGGCGAATGTCAGCAAGTTGCTTCATGTCCGCATCACTGGGCTGCACGAGCGTCATCTTGCCCTTCACCGGATTCGGACAGGCCTCAGCGCCGGTGTTGCAGTCATAGCCCTGTTGCGTCTGCTCGGCAGCTGCATCCCAAATCTGGTCGACCAACTCTGAGATGTTTTCCTGAAGGAACGTCTGAACCTTCGGGTCGAGCGCGTTCCAGGTCTTCTGGTTAACGGCGTGAATCTGCTGGTTCCAGTTGATAGGCAGCGCGAACAGGTGCGTCGAGACCTCATACCACTTGGCCGAATAGCCAGACAGCGAGCCGGTAATGGCGCAATCGACGACCTTGTTTTGCAGCGCGGGGACCACTTCACCGAATGCCATCGTCACGCTTGAACCGCCAACCGCTTCGATGAACTCAGCCTGGGTACGGCTGCTGGTACGAACTTTTTTGCCTTTAAGGTCGGCGAGGCTACTGACCGGTGCGTTGCAGAACAGGACCTGCGCCGGGTAAGTGGAGATACCGAGTAATTTGATGTTGCCCGTATTGGCGTAATGCTTCGCGTAGACGGGTTCGAACGCTTCGGTCACCTTGCGTGAGGTGTCACGATCCGGGGCGAGCCCAGCCAGGTCAATGGCTTCGTTGATTGGATTGTCGCTGGCAAAGTAGGACAGGGTCGCCGTACCGAATGGCACTACGCCCTGAGACATAAGGCGCAGCAGCTCCGGGCCTTTGAGCCCCATCTCGTTGAAGCCCTTGATCTGAGCCGTGACCTGATTATTGGAGCGCTCAGGAATGGTCTTGGTCCAGAACGGCTTTTCGTAATCTGTATATGCAGTGAGGTTACTGAGGCCCCCGACGACTTGAAGCTGCGTTTTCGGCAATTCCTGTGCTTGCGCGCTGGCGGCGAGCAGAGTGCCGAAGAGTGTGACGGCTATTTTTTTCATGGTTACCGATCCTCTAACGGTGCGGGATGTAGGAAGCACCCAGGAACCCGCGTTCCCTGGATGCGGTAATCGCCACTCGAGCGTCGGGGGCCGCCTCGGTGGGTTGAAACGAATCAGCGCGGCATGTGCCGCAGATAATCTCCCTAGAGCACGGCCAGGTTGCTGTTGAGCTGGTCAGTGACCAGCATATGGCCCGGTGCATGTGTGATGCTGAAGTCCGGCTTGGCGGCTGCGATGACAGACTGCGGCGTGACACCGCAGCCCCAGAAAACGGGAATCTCACCTTCTCGGATTTCCACAGGGTCGCCATAATCCGGTTGATCGAGATCGTTGATGCCGATGAGCCGCGGATCACCCAGGTGGAGCGGCGCGCCATGGACTGCGGGAAAGCGCGACGTAATTTGAATCGCACGAATGGCGTCAGCCGCCTTCATCGGGCGCATGGAGACGACCGTCGGCCCCTTGAATACGCCTGCAGGATGGGTGGGAATGTTTGTGCGGTACATCGGCACGTTGCGCCCCTGGCTGATGTGACGGACGTCTATACCATCGGCGATGAGGGCTTCTTCGAAGGAGAATGAACAGCCAATGGCGAAGGTCACCAGGTCATCTCGCCAATAAGAGCTGATGTCGCTCACTTCATCTACAAGCGCGCCATGACGCCACACGCGATAGCGAGGCACATCGGTCCGAATGTCCAGATCGGCACCAAGCGCCTCGATAGCGGTTTCACCGGGTTCGGACACGGCTACGAGTGGGCACGATTTGGGATTGCGCAGGCAAAACAGCGTGAAGTCGGCCGCCAGTGCCTTCGGCAGGATGGCGAGATTGGCCTGTACATGGCCAGGCGCCAAGTTAGCTGTGGGGCCCGTGAGTATTTGTTGTCGCGCTTGGTGACGTACAGCCACACTGGATGGGCTATGCATGTGCGTTCCTGGCGTTGAGCTTTTTTGCATTTCATGCCGAAGGAACATGGCTGTCTATTCGGATGTTCGGATGACAGCTGATAAGCAATTCGAATCAGCTTCGCTCGTGGTCCACATCGCGGCGACGGGTAGGCGAGCTCAGCGCATCGAATGGCGCACAGAGAGACACGCGCGTGCCCATACGGCGAGCAGTCGGTTATACGCCGGCCGGGAAGCGGTAGTCCGACGGGCTAGGTAGGACCATGGCCGTGGCCCTCTGCGATCTGCACGGCAAGCCTGGCGATCTCGGCTGCTGCATAGCTATCGGTTCCATTGATCCAGCTGGCTGTGAACGCAAGATCGGGTAGGGGCGCTGACTCAACATCGATAATCCTGAGGCGGCCTTCTGTCAGTTCCTTGTCCAAAAAACCTGGTGCAATAACGCTGACACCAACGGCATCCATGGCCATCCTCACCACCATGCTCAAAGAGGCCGACCCATACATTCGGGGTGTCTTGACGCCGTGATGGACCAGCATGTCGCGAACGACCTGATAAGGTTTGCTGCTCGACGGATAGGTGATCACGGGCCATCGCGCGATATGTTCGAGCGGAATAGGTTCGGGGCCCAGGTCAAGTTGTGGGCTGGCGACCCAGGCCAACGGGTACCGACACAGCGAAAGGTTTTCTACATTGGGCTCGTTCAAGGGACCCATGAGGAACGCCAGGTCGATCTGTCGGTTGAGCAGGTGGGATCGCAGGATGGGCGTGGTTTCGACTTCGATTTCCAATACCAGGTCTGGGAAGGTATAGCTCAGGCGTTCAAGGAGTGCGGGCAGCCAGGTCTGAACGATGGTTTCCGCTACACCGATGCCAAGCCGCCCGCTCACCGCGTTCTGGGCTCTGGCGATCAGGAGCATGTCGTGCTTCATCTGCACCATGCGTTCAGCATGTGCCAGTAACGCTTGCCCCTTTGCCGTCAGCTTGAGGCCACGCTTGTCCCGGTCGAATAGCCGAACGCCAAGCCCGTTCTCGAGTTGGGCGATGCGCTGCGATACGGCGGGCTGGCTGGTGTGCATCTTGTCAGAGGCCGCACGGAAGCTGCCAAGGGTGGCAATCCAATAGAAGGTTTCGATGCCACGCAATTCGATCATGATAGCGGCGGACTGTTGAATGACCGCCCATTCTGGGTGGTCCCCAATGCATGACGCAACCGCGAAGGCCGCAAGGGGGCTGCTGGAGATTAGGCAGGGGCGGGGGTGGAGAGCCCACCCGCGGCGGGCTCTCTCGTGCAGTCAGCAGTAGCGATCAAGGTAGGCGACGTGGCTGCGGCGTTCGACAATCGGCCAATGCTCCATCAGACAGTCATACACCTTGCTGATGAACTGATCATCTGCCGCGGCCTTGGGTCCGACATAGCCTGCACCGCGGTGGTAGGTCTTGAGGCGAAGTCGCATGCTGGGTCGCTGCTGCGCGAACGCCTGCGCATCCATTCCCGGCTCAACCTTGTCAATGTGGACCTGGCCGGTCTCACATACCCACAACACATGATGATCGTTCTTGTCTCTCAGGCTGGCGAACATTCGTTTCAGTTCCTCAGCACACGGCGTCTGCTTGAGATTCATGCTTCACCTCGGTCGATGTCGAAAGTTAACGAAAAAACCACGTAAGATCCGGCGCCAACGTCACGAGGAATGCAGGTCATGCAGGCCTTGACGAGTTGGCTATTGGGTAGCGGTGTGATTTCTACGCTACAAATCGGCTCGGCACGTCGCCGTTCCCCCCTGCCAGATCGCCGTTTTGCGGCGTTTGGCACTGCACTACGGCCTCAGAATCGCCTTTGTTCAGTCATGCGTCAATACATTTGTAGTGAAATAATTGATTCACTACACGCTCGACCTAACTCATGTTACGGCTCGCTGTAAAAGGCGTGCAGAGACTTCAGGCAATCGCTGTGAAGCCCTCAATGACGGCGCGATGAGTCACGACCCGAAAATGTAACTGAATGAAACCTGTCTATTTCCGAGCTTTCGTCGAACTGTCGCGGATAAAAAGTAAGGTGGCCCGGTCATAACGCCAGCTTTAAACCTTGGTCTGGAGATATCCGTCATATGGATTGGTTGCACATCCTCGTTTTATCCATCATTCAGGGCATTACGGAATTCCTGCCCATCTCATCCTCTGCTCACTTGATCCTGCCGTCTCAGTTGCTTGGCTGGGACGATCAGGGGCAAGCCTTCGACGTTGCAGTTCACGTAGGTACGTTGGGTGCCGTCATCCTTGCGTTCCGTCACGAGGTTCTAGCGGTCAGTCAAGGCTGGCTTCGCCAGGTCTTTCAACGTAAATCCAGCCCTGAAGCACGTTTAGGTTGGCTCATCATTCTGGCGACTATCCCGGCCGGGCTCGCCGGGCTGTTCTTCGAACATCTGATCGAGGATTACACGCGCTCGATGCTCGTCATCGCCACTACGACAATCCTGTTCGGCCTTCTGCTGTGGTACGCGGACGCCAAGGGAAGCCGAAGTGTCCCGATGGAGCGCATGACCTGGAGCCAGGGCCTGCTTATTGGTCTGGCCCAGATGCTTGCACTCATTCCGGGTACATCGCGCTCGGGTATCACCATGACCGCTGCTCTGCTGTTGGGCTTCAACCGCCAGAGCGCAGCACGTTTCTCATTCCTGCTCTCGATTCCACTCATCCTCGCGGCAGGGGGCCTGAAGGCAGTCGACCTGGCTTCGAGCGGTGCTGAGGCACATTGGGGTGACATGTTCTGGGGCATCGTGCTCTCGTTCGTATCGGCATACCTGTGTATCAAGCTGTTCCTAACGGCCCTGGACAAGATCGGCATGCTGCCTTTTGTGATCTACCGGCTTGCACTCGGCGTTTTCCTGCTGTGTGTCGCGCTCTAAGGTCGGGTGAGACGCACGAAGGCAAGACTTTTACGCGTAAGCGAAGCGTTCGTCGGGTTGTCAAAACTTTTCGCTGCAGTCGCGGTTCGAAGTTATGAACCCGATAAGACGTGAGGTGTTTCATGAGCAGCACTGGCGATAAGATCAAAGGCAAGGCGAACGAAGCAGTAGGCAAGGCCAAGGAGAGCATCGGCCGTGCTACCGACAACCATAGCCTCGAAGGTGAAGGTGACGCACAACAGGTCAAGGGTAAGGCGCAGCAGGTTAAGGGCGACGCCAAAGACGCTGTGAAGAAAGGTGTCGACCGCGCATAAGCGGTTACACGTGCGAAAAGCCCGGGTTTGACCCGGGCTTTTTCATGTCCGGCGTTATGCCTTTCGAGCGCGCCTGGGGGATTGCGCTCCGGTAGAGTGACATCAGCATCTTCTGCCTTAGTCAAAGACAGCGTTAACGTCGTGCTAATTGCCTCGTGCACATAAGGCTTGGCCGCCCATCCGCTTCATGACGAATCTTTAATAGAGCTAGAGGACAACCGCTCGTCACTGCTCCCGACATCGGTTTTTTAGCCCTATTGTGAGCGCGCTCTTACGGCGCGTAGAATCCGCGCCATTCACGACCGCTCGGTCTGTTTAGCCTCTATCACCGATGACAAAACCCGGCAGCTTGCGTTGTCGGGTTTTGTCCGTGGGTGGCGTGGTCAACGGGCAAACCCAAATCCAACACGAGTGTGCGTCGCCATTCCAGGACGACAGATTGCGTCTGCCTCCGTATCGATTACCCGGTGAGTCTCCATGCATCCGGGACGTCGATTCATTGCGTCTGAAACACACCGTTCAAGAGATTTGTCCATGAATACGCACCTGGAAGCACGCGAAGGCCGCTGGCTGAGCGTCGTTGCGCTGGCGTTCGCCGCCTTCATCTTCAACACGACCGAATTCGTTCCAGTAGCGATGCTTATTGACATCGGCACAAGTTTCGCGATGTCGACGTCGCAGGTGGGCCTGATGCTCACCATTTATGCGTGGATTGTCGCGCTGGCGTCGTTGCCGATGATGTTGCTGACACGCAACTTGGATCGTCGCACGCTCCTGTTCATCGTCTTCGTTGTCTTCATCGCGAGCCATATCCTGTCCGGGATGGCCTGGAACTTCACTGTCCTGGTCATCAGCCGGATTGGTATCGCCCTGGCGCATGCGGTTTTCTGGGCGATCACCGCATCGCTGGCCGTTCGCGTGGCGCCTGCTGGTAAGCAGACTCAGGCGCTGGGGTTGCTATCGACCGGCAGCGCGCTGGCCATGGTAATGGGGATTCCGATTGGTCGAGCGATTGGTGAGATCCTGGGATGGAGAACCACGTTCACGGTCATCGCCGTGATCGCTGGCCTGACGGTGCTGTGCCTGATGAAGACGCTGCCGCGTCTTCCGAGCCAGAACTCGGGCTCACTCAAGAGCCTGCCTTTGCTGTTCAAGCGTCCTGCGCTGGTCGCGACCTATGTCCTCACTGCATTGGTCGTGACGGCTCACTTCACCGCGTACAGCTATATCGAGCCGTTCGCGAAAGCGATGGCGGGGCTTTCTGGCAGCCGTATCACTGTGCTTTTGCTTGTGTTCGGCGGAGCTGGCGTTATCGGGTCGGTTCTCTTCAGTCAGCTCAGTGGCCGGTTTCCGAGAGGGTTTGTGGTTTCGGCGATCGGCGTCCTGACGTTCTGCCTGCTGGCACTGTTACCTATATCGGGCGACTTTGCCTGGTTGAGCGTACTAGCTGTCATCTGGAGCGCCGCCATGATGTGCTTCGGCCTGACCATGCAATCGCGGACACTGAACCTGGCGTCTGACGCCACCGATGTGGCCATGGCGCTCTACTCAGGGATCTTCAACATTGGCATAGGCGGCGGGGCGCTGATGGGGAGTCTGGTCAGCGAGCACCTGGGCGTCGCAAATATCGGCCTTGTCGGTGGGATGCTGGCGTTCGCGGGGCTGCTGATTTGCATATTCACGACCTACAGTGTCATGCGCCCGGTGCGGGTCAAGCAGGACTGACCACAGCCGCACTCGATGTCAGGCGATATTGCGCCACCGTGCCACATCCCGGACCGGCGGCGCACCGAACTGGCGTGCGTATTCCCGGCTGAATTGAGAAGGACTTTCGTAACCGACGCGGTACCCGGCTGCCGCCGCTTCCAGACCTTCTGCAATCATGAGGCGGCGTGCTTCCTGTAAGCGCAGCTGTTTCTGGTACTGCAGTGGACTCATCGCGGTCAGGGCCTTGAATCGGTGGTGCAAGGACGATGGGCTCAGGTTCACGCGCCGGGCGAGGGCTTCGATGCTCAACGGCTCATTGAAATTACCGTTCAACCATTCAATGGCGCGCCCGATGCGGTGTGTCTGGCTATCTGCGATAACGACGTCTCTGAGCAGCGCACCGTATGGTCCACGCAGTACACGATAAAGAATCTCGCGTATGGCCAATGGCGCCAGCACAGCAGCATCCTGTGGTGCATCGAGAAGCCGCACGAGCCTTACCACGGCATCCAGCAGCGGCTCATCGAGGCGATCAACGAAGAGCCCCCTTGTGGGGGTGGCGCCGAGTGGCCCGATCGGGCTTGAGGTATGGATCAGATCCGCAACCAGCGCGGCGTCAATGTTCAGCTTCAGGCCGAGGTAGGGTTCTTCGGGTGTCGCGCCTATCACTTGCCCCGACACAGGCAGCGTGACTGATGCGACAAGATAATTGAGCGGATCGTAGTAAAACACTTCCTCGCCGAGCAGGACTTGTTTGCGACCCTGCACGATCAGGCACAGGCATGGCTGATAGATGGCCGGCATTGGCAGGCTGAGACCCTCGCATCGTGACAGGCTGAGGGGCCCGATAACGGTCTGATGGCTACCATCGCCCGAGGTGTTGCGTGTGATCGAATCGGCCAGCTCGCGACGCAGCGCTTCGACGCGTATGGCAGGGTCAGTGGGCAGGGCCACGGGGTGTCCTCGATGAATGCGGGGTCTATGCGCGAAAGATGAATCAGGCAAGCGCGCAAGGCTAGCGAATTTCTGTCAAACGATTGCCTGATCCTGCACGAATAACGGCACGGTGGTGGTTGAACACAGTTCGGGGCATGGTCTGTAGAAGGATGGTTTGCTCGGTTGAGCGTGCATCATTGTACGTCTCTGCAGGATCGTGCAATTCGATGGCAGGAATCGGATAACGGTACCGCTGTCCAGCGCGTAGCCTTTCCCTACCGAATGTGAATCCAGTGGGGGTTACCAGATGCAACTCATCTCGCATGATCGGACGGAAGATGGATTCGTAGGTGAAGTGAAGCGGAACGGGTTTAGTCGCCCCGTCACGTACACCTGCTTCGAGTTTCTTATCAAGGCGCGGCCCGCGCTGGACTCACAGCTGGAGCATCTCATCGGTGAGCTGGTGGAGACGTTGGCCCCGATGCAGGGTGTCTCCTGGCACTTCGGAGCCATTAGCCAAGCGCAACATCTTTGGCAACTCGACGTCCTCGTGAAGCAAGGATCCTCTTTGGCGCATACGCTGTCCGAAGCGCTGTTGAATCGACTCATTCACCAAATGGCCATTCAATCGATGGATGTGCGTCGCTACACATGCAACGGTCAGCCCGCGCTGCGCATCGCGGGCTGAGGCATTCAGGCAATGCGTTTTCAACGCACCCCGGGTAGGCTTGGGCTACCGACCTCCACGGAGCCGAAGGGATGCGACACTTACCGTTCAACCCATCTTTCAGATGCGTCTTGGCTACGATTGCGCTGTGCGGTGGCACAGCCTATGGCAACGATCAGACTGTCCAGCTGGCCAATGGCATCAATGCGCTGCGCCAGGAGGCAAGCGAGTGTGATGGCGTGCGTTTGCCGCCGGCCAGTGTTCTCGCGCCGGAGCCCCGATTGGGCGCTCGCCGGGTGGAGTCCGCGAGCGATCTGGAAGCAATGCTTCGAGACCAGGGTTACCAGGCCGCCAGCGTCCAGCTCGTGGGGCTCAGTGGCATTCGCGATACCGGATCTGTGATCGATCAGTTGAGCACCGCGTATTGCAAGGTGATCCGCGATCCGCAGTTTTCCGAGATCGGCGTTTGGCGCCAGGGTGCAGTCTGGCAAGTCGTGCTCGCGCGACCATTGCTCGATGCCAATATGAAGGATTGGAAGGGCGCAGGTCGGGATGTGCTGGAGGCAGTCAATCGTATTCGCCGGATTGGCGCCCAGTGCGGCGATCAGCGCTTCGATCCTGCGCCAGCGCTGGCATGGAGCGATTCGCTTGGACAAGCAGCGTTGATGCATAGCGAGGACATGGCGCAGCACAACGTCTTCAGCCATACCGGGACAGACGGCTCGATGGCTGGCGAGCGCGCGGATAGAGCGGGTTATACCTGGCAGTTCGTTGGCGAGAACGTCGCAGCCGGCCAGGGCAGCGTGGATCAGGTGGTCGCCGGATGGCTGGCCAGTCGGGAACACTGTTTCAACATCATGAATCCCGACTTCACCGAAATGGGAGCTGCTTACTCCGTCAACTCTCGCAGCACAGCGGGCATCTATTGGACGCAAGTCTTCGGAACACCCCGGTAGTGTGAATTGCGCTGCAGCGCGGGCGGTTACCAACCCGCGCGGCGGTCGATCATGGAGGAAGGATGCGCTCGGCGCGCAAGCGGGTGAACAGGTCGAGCAGGGCAGCACGCGTCTCCCGATACTCCGTGAAGCCAAAATCTCGGCTCTTGGACATATCGTTTACGCACTCGGCGGTGCGCCCCAGGTCCGCATCGGTGTGCCACCAGGATACAAGTCTGTCGATATCCGGCTCTACCAGCGCGTGTTCCCTGGCAAGGTCAGCCCAACGCGATGCGGCATCGCCCATACGTGTTTCCAGCGGCGATAGCGCGTCCGGGCACCCGCCGTTCTTCAAACCAAAATACTCGGCAATTTCACCCCAAAGCCAGCGCCAGCGGAAGGTGTCGCCGTTGACGGTGTTGAACGCCTGATTCTGCGCACCGGGGGCCGTAGCTGCCCACTCCATGTGCCGGGCAAGCAAGGTTGCATCAGTCATGTCGGTCAAGGCGTTCCATTGGGTGGATGACCCCGGGAACACGAAGGGCTGACCACTCGCTTTGCAAAGTGACGCGTACACGCCGAGGGTCACGCCGATATTCATCGCATTACCACGTGCATGACCAATCACCGTATGGGGGCGATGGATACTCCAGGTGATTGACCGTTTCCCGGCAGTATCGAAAAGGATGTCTTCCAGGCTGTAGTAGAAGTTTTCGCCCGGCTGCCGGGGTTCGCTTTCGCGGAACGGGGTTTCCGCACGCCCGCTGCCGTAGTTTTCGAACGATCCCAGGTAATGCTTTGTGCCGGTCACAAGCGTTGCATGCGCCAGCGGCGCGTCAGTCAGCGCGTCAAACAGGTTCTGCATCATCGCGCTATTGGCTTCAACGTTCTCGCGCTCGGTGGGTCGACGCGTCCAGGTGCAAAAGAACACATGGGTGATCGGCAAGCCCTTCAGGGCCGGCGCCAGCGAATCGGGATCCATCAGGTCCGCGGCAATTGGAATATAGGTACCGCTCGTTGCTGGGCGGCGTGCCAGTCCGTAGACAGACCAGCCAGACGCAGTGAGGTAGTTGGCCAGGTTGCCACCGGTGATACCGGTAGCGCCGATGACGAGTGCAACGCCTTTACGCATGGGATCTCCACAACTAATCGAATGATGTGCCTAGCGTAGGAAGGCAGGTTTGTTGTCACAATCGGCATATTCGGAAAACATTATTGCGGAGGCGGAAACTTGGAGCTGATCGCGCTACGGTTGTTCGATCACATTGCGGAGTCAGGTAGCTTCACGGCAGCTGCTACGCATTTCCGGCTCGCCGTCTCTACGGTGTCGCGGCAGGTAGGTGCGCTGGAGGAGGAAGTCGGGCAGCGATTACTGCACCGGCATACTCGCGCCGTAAGCCTAACCGAGAGCGGGCGGCTGTTTCATGATGAGGTCCGTGAGGCGCTCAGGCGGTTGGATCAGGCTGCAGAAACCATCGCGAGCCAGCAGGGCGCACCCTCAGGTTTGCTCCGGGTGAATGCGCCGGTCACATTTGGTCGACGCCATCTCATTCCATTCCTTGCCGACTTTCAGAGGAAATACCCGGCACTCAAGGTTGATCTCGTTCTGTCGGATGCATTCAGCGACCCGATCCAAGGCGGCACTGATATAACCCTTCGCGTGGGGACACTGGCGGATTCGACCCTTTCCGCGCGGCAGCTCGCGCCACTGCACTTCAAGGTCTGCGCAACGCCTGACTATCTGGAGCGATTCGGTGTACCTGGATCGCCGGCCGATCTTGCCGCCCACAATTGTCTGGTCTATCGCGGTGTACGCGGCCTGCAGTATTGGTACATGCGCGCGAAGCACGCCCGAGATTGGCAGGAGGTCTCCGTGAACGGAGATCTGCATTGCAACGATGCCGACGCGCTCCTGGCGGCTGGGCTCGAGCACCGCGGCCTGATGATGTTTCCGACCTGGGTCGTTCACCGTGAGCTTGGCAGCGGCGCGCTACGCCCAGTGTTGGAGGATTGGGAGGCAAGTACAGAGCCAACCCGTACCGCTATGCACTTCATATTCCCGTCGAGCCGTCTACGAGCGCCCAAGGTGGCGCTGTTCATGGATGCATTCCGCGAATACGTGGGCGAGACACCGTACTGGGACGTGGCGGGTTGAAGGCCTAACGCTGTCGAGCGCTCAGGGCAACCAGGCGCGTTACCACCAGCGCGATATACATCACGCCTGCGAACTGTTCGAGCATGACCACTGACCGTGCGAAAGGCTGCAGGGGCGATATGTCACTCAGGCCGACGCCAGACAGGACAGCGAAACTCAGGTATAGCAGCTCGACCCACGTTCGTGCCGATTCGGGATTGATGCCGGCGGTAAAGCTATGCGGTGTGATCACCTGGCAAGCGGCGTAGGTGTGGGCGAACGCCCAGGCGAGCAGCGTGAAGGTCGCGCCGACTGCAAATAGTTCGTCGGTTGTTGCCCGCAGGTCTTCGAGCATGTATCGGATCAGGCTGAAGGCTGCGTAGAAGTAAAAGGCAGCGCTCAGAATGGGGAGGGTCGCAGTCAAGGTGTCGCTGGAGACGAACTCGGCTGCGATGGTCAATACCAGCACGAAGGCTGCAAGGATCAACGCAATCCATTGGGTGTTCGGACTGCTTCTGACCAGCCGAATCGCCGCAACCAGCACCATGATGCCGAACACACCCACGATCGCGCGGCCATGCTCCAGCGACTCCACGAACGGGTAGACGAGGATCGCAAGAAGCTGAACGAAAAGCAGGTGGGCGGACGGGTAGCGTGCCAAATAGGGAAAGACGCCGATCATGGATCACTCGCGGGAAACAGAATGGGCGAAGCCTAACCGGACCCGGCGCGTCTGCCTATCGCATCCTGCGTCGCGTCAGAGGCGAGAGGCTTCGACAATGACCAGCCCGGCGAGAATGAATGCGATCAACACAACGTACCATGCGGCATCATCACTCATCGGGTACATGCCACCATCACGCTTTACATAGATGCTGCCGGTGATGGCAATCAGGATGGTCGCGGGTGAGCAGAGTGCCAGCGTGCATAGCACGAACCAGCGGCGTCGATAGAGTGGTATCTCGGCCTCGCAGGTCTCTGCCTGAAGATCGTTCGACTTGATCATTTTCCCTCCAGAGTCCGATTCGCTCGTATCACACGTGGCGGATGAGCTGAGCTGGACATTCGTAGTGCGCGATTGGGCGGCGCATAGCATGGCGGGCGTACATTTCAATTCAACGACGCGCCGAGGGTAGGACGCTGCGACTATGGCGGCGATGGCGCGGCGGTAGTATGAATTTGGTCAAGCCAAGCGTGGGGGCAAGAGGAGGGGAATGCTGTTGGGATGCCCGCGCTGCCGCGAGGGACACCGGCACTCGAAGACTACGAGTGCCGGAAAATGAGCTGGAACTCAGCGAGCGAAGACGGCTTCCAGATGCGCCTGGTAGCGTTCGATGTCGTGTTCGATGTTGGGCACCTTCATGACGTCAGTGCACAGGAACGTTGGAAGCGCTCCCATTCCCAGGAACTGGTGGGCCTTGTGGAAGGGGAAGTAAACCGCGTCCACACCTTTGCCTTCGAAGAAATCATCCGGATCGGTGAACGCCTGGTCAGGCGCGTTCCAGGTCAGTGAAAGCATGTACTGCTTTCCCTGGATTAGGCCGCCGCTGCCGTACCGCTGGGACGCATCGGACCGTGTCCGACCATCGCTTGCGTACAGTGAGCCGTGGCCTTCCGTGAACACTTCGTCGACGTAACGCTTGACGATCCATGGCGCTCCCATCCACCAGCCGGGCATCTGGTAGATCACCGCATCGGCCCATAAAAACTTCTGGACTTCCTCGGCGATTTCATAGCTTTCGTCGATATGGGTGGTCTTCACTTCGAAGCCGGGGCGGTCGAAGAACGCAAGCGCCGTGTCATGCAGGGTGCGGTTGTAGCGTCCATCCGAATGCGCGAAGGTTTTCGCGCCATTGAGCAGTAGAATTTTTTGCATACGGACCTCTGTCGAAACTGGGGCGCAGCGTAAGGCCGTAACTGCTTCCGAAAAAGCCACGCAAGGGCAAATGATTGTTGCCTGAGAGTCAAGAATGCCTGCGCGCGATATCGCGACGTCGTGGGGTGGCGGGCTTACTGCTGAGAGAGGAACGGCGGGTTTTTCACGGCCAGATCAGCGTCAGGATTTCGATCCGCCAGCGTACCGTGAGCGGGCCGCATGCAACGCGAGTTGCTGTATGCAAACGGCCCGATCTTATCGACCCGGCCGGCTGCGAATGGTGGCCTTGAGATCGTCCGGCGAGATGTGCCCAACCACCTGAGCAACGGCGCTGCCGGGTTGTGGAAGATCGAGGATGTGGCCCTTGATCTTGCCAACCACGTGCATCTCGCAAGGCTTGCAATCGAACTTGAGCGTAAGTACTTCATCGCCATGCACAAGTTGCATCGGTGCCACCTTGGTCTTCACGCCAGTTACACCCTTGGCCTGCTTCGGACAGAGGTTGAACGAGAAGCGCAGGCAGTGCTTGGTGATCATCACCGGCACTTCGCCCATCTCCTCATGCGCCTCGAACGCCGCATCGATCAACTGCACGCCGTGCCGGTGGTAAAAGTCACGGGCTTTATGGTTATAGACGTTGGCCAGAAAGGACAGGTGCGCCTCGGGATAGACAGGCGGTGGGCTGCTTTCAGGCTTGCGTGATCCGCGAGGATGCGCCGCGATACGTGCCTTGGTCAGTGCTTCGATCGCTTCGCGGCGTAGCGCCTTCAAACGGGAATTCGGGACGAAATATAGGGTTGGGGCATCGATATCTACGGACGTTGCGTGATACTCGGTCGTCCCCAGTTGCGTCAACAGGTCCTGGAGTTGGTCACGCGCCTGGTCGGGTTTGTTCGCAACACCGAACGGCCCCTCGAGCGACACCGCCACGCTCACGCCTTCCTCGCTTGATACAGTGAGTGCAAGGCGATCCGCGTTCAGCGCCACCCTCCAGCGAACGCTGACTCGACGCTCCGCCGATGGTTTGAGTAAGGCCTGTTGCCAGTTATGGTCGAGATTGCGGCTCAGCGCATGGTTTGGCCGTAGGCGATGTAGCGCTTCAGGCATTTCGTTGGGTTCGATCCGGTAGCGCCAGCGGGGTGCGCCATCCTCATCGAATTGGCCCTTCAATTCAGTAATATTGGCGCGAAAGCCCACGACCTCGCGCTTGACCAACACGTTGAGGCCATCGCCGTTGGAGAGTGGTGTGTCGGTGACGGCGATCAGATCCTTACGGTTTACTTTTTCAACGTGTCCGACCGCAAGCCCGGTAAAGGTCGGCGAATCGAAGGCCCCGATGTCGACCTTGCGGTCCGTGACGAAATAGTCGGTGCTGCCACGGTGGAACGTCTTGTCAGGGTCAGGTACGAAGAAATGCGCCGTCCGGCCGCTTGATGCGCGAGCCAGGTCAGGGCGGTCCTCGAGGATGCTATCCAGCTGCTGGCGGTAGTAGGCCGTGATGTTCTTTACGTAACCCATGTCCTTGTAGCGGCCCTCGATCTTGAACGACCGCACCCCCGCGTCAACCAGTGCCCGAAGGTTTGCACTCTGATTGTTGTCCTTCATCGACAGCAAATGCTTTTCGAATGCGACGACACGGCCCTGATCGTCCTTGAGCGTATAGGGCAGGCGGCAGGCCTGAGAGCAATCGCCGCGATTTGCACTGCGCCCGGTCTGCGCATGGGAAATGTTGCACTGGCCCGAGAAGGCCACGCAGAGCGCGCCATGAATGAAGAACTCGATCGCCGCGTCAGTGTGGTCCGCAATTTCCCGTATCTGATGCAGATTCAATTCACGCGCGAGTACCAGCTGGGAGAACCCGGCCTGATCGAGGAACCGAGCGCGCTCGAGTGTACGAATGTCCGTTTGCGTGCTGGCATGCAGTTCGATCGGCGGGATATCCAGATCGAGAATGCCAAGATCCTGAACGATCACTGCGTCTACTCCAGCCTCGTACAACTGGTAGATCAGCGTTCGGGCTGGCTCGAGCTCGTCGTCATGCAGGATGGTGTTGATCGTGACGAAGACGCGTACGTGAAAGCGGTGTGCAAACTCGACGAGGCGTGCAATGTCGGCCACCTCATTACACGCGTTATGCCGCGCCCCGAAGCTTGGCCCGCCGATGTACACGGCGTCAGCGCCATGCAGGATCGCCTCGCGGGCGATATCGCCGTCGCGGGCGGGGCTTAGCAGTTCGAGGTGATGCTTGGGCAGGGACATGGCAAGAGTCGGGTCGCAGCGAAAAATGGTGCACAGTTTAACGCTGTCTGAGTGCTTCGCCATGACCTTGAGTCGTATCGGCTCACGGCGCGTTCTCGATGCCCGTGATCCTGAGTACTTCCGCGGCGTGCGAACCCTTGATTCGGATATCCCTCAGATGGATATGGTCTTGATTCGATCCAAAAGGAGAGCCGCATGACGATTTCCATCAAGGCATGGTCAGACTTTGTCTGCCCGTTCTGCATGATTGGCGAAAAGCCGTTAATGGAAGCAGTGGAAGCGTCAGGTTTGGACGTCGACATCCAGTGGATGCCGTTCGAGCTTCGTCCATACCCGACGCCTACGCTACGTCCCGAGGATGGATATCTCCAAAGCGTCTGGCCACAATCGGTCTATCCGGTAGCCGCTCAATATGGTGTAGAGCTCAGGCTGCCGAGCGTGTCGCCGCAGCCATACACGGCATTGGCGTGGGAGGGCTACCAATTTGCCAGAGAGCGGCGCCTGGGCACCCTCTATAACGATCGGGTCTTGAAAGCCTTCTTTCAGGAGGACCAGGACATTGGCCAGATTGGCGTACTGGTGAACCTTGCAAACGAGATCGGCCTGGACGCCGCTGAGTTTCGCGCCGCGCTAGAGAACCGCACCCACCGCGACCAGCACCGCGAAGCACTGGCAGCCGCGCAATCAGCCGGTATCCGTGCGGTGCCCACCTTCATGATCGGCCCTCGCAAGCTGTCAGGCGTTCAGACAAAGGAAACCCTGCTGGCGGCGCTGCACGAACTGGCCGGCCGCTGATCAACAATGTGCACTGCTAACGCATCAGATGCTGATGGGGAATGAAGGAAGTTCATGTCTCAACACTTCAGTCCGGGCGCGCGGAAAGCACTGTACTAGAGCGCTTCCGGATTTATTTTCAGCACCTGAGTGGTTGCCGTACATCAAATTCTTTATAGGTCACGCCTGCCTGTGCTCAGCTAAGTTATGATCTTCTCATTCTTCCTCTTTGGAGCAATGAATACGGATGTCTAGAACTCAGGGGCCGGGTTTCGCTAGCAAGCGACACCTTAATGGGCAATTATCAGAGTTGATCGCATCGAGCATCAAGAAAGGAAGATTGAAGCCAGGTACATTATTACTGGAAGGCGCTATAGCGGATCTTTTTGAAGTTAGTCGCTCCCCTGTGCGGCAGGCGCTTTCCCGATTACATGAGCAGGGGCTGATCAGTACGTTTGATGGGCGAGGGTACCTTGTAGGCGACGGCTCGGTGGGTCCACTCCGTTCCAAGCTGGACGCGGATACTTTCGAGGCGCTTGAAGATGCTGGTCGGCCCACCAGAGTACAATCATGGGAAAGCGTATACGACAATATCGAGCGGACACTTCTACACCATTCGCTATTCGGTCCGAGTCGGATAAATGAATTGGAGCTTTCCCGGCACTTTGGAATTAGCCGAACGGTCTCCAATCAAGTACTGACCCGATTACAACTGATGGGGCTGCTGGACCGGGACGAGCGGCAGCGTTGGGTATTGCCGGAGTGGGACGAACGCCGGCTGGCGGACCTTTACGAGGTCCGTCGCCGAATAGAGCCCTATGTCCTGCAGCGAGCGGCCGAGCACCTCCCCGACGCGAAGCTGGAGCGTTTCATAGCTCGACTTCATCAGGCGGTTGAACGATACCCGAACATGGAGAGCCGGGCGTTCGACGATCTGGAGAGCGATCTCCATATACGTACCCTTGGCTACTGCCCGAATCGGCAAATGCTGGACATTCTCCAACGGACGCACTCATTGCTGTTATCCGGCAAGCACATATTGCTCGACAAGCGCTATTTCCCGGAAGATGAACCGTTCTTCAAAGAGCATCTGGAAGTTTTTGAGAGTCTGCAGCGAAAGCGACCAGATAAGGCCGCAGAGGCGATGGAACAGCATCTAATCATCGCTGAACGAAAGGTGGGTCAGCGTATGATGCAATTCAAAACGAATAATCGCGTTGAACAAGTCGCCTTTCTTGAGCGGACCGAGTAACCATCGAGGTGGATCAATAACGGCGGTTATCAAAATGCCGCTAACCGCCGTTTGAATCCTATAGGTTCAGGTCACTGCGCCTACAGGCCAAGGGACGAACTCATTGTCCCCGTAATCGTAGGTCTCGCTGCGGGATAGTTCTCCAGACGCTATCTGGATGATAGATTCAAATATTCGCTCGCCCGCCTGAGCAATACTTTCACGCCCTTCTACAATACCGCCGCAGTTAATGTCCATGTCTTCTTCGAGGCGGAGGAACATGTCGCTATTGGTTGCCAACTTTATACAGGGCGCCGGTTTGAATCCGGAGACCGAGCCTCGTCCTGTAGTAAAGCAAATGATGGTTGCGCCGGAGGCGATCTGACCGGTGACGGACACAGGGTCATACCCGGGGCTGTCCATGAACACGAAGCCTTTTTCGATAATAGGCTCGCCGTATTCATAAACTGCGTTCAGCGACGTTGAGCCCCCTTTTGCCGCCGCACCCAACGATTTCTCAAGAATCGTCGTCAGGCCACCCGCCTTGTTTCCGGGCGAAGGATTGTTGTTGAGTTCAGCACCATTGATAGCGGTGTAGTTCTCCCACCAGCGAAGCCGATCGAGCAATTTCTCGGCCACCTCATGGCTGATCGCGCGCTGGATCAGCAGGTGCTCGGCGCCGTAGATTTCAGGCGTCTCGCTGAGAATCGCTGTTCCACCATTACGCACCAGCAAATCCGCTGCATACCCCAGCGCTGGATTGGCGGTGATGCCGGAATAGCCGTCCGAGCCGCCACATTCCAATCCCAGCATGATGTGCTCCACACTCTCTTCGGTGCGCTCCAGGCGTCCTACTGCGTTGGCCACTGCCTCGACCTGAGCGATCGCCTTTTCAATACTCTTGCGCGTACCTCCCGCATTCTGGATGTTGAAGACGCGAAACGTATCCGTCTCCTCCAACGCATGTTTTTTCATCAGCGACGAGATCTGATTGGTTTCGCAGCCAAGTCCGATGATTAGCGCACCCGCGATGTTGGGATTGCGCGCATATCCCCAAATACTACGCTCAAGAAATTTGAAGCCTTCCGAGTCAGTGTTAACCGCGCAGCCCCCGCCATGGGTCAACGCCACCACGCCGTCAATATTCAGCGAGCGGAGCAGGGGAGAGTCCTTGAAATGCGAAGCGACGGCTCTGGAAACAGTCGCTGAACAGTTAACCGTTGACAAGATCGCGATAAAATTGCGGGTGCCGACACGACCATCTGCACGTCGGTAGCCTTGGAAGCGGCGGCGTTGTTCGGACGGCAATACGGGTGTTCTCGGTATCGGCGGCGGCAATGCATCACTGGTATGCGTAGCCGGCATTTCCACGTTGTGCGTATGAACGTGTTCACCGGCACGAATCGCGCGGCTGGCTATGCCGATGACTTGTCCGTATTTGAGCACCGGCGCACCCGAAGCAATATCGCGCCGTGCGACCTTGTGTCCGCTGGGAATGTCTTCTAGCGCGGTCAGGCCTATCTCCTGAATCTCAGTGCCTTTCGCGATTGGCCGACGTGCGACGGCGACGGCGTCATCGTCACTCAAGACGACAACGGATTGATGCGAGGTGATCAATTGCATGGCGGCGTTCTCGGTTTTGTTGTTATGGCGTGGTGAGTGATCTTGGCAAAAATGAACATTGCATGCAATGTCTGCCGATGCTAAGGTCGATTTCAATGGCGCTGACCGCCAGTCCACAACAACAACAGGCAAAGGTCATCCCGCATGGTTACTACCTGCAGTAATACCGCTGCTTCCATCGTGTTCATTGCCATCGAGCGACCGGCCGTTGCGTGCCGCTGGAGGCTCGACTGATGCACCGAATCGTCGAAGCGTATTTCTCTCTCCTCAAGCTTCTCGCCGTCCTGTGTCTGGTCACCATGGTCGTCCTGGTGTTCGGCAACGTCGTGCTGCGCTACGGCTTCAATCAGGGCATTACCGTCTCTGAGGAGCTATCACGATGGGCGTTTATATGGCTCACGTTTCTTGGGGGAGTCGTGGTGCTGCGGGAGCGCGGCCACATGGGGGTGGATGTGTTGATCAGGCGGCTTCCGCGGCTAGGCGAGCGGGTCTGCCTGATCGTTGCCCAGCTGCTGATTCTGTTTTGCTCACTGCTCTTTCTGAAGGGAAGTTGGGTACAGATGCAGATCAACCTGAGCTTCCCTTCGCCGGTCACTGGCTTCTCAATGGGATGGTTCTACGGATCAGGCGTAGTGTTTGGTGCTTCCGCCGCGCTGATAAGCCTGTACGAGATTGCTCGTCTACTGGTGTGCAAAGACATCAGAGAACCCTCGCACGACCTCGAAACACATCTCTGATTTCCGGATAACAAGAACAACGGAGTGAGGCCATGGCCATCATCGCCATATTCGTTTGCTCGCTGATCGGCACCATGGCCATCGGCGTACCTATCGCGTTCTCGCTGATCCTGTGCGGAATCGCGATGATGTATTACCTCGATCTCTTCGACGCTCAGATCATTGCCCAAAACCTGATCAACGGCGCAGACAGCTTTCCCCTGATGGCCGTCCCGTTTTTTATGCTGGCAGGCGAGCTGATGAATTCCGGTGGCCTGTCCAAGCGCATCGTCAATCTGGCTGTTGCACTCGTGGGTCATATCAAGGGCGGCCTCGGCTACGTGACCATCCTTGCGGCCTGCCTGCTCGCAAGTCTTTCCGGTTCGGCGGCAGCGGACGCTGCGGCGCTTGCTGCCTTGCTGGTGCCCATGATGGTCAAGGTAGGCCATGATCGCGCTACGGCGGGCGGACTGGTTGCGTCCGCCGGAATCATCGCGCCTGTGATTCCGCCATCGATTGGGCTGATTCTGTTCGGTGTAGCCGGTAACGTCTCCATCACGAAGCTTTTTCTGGCAGGCATCGTGCCGGGCCTGTTCATGGGCGTATCGCTTTGCGTTGCCTGGTACCTGGTTTCGCGCCGCGAGACCATTCAGACGACACCGCGTGCATCGAAGCGAGAAGTATTGAAGGCGCTTGTCGATGGCATTTGGGCGCTGATCCTGCCCGTCATCATTCTCGTAGGGCTAAAGGCAGGCGTTTTCACCCCGACGGAAGCGGGTGTGATCGCCGCGGTATACGCGCTCTGCGTGTCGCTCTTCGTTTACCGCGAACTACGGATCAGTGAGCTCTATGGCGTGCTGCTGAAGGCGGTCATGACCACGGCAATGGTGATGTTCCTGGTAGCGCCCGCGATGGTTGCCGCATGGGTCATTACGGTCGCGGACCTGCCAGGCGAGATGATCGCCTTGATGGAGCCGCTCATGGACAGTCCTCGGCTGCTCATGTTGCTGATCGTCGTGCTCATCGTCCTGATCGGCATGGCGATGGATATGTCGCCCATCATCCTGATCCTCGCTCCGGTGATGTTGCCCGTAGCGGTAGAGGCCGGCATCGACCCGATCTACTTTGGTGTGCTGTTCGTCATGACGTGCGCCATTGGCCTGATAACACCTCCGGTTGGGCTCGTGCTGAACGTGGTTGCCGGTGTCGCACGAATTGACCTTGTCGCCCTGGTCAAGGGTGTCCTGCCGTTCCTCATCGCGGAGCTGCTGATTATCGGTTTGCTCGTCGCGTTCCCCGACCTATTGCTCGTGCCCGCGGGCTGGCTAGGCGGCTGAATATACAACGCTTCGGTCTCCCGTTTTGCGTGATCGAACCGGGGGCCGGCATAGATACCAGATCCATTGAAAGACACCAATAACAAGAGGAAGCCGTCGTGAAAATGATCCCCAAAGCGCTCACTGCACTTTTCTGTTCAGCTCTGATGTTCTCTTCTGTGAGCAACGCAGCCGAGGAGATAAACCGCCACAACTTCAAGATCGCTTTCGTGCAGGCCAAGAACCATCCGCACGGCCTGGGCGCTCAGAAGTTCTCCGAGCTTATGAAGGAGAAGAGCGACGGAAAAATGAAGGTCATGGTCTTCGCCAGCGGCACGCTCGGCGGCGATACGCAGGTGATTTCGTCGCTACAGGGTGGGACGGTCGACATGACGCTGGTAACGCCCGGTCTGCTCACTGGCATCGAAAAGGGGTTCGGGCTTTACGGCATGCCTTTTCTGTTCCAGACCTCTCAGGAAGTCGATGCGGTACTGGATGGTGAAGTAGGTCAAAAGTTGCTGGATCGCTTGCCGCCGCATGGACTGATCGGCCTCGGTTACTGGGATCACGGCTTTCGCCATGTCTCCAACAACGCTCGGCCAATCAAGACGCTAGAGGATCTGAAGGGCCTGAAGATTCGTGTTCAGCAAATTCCTACCGCCATCGAGACATTCAAGGCGCTTGGCGCCAATCCGGTTCCAATGTCCTTCACTGAGCTGTATACAGCGCTCGAGACGGGCACGGTCGATGGCCAGGAAAACCCGCTGGCTGCGGTAGAGACTTCGAAGTTTTACGAAGTACAGAAGTACGAGTCTCTCACTGGGCACTTCTATGACCCGCTCGTTGCAATCTTCAGCAAGAAAACCTGGGACAAGCTCAACGAAACCGAGCGTCAGGTGGTACGTGAAGCGGCCACCGAAGCGCAGGCATATGAGCGTAAGGTCTCGCGCGAGATGGACGTCACCTCGCGTAAGGCGCTGACCGATGCTGGGATGCAGGTGAACGATGTTGCGCCTGAAGAGATCCAGCGGATGCGTGAGCACCTCAAGCCCGTCACCGAGCGTTTCACTCAGGAGTACGGCGCCGATCTGGTAGGTGAGGTGATGGCGGAAATTCAGAAGGTACGCGACAGCCAGTAATCACGCCGGCGGTCGGGCGACCCCGGCCGCCAACCACGCGAGGACCGTTCCATGAACGATTTGAAGGTAGGGTTTGTCGGCCTTGGGCTGATGGGACGCGCAATGGCCGGGCATATCTTTCGTAACGGCTACCCGTTGAGTGCCATCGCCAATCGCAATCGTGAGCCACTTGAAGCGCTGGTCGCGGCCGGTGCGAAGGATGCCGGTTCTGCGGCAGCGCTTGCCCGTGATTCGGACGTAATTCTGCTTTGCCTTCCGGGCTCGAAGGAAGTGCTCGAAGTGCTGAATGCCGATGACGGCCTTCTCGAAGGGTTGGAGCAGGGCAAGATCGTGGTCGATTGCAGTACGGGCGATCCAGGCCAGACAGCCACCATAGCGGCTGCCGTGGCGGCAACGGGAGCCGGATATCTCGATACGCCGGTCAATCGCACGCCCAAGGAAGCGGCTGAGGGGCGTCTGAACGTGCTCGCCGGGGGCGACGCTGGTTTGTTGGCCCGAGTCCGTCCAATTTTGGAAACGTTTTCGGAAACGTTGCACCACCTGGGGCCCGTAGGGTCAGGCCATAAAGCGAAGGTCATTCACAACTTCATTGCACAAGGTAACGCCGCGATTCTTGCCGAGGCGTTCACTGCCGCGGCGAAAAATCACATTGATCTTGCTGCGTTTGCTGACATCTGCAGTTTGAGCGGTGGTTACAGCCGAACGTTTGAGCGAATCATCCCGTTCGTCCTGACTGGCGATGATTCCGGTCAGCGGTTCGCAATCGCCAATTGCGAAAAGGACATGCGCTACTACACGCACCTGGCGAAAAGCTCGCCGTCTACAGGCATCGTCGCAGAGTCCGTCTACCAGACCTACCTGCTCGCCAAAAGCCTCGGCCACGGGGACAAATACGTCCCACATCTTTTCGATGTGCTGGGCGAGATCAATCAGGTACGCGTCCGAGCCGGGGAGAGCGACACATGAAGTTCATCAGATACGGCGCCGAAGGTCAGGAAAGGCCCGGTGTGCTGGATGCACAGGGCAACATTCGAGACATTTCCAGCCTCCTGCCGGATATCACCGGGGCGGACCTGGCAACGGGGCGTCTAACGGCCTTCGACGCAAGCGAGGTGAACACGCTTCCCATCGTCGAAGGCAACCCCCGGCTTGGAACCCCTTGGCGAGCCATCGGCAAGATCATCTGCGTCGGGTTGAATTACGCTGACCACGCCAAGGAATCCGGGCTTCCGGTGCCGAGCGAGCCAGTGCTATTCACCAAGGCAATCAGCGCGATCAATGGTCCGTTTGACGAGGTCATGCTGCCCCGGGATTCGCAAAAGACAGACTGGGAAGTTGAGTTGGGCATTGTCATCGGAAAGCGGGCAAGCTATGTCGATCGCGCCGCCGCAATGGAGCATGTCTTCGGATACTGCATCGTCAACGACGTATCGGAGCGAGCGTTTCAACTGGAGCGAGGCGGCACCTGGGACAAGGGTAAAGGCTGCGACACGTTCGCGCCTATCGGTCCATGGTTGGTGACGGCGGACGAAATCGAGGATGTTCGCGATCTGGACCTACAGCTATTGGTCAATGGTGAGATCTGCCAGAAGGGCAATACGCGAACCATGATCTTTGGTGTCGACGAGATTGTCAGCTACATCAGCCAATTCATCACGCTTGAACCGGGTGATCTCATCTGCACCGGAACACCACCTGGAGTGGGGGCTGGCATGCAGCCTCCTCGATTCCTGGCACCTGGCGACGTGATGCAGCTGTCCATCTCCGGCCTGGGCGAGCAGCGTCAACATGTCGTGAGCTGGTCCCCCCGTTCCTGACCCACCGGCGGCAATGCCGCCGGCACTTTCGAGCGAAGAATGATCAAGAGAAGGCTTTATCCGGGCCGTGACTATCGTCGTGCCCAGAATATAGAAGAGCTGCGCGAGATCGCACGACGCCGCCTTCCAAACTTTTCCTTCGAGTATCTGGAAGGCGGGGCCGATGACGAATTCACCCTGCGGCGTAACCGGTCGGTTTTCGACTCGATCACGTTGCAGCCGCGTACGCTGAGATCCGTTGGAGCACGCAATCTTCGGCGTGATTTTTTTGGTGTCGAGTCGGCTTTGCCCTTCATGATTGGCCCGACGGGCTTCAATGGCTTGCTGACGCATCAGGGCGATCTACGTCTGGCGGAGGCCGCCGCCAAGGCTGGCATTCCATTCGTATTGAGCAACGCGTCCACGATAGCCATCGAGGATATTGCGGCGGTTGAAGGCGTGCGGGCATGGATGCAGATCTACCTCTATCGAACCCGTGACCATGTGGCCAAACTCGTAGAGCGGGTCTCCCGGCTAGGCCTTGAGGCCATCATGGTTACGACCGACAGTGCGATCTTCGGAAACCGCGAGTGGGATCGTCGCAATTATGTTCGTCCGCTCAAGCTCGATTTTCGAAACCGGCTGGACACGGCCCTTCACCCGGAGTGGATATGGGATGTCCTCGTTCCCCATGGGGTGCCGAGATTCAAGAACCTGGGAGATCTGCTGAAGCCCGGGCAGGACACTGTAAAGGGGGCTGCCAGCGCCCTGGCGGCTGAACTCGACCCGACGCTGGCATGGGAGGATATCGCCTGGCTGCGCGACATGTGGAAAGGCAAACTTATCGTCAAGGGCATCATGCATCCAGCGGACGCACAAATTGCGCTGAGTTATGGCGTGGACGGGCTCGTGCTTTCCAATCATGGTGGCCGGCAGCTTGATGGCGCGGTATCTGCCATGGAAACCCTGCCTGACGTCGCCCAGATCGCACGCGGTCGGATGCAGGTCTTCCTGGACGGTGGGTTCCGCCGCGGCAGCGATATTGCCAAGGCATTGCTGCTTGGTGCTGACGGCGTGCTTATCGGGAGAGCAGGTCTTTACGGCCTTGCTGCAGGCAAGGGACCGGGCGCGAGCCATGCCATCGACATACTGCGTACGGAGTTGGATAGAACCGTGGGGCTGCTTGGGTGCTCGAACCTGAGCGAACTGACGCCCGAATTGATCCACGCACCGGCGTGGCAGGCGAAGGCACATGCGCTCCACAGCGTGTCCCGCTTGGTATCGCAATAACCTGTACGGGATGACCAAGGTCGGCCATCCCGCCGTGCTGCCTGTGCATTTCGCTTGATGCTGGGCGCGTCAAGCAAGGAGCGCCTTCAGAACGTGCAGTCGACCCCTGCATCAGTTGCAGCACCCCGCACTGCAGCGATGACGTCGTCCGGCAGCGGTATGCCTTCCTTGCGATAGCGATCGCGGCGCCGTAGTCCGGCATGGCCTGGGAGCCGGACTGACTGCCCGGGCGTACGGGGTCGGCTGGCGCGGCAGCGTTCAACGAAATGGCTCATCTCACCTTCGAATGCGTCCAGGCCGCCGAAATGGCGTGGGTCCAGCACCATTACGCAAACCGCTGCGCCCCAGCCGGTGGGCGCGTCGCGCCGGCCGAAGCCACCCAGCCCAGCTGTCAGCGCCTCAACCATGGCGCCAAGCGCGAAACCCTTGTGTCCGAACTCCAGACCGCCCAATGGAAGAATGCTTCCTGGAGGAGTGGAGAAAAGCGCATTGGGGTCTCTGGTCAGCTCGCCCCGGTTGTCGAGCAACGTCGCATGATCGAGCTGCTGGCCGGTGGCACGCGCCTTGTTTACCAAGCCGTTGGTCACGTTCGACATGCTGACGTCGATCAATATTGGCTCATCACCATTGGGGATACCGATGGCGATCGGGTTTGGTGTGTAGACCGGGTCCAGTCCGCCGAAAGGCGCGACGGATGCCACCGCGGGATCCGACGTGTAGATGATCGGCATCAGACCGCGGTCCGTATAGGGCTTCAAATACGCGGCGAGGCACGCGATATGGTGCGAGCGGCGAATATTCGCAACACCGATCCCGTACACCTCCGCCGACGCCGCGGCGGCGGTCAAGGCACATTCGACACTGTAGGGGCCCAACAGATAGTTAGCGTCGTATTGCCTGACAACCGCAGTCTGGCTAACGATGACCAAGGAGGCGGCATCTGTCTTGGCGTGTCCGTTGCGAATGTCCTTGAGGTAGCCCTGGGCGAGTTTTACGCCGTGGGTGTGATGCCCCATCAGATCGCCTTCGATCAGGACGCGGGTGACACTCGACGCGACGTCTTCTTTCGCTCCACCCTCGGTAAACAAGCGATGAATGAGTTGCTCCAATCCAGCGACATCTACGACAGTCATTCAAGCGCTCCCTTTATTCATGGGCTAGTGGCGTGTGCCGGCGGCGGTATTTCAGCCAGCCGCGTGACAACACCGGAAAGAGCAGGATCAGGATAACCAACGTACCCAGAGCCGCGCTGATCGGACGCTCGAAGAAGGCCAGGAAATTGCCGTTCGACCTCATCATCGAGGTCATGAAGTTGGTCTCCAGAATATTGCCGAGCACCAATCCCAGGATGGCAGGGGCAATCGGGAAATCCGAGTTCGCCAGCAGGTACGCAACGACGCCACACGCCAGCATGATCCAGATGTCCGCCACCGAATTGTTGATCGCGAACGCACCGACGATGCAGAACGATAGGATGATCGGCATCAGCAGCTTGGCCGGGGTGACGGCAAAAACATGTGCGCTTCGGATGGCAAGATAGCCAATCGGGATGAGAATGAGGTTGGCCACGAAGAATGCAGTGAACAGTCCGTAGGCCATCTCCGCGTTATCGAGAAAGATGGTTGGCCCCGGGTTCATTCCCTTCATGTAAAGCACACCGATCACGATGGCGGTGATCGAGTCGCCCGGGATACCAAAGACCAGTGCAGGAACCCATGCACCGCAAATTCCAGCGTTGTTCGCGGAGCTGGCATCGACGATGCCTTCCATGTTGCCCTTGCCATACGTTTCGGGTGACCTGGATCGCTTTTTACTGATCGCGTAGGAGATCCATGCCGCAATATCAGCACCGGCACCGGGGAGGGCGCCGATCAGAACCCCGAGTGTGCTGCCTCGGCTGAGGTTGCGCCAGTGCTTCCTGAGATTACCGGGCACTTTGCCGAACACACTCCCGGACTGCTGGAGCATGGCGTTTTCGACGTGGTTTTGATCGTCTTTTTTTCGCCGTGCATAAAGCTTCATGACTTCATTGAGTGCGAAACAGCCGATCATCACCGGAATGAAATTCACACCCGCCATCAAGTCGGGGACGTCGAAGGTGAAGCGTGGCGTGCCGGTCACCATATCGAGGCCGACCGTGGCGAGCAGCAGACCCAGCATCAATGACAGGAATCCCTTGACGGGCGATCCGGGTGCAATGAATACCGCGCTGCTCAACCCGAGCACGGCGAGCCAGAAATACTCGAACGAGCTGAAATTGAGCGCGAACTCTGCAAGAGACGGCGCCACCATGATCAGAACAAGCGTGCCTGCGAGACCGCCGAAAACAGAGCAAATCAGGTTGGTGCCAAGACACTCACGGACACGGCCCTGGCGTGCGAGGGCATGAGCATCGGACACATAGGCGGCCGACGCCGGGGTACCCGGTATGTTCAGGTAGGCCCCCGGTATGTCGCCGGCAAAGATCGCCATGGCGGCGGTCGTGATGATGGCGGCGATGGCCGCTGTTGGGTCCATGTAAAACGTGATGGGTACCAACAGCGCCACTGCCATCGTTGCCGAGAGTCCCGGAACCGCCCCTACAAAGACGCCGAATACGGCGGAGACAACAATGACCAGCATGGTCTGCAGGTTGAAGACCAGCAGCATGCCGTCCAGTATTTCTGCCATGAAAGACTCCTCAGATGCCCAGCGGGCCGAGCGGCAATGGCACTGACAGCAGTCGAGTGAACGCAAGCGTGATAAGGATCGCAGCGGCAATAGCGACCGCGGCCGATAGCAATGTCTTCACGCCGCGGACGCGAAATAGCACGAACATCCCTAACGCAAGTGTTGCCGCGGTTCCAAGCAGGTCGACAAGGAAGATGTAGCCCACCACCACCAACACAGGGAGCACGACAGCAAGCGACGGGAGTTCGATAGGGACAGCCGCCTGCCTAGTGCTGCGCATACGGATCATCTGTCGCACTGATGTAGCACCGAGCCATATGCCTCCGCCAACCATCCCGAAGCCAATCAACGTCGGGAACAGGTCGGCGCCATACTGCATGCCACCGATGGCATCAAATGAGCGCGCCGTGACGATGACGGCAACGCCGAGTACCGCAAACACCAGCCCTAGAATTAGATCCTTCATGGAACCAAGCCCCGCATCAGACGTGAGGAAATGCGCAACGCCAGGGCAACCCGGCGCCGCGCCCGGCCGTTGCGTTACTTCTTCATTCCGATCTTCTCGATGATGCCACCCATGTACGCATCGTTTTCTTCGAGAAAGGTTTTGAAGTCAGTCGGGTTGCGCCATTCCATTCCGAACCCTTGCTTGCTCATGTACTGCTGGTACGTGTCGCTTTTGTAGGCGGCTTCGAGTGCCGTCCCCAGCTTTTCCACGACTGCCATATCCATGCCTTTCGGGCCTGCTACGCCCCGCCATTCGCCCAGTGAATAGTCGCTACCGATACTTTCCTTGATCGTTGGAATGTTCGGAAAGGCCGGGTTGCGTTCGGGTGAGAGCACCGCGAGGCCCTTTGCCTTGCCAGCATCGATCATCGAGCGGGCTTCCGGAACAGAGGAGGGTACGATCTCGAGATTGCCAGCTGCGAGTTCGACCATCGCTGGCGCTGCGCCCTGGCTTGGAATCCAACGCACATGGTCAGGGGCGATGCCCTGGTCGAGCAGCAACCCGGCGAAGGCAACGTGCCAGATGCCGCCCATACCGGTGCCGGAAGCACTGAACGTACCCTTGGGCTTTTCCTTGATGGCCGCCAACAACTCGCCCACGTTCTGATAGGGCGCAGCTGCCGAAATCTGAACACCAGCGTAGTCATAGTTCGTCAGGGCGAGCGGTGTGAAGTCCTCCCGGGTAATCTTCGTGAGGCCTTGCCAGTGCAGCATGTTCAGCTCGCCAGTAATGAAGCCGAGCGTATATCCGTCCGGCCGGGCACTGGCCATCGCGGTATGTCCGACGACTCCGCCGCCGCCGGGGCGGTTAACTACGTTGATCGTCGTGCCCAGCTCTTTCTCCAGGGCTGCTGCGATGCCACGCGCAGCAGCGTCGCTTCCGCCACCTGCTGCCCAAGGCACGATCAACTGTATCGGCCGCTCAGGGTAGTCGGCGAATGCCAATGGAGATGCGAGAAGGGAGGAAAGCAACAGTGCTTTCAGCGGGCGCAGAAGGAAGGGCCGACCCTTACGGTCTTTTGTATGCATCGACTGTCACCTATTGAAATTATTGTTAGTGATCCGGTCGGGCCGCGATTTATCGCAGAGCCGGAGCTTGTCGCGTCGCGTCTTCCATGAGGGAGCGCACAGCCACACGCAATCCGAAATTAGGTGGCTGTCCTCACCATGTCTAATGATCCTTTTTCATCGGGCTATAACACCGGGTTATTGCCATCATGGGTTTCCGGCGAGTTCACGGAGTGTTCGGGCGAAGGCCTCTGCGTTGGGGGTCAAGGGCTGATCGTAGGAAATCAGAAGCCCGTAGCCCAGCGTAGCCAACTGCAGCTCCGCGTTAAGCCTGCAAAGCCTGCCGCTGCTTAGCTGTTCGTCGATGATAGTCTCCGGTAACAGTGCGATTGCCTGGCTTTTTTCAAGCACACGCAGCGTCGTCTGTACGGACGTGGGATCCAGGCTGTTGTCGGGCAGAGCCAACTTATGATCGCCGAATGCCTGTTCGAGCATTCGTCGCAAGGGTGTGTTGGGTGGGTAGAGCACCCATGGCCAGCGGCGTAGTTCGGTCGCCGAGATACTCGTCTGGCCCTGAAGCGGATGGCCCGCTGCTGCCGTTAATACAAAGGGCTCATGGTAGAGCGGCTCATAACTGAACAGCCTTTGCTGCAGTGGATTCGTATACCGACCTACCACCAGATCCAGCTCTTTGTGCTCGAGCATCGCAAGGAGGTAATCGCTGGTTTGCTCTACCAGTTCAACCGATAACAACGGGCGTTCCTGCTTCAGCTTGAGGATAGCTTCAGGCAGAGCGCTCGCCGTGGCGGCGAAGATGGCGCCTACCCGGAGTTGGCCAAAGCCTCCGCGGCGCAGGTTATCCAGCTCTCGGTCGAAGCGGGTGCAATCGTTAAGCGTGCGCCTCGCAAACTCGATGACTACCGAACCGAGCTCAGTCGGCGCCAACTCACGTGGCCTCCGATCGAACAGCAACACACCCAGCAGATGTTCGATGTCACGAAGCATCTTGCTGACGGCAGGCTGGCTCAGCCCCATCCGCTCTGCGGTGGCATGCATGTTGGCGGTTCGACCCAGGGTATCGATCAGCACCAGATGCCGTAGGCGAAGCCAGTTCTGAAGGGCGGGCCGATGGGCGTGGCCAAGGGTGTATTCGGTTGCATCGCCCGATAACGGATCCATATCGCTCCTTGAGGAATTGTCATTGGATGGCTGCGCCGTGCGCTGGCTATGGTCGCATAGCCCCTGGCCGTTCTCTACGGACGTTCTGTTTCCTGGCCAGACGCATGTATCCGCAGACAAGGACAATAATTCGATGCCGCACCCACTTTCCCTCACCGTTGAAAATACACTTCCGCAGGATGGCTTCGCCGGCTTGCTTGTCGGCCGCGCCTGGCTTCCGGATTCAGGGGGACCTTCACCTGTCCTATTGAGCGAAAAGGGCGTTCACGACCTCACAGGATTGGCGCCTACGCTCTCGACGCTCTTTGAGATACCTAACATTGTCGACACGCTTCGGCGTGAAGCGGGTCAGCCCGTATGCAGCGTGGAAGCACTGCTTGCCAATAGCGGTGCCGGATACGACGCATCGAAGCCATGTCTGCTGGCACCTGCCGACCTGCAAGTGATCAAGGCGGCGGGTGTCACATTTGCCTCCAGCATGGTCGAGCGGGTTATCGAAGAGCGAGCCGGCGGCGATCCCCAGAAGGCAGAAGATATCCGCGCTAAGGTGCACGCTGTGATCGGTGAGAACCTGCGTGCCGTCATGCCCGGTTCGGAAAGTGCCACTGCCCTCAAGCAGGTGCTGATCGACCAGGGGTTATGGTCGCAATATCTGGAAGTAGGCATCGGCCCGGACGCCGAGATATTTACCAAAGCGCCCGTGCTTGCCTCGGTTGGCAGTGGTATGGAGATCGGCATACATCCCAAATCCGAGTGGAACAACCCCGAGCCCGAGGTGGTTCTTGCCGTGAATTCACGCGGAGAGGTTGTGGGGGCGACCCTTGGTAATGACGTTAACCTTCGCGATTTCGAGGGGAGAAGTGCGTTATTGCTAAGCAAGGCGAAGGACAACAACGGCTCCTGCGCGATCGGACCCTTCATTCGCCTCTTCGACGACAGTTTCGGGATTGATGACGTCCGACGTGCGGAAGTCGATCTGCGCGTAGAGGGCGAGGATGGCTTCGTTTTGAACGGGCGTAGCTCGATGAGCCAGATCAGCCGTGATCCCTTGGATCTGGCACAGCAAACGCTAAACGCAGATCACCAGTACCCCGACGGATTCCTGCTTTTCCTGGGAACCCTTTTTGCGCCAACCGAAGACCGCGACCACCCCGGCGGTGGGTTTACGCACAAGCTGGGCGACCACGTCAGCATATCGAACGCATCCTTGGGTACGCTTCGTAACCGTGTGAATTACAGCAACCAGGTCTCTCCATGGACGTTTGGCATCGGCGCGCTGATGGCGAACCTGGCTGGACGGGGCCTGCTCAACGGCCAATAGACGGCTCTGTAGTTCCGGTAGGTCAGTCACGCCATGTGCGCCGTGCCTGACCTGGCAGCACACCGCCGCGCAGTCATGAATGCGAGCTGAGTCCGGCCAGTTCCTGCATCAACAATTCTGCCGGCGGCGACAGCGGCACGCCGCGCCTGACGATCACGCCGTAGGGTTCATTTCTGGCAGCAATCGTGAAAGGCACAGGCTTGACGAGGCCGAACTGAACACCAAATTCCGCCACCTTCGACGGCATCAATGCAAGGAGCGTTGGATCTTCATTCAGCAGCGAGAGCATCGTGAATGTAGAGGCGGTCTCGATTCCGTACCGGGGCACGTCGAGACCGGCCGCTGCAAACTCGCGTTCCAGCAGTAGCCTCATGGGCATACCGATCGGGTACGTGACCCAGCTGTATTGGGCCAGTGCTCCGATGTCGACCTCGGTTTGAGTTGCCAGTGGATGACAAGGGTGCGCCACGATCTCTACGGCCTCGTCGTGTAACGCCAGACAATCATAGGCGTCTGGACGACGGCTCACTGTACTGCGGCAAATGGCGAGGTCGAGCCTGCCTTCGTCCAGCAGGGCGAGGAGCCGTGCACTTGTGTCTTCGACGATATCAATCGAAAGCGCTGGCTGGCTTTGCCGCAGGCTTTTGACCATTTGAGTAAGTAACGGGACGGCGCCCATGATTACGCCGACCGAGAGACGACCGCCTTGACCTTCGAGAATACCCACCATCTCCTCACGCAGATGGGCGAGATCGCTATGGATCAACCGGGCATAGCGGATGACGCAGTGACCCAGGTCATTGGCCTGAAGACCTTGGCTAGTGCGCACGAACAGAGTGGCGCCAAACGCGGTTTCGATGTCGTGCAGCGCTTTGGAAGCACCGGGTTGACTGATCGAAACCAATTGCGCCGCTCGATGTAGCGAGCCCTGTTCGTCCAGAGCAATGAGCAGTCGAAGATGCTTGAGCCGAAGCCGCGAGACGATTGCGTTCAGTGAGGAAAGCATAGGGATAAGAGGAGGTTATTACTGGATCAGGAGCCGTCATTAGGCAGCAAGCGGCGGTGTTTTTAAAGTGAAGGGGAGCGGGTGAGCCCGCAACCACAAAAACAAGGACACTTTATGCGATTGGTGCAATTCGAGAATGAGCAAGGCGAGCGTCATGTAGGCGTTGTCGACGCCGATCAGGTGGGCATTGTCAAAGGGGTAGCCACCGTACGGGAACTGGCTCTTATGGCTATTCGCAGCGGGGTTGGGCTTGCGGACCAGGTCGAGTCTCTGGGCGTAGGCGCAGGGCCCCGCTACCGTGATTTGTTGGATACCAACCGCGTGCTGCCGCCGCTGGATCATCCGGACCACGCGCATTGCCTGGTCAGTGGTACTGGCCTGACGCACCTGGGTAGTGCGTCCACCAGGGACAAGATGCATCAGCAGGCCGCGGTCGACGAAAAGGTCACTGATACCATGCAAATGTTCCGCTGGGGGCTTGATGGTGGAAGGCCCGCAGCTGGTGAAGTAGGCGCGCAGCCTGAGTGGTTCTACAAGGGGGACGGCAGCATTGTGGTTCGCCCCGGCGAAGAGTTTCCGGTACCCGAGTTTGCGGAAGACTTCGGCGAAGAGCCCGAGCTGACGGGCCTCTACGTCATAAGCGATGACGGGAAGCCTTACCGCATCGGGTTCGCGCTTGGGAATGAATTCTCGGACCACGTCACCGAGCGCAAGAACTACCTCTATTTGGCTCATTCCAAGCTTCGCTATTGCGCGTTCGGTCCGGAGCTATTGGTCGGCGAGTTACCCCGGCATTTAGCCGGCACCAGCCGCATACTGCGAAACGGCGAAACGCTTTGGGAAAAAGAGTTCCTGTCCGGCGAGGACAACATGTGCCACAGCCTTGAGAACCTCGAATATCACCACTTCAAATATGCGCAGTTCCTGCGGCCTGGGGATGCGCACGTTCATTTCTTTGGAACAGCCACGCTGTCCTTTGCCGACGGCGTAAAAGCTCAGCCGGGCGACACGTTCGAGATTTCGCTCGATGCCTTCGGCGAGCCCTTGCGTAACGGTATACAGGTACACGCTGTTGCGATACAGCCGGGTGGCGTCGAGTCGCTCTAATGGCGCCGGTTACGACGTAGCCTCATCCAGCAAGCGTTTCGACGCAGCGACCGGGGAAGCACTGCCCTTTGCGTTTGCGCAAGCGATCAATAAAGAAGTCGATGCGGCGGCTACAGCCGCTGCGTCAGCGTCCGGCGTCTATCGAGCTTGTCAATCAGCTAAACGAGCAGGGTTCCTCACGGCCATCGCAGATGAAATGGATGCTCTGGGTGGAGACTTCATCAAGTTGCTGACACGTGAACGGCGCTTTCAGCGGCGTGCATCAAAGGCGAGCGAGGCCGGCCATTTGTTGTTCAAACGCCCGTGGCCGGGGATGCTACCAGAAGCATCATCTGAGACGTTGCCCAGGTATTACTGGCGTTCGGCGACGAAAAAATGCCTACGTCTGCCATGGCCTTGGCGCGGGTTTGCCTATGTATTTATTGCCGCCTGCCCCGTAGTCACACGACGATCAACCGTCAGCTTACGTCGGGACTGAACATTGCCTGTGGCCCGTACTTCGTAATCTCATCGATCAATAACTGGGCGGCAGGCGTACGACTGACACCGTGACGCGTGATGAGCTCATAGGGCTCGCTTGGATTGCGCAGGCACAAGGGCAAAATTGTGGTGATACCGAACCTGCTGCAAAATTGCGCGACGTCCAGCGATACCAGTGCCACGAACGATGGATTCTCCTGCAGCAGGGCGAATGTTGTGAAGGCAGAGGTCGTTTCCAGCAAGTGGATCGGGAAGGGGAGCCCTGCATCGTGGAACTCCCGCTCGAGCGTGATACGCATCGGCATATTGGCCGAATAAACCACCCATCGTGAGTCGGCCAGATCGTTGAGATTCAGCGAAGTGTGTCCGGCAAGCGGATGGTTGCGGTTGGCGATGACTGCTAACGTTTCCTCGCGGATCGGCTGCGTGCAATACAGGTCGGGCCTTCGACTGATGCTTGTTCTGCAGACCGCCACGTCCAGCCGACCCTGGTCGAGTAGTTTCAGCAGCCTGGCGCTCGTGTCCTCAACGATTTCAATCGATAGCGCGGGCTGCTGCGCCAACAGCCTGGTCAGCGCATCGCTGAGAAAAGGGACTGCACCCATTATCGTGCCGACCGCGAGGCGACCGCCTTCGCCCTGCAAGATGCCGATCATCTCATCGCGAAGATGAGCCAGATCCGTACGGATCAATTTGGCATATCGAATTGCACAGTAGCCCAGTTCGTTTGGCTCCAGGCCGCGATTGGTGCGCTTGAACAAGGTTGCACCAAACGTTGATTCAATTTCTTGAAGCGCCTTGGTCGCCCCAGGCTGGCTGATCGCGACGTGCTCAGCCGCCTTGATCAATGAGCCCTGCTCGCCGAGGGCGATGAGCAGGCGAAGATGCTTGAGGCGGAGGCGGGAAAGGATGGACGCAACGGATGGGAGCATTATTGCTATAGCCTCTAGTTATATTTGTATCAGGGGCTCTCATTAGTCACCGCAGGCGGCGGGCGCTAGTGTTCGTTCACGTGCCGCACTGCCACTGACTGTGCATTTCTGAGCGGAGCGGGCTCATTCATTATAAGAACGATCAAGGGGTTCCCGTGGCTCTCATCAACTACCTTACTCAAGTTCAGTTCGGATTTGGGGCCGTAGATTTGCTCCAACAGGAATGCGCGCGCCTCGGTATTCACCGGCCGATGATCGTGACGGATCAGGGAGTGCGAAATGCGGGCATTGTCGATCGTGCGCTAGCCACGCTAGACGGGGTTCGGGGCGAAGCGATTTATGATCAGACGCCGCCGAACCCTAACGAAACCGCTGTACGCAACGCTTCCGCAATGTATCGAGAGGGCGGGTACGACGGCATCATCGCGATTGGCGGGGGTTCCTCGATCGACCTGGCGAAGGGCGTCGCGATCTGCGGCACGCATGAAGGCCCGCTGAAACAGTTTGCGGTAATCGAGAATGGCATGGCGCGTATCACCTCGGCGGTTGCGCCAGTGATTGCGATCCCAACCACGGCTGGTACGGGCAGTGAAGTTGGTCGCGGCGCGATTCTCATTCTCGAAGATGGGCGGAAGGTGGGTGTTCTTTCGCCGCATCTGATCCCGCGACTCGCGATCTGCGATCCCGAACTCACGTTAGGTTTACCTGCCATGTTGACAGCAGCCACCGGCATGGACGCCATCGCTCACTGCATGGAAACGTTCATGGCGCCTGGTTTCAACCCCCCAGCAGATGGCATCGCGCTTGATGGACTGCGCCGCGCATGGGCGTACATCGAGCGCGCGACGCTGGATCCGTCCGACAGAGACGCTCGCCTGAACATGATGAGCGCGTCCATGGAAGGTGCCTTGGCCTTCCAGAAAGGGCTGGGCTGTGTCCATAGCCTGAGTCACTCATTGGGTGGAATCAATCCCAAGCTCCATCACGGTACGCTCAATGCCATTTTCCTTCCGGCCGTAGTGGCGTTCAACACAGGTGCGGAAACCATGGAAGTCGAGCAGAAACTGCCCCGCATGGCACAAGCGATGGGCTTGGCAAGTGGTGACGAGATCATTCCTGCCTTGCGCGACATGAGAGCCCGGCTTGGCCTGCCGAATGGGCTCAGCCAACTGGACGTCGACCAATCGCTATTCCCGAGGATCATTGCCGGCGCCCTGGCGGACCACAGCCACAAAACCAACCCGCGCGACGCAACCGAATCGGATTACCACACGATGTTGGAGTCATCGCTCTGAATGGGCCCTGGGTTTGCTTCTCGAGGGAGCTGGCGCGCTGATTGAAGAGGGGAGATTGAATATGGATCTGGGTATAGCGGGGCGGTGGGCCCTCGTCTGCGGAGCAAGTCAGGGCCTGGGACGTAGCTGTGCTGATGCGCTCGCCGCGGAGGGTGTAAACCTGGTGGTCAATGCGCGTCGTGTCGATCCGCTCGAGTTGGCCGTGGCGGCGCTGCGCGAACGGCATCCCAACATCGAGATACGGGCTGTGGCCGGCGACATCGCTCTCCCTGCGGTTCAAGAGAGGGCACTCGGCGCCGCGCCGCATCTTGATATTCTCATCACGAATGCAGGAGGGCCGCCGCCCGGCGACTTCCGCGCCTGGACACGTGAGGATTGGCTTTCAGCGCTGGACGCGAACATGCTCACGCCAATCGCTTTGATAAAAGCATGCGTGGACGATATGGCAGGACGAGGCTTTGGGCGCATCATCAACATTACATCGGGTGCAGTGAAAGCACCTATCGATATTCTGGGGCTCTCCAACGGTGCCCGTAGCGGCTTGACGGGGTTCGCAGCAGGGTTGGCGCGTCAGCCGCAGCTGGCTGCCAACAACGTGACCCTCAACAACCTGCTTCCCGGCGCGTTCGATACGGACCGGTTGAGCAAAACGATCTCGGCATCGGCAGCGTCGAGCGGGCTATCCGCGGAAGCGGTGCGAGCCGCACGCGCCAACGGCATTCCAGCACGTCGTTTCGGCTCGCCATCCGAGTTTGGTGCATTCTGTGCCTTTCTTTGCGGTAGCCACGCGGGTTATCTGACAGGCCAGAACATCCTGCTCGACGGGGGCGCGTACCCCGGCGTTCACTAACACCAGCGAATGGGCATTGAGGTCGTCAGGCCGGTCCGCCGTAAAGCCGCTTCTCACGATTGATCATCACGTCTGCCAGGAACCAGTACGCTTCGCCCCATGCATCCAAGATCTCCGGCGTCGCAGCGTCACCCAGTACGTCTTTGATGGCAGGAAGGAGCGCTTCTGCAACGGCCGGGTAATGCTCCGCCTTGACGCGCGTCGCTACGTGTCGAGCGCAGATCTTGTCGACCGCGCCCTGAATGGCATCGAGGTTATCGGCGTTCTGCGCGAACGCAAGGATGGCTCCGGCGAGTCGTCGGGGTTGTTCGCCTGACTTTTGGGCGGCTTCGTCGAACAGCTCCTTCACATCAGGGTGCGCCTGGAACAGGCGTTCATACATGCGGGTGGTGATCGCTACCCCATGCGCTTGCAGGGCAGGGGCAGTGGACTTGATCACGCTAATCGTGTGCGGCGAAAGGGTGTCGCTCATCGGGCAGTCTCCAGGCTAAGCAGCGGCGGAGGCGCCGGACTTATCTGCCTGGTCGCCCCCGTCAACTCATCGGTCAGCAAGAACTGTAGACGACAATGAGCAGGTTGGCCGCCCGTTTGGATTAGCGGGCCGCCAGCTGCCGTCTATCAAAGCTCGAATTGTGCAACCTGACGATCAAGAGACTCGGCGAGGCGCTTGATCTGCTGGGCGTTTGCGGACGCCGTATCGATGGAGTGGCTGTTGATCTCCGCCATCTGTGCGATGCGTTCGACGTTTCGCGCAACGTCCTGGCTCGCCACTGTTTGCTGGCGGAGGGCAACGGATATTTGATCCACTACTGAGATGACACGATCGGAGCCATCGCGAATCTGCACGATCGCCTGGTTCGCGGAACCCGCGTGTTCGGGGCCCTGGTCCACCTGTTGAACACCGACCGACATGCCTTGGACAGCTTCATGGGTGCCGGTTTGGATCTTCTTGATCATGTCGGCGATTTCCTGAGTGGATTTGCCCGTGCGCTGGGCCAGCAAACGAACCTCATCTGCTACCACAGCAAAACCACGCCCCTGTTCACCGGCCCGCGCAGCCTCGATGGCGGGGATCAGGGCAAGCAGGTTGGTTTGATCGGCAATCTCGCTGCTGACGCGTACGAGCGAGCGGATTAGCTCGGCATGCTGGCCGCGGGTTGAGATCTGGGCGGCCGAGTTTTGCACCGTGCCGGCGATCTGCTTCATGCTGTCCAGCGTTTGCTGAATCACGGCGCCACCATCATCAGACTGACGTCCCGAGTCGCTGGAGATCTGGTGCGCTTCGTTGGCATTGTCTGCAACGTGATTGATGCTGACGGTCAGTTCTTCGACCGTTGCGGCCATCATGGATGCAGAGTGCGATTGCTCCTGTGCGGCCGATGCGAGCTGCTGCGAGGTGTTTGAAATCTCGTCGCCGGAGCGAACGAGTGCCTGCGCTTCCTGTTTGATCTGAGTAATCATTTCTCGCAAGCGGGTCTGCATGGCTGCGAAAGCACCGAGCAGGGCGCCCACCTCATCGCCGCCTGCATGAGGGATAGCGTTATTCAGCCGGCCGGCCGCGATTGCGCGGGACAGATCAACAGCTTGTTGCAGACGCCTTTTGATCGAGCCTGCAAGCCCCATCGCGATGAACGTGGCGCAAAGGGCCGCAATGGCGCCGCCGATGTTCAGCGTCCAGAGCGCGCCCTGCTCTGAGGAAGCCATGGTCTCGCGGCGCTGAGTCATCAGTTTTTCTTCATCGGCCGAAAGGTCGGCGAGCGTTTTGCGCATGGCATCCATCTTCGCCTTGTCACGACCTTCACTGATGCGCTGCACCATGGCGTCCATTGACTGCTGACCGGCATTGATTGCGCGGCGAAGTGCAAGCGTAGGCTCTACGTCCTCGGCCAGCCATTGGCGTTGCAAAGCCTTGAGGCTATCGAGACGCTGCTGTTGGACGGGATTATCAGACGTAAGCTGCTTGGCCTCGTTCCAGCTTTGATCGAAGCTCTCACGGCCGGCAGTCAGGGGCTCGAGAAACGCGTCACGACCTGTGAGCGCGAAGCCGCGCATGCCGGTTTCGCTGTTGATGAGACTCGTAAGCAGATCATTGGATGCATCCAGAACAGAATAGGTATGAATGTTCCACTGCACTGCATCATCGACTTTCTCGAAGCCCTGACGAGCGGCGAATACGAGCACACAGATGATCAAAACGATGACGCCGAAACCGGCATAGAGTTTTTTGGCGATACTGAGATTGGCAAACATGTCGTGGACTCCGACTCGATACTCAGCGGCGTCCATGCCAAGGGGGAAGATTGTCGAACAGGGTATCGTGTGGGTTTGTAACAACTTTAGTACCGATTGGCCGATTTCGGTCCAGTTGAAAACGCTCACGACCTCTTGGTCAGATAGCGAAGCGATGCGCTTCTTGGTTCGGCCCGGATCGCTTGTGACGCGAATCTTCAGGCTGGTGTAGGTGGCTTTTTTCCTGCGACGGTGAAAAACTCCCGCGCCGGCCGGGCTCCGTGCCCCGCGTATCTTTTGAATGACGCCCGCCGGGTTGTCCTTCCCTTGGCTCGAGAGGTTTGTGTGAGAAAGAAAAAGCCCGTTGATCCAGTCCGTCAGGCGCAAAAGAACCTGGCCCATCGTATCGGCTGGGTAATAGCTGCTGCGGGCATCATCTGCGGTTTTCTGCTCATATGGCTTGCACCAGCGGCCTGAGGCCGTTCAAGGCAGCTAACGAGCAATACTTTGGAACGGTGCGTGCGAGCGGTCAGCTCATTTCAGTGAACGCATTGTTTAACCTATTGGCGTTGAGCCGTGTCTCCATCGCTATCTTCAAGCAGTGACGTTGCGGCCTGTCGGAGATGCCCTGGGCAGGCGCAGCGGGTTAATAGGTGCCGGTCACCGGCAACTCATATGGACGGCGCCCGTTGCCTTGATTTCGCTGCCAATGATTAGCACTGGGCTCGTCGGGCGGTCTGCCCACCTGCTTCAGAGCATTTCTGTGCGAGATTGACTTCCCGTCGAACGGTTGCTGAGGATGCGCAGCAGGTTCGCGACCGGCAGAGTCTCAACGTTATGGAGCCACTCACGGCTTCGAACCGAGGTGACCTATGGCAGGCGAAGGCGAGAACAGCGCAAGCACACTCTGGGCTGAGCCGGATGACCGGCAGATCGAGATGAGCGCTGGCGGTAGTCCAGAGAACGACGACAACGAGGAGTCAACGCAGACTCCTGATGATGGGGGCCTGACGGAAGAGGACATGGAAATGTTCGAGGACGATCCAGCTATCCCCACCGAGTAAGGGATGGTCAGTTCTGATCCAGCCCGCCTGGCAGGCTTCAGGCGGGCCAGCAATAAGTCAGCGGCCTAGCTGAGCCGAGACGTGACTGGCAGCCCAGCACCATGAAGGTCACCCCCAGCGATGATGACCTGATACTCCTTGGCGGAGAGGACTCGATAGACCTCGCCTCAGCGCCCAGCAGAGATTTCACCGGTCAAGGGGATAATGACCGTCGCTGGGAGCAAGAACAGCATGGTCAGGCTGAGGAGCCAGCGGCAGCGATTAAACGGTATGGCGCCATGGCACAACGAAGGGGGCATAGATCGTTCGGATCCATGCCGAGTTTTTCCTTGCCGAAAAATCCCGCGGATCCAGACGCGTCAGTGACTGGTTACTGGAATTCGCCTTCGAATCACCACCGCTTGAGAACAATCAATGGGTAAATTACTGATCATTCTCGGCATCGTTGCGATCATCGCTGGCCTGCTGTGGCCATGGCTGAGCAAGCTGCCATTTGGCCAAATGCCGGGTGATATCGCCGTACGCAAGGAGAATTACTCGTTCTATTTTCCGATCACGACCATGATCATCGTGAGCGCTGTGATCTCAGCGCTGATGTGGCTATTCAATCGTTGAAGGCGTAACCATCGATCCATCCGCTGGATAATTCCCAGCGGGTATGCGAGGCATGCTTCTTAGCGCTTACCCATCGAACGTCGGGTTCCGCGCGGCGCCGGGCCTGGGCGCTTGTCGTGGCCTGACGTGTCGCCTCGCTGGTGCCACGGCTTATCCTTTTTGCTCGCGGGCGCGTAGACATCGGGCGAAAACGGAAACCGAAACGAGCGAACCGTAGACGATTCTGCTTCAGAGGCTGCTGGCTCAGGTACAGACGACGCACTGACAGCTTCGGTGGATTCATCAGAGGCGGTATGGGATGGCGTGAGCGTCATGATCGTCGTGCTGTGGTGAAAGGGCGGCGCATTATAGAGGCAGTCTCGGCAAACGCGGTAACGCCGCTCGGCGGCTATCATTGGCTGCGTCTTTTGTCTCGCAGCCGTCTCCCGCCGCAGGGCTCAGCACGTATGTCGCGGCGCGGGACAGCCCGCGCCGCTAAACCTCAATCCACCAGCGTGGCGCCCCGGGTATTCACGAAGAGAGAATAGATGCCGTGGCTGCTTGCCATAAACAGGCGATTGCCGTTGTCGCCGCCGAAACACATGTTTGCGCAACGCTCCGGGAGGTGGATGTGTCCGATGGCCTTGCCTTCCGGATTGAACACCCGGACGCCATCTAGCCCTTCCGGGTTCGCTTGTGGAGACCCGCTGCTTCCCCAGCCGCACCACAGGTTTCCTGCTTCATCACATTTGATGCCATCCAGTGCGCCGTACTCCAGGGCTTCGATATGCTGACGGCGTTCTCCCAGCGTCCCACTGTCGTCCACCGTATACGCCCAGACAAGGCGATTGGGCTTCGCGCGGCCCTCGACGATGTAGAGTGTCTTTTCGTCCGGTGAGAAGCACAGCCCGTTCGGGCCGGCGATATCGTCGATCACACGCGTCAGCGCCTGCGTTTCGCCATCGATGCGATAGACGCCGTGCGGTAACTCCGGCTTGATCTTGTGGCCTTCGTAATAGCCGCCTGTTTGGAAGGGCGGGTCAGTGAACCAGATGGAACCATCTCGCTTCACCACAATGTCGTTTGGTGAGTTGAAACGCGTCCCTTCGAAATTGTCCGCCAACACGGTTATTGTTCCGTCGTGCTCTGTGCGTGTGATACGTCTGCCAACGTCCTGCGTGGTCGACCCTTCGCATGCGATCAGCCTACCTTGACGGTCACGAACGAGGCCGTTGGAGTGGTTGGAATGCTCGCGGTACACCCCCAACGTCTGGCTGATTTCATCCCAGCGGACGATTCGGTTATTGGGAATGTCACTGACCAGCAGATAACGACCATCACCGAACCACACCGGGCCTTCGGCCCAGCGAAGGCCATCTGCCAGTTTCTCGACGCTGGCATTGAACACCCGTAGATCAAGGAAACTGTCATCCAGGATCTCGACGGCCGGATCTGGATAGCGAGTGTTCAGGACCTCGATCGCACCTGCCATACGCGGAATGACGGCCGCAGCACCCAGTGCTGCGGAACATAGAAGAGATGATTTGAGAAACCGACGGCGAGCACTGTCCTGCGGTAATTGTTCGTTCATGACGTGTCCTTCTTGTTGTTATCGACCAGGATACGGTCCGACCCGTTATATGATGTATGACGACATTTGAACAGGCTTTGCGTCTGACACAACGGTGGTGGAGTCGTCTGAACGGAATTCCAGTTGATGGATCCGCGGCGCGTCGATGAGCCTGTTGTCAGACAATAGACGGGTTAACAGGATGGCCGACGCGCGCGGCGCTCCGGTGGGGTGGCGCCCCCGATTTCCTTCGGTGGCACAGAGTCAGCGAGTCGAACGCTATTGCGTCCGCCGCGCTTGGACGCGTACAAACCGATGTCGCCTTGCCTGATCAGTGCGGTCAGGTCCGCTGGAGGCTGATCGAATAGACTGGCGCCGATGCTGAGCGTTACAGGATCCGGCGTGATGAAGTGTACGGCGCGCTTCTGGAATCGTTCGCGCAGCCGGTTGCCAATCTCGACCAGCTGCGTCGCCGATGCATTCTGTAAAAGTACAATGAACTCATCTCCGCCCAGGCGCGCCGCAAATGCATCGCTCGGAACCGTCGAACGTATGAGTTCGCCTAATAGCTGCAAGAGTTCATCCCCGGCGCCATGGCCGTGGAGGTCGTTTACCTGTTTGAAGTTGTCGACGTCGATCAGGAGCAGACCGCCAGGCCTGGATTCAGTCACGGTATCAACTAGCCGGGGCGCGAACGCTTCCAGCGCGCGGCGGTTGAAGAGCGATGTCAGTGGATCGCGCGCGGCCAATTGCTCGATACGTTGCTCACGTCGATAACGCACTGTTCCCGTCATCGAAAGCGCGATCAGCATGAGGGCCATGACTCCCTCGACCAGCGAGATCTGGATAATCTCGCCGCGAAAGGCCGTCAGGTCGATAAGCGTCCCTGGCACGATGCCGGGTATCGTCTTCGTGAGATAGAAGATGCCGTGCGCCATCAGCACATACCGTAGCTGCGCTGCGCCCGTCGTCATAGACCGACCCCACGGCCGCAGCAGAACACTGGCCTTGATGGAGATCGCGGCGATGATCACGGACTGCACGACCAACATCGTCTTCGACCAGGACGGATCGCTGGGCAACGCGAGCATGCCAAGCCAGATAGCGAATACCACATACCAGCGCTTGGGCACGCGTGTTTCGGTAAATTGGGCTACGCCTAGCAGGAAGAGCCAATGCACGACGATGAGCATGCCGTTGGCGCCCCAGACGCCAACCAGCGTCATGCCACTCATGCGCAATAACGATAACGTGCTGCCGACAGACACCAGCGCGAACGCCGAACTCCAGAGTACGAGGGACCGGTCACGGACCGTCAGCCATTCGATGGCGAGGTAAAACGCTGCGGCTGCCGCCAGGGCAATGGTCATGACGAGAAGAGTGACTGGATCGAGCGTCATGGTGTGAGGTCAGCAGCGAAGTCGAAGAGGGAGTGCATCGGCAGGGCGGAGGCTGATCCGAAGTGCCACAGGCGTGTTATCGGCGCGGATTATAGTGACTTGAGCCGGATTGTCGCGGGTTGTTTATGATTGCGTGGCCTTGGATCAACGGGGCGGTGCCGATAGGGGTGAGCGGGGCCTACTCGGAATCCAGGGCCATGTCATCGGTCATGCCAGATTCGCCGTTGGGATGTACGTGGCGCGGCCCATTCTTGATGCAGCTGTGCCGCGCCTGAGCCTTCAGTTCAACAGCGGCACGATCTCCGGCATTGCTGAGGAGTGATGACTGGTGATAAGCCATTGGCCTTGCTCCGGGAACCACCGGTAGGTAAACGTGTAGCGGGCCTTGACGGTGTGCTGATCCTCGAATGTGAACGTGTAGATTCCGGCGTCGAGTGCGGTGTTGCAGTCGATCTGGACCATGCGTTCGTCCACCTTGCCGGTGGGTTTCTGTTCCAGGAAGTGAACGAAGTAGTCCTTCTTTTCATCTTCGGTGCGCCGCGGCACGTTGGATAGCGTCGGGAGCAGGATCGACTCGGGTGCATAGTTTTCTACGACCTTGTCTGGATCGCCCGTACCCAGATCCTTGTTCCATCGCTCGAAAAGTCCCTCGATTTCCTGTTCGGTCGCGGTATGACACTGTTGAGTTTGGGGCTCGGCAGCCTGTGCAGTAAGGGCAAACAGGCCGCTGAATGCGAAGAAAATCGGCAGCTTACGGTTCATGTGAAGTCCTCGGATTGGATCATCATCGACACGTAGCGAGCCACTATCACAATTCGGTCACGCCTTAAGTAACGACTTTACTGGGGCCTTTGGATTCGCTCGAAGAGATAGGCGGCGCACGGCTCTGTGCAAGCCAATGCGGCTACCGCGAGAGGGCCTTCAATATTAAGCGAGCGCTTGATTGGCTAGCGGGCGACGGATGTTCGGTTCAGCAAAGACCCTTATAGGCACAGCCTGTTGAACAGGGCACCGTAGCCGTCATCGGCCGCGATCACCCTTGCGGTCGCGGCTGGAGGTCAGGTAGTGAGAGCGGGTATACAACACGCTAGCCCCCTCGGCGTGTACACGGCGGGGACGAACCTTGAACGCTTGTGAGATCGGCCGACGGAACAATGGGGTGTGACGTGCCTGTAACGTCTGCGCCAGAACCGCATCGTCCACCGTTACTCGAGACAGCAGCCGCTTCACCAGCAAGCTGCCTCCTGGACTGAATAAGTAACAGGCGCAGGTGCCGGGTTCGGCTATGATGCGCGCCCCTCAAGCCTAGACCTCCATCATGTCCGGCAACGCGCTTTACACTGATCTCTCGGGTTATTACGACCTGATGTGCGCCGATATCGACTACCGTGCGCAGAGTCTTTGCGTCCAGCGCTTGCATACGCTATTTGGCAACGGCGGCATGACGCATCTGGACCTGGCATGCGGAACCGGGCCGCATATCCGGCATTTTCTCGATTCGGGCTACCGGAGCACGGGACTCGACATCAATTTGCCGATGCTGGAAAGGGCAGCCCTTCGCTGCCCAGACGCCGTCTTCAGCGTAGGCGACATGTGCGCCTTCTCAACGGAGGTCCGGTACGATCTGATCACCTGCTTTCTGTATTCGCTCCACTATAGTGGTGATCTGTCCCGGTTGTGCGCCTGCATTGAGCGTACTCACGAGGCGCTCGCTGATGGCGGCGTGTTCTGCTTCAACGCCGTGGACAAAAACGCCATTGATAGCGCGCGGTACGTTTCGCACTCGGCAGTGCATCCAGAGGGCCGTTTTACCTTCAGTTCCGGTTGGAACTATCCGGGCCACGGCGACAGGCAGTGGCTGAAATTGCGTATCGAGAAGCACTCGGCGAACGAGCATCAACGCTGGAGTGATGAGCATGCGATGGTGGCGGTAAGCTTCTCACACCTGCAACAGTTGTTGGAACCGTACTTCGATGTGCAAGTCCTTGAACATGACTACCAGAAGATCGCTGCATGGGATGAAACGTCTGGCAACGCGCTATTTGTCTGCGTGAAACGCTGATTGGACATACCTGCGCGGTTCAGGCCCGCGCTGCGCCAAAGCCCGGTCCGGAGCGCGTGTTATTGCCTTTCGCCATTCGGTCATAAAGCACCACGTTTACCGTAGCGGCAAGGTTCATGCAGCCATTCGTGGGGATATAGACCACGTCTTCACACCAATCTCGAATCTCCTGGCTCAGCGATCCGTCCTCCGCGCCGAAAATATAGAGCGCGCGGTCAGGATGAGTGTATTGGGGCAACGGACGCGCGCCCTCCACCAATTCCACTGCCACTGGTACGCAACCCAGCGGCAGCACCTTGCGCAAGTCGTCGATGTTGATCAGCGGAATGTCCTGATGGACCTTCTTGGTGTCCGTCACGAAGTCCTTCGCACGGTTATAGCGCGTACCGGTATAGAACACGGTTGCTGCGCCGTAGCACCCAGCCGCGCGCATGATGGCGCCTACGTTGGATGGCGACTTTGGATTGCTCAGGCCGATGCAGGCGTATCGTTTGTTACTCAAGTGTAGGTGCTCGCGTTCAAACGGGAAGTATAAGGGGCACGTCGGGCTGGAGACGACGGTTGCAGCAGTTCACAGATCGCCATTTCAAGACCACTGGCTGCACTGCGCGGCAGCTGGCCTGTCAGTGCACCTTGCCGGCGGTAGTGGACGTCTCGATAACGTGACGGGCCTGCTGGGCGAGCCGATCCAATAGGCGGTCGCGTTTTCGCTCGGCGTCGCCCATGGCCCCAGCGCCATGTTGCTGCACGAGATAGGTATGGATCTGCCGGACTTCCTGGGATTGGAAAATGAGCTCCAGATCCTGTACCGCCAGTGCACCATTCGAAGATTGGCTACGCGTATTCATGACCACTTGCGGCCCCCTGGCCGACAACGGCTGAAACCCCAGCGCCTGGAAATAAGGCACTTTTGCGGCCAGGCACGCTGCCTCGGCATGCGGGTAACGCGCCACGATCTGGGCGATCATGGCGCGGCCAATGCCTTGACTGCGATGGCTCGCAAGCACGGCCATGTAGAGCAAAGTGCACGCGTCCGGCACATCGATGGCAGGCAGAAACAATGCGAAGCCAAGCAGGCGCGCCGGATCCTTGTCGTCCAGCGCCATGATGAGCTCCGGTTTGCCTGCCTGCGCACCGTCCATGCTGTCGAGATAGCGATGCACCTCGAGACCGACGACGTACTGGTAGAGCTGGTAGAGCGGATTGCTGGGCGTTAAAGCCACTGCACTGACGTCGGTGAAGTAGTCCACCACCATCTGCAGTACCTGGCTCTTCATGGACTCGGGCGGCGGTGTATCAAGATGGGCGAGGGTGAACATGGGCGTACCGGTGCTGGGGGAGGCGGCAGATTGTACCGGGCTACGCCTGTCGGCGAGCGGCGTCGATCACTTCATTAAAAAGCACCCCGACATGTTCACGAGCCTGTAGCCTGATTTGAGTACGCTTCGCTTTCTTGTATCCACCGGACTGAAGCCGGGATACGCCTGCAGCCGTCCTTCAGTCGGCGTCACTATTCGAACACGAGGCGTCATGTCCAAGACTTACTCTTTGACTTCAGTGCAGCGGTGGTGGGGAAAACGCTCCTTGGCCGGTCGCAAATCCACGTTCGCTGCAGTTATCGGCGCTGCGCTGAGTGTCTCAATCATCGCGTTTTGGCTTCAGCCGCCTGAGATTGCAGACCTTTCCGAGGAGAACCGTCACCAACTCCCCAATCTGTTGGGGCAATGGGACAAGGGCAATGTGATCGTGTTGCTCAGGCATCTGGAACGCTGCGATAAAGAGGACTCGCCTTGCCTGGAAGGCACTGAAGGGATTACGGCGCGCTCTGTGGGTGTCGGCCAGATTCTCGCGGATAGTTACGCTCGACTGGGCCTTGCAAACACGACCATTCTGAATAGCCCCCTGACTCGTACGGCGCAAACGGAATCGATCGTCTTTGCGGACGTCGGTGCGGACATGAACTGGCTATATGAGTGCCGCGACTCGATGTTGAGCGACGCACTGGCTCATAAGGCGCCTGGTAAAAACCTGGTGCTGGTTACGCACAGCAGTTGCATCGAGGCGTTTGAGCAAGCGCTGGGCTATGACAGCGATACGCCAACCTATGGCACGTCACTTTTCTTTTCGGCGGATGCGCCACCTGGATCGTTGAAGGTGCTTGGATTTCTTGACGCAGACGATTGGGATATAGCGGTAGGCCACTCGCCGTCGAATGTGGCAAACCGAAGCCCTCTGCGGACTGGGGAAGGCGACGTCCTGTAACGGGAATACGTCTTGGGTTTAGCCGGGAGCTATCGTCGGTTGACCTCCCTATGAACGAAAGCCACGAATTAAGTTCGTGGCTTTCGTTACGTTCCACCTTGTACGTGGCCAGCGTTACAGTGCCATATCCTGGGCTGGCGTGCTCTTCACCGGGGCGGCTTCGACGGGCTCGGCCACGGCAGCGGCGTCGATCACCGGCGGCTTGCGCAACTGAAGAACGTCCGCGGTGTAATTCCACTCGTTCTGGACCGCCTCGGGTGAGTCATTCAGCTTGGTGCCATAGCTCGGTACGATCGGGCGGATCTTGTCCTGCCATTCCGGCGTGGCCACCTTCTCCTTGAACACCTTTTCCAGCACAGTCAGCATGATCGGCGCAGCAGTCGATGCGCCAGGCGAGGCACCAAGCAGTGCAGCCACGGTACGGTCTTGGGAAGCGACGACCTCAGTACCCAGTTTCAGAACGCCACCCTTGTCTGCATCACGCTTGATGATCTGGACCCGCTGGCCAGCTTGCCACAGGCGCCAGTCTTCCTTCTTGGCGTGCGGCAAGTAGCTTTCCAGCGCCGCGAAACGGTCGTCATCCGATTGCATCAGTTGGCCGGCGAGGTATTCCACGAGCGGGTATTGGTCGATACCGACGCGCGTCATTGGCCAGACATTATGGGTGGTCATGCTGCTGAACAGATCAAGCAGCGAGCCGTTTTTCAGGAACTTGGTAGAGAAGGTCGCAAAGGGTCCGAACAGGATCACGCGCTTGCCATCGAGCACACGGGTATCCATATGAGGGACCGACATCGGAGGCGCGCCCGTGGAAGCGATGCCGTAGGCCTTGGCCATGTGCTGCTCGGCCACGTCGGGATTGTCCGTCACGAGGAAGGAGCCACCTACAGGGAAACCGGCGTATTCATTGCCCTCCGGGATGCCCGTCTTCTGCAGTAGCTTCAAGGCGCCACCGCCTGCACCGATGAACACGAACTTCGCATCGGTATTGTGCTCGGTATCGTCCTTCAGGTTCTTATAAGTCACCCGCCATGAGCCGTCATCATTACGCGTGATGTCCTTTACTTCGCTGGACAGCTGAAGGTCGAAGTTTTCCTTGGTCTTCAGGTTGCCGACGAACTGGCGTGTGATTTCCCCGAAATTGACGTCGGTACCAAGCGGCGACCAGGTCACAGCCAGCTTCTGGTTCGGATCCCGGCCTTCCATCATCAGCGGGACCCACTTGGCGATCTGCGCGTGGTCCTCGGAGTATTCCATGCCGGCGAACAGCGGGCTGGCCTTCAGCGCCTCGAATCGCTTCTTCAGGAATGCGATGTTGTCGTCACCCCATACGAAGCTCATGTGCGGCGTGGAATTGATGAAGGAGCGCGGGTTTTTCAGCACGCCCTGGCGGACTTGCCAGCTCCAGAACTGACGGGAGATCTGGAACGACTCATTGATCTCGATTGCCTTGGAGATGTTGACGTTGCCGTTCGCGTCTTCGGGCGTGTAGTTCAATTCGGCCAGCGCGGAGTGGCCGGTGCCAGCGTTATTCCAGCCATTGGAGCTTTCTTCGGCCACAGCGTCCAGACGCTCGACCATCTGCATGGTCCAGTCAGGCTCCAGCTCGTTTAGCCAGGTGCCGAGGGTTGCACTCATGATGCCGCCGCCGATTAGCAGGACGTCGACTTTATTTGCCTCTTCGGCATGCACGTTCGGCAGCGTGGCTGCGCTTATTGCCAGCGCCATCAGCGCCTTGTTCATCTTCTTCAGCATTGCATCTTCCAATAAAAAGTACGATTGCCCCCGGTGCGCGTTTTCGCGTGTGATGCGTGCATTTGTTAGGCGAGCGACACTACCGCCAGGCTGAAACGCAGCCACGACGGTTCGGAGATCAGTCGACCTCACTGGTGTGTGCTCGCAGATTTTTTATTGGAATGCAGAAGAGAGTGCAGGCGCAGCGGCAACATAGTTCTCGCCACGTTGCTGACGGCACCGGTATGGCCTTCGGCGTCTTGGAGCGGTTGCTCGGACGGCCAGGCCACGGCGGCGCGCATGGTATCAGTTCTCATTCTGCGGTGGAACGTCGCAGAGTCAGGAAGTCGCAGGCAGGCGCTCGCTTGATAAGCTTTGCATGTGAGTGCTGGTGCCGACTGTTGGCAAAATGGGCGTTCGCGAGCTTACGCCCGTCGATACTCATGACGACTGGTCAGATTTGGTAGCCCACCGCGCGTGGATTCCTTATCCTTTCCGGCTTTTTCATGAAAGGCCGGACACAATCCATGTTTGAAACAACGCTTTCCCAACTCGAACAAGCCGTCTCCCAGCTGCTTGAGCAGAATCAGACGCTTCAAGGCCGCTGCACTGAGCTGGAGTCGCAGCTGAAACAGGTTCGGGAGGAAAACGACACGCTTCAACTCGCCGCTCTTGAGCAGGAAGAACAGCAGAGCGCCTCGCTAGCTCGTCTCCAGGCGTTGCTACAGCGCACCGGAGCTGGTGAGGTCGCATGAGTGAGGTTCGCGTACTGAATATCTTCGGGCGCGATTACTCCATTCGCACCACCGCGGCCGAGCAGGAAACGCTTGCTCGCGCCTCGCAGTTACTGCAAGTACAGCTGCAGGAGAGCCGAGAACGCTTTCCCCGTGCAACGGCAGAAGAACTGCTCGTACTGACCGCGCTCAATCTGTGCGTGCCTGTCATCCAACAGGACGACCGCCTCAGCGGCGCGGAGCAGCGCTTGAGCGAAACGGTGAAGCGGATAACCCAGCAACTGGGCAATCCTGCTTGATGATCGTTCCCACGCTCTGCGTGGGAATGCAACCCGAGACGCTTCGAGTCAACTCCATCAGCACTCCACCTCGACGATGATCGTTCCCACGCCCCGCGTGGGAACGCAACCCGAGACGCTCCGCGTCAACACCACCGGCGCTCCACGTCGATGATGATCGTTCCCACGCTCCGCGTGGGAACGCAACCCGTGACGCTCCGCGTCAACTCCACCCGCGCTCCACGTCGATCAGTCCTGCGTGCCCTGCATAGTTGCGGGCACTCGAATAGCGCCAATGCTCTCCAAGATCCACATAGCCACGTTTGACCGGATTGTGGTGAATGTAATCAAGTTTCTGCCGCATCACTTCAGTGCTATAGACCAGCTCCGCATGCGACCCTTCCTGCCAAAGTTGGTAAACGCGATCGGTCTTGTGCGCCCGCTTGGCGAAGCGCAGTTGTTCAAGCACACGTTCCGCCTTGTTCGCCTGCAGGTGATCGATGATCTTGCGTGCGGTAAACGACTTGAAGCTGCTGACGCATCTACCTAGGTCCGGCGCTTGCGCAACGAAATGCAGATGGTTTTCAAGGATGACGTAGCCATAAAGGCGTAACCCGTGATTCATCTGCTGATAGCGCCAGCAATCGAACAGGATGTCGACCAGGGCAGGGCGGGTGAACAGCGGCAGCCATTCCATCACCGTACAGGTCAGGAAATGTGGCTTGTCGGGTTCGGTGATGACGTAACGGCTGCGGCCCATGGATTCTTCCCTGAATCGGCTGGCGGTGGACTGTCTGACAAGTGTAGGTTGGGACCTCGTGTGTCAACAGCTTCAGGGCTCCTGCGTGTTAACCAGAACACGCGTTACTCTCGTCCTATCCGGTACATCCGCAGCGGGCTCCGCTTGGGCGCTGGAGCGTACGGTGACGCATTCCCACGCGGAGCGTGGGAACGATCACTAATGGATTCTTCCCTGAATCGGCTGGCGGTGGACTGTCTGACAAGTGTAGGTTGGGACCTCGTGTGTCAACAGCTTCAGGGCTCCTGCGTGTTAACCAGAACACGCGTTACTCTCGTCCTATCCGGTACATCTGCAGCGTGCTCCGCTTGGACGCTGGAGCGTACCGTGGCGCATTCCCACGCGGAGCGTGGGAACGATCAGCGATCAGCGATCAACGTACGGCGGCAACCGCTGCATTACCGTATTTCAAGGCGTGCTAGGCCTTGTCTGGATCGACCTTAGGGGGCTGATCGGCATCACCGCTGAGCATCTCGTCATGCTCTTCCATTTTCCAGGGCAGGCTACCTGGTGATATATGCAGGAAGTGCATGTACTTTTCGAACTGATCGAGGATGTCGCTGATGATGTCGGCTTGGTCATAGCCGAAGATATCGTATTGCTGCCCGCCGCGACGCAGGAAGACCTCAGCGCGGTAATACTGCTCATCGGTTTCAGGCTCTTCAGCCAGTGCAAACGCCGGCATGGCGTAGCCGACCATGCGGATCTCATAGATAAAGTCGACCTGATCTTCCTTGATGACTTCAAGGTAAACGCGCGAATTGGTTTCGTCGGTGTGTACCTGCGCATCCCATTCCTGGGCGCTGAGTTCACGTTGCACACGGCGCATGGCCTTAAGCACCGTGGAGTTCATGAAGTCCTCGACATGCGCACGATCTGGGAAACTCACCATCCCGGCCAAGCGCTTCTTCCATAGGCCTGGTCCTGCATTGCTGGCTAACCGGCTTCCCTGCATATGATTCTGCAGGCTGGTTGCATGATGTCCCTCGATGACCAATGCCCGCCACATACCTAGTGCCGCAAGCATCATGATGATGGCAAACGGCAGCGCACTGGCGATAGTCATCGTCTGCAAGGCGCTTAGCCCGCCTGCCAGAAGCAATGCGCCTGCTACAACGCCTTCGGTAGATGCCCAGAACACACGCTGCCAAACCGGCGTGCGCGCGGCGCCCCCAGCGGCAAGTGAGTCAATTACCAGCGAACCGGAGTCCGAGGAGGTCACGAAGAACGTGATGATCAACAGCACCGCAATGAATGAAGCAATCGATGTAAGCGGAAGCAACTCGAAGAGCTTGAACAGCGCCACAGCATTGTCGGCCTGCACATCAGAGATCAACGAGGTGTAGCCCTCCATCATGATCAGGTGCAAGGCGGTGTCGCCGAACACCGAAAACCAAAGGAACGTAAAGATGGTTGGTACGAACATTACGCCAAAGACGAATTGGCGAATGGTGCGGCCGCGGCTGATCTTGGCGATGAAAAGGCCAACAAACGGCGACCAAGCGATGGTCCAGCCGAAGATGAAGAGCGTCCAGTTCCCGATCCAGTCACTACGCGAGTAGGCCTGCAAGTTGAAGGTTCGCTCGATGATGTTGTTCAGGTAGCTGCCGGTGTTTTGCAGGAACGTCTCGAGAATGAAAATCGTAGGGCCAACCGCAAAAACGAACAGCATCAGGCCAATCGCAAGAATCATGTTCAAGAGCGATAGGTTCTTTACACCCTTGTCCAAGCCTGCCACGACCGAGCAGATCGCCAACGCGGTGATGATCACGATGGCGATGATCTGCACGGTGGTGCTGACAGGAATCGCCGGCCACAGATAATTCAGCCCCGCGTTGATTTGAGTTACCGACAACCCAAGCGTGGTGGCGATACCGAAGAGGGTACCGAGAATAGCGAAGACATCCACGATGTGGCCGATCGGTCCGTAGATACGTTCGCCAATAAGCGGGTAAAGGGCAGAACGCATCGACAGCGGCAGGCCGTGGCGGAAGGAGAAATACGCCAGTACCAGCCCGGTCAGGCCGTAGATAGCCCAGATATGAAAGCCCCAGTGGAAGAACGCGATCTGCATGGCCTGCTTGGCCGCATCGACGGTTTCTGCGGCGCCATCGGGCGGGGATGCATAGTGCAGAACCGGCTCAGCGACGCCAAAGAACAATAGGGCAATGCCGTAGCCCGCTGAGAACAGCATCGCGAACCAGGCCGGGAAGCTGTATTGCGGCTCAGCATGGTCAGGGCCCAGCTTGATCGCGCCCCAGGGCGTCATGGCGATACCGACCACGAACACCAGGAAGAACGCTACGGACAACATGTAAAACCACCCAAAGTTGATGGTTATGAATGACAGCGTGGCGCTGAATAAATCGCCGGCCAATGCCGGGTTACTGATCGTCCCGATCACCAACAATAGTGTGATGACTACTGCTGGAATGAAGACAGGAAAAAGGATGATCGCTCTGGGCAGCTTCTTGTCTGCTTCCATAATCTAAGTCTGGTTCCTAATGCGGAGGGGTGGAGCACCACTGCCACCTCAACGCAGGCAGCAGACTGCTATCAGAAGATAGACGCCAAATTGTCGCTGAATACTCACAAGGTTGTTCAGGTCAAAGGGCGATCCTGCTTGATGGAGCCTGGCCGAACGGCGAAATCCGGAGAGCGATCACACCTCGATCGGTCATTCGATCATTCCCACGCTCCGCGTGGGAACGCAGCCCGTGAGGCTCTGCGTCAAAATTGATCGTTCCCACGCTCTGCGTGGGAACGCAGCCGCTGACGCTCAGCCTCAATCAACGAGCGCTCCACCTCGATCAATCCTGCTTGCTCTGCATAGTCTCGGGCACTCGAATAGCGCCATTGCTCCACCCCGATTCGATCGTTCCCATGCTCTGCGTGGGAACGCGCTTGTGACGCCTTGCGTGAAAGTGACCCGCGCGCCACTTCGAGTCGATAGTGCTCACGGTCCGCGTCCTGTTCTTGATCCGCGGCTGACATGAGTTGGCGCTGGGTTTGACGTTGATCGACGCAGCGTGTCGAGAGCCACGCTCCTACGCGGAGCGTAGAAGAGATTGATCGTTGATCGTTCCCACGCTCTGCGTGGGAACGCAGCCGCTGACGCTCAGCCTCAATCAACGAGCGCTCCACCTCGATCAATCCTGCGTGCTCTGGATAGTCTCGCGCTCGAATAGCGCCAGTGCTTCACCTATTGGATAGTGCCCACAGTCCACCTCTCGCTCTTGATCTGTGGCTGAGATGAGTTGACGCTTTGATTTGACATCGATCGACGCAGCGCCTCGAGAGCTACGCTCCCACGCGGAGCATGGGAGCGATCAATGATGGTTAGCGTGATTGTTATTGATCGTTCCCACGCTCTGCGTGGGAACGCAGCCGCTGACGCTCAGCGTCAACGACCAGCGCCCACCTCGATCAATCCTGCGCGATCTGAATAGTCTCGCGCTCGAATAGCGCCAGTGCTTCACCTATTGGATAGTGCCCACAGTCCACCTCTCGCTCTTGATTGGTGGCTGAGATGAATTGGCGCTTTGATTTGACATCGATCGACGCAGAGCGTCGAGAGCTGCGCGCCCACGCGGAGCGTGGCAACGATCAATACGGAACGTGGGAGCGATCTAATAGTGCCCACAATCCACCTCTCGTTCTTGATCTGTGGCTGAGATAAATTGGCGCTTTGATTTGACATTGATCGACGCAGCGCATCGAGAGCTGCGCTCCCACGCTGAGCGTGGGAGCGATCAGCTGTGACGCTGGAGCATCCCGTAACGCAACTCCACGCTGACCGCGGGAACGACCAAAAAGGCAACCGTCATGTGATCGTCATTAACACAGGTATCATCTGCGTGCATGAGGAGTGCGAGCGCGCGGGTTACACTGCCTATTCACCAGATTCGTGTTTGCAGATGTAGGAGTGAGCAATGAGGGGCCAGCGTTGGACTTTCCAAGAGCTGAAGCTGGCTTTCTATCTGTACTGCCAGCTGCCATTCGGCCGTCTACATGCGCGTAATTCGGAAATTATCGACCTGGCGAACATGCTTGGGCGTACAGCTTCGTCAGTGGCGATGAAGCTGGTGAATTTCGCCAGTCTGGATCCAGCCGTTACCTCAACGGGTCGAAAGGGCTTGAGCGGAGCATCACGCTTGGACCGTGAGATTTGGAATGCTTTCCATGCCGACTGGGAAGGGCTCGCCGATGAATGCGCTGCTATCAGCATGGATCGGGCGGTTTCGGTTGAGCCCACTGTCGCTGAGATGCCTGGTGGCTACTTCGTTGGCGAAACCCGCGCTACTCTAGTCCAACAGCGTGTTCGTCAGCAGTTTTTCCGGCGCGCTGTGCTAAGCAGCTATCGCGGACGTTGCTGCATGTCCGGGCTCGACGAACCCGCGCTCTTGCTCGCAAGTCATATCAAACCCTGGCGTGAAGACAAGGCCAACCGACTAAATCCCGCAAACGGTCTCTGCCTTTCAGCGCTGCATGACAGGGCATTCGATCAGGGCCTGATCTCTGTGTCGTCGGAGTACACGGTCATCGTCTCACCGCGTTTGGCCAAATCCGCGCAGCCGTTTGTGGCCAAGGTGTTTAGCGAATTGCACTCTAGGCCGCTCGAACTCCCCGAGCGATTTGTGCCCGACCCGGCGTTCATTGCATGGCATCGAGCAAACATTTTCGTGGAGTCTTAGACCAAATAGATCGCGAGCCCAAGCGATTTAAGGTGCCAGATTGCACAGCTATTTCACCTGCGACCCGTAACGCTTCGTCTCGCCAGCTTGGATGAAAAAGCGCAATACTCTTTCCACTCGTTTCTTCCGAGTTACCCTCTGAATTCCCCATTGAATGCAGGAAGCCCCGCACTTGGCGGGGCTTCTCTTGGGCTGCAACCCATCATCCAATAGCGGGTGTAGGGTTCATTGATGCCGATGTCAGTTGCGCATCAATCCCAGCTCAACGCGCCACCCGTCTGATACTCAATAACCCGTGTCTCGAAGAAGTTTTTCTCTTTCTTCAAGTCCATGATCTCGCTCATCCACGGGAATGGGTTCGCGGTACCTGGGTATTCTTCTTTCAGGCCGATCTGGGTGAGGCGGCGGTTGGCGATGAATTTGAGGTAGTCCTCCATCATCGCGGCGTTCATGCCGAGGACGCCGCGGGGCATGGTGTCTCGGGCGTATTCGATTTCGAGCTGCGTACCCTGAAGGATCATCTGGGTCGCTTCGTCCTTCATCTGGGCGTCCCACAGGTGTGGGTTTTCGATCTTGATCTGGTTGATCATGTCGATGCCGAAGTTCAGGTGCATTGACTCGTCGCGCAGGATGTACTGGAACTGCTCGGCGGTGCCGGTCATCTTGTTGCGGCGGCCCATGGAGAGGATCTGGGTGAAGCCGCAGTAGAAGAAGATGCCTTCCAGCACGCAGTAGTACGCAATGAGGTTGCGCAGGAATTGGCGGTCGGTCTCCGGGGTGCCGGTCTTGAACTCCGGGTCGGAGATGGAGCGTGTGTACTTCAGACCCCAGGACGCCTTCTTCGCGACGCTCGGGATCTCGTGGTACATGTTAAAGATCTCGCCTTCATCCATGCCCAGCGACTCGATGCAGTACTGGTACGCATGGGTGTGGATCGCCTCTTCGAACGCCTGGCGCAGAATGTACTGGCGGCACTCGGGGTTGGTGATCAGGCGGTAGACAGCCAGCACGAGGTTATTGGCAACCAGGGAGTCGGCAGTGGAGAAGAAGCCGAGGTTGCGCTTGACGATGCGGCGCTCGTCTTCGGTCAGGCCGTCAGCGGACTTCCACAGGGCGATGTCCGCGTTCATGTTCACTTCCTGCGGCATCCAGTGGTTGGCGCAACCATCCAGATACTTCTGCCACGCCCAGTCGTACTTGAAGGGGACGAGCTGGTTGAGGTCGGCGCGGGCGTTGATCATCTGCTTGTCGCCAACGTGAACGCGTGCCGCGGAGCCTTCGAGGTCGTCGAGGCCTTCCTGGATGTCGAGGTCGTTCAGGGCAGCCTTGGCGCGGGCAACGGCGTCAGAGTCGCCGGCATCAACCGCGCGGGCTTCGTTGGCCATGGCGCCGCCAGCGGCGTTCAGGGCTTCGAGGCTCATGTCGGCATCAGCCTGGATAGGCTGCTGCTTGTTGGCCTGTTTGGGTGCGGTGGTTTCTTCAGGTTTGTCGAATTCGTCCCAGCTCAGCATGGTGGCGTCTCCTGGTCGTGGACCGGCGCGTGGGCCGGTCGTGAATGGTGTTTGCTGTGGCGGTGCACGCAAAAAGCTAAAAACGGTTGAGCGAAGAGGACAGTTGGCGGTCTTCGCCGGACCCAATCACTGCAGTGACCGGGCTGGTTCGTGTCTGGGCGACGGTGAGGCACTTGATCCTCGGCGTCGCGGGTGGAGCAGGTGTTGCTTAGGCGTGAACGGAGCAAAAGCGATCTCCGTAGATCGGCTCCTGAACAGACTGCTATCAAGCGTAAAGCCGAGCGAGTGGACGCTAGGCGCCCGGCGGAGAGGAACCCCCGAGCGTACTGATGTACGTGATGGGGGCCGATCCGCCGGGGAACGACGCGAACGCCGCTCGGATTTGCGCGTCCTGCCTACCGCTTACTGACAGGCTTCGCAGTCGGGATTATCGATACTGCACGCCGCCGGCACCGGCGCCGGCTTCGGCTCCATCGCCTCGACCGGAGCAGGCGCCGCCTGCAGACCTTCCTTGCCACCGCTCGACACGGCGTTCAGCTTGCCGGTGTTGATGGTGGACTTCTCGGTGCTGGTCGCAGCCAGGGCACGGAGGTAGTAGGTGGTTTTCAGACCACGGTACCAGGCCATGCGGTAGGTCACGTCGAGCTTCTTGCCCGATGCACCGGCGATGTACAGGTTGAGCGACTGTGCCTGATCGATCCACTTCTGGCGACGGCTGGCGGCATCGACGATCCAACGGGTCTCGACTTCGAAGGCCGTGGCGTACAGGTCTTTCAGATCCTGCGGGATGCGTTCGATCTGCTGCACGGAGCCGTCGTAGTACTTGAGGTCGTTGACCATGACCGGATCCCACAGGTCACGCGCCTTGAGGTCGCGAACGAGGTAGGGGTTGATCACGGTGAACTCGCCCGACAGGTTCGACTTCACGTAGAGGTTCTGGTAAGTCGGCTCGATGGACTGCGATACGCCGGTGATGTTGGCGATGGTCGCGGTCGGCGCGATGGCCATGATGTTCGAGTTACGAATACCTTTCTTGACGCGCTCGCGGATCGGGGCCCAGTCCAGAGTCTCGTTCAGGTCGACGTCGATGTACTTCTGCCCACGGGCTTCGATCAGGATCTGCTGCGAGTCGAGCGGCAGGATGCCCTTGCTCCACAGCGAGCCGTCGAAGGTGGAGTACGCGCCACGCTCGTCAGCGAGGTCACAAGAAGCCTGGATGGCGAAGTAGCTGATCGCTTCCATGGACTTGTCGGCGAAGTCGATGGCGGCATCGGAACCGTATGGAATGTGCTGCAGGTACAAGGCGTCCTGGAAGCCCATCAGGCCGAGGCCGACCGGACGGTGCTTCATGTTGGAGTTCCTGGCCTGCGGCACGCTGTAGTAGTTGATGTCGATCACGTTGTCGAGCATGCGTACGGCGGTGCGTACGGTCTTCTCGAGCTTGGCGACATCCAGCTTGCCGTCGACGATGTGGTTGACCAGGTTTACCGAACCCAGATTGCAGACCGCGATCTCGTCCTTGTTGGTGTTCAGGGTGATCTCGGTGCACAGGTTCGAGCTGTGAACCACGCCCACATGCTGCTGCGGGCTGCGCAGGTTGCATGGGTCCTTGAAGGTCAGCCATGGGTGCCCGGTCTCGAACAGCATCGAGAGCATTTTGCGCCACAGATCTTTGGCCGGCAGGGTCTTGAACAGCTTGATCTTGCCGTACTTGGTCAGCTCTTCGTAGTACTCGTAACGCTCCTCGAAGGCCTTGCCGGTGAGGTCGTGCAGGTCCGGTACATCGGAAGGCGAGAACAGGGTCCACTGGCCGTCATCGAAGACGCGCTTCATGAACAGGTCCGGAATCCAGTTCGCGGTGTTCATGTCATGGGTACGGCGACGGTCGTCACCGGTGTTCTTGCGCAGCTCGATGAACTCTTCGATGTCGAGGTGCCAGGTTTCCAGATAGGCGCAGACGGCGCCCTTGCGCTTACCACCCTGATTGACGGCAACGGCGGTGTCGTTAACGACCTTCAGGAAGGGGACGACGCCCTGGGATTTGCCATTCGTGCCTTTGATGTAGGAGCCCAGCGCGCGTACAGGCGTCCAGTCGTTGCCCAGGCCGCCGGCGAACTTGGAGAGCATGGCGTTATCGTGGATCGCGCCGTAGATGCCCGACAGATCGTCCGGAACGGTGGTCAGGTAGCAGGATGACAGCTGAGGACGCAGGGTGCCGGCGTTGAACAGCGTTGGGGTCGACGACATGTAGTCGAAGGAGGAGAGCAGGTTGTAGAACTCGATCGCACGCGCTTCGCGGTCCTGCTTCTCTTCGATGGCAAGGCCCATGGCAACGCGCATGAAGAAGATCTGCGGCAGTTCGAAGCGTACGCCATCCTTGTGGATGAAATAGCGGTCGTACAGGGTCTGCAGGCCGAGATAGGTGAACTGCTGGTCACGCTCGTGATTCAGCGCAGCGCCCAGGCGCTCCAGGTCGTATTCCTTTAGCTTGGAATCGATCAGCTCGAATTGGGAGCCTTTCTCGACGTAAGCAGGCAGCGCCTTGGCGTACAGCTCAGCCATTTCGTGGTGAGTGGCGGACTCGGCTACACCCAGGAAGCCCAGCGCTTCGGCGCGCAGGGTATCCATCAGCAGGCGGGCGGTTACTTGGCTGTAGTTAGGCTCGCGCTCGACGAGGGTGCGCGCAGTCATCACCAGAGCGGTGTTGACGTCTTTCTCGGCGACGCCGTCGTAGAGGTTCTTGAGTGTCTCACGCTCGATCAATGCGCCATCGACTTCAGCGAGGCCTTCGCAGGCTTCGGAAATAATGGTCTGCAGGCGGCCCATGTCCAGCGGTTGCAGGCTGCCGTCGGCCTTGGTAACGCGGATGCTGGGGTGCGGTTGAGCGATATCGCTACCGGCTGCAGCGTTCTTGCGCTCGTTGGCGCGCGCTTCACGGTAAATGACGTAGTCACGAGCGACCTTCTGCTCGCCTGCCCGCATCAGCGCCAGTTCGACCTGATCCTGAATTTCTTCGATGTGGATCGTGCCACCTGAGGGCATGCGACGCTTGAACGTGGCGCTGACCTGTTCGGTCAGGCGGCGAACGGTGTCATGAATGCGTGACGACGCGGCAGCATTGCCGCCTTCCACTGCGAGGAATGCCTTGGTGATCGCTACGGTGATCTTGTCATCGGTGTACGGGACGACGGTACCGTTGCGCTTGATCACACGCAGCTGGCCCGGCGCCGTGGCGTTCAGGTCGAGGCCGTTGTCGGCGGACCTTGGCGCGGCGGCCGTCGGGTTCTCGCGAGTGGTGTCTGTCTGCATGAAATGCTCTCCACATTCAAAATTAGGGCACACGCGGGTGCCCGCTGTTCAATCAAAGCCCAATGCAACGCGTCGGCACGAGACCGGCGTGGCAGTTGTTGGCTTGGGAATACGGCGCTGGACTTGTGCGCCCTCCATGGACCCAAAGCTGGTCACGCTTTAATCATGACCACAATCCCTAGTGTTTCGTGCTGGCCTGAAACACATCTTCTGGAGCGATATGCCAACCGGTAGATAAGCGTGTCCGACCTGCCAAAACGGTCATAAGGATTGCCTTGAAACAGTGCAGTCAGTACTCGGTCCGCCGTGTTGACAAACCAGTTTTGAGTACTACCTGTTGTAGTGCCATTTCTGACCCGGACCCAATATGTAGTTGGCCCGTGCCGATGGCGATACAAGATAGAGGTTGTCTGTAGATCAGGCAAGCCGTCATGACTGGCTCACCCTGTGGATAAATCTGTGGGTTTCCGTTGCGTACTTCGCTGGAGCGGGCAGTAGCGCTGGGGTAGGCCCAAGCGTGCCGTTTGTCGCGCTTTTTTTGTCGACGAAAGCGCTTTTTGTCATAGGTGCCCGACCACTAGATGTAGTGTTGTTTGTCAAGGGGTCAGGACAACGAAACAGTGCGCACGCCGGTCGATAGCAGCCTGAATACCCCCTCGCCTTGGTAGCAATATTGAGCATGATGGCGCTCACGAGAGCCACCGGGCTATTAGCTGACCTGGAGGTAGGGACGCCACGTCGCTCCTCAAGTCAGTGCCACCACGCGAGTCGAAACGTAGAGGCGCGAGTGGCCGCTGAGTCGCGCGCGTTCAACTTTTATTGTTGCGACCAAGTCGATGGCAGTGGGAAGGCGAGTAGGCCTGTGCGGAAAACCGCCAGAAGGTCAGGCAGGCAGGCGTAGAACGGGCGAACATCCGCCATGCCCAAGAGGCAAATCTGAACTGCTACCGCATGTTAAGTCCGTGATTTAGCGGGCTTTAAATATTTCACGGCTTTTCGGCATGCCCTTTGCTCTGGCTGAATAACCGACGTTCGTTATCGGTACAGAACAAATCCCTCCAGATAGGGGGGTCTCTGAATTAGGTGCGCTCGTGTCGATGGATCGACGACCGTGCTAGCGAGGTTTGCCATGTCCGTTGAAACCCCAGTTCGCCAACCCTTCTACAAGATTCTGTACGTTCAGGTCCTGTTCGCCATCGTCATCGGCGTGCTGATCGGCCATTTCTATCCTGAAACCGGCACTGCCCTCAAACCGCTTGGTGATGGCTTCATCAAGCTCATCAAGATGGTCATTGCACCCATCATTTTCTGCACCGTCGTGACGGGTATCGCCGGCATGCAGAGCATGAAGGCGGTAGGCAAGACTGGCGGTTATGCATTGCTCTATTTCGAAGTGGTTTCTACGATCGCGCTGCTCATTGGCCTGGTCGTGGTAAACATCGTCCAGCCCGGCGCTGGCATGCACGTCGACCCGACAACGCTGGACGCATCGGGTATCGCCGCTTATGCCGCTGCTGGCGAAAAGCAAAGCACCATACAATTCCTGCTCAACGTCATACCGAATACCGTTGTAGGGGCCTTCGCCGAAGGCGAGATCCTTCAGGTCCTCTTCTTTTCGGTGCTCTTCGGTTACGCGCTGCACCGCATTGGTGACTACGGTCGCCCAGTGTTCGAATTCATCGAGCGTATCTCCCAGGTCCTGTTCAACATCATTGGTGTTGTGATGCGCGTTGCGCCGCTGGGTGCTCTCGGCGCCATGGCCTTCACAATTGGCAAGTACGGCGTCGGCTCGCTGGTACAGCTCGGCTACCTGATGGTGTGTTTCTACATCACGTGCGTTCTGTTCGTCCTGATCGTCCTTGGGACTATTGCGCGCATCCATGGCTTCAGCATCATCAGCTTCATCAAATATATCCGCGAGGAACTGCTGATCGTCCTGGGTACGTCGTCCTCCGAGACGGCGCTGCCGCGCATGATCGACAAGATGCAGAAGCTGGGCGCTCAGAAGTCCGTCGTGGGCCTGGTCATCCCGACAGGCTATTCATTCAACCTGGACGGCACTTCGATCTATCTGACCATGGCTGCGGTGTTCATCGCCCAGGCGACTGACACACCGATGGACATCACCCATCAAATCACGCTGCTGGCCGTTCTGTTGATTGCGTCGAAGGGCGCTGCGGGCGTGACAGGCAGCGGTTTCATCGTCCTGGCCGCAACACTGTCCGCTGTCGGCCACCTGCCCGTAGCCGGTTTGGCGCTGATTCTCGGTATTGACCGCTTCATGTCCGAAGCCCGCGCGCTGACCAACCTCGTTGGCAATGGCGTCGCTACCATCGTGGTTGCGAAGTGGTGCAAGCAGCTCGACGAAACCGCTCTGAAGGAAGGCCTCGCGGCTGGCCCTGCGGCTGCAGCCGTCACGCCACCAGAAACGCCCGTCACGCACGAGCCCGTTCGTACCTGATATTGCACTGCGCAGATAAAAAGCCCGTCCTTGAGACGGGCTTTCTTGTTATGGGCGGGATATATGGGCGCTCGGACGTTGCCAGCCGCTATCTGGCGGCAGGGACTACAACGAGGCTGAGAAGGTGATCGCCGAGCTGGATAAACTGACCACCCACGTGTTGGCCGGATCGCCACTCTTCGGAAAGGTTGGCGCGCAACGCCAGTTGCGCCTGGCCATCGTAGGTCAAGTCGATCACTTCGGCGTCCTGGAAGTAGAACCGGCGGCGGGTGAGCGGATAGAGTGCCTTGAACAGGCTCTCCTTGAAGGAGAACACCAAGGTCACGAGCACGGCGGGCGCCCAATCGCTGAAGCGCGTTCGTTCGGCTTCGGTAAGAATTTCATGCGCAAGGCGTTCGGCGCGGGCCTCCTCCAGCACGTGTTCAAGGTCAAGACCCAGTGATTGCCAGCGCCTCCGGCGACCGCTGACAGCTGCGGCAAATCCCTTGCTATGCGTGATCGAGCCACAGAAACCCGCCGGCCATTGAGGCACTCGCTCAACGTCGACAGGCAGTTCGCCACTGGGTCCACCAACGCGTTCCAGCGATCGCCTTGCGCATACGCGGCCGCCCAAGTATTCGGCCTGACGCTTGGTGGCGGCGGTGTTGAGGTGCTCTGGGCGATGGATTGCTAGCTGCGCGAAGGCGCCGGCATCGAAGCGCTCATGGTGAATTGCGACCGTCGTGCAGGTGCAATCGTCCAATGCCACCGGAAATCGCCAGCGGTCATCAGGGGTATCGATGCAAGGGGGGTATTGGATATCGCTCATCGGGCCATTCTGCCCAGCCAGCAGTTGCTTTGCCAGCGTCTAAGCCAAGGGTTCGACGGTTCAAGGAAGGTAACACGAATTGAACAGAGAGCAGGGCGCTTCAGCGAAGCGCCCCGGTACGGCTCACATCGACGATTGGGGAGTGGTCGCTGTTGGGGCAGAAACAGCTGGCGACGCCATCGTGATGGGCTTGTCGTGACCTGCAACGGTAGTGCCGCGCACGGCAGCGGCGGCTGTATCGGCCAGCGGGCGATGTTCGTGAGCGCTGGAGCTACTGTTGAGCGCGTCAGCGATTGCGCGCTTGGCTGCACACTTACCACTAAAGCCGCGAGCGACGGCCATGCCGCCCATGGCGAGTTGCACCATGCCGCCCAGGCCGCCTTTGCGAATGCCTTTACCCAGGAGGAGCAGGCCGCCCGCGATGGAAGCGGCGCGTTCCCAACCGTGTACGTTCGGATCTACGGGTTTATTCATATTGGGCTCCGTGATTGGCTTTGGAAGACTGTCGCGATATGCATGTCTTTCTAATCGGACGAAGATTTGGAAAGCGCTGCGTGGCGTACCGTTCCCTGATGGAGATGACCGGTGCAGCGGGCGGCTTACCGATATCTACGCGCGAAACTTGCCGCCAATCGTGACGGTCCCACTTCTACATACACGCCGCCGTCAAGGATCCTCATGTTTGGCAATATTCTTAGAGGAATGAGTCCGTTCACCCTGATCAAGCGATCGGTTGAGGAGTTCATTGAGGACGAGATGCCCACCTACGCGGCGGCACTGGCGTTCCAGATGTTCTTCTCCCTGTTTCCCTTCCTGTTATTTCTGATCGCGCTGTTAGGCTATTTTGACCTGGGCAATTTCTTCGATTGGCTGCGCGAGCAAGCGAGGCTCGTATTGCCGGGTCAGGCCATGGAGCAGGTCGACTCGACCTTGGTGCAGCTCCAGGAGCAA